>Ga0207647_10000068_pt1 | contig 81240 bp, 71 predicted proteins | sample KBSCornC2_FD_184295 | JGI IMG/M metagenome (GOLD analysis project Ga0207647, IMG submission 184295) | Corn rhizosphere microbial communities from Kellogg Biological Station, Michigan, USA - C2 (SPAdes) (version 2) | ecosystem: Host-associated > Plants > Roots > Rhizosphere ...
GCGGGCCAGCCGCGTGTCGTTCTCATATTCCTGACGGATCGCGTTGGTCAGGTTGTAGGCATCGAACGACAAGGTCAGGCTCTTGCTCAGGTTATAGGACGCAGAGAGATCGAGCTGGCCGCGCGCCTTCACCGAGCGCGCCGCACCCGTGAACGTCCCGGCGGAGGCGAGATCATATTTGCTGCGCATGTTGTAGACGAGACGCAGGCCGTAATCGTCGGTCTCGTAATAGCCGATCACGTTGGCATTGTGCTTGGACACGCCCGGCAGGGTCGCCTTGGTGCCGTTCGCATTGGTGCCGCTAATCTTGGTGTAGGCATAGTTGAAGCCGCCGCCGAGGTGGCGCAGCATGCCAGGCAGGAAGTCGAGAGTTTGCTGGACGTTGAACTCCAGCCCGCGCAGCGTGACCGCGCGATCCTGGTTCACGAAGCCGCTTGCCGCGAAGACGTAGGGCTGGCCGGTCCCCGGATAGTTCAGATTGCTCTGGCACTTGTCGCCTACCACGCTGAAGGTGCCCAGGTTCTGGACGCCGTACACGCTCAGGTCGGACGGACAGAGTTGCTTGGGATCGTTGATCTGCGTGATCAGGCCGGTGATGCGCTTCTGGAAGGCCGCGAGCGAGACGATGCCATTCGGCCGGTTATACCATTCGGCCGAAAGGTCGAACGATGTCGCGCTATAGGGCTTGAGATCGGGGTTGCCGAGCGTGGCGCTTACGACGCCGTTGACCTGGTCGTTGATGATAGTCGACGGCGTGAACTGGCGCGGCTGAGGACGGACATAGGTCTTATAGGCCGCGCCGCGCAGCACCAGCTTGTCCGTCAGGTCGGCGACCATGATGAAGGACGGCAGCAGCTTGTTATAGCTCTGCTTGTAGGTGTGCTCCTTGAAGTCCGACGGCGCACCGATCGTGCCCGTCAGCGTTGTGCGGTCGAGCGCGACGACCTTGTTGTTGGCATGCTCGTAGCGCAGGCCGCCATTGCCGCGGATGCGGATGCCACCCAGTTCGAACTCATATTTGAGCTGCGCATAGCCGATGGCGAGATCGGTCTGGTTGGAGAAGTTATAGAGCGAATAGCTGTTGTCGTTGTAGCGGATGTTGAAGCCCAGCGGCGACAGCGCGCCCCCCGGATAGACGGTGACGGGCAGCAGCTTGCTCAGCGCATAGTCGATGTTCGTCGCCTGCCAATTGGTGCTGTAGCCGGGCGCGGTGCCGCCGAAGAAGCCGTTCACGCTGGGTGACGATCTCTCGAAATTGCCGTCGATATTCTGCGTCTGGATGCCGTAGGCAGAGGTACGATAGCCCTGCGAGATGAACTTGTTATGCTCGTAGCGGACGCCGACGCGAATGCCGCTCAGCACGCTGTTCTCGAAGGTGCGCTCGGCATCCCCCTGCCACGCGGCGAGCTGGTTTTCAGCATAGCTCTGCGTGCCGGTCACCTGCATGCGGATGCGGCGGTTTGCGGTGGTCGCCGAGTCATACCATTGGGTGGGATCAGAGACCCCACCCCAATACCAGCCGTTGGGCACGACCGTGGTCGTCGCGGGATCCGGCAGCAGCGAATAGGAATAAGCGCCGATATCGCCCGCGCCCGTGTGGATCGTGCCCGTAACCCCATTATTGCCGCCATTCACCTGGAGGCGATCCCAGTCGAACTCGGTCTCGAGCGAATTGTTGTTGGCCCGGGAGAGCGTGGCGATCGACGTGAGGTGCCAATTGTCGTTCTGCCAATCCGCCTTGGCGTCGACGCCCCAGGTCTTCTGATACTGGGAATAGCGGCGGGTCGACATGCGCGACTGCGCATTGGCGAAGCTGTAATCGGTCGAGACGTAGCGTCCGTCGCTCAGCTGGATCGGGGCGCTGATCCCGGACATGATGCTCTGATCATTGTTGTCCGTGATCTGCAGATACTGCGTCGTATTGGGCAAGCGCCGGCTGGTGTAGAAACCGGTCAGGCCGAGCGTCAGATGATCGTCCGCCTTCCATTCGGCGCCAGCGGCACCGGTGAGCAGGTTACCGACGTTGGTGCGGGTATATTGGCGCAGCTGCGAATTATAGAGCACGCCCTTGGTCGACGTCGTGCCGGTGCAGGCAGTGCAGACCGCGGACGTGGGATAATAGGCCCCCAGGACCGAAGCATTGGCCTGAGCCTGCGTCGCCGAGAAGGGCGAATAGCTGTTGAACTGGATCGTATCGCGGCGGAAATTCTCGTGCTTGAACGCGAGCACGCCGAACACCGCGAAATTGTCGGAAAAGTGGTGGTTGTAGCCGACGGTGAACGCCGGAGCCTTACGCTTGCCGAGTTCGTTATACTCGAGCGAGGCCTTGGCGAACCCGCCTTCCTTGCGGCCGAGCGCCGGCGCGATCTGCAGATCGACATTGCCCGACAGGCCACCCGATTGCGTATCGGCGAGCGGCGACTTGTCGATCACGATCGCGCTGAAGATGTCCGAGTTGAATGCACCGAGCGGGGTCGCGTCAGTCAAGATCGGTTCGGCAAAGGCGACGCCATTCAGCGTCATCTTGGAATATTCGCCTGGCAGACCGCGCAGATTGATGGTCGCATTGCGTCCCTCCGCCTCGCGATTGATCTGGACGCCCGGGACGCGCTGCAGCGCTTCACCGACGTTGAGGTCGGGGAAGCGTCCTAGGCCGTCTGACGAGATGCCGTCGGTGATGGCAACTTCATTGCGCTTGGAGCGGATCGCGTCGGCATAGCTCCGACGGAAACCCGTCACGACCACTTCGGACGCGTCAGGCGGCGCAGGGGCATCTGCGGCGACGACCTGCAACGGATTGGCCTTTCCAGTGGTTGTCGACGCCTCTTGTGACCAAGCGGGTGTTGCGAGCGCGGTGGCGGCCAGCAGCGCAGCCCAAGTGTGGCGGTGAATAGTGGCTTTCATGGTGGGACCCTCCCCAAAATTATCTCGTAGAGCGATTACGCCGTGGCCGAATCTTGACCTACTGGTCAGGCCACTGCGGGCCCGAACAATTAAATCAATTTATTTTGGCAAGGCCACTTTCTCGCAATTGGCCTATTGTGTCAACTGGCCAGTTATGTGATGGCTCAGCGCATGAAGCAGCAGGCTGAAAAGCTGTACCAGCGGGTGGCAAACGCGATCGCCAGCGCGATAGAGGAAGGCCAGTATCTGCCCGGCTCCCGCCTGCCTGGAGAGCGCGAGCTCGCCGAGGATTTCTCCGTGAGTCGCCCCACCGTGCGGGAGGCCATGATCGCGCTTGAGATCCGTGGTCTGGTCGAGGCGCGGCACGGTTCGGGGATCTACGTCATCGCTCCTCCCGCGGAAACGAGGCCCGCCGCGGAGCTCGACGTTGGCGCTTTTGAGTTGATCGAAGCACGCATCCTTTTCGAGGGTGAGGCAGCGGCCGTCGCGGCGGCCGGAATCGACGCGGAAACGTTGGCGAAGCTCGACCAAGCGCTGGTGGAAATGGCGTCGTTCGACCCCTCGGCTCCCGAGGCTCTCGAAGCGGATCGGCGCTTCCATCTCCTGATCGCTCAGGCGACCGGCAACACTGTGATATCCACAGTGATCGAGATGCTATGGGAATTGCGCGAGCGCGCGCCGCTTAGTGCGCGGATGTTTGCTGAGGGGCGGCGCGAGGGGGTCCATCCGCGCGTGGACGAGCATCAGCTGATCGTCGAGGCGTTGCGTGCGCACGATTCCGCGCAGGCGCGCAAGACAATGCGCGATCATCTGCGGCGCGTCGTCGACGATCTACTCGCAGCCACCGAAGTCGAGGTGATGCGCCGTGCCCGATCCGAGATCGAATCGCAACGCGGCCGGGTGACCCAACGCCTGGGCGCCTGAGCGGACAAGGCGAGAAGAAGCACGTATCTTTTCGCTCAACCGCAGGCTCGGGAAAGGCTCGCACCCCAGCAATGATGCCGCAACTGCATTGGTAACGCGCTTGCGCGGGAAGCAGCTGGGAGAAGTGAGATGATAAGTAGGCAGATCATCTGACCGACCGGAATTTGACTCCGGAGGGATGAGAGTTGAGCGGAAACCGACGAGGATGGCCCCGTGTTGCGCTCGACTGATTAGGCGGTCATTAGCGCAACGGCTCACAAACTAACGTGACTTGCAACGGAAGCTTCGCGCTTGTTGCGACGGGGAGCTACCTATCGGCTACCCCCATCAACGGACATCGCGGATTGAGGCTTAACGACCGGCCGCTTTCAGGAACGTCCTGCTGCATCACGAACGACCAATATTAAGGCGCAAAGCAGTCCAGCTTCGGAGCGCCCATCTTCATGCAGAAGGGCTGCTCCAGTCTCAGACCTCCGTTGCTCAGCAAGGATCAGGGCGTCTTCGATGTCGACGCCGAGATAGCGGACGGTTGTTCTCTATCTTAGTATGACTCAGCAGGATTTGGATCGCGAAGATTGCCGGCGGCTTTGTAGATGATCGATGCCTTCGTGCGGCGAAGCGAGAGCGTCCCGTACTCCGCGCGTCGCAGCCCAGCGGCACGACTCACCCGTCGACCAGGCGGGCCTATTGTCTCGTGCGGAAGTGGCCGAAATTGCCGCAAAGCGGCCGGTCCGCTGTCCACCCTCAGCCGCCATTCGCTGCCAGCTTGGCTGCGATGTCCGTCTTCGGCCTCAGTTGGAACATGAATGAGGCTACCCGATCGCCCAAATTCATCATTGCGAGTCAAATATTAACCCGATCAGCACATTTTTTGAGCCTTCAAATCCGATCGACGGCCTTCATCCTGACGCAGGCGCCGATGGCTCGGAGAGCCACTGCGCCTGCGCTATGAATCAGGCGAAGGTCAGACTTGGTTTCCGACGGGCGCGCAGGGTGCCACCAATAATTCCAAAACCACCCAACATCATCGCCCAAGAAGCGGGTTCGGGCACCGCACCGGACCCGACCGAGTAAGTCAGATTATCGAGTGCGGCGCCGTGATTGCTGGCTCGCGCACGCATGACGATCGTCGTGAAGGGAGTATCCGAGACAAAGCCGAAAAAGCCGCCCGTTGACGGCACGTTCTGGTCCAGCTTTTCGCCAAGAACATCCAAGTATATGTTGTTTATAGCTCCGCTTGCCCAATTCCCGCCGAAGGCGGTTATCGGAGCGTCAAAGGTAAAAGTCAAATATGAGCCGTAGCTTGCACTGCCATCATACAAGGAGGCAGCAATAAAGTTGGTTCCATTTATGTTGCCTGTGGTAGATGCACCGGCAATACGCGAGCCGCCGCCATAATCACCGAATTGGGTTTCCTTAATAGTAAATGCTCCCACGTCGAGGGCGGTGCTTAGCGACGTACCTGCAGGAATAGTATTGAACGATTCCAGGGCAACTTTCCCTGCCGCGTTATTGAAGGCGGCCCTATCGAAGTATCGGGTAAAGGTTGCGGCGTGGAGCGCAACTGGAGTGCTGGCCGAGAGGGCGGCTGCAAGTGAAATGGCAAGTCGCACGTTCATTATTCTCTCCTGTCTGAGTTGGATTCGTGCGGTGCACGAATTACCTGCACCGTCGCGGCGGCATTGATCGCGCTTCACAGATGCCATTTAGATCCGCTGCAGTCCTTGTTGTGGCTTGCGAAAATGACGACAGCTGCCCCGTCGCTTCCGTGGGTCGCGAGTTCCTTGACTGGGGGCACGCCGACGCGGGATTAATGGGACCAGCAGTCACGAGAGCGATAATTGCAGACCAGTCATCGCGACCAAATCGATGAAGGCAGCGGCGATCACATGCCGGTAGCGATTGCAGGTCCAGCCTCTCCACTCTCTTGCGCTGACCCGCGTTGCCGTGGTCCGATGCGAACCGCTGAGGGCGTAGCCGCAGCGCGGACCAAGCGTCCAGCCGAGGCTATTCAGGCGAAGTAGCCTAGAGGTCGGAGGCGACCCGGCGCTGCTGAGGATTGCAGTTCCGCAATTTACGACAACAATCTCGCCGGAGAATGGAGGCACTAGAAGCGCCTCGGCTGAATCAGCTCTCCCGTGGCAAGTCGAGGCGGTGCGACGCACCCCAAGTTGTTAGCCCCGTCTACCCTCAGAAATGCCCCATGAGAGCACGTGCACGGCAGAGACGAGCAGAGGAGCTATCGATGCAGATTTGGGTTGCGTTCGCGGTGGCGTTATTCGCCGTCCCTGCGCTGGCGCAGCAAGACGCCCGGGACATGCCGGCGGGTGTAACGGAACGTGAGCTAACGCTCGGCAAGGGGCAGTGGGCGATTCCCGCGATTGTCACATTGCCCTTGTCTCGGAAGACGGTCCCTGCGGTGGTCTTGCTTCACGGCTTCGGTCCAGGCTCCGTTGACGCAGATGTCGGACCAAATAAGATCTTCCGCGAAACGGCGTGGAACCTTGCGCGCCGGGGTGTGGCCAGCATGCGCTTCGAGAAACGCACATCGGCGCACGCACGCTTATTTCGCGAGCGGGGCGCGCACGCCACCGTTGCGGAAGAGTGGCTAGACGACGCGCTAGCAGCCGTCGCGACGCTCCGCCGACAGCCGGAGGTCGATCCAAGGCGGATCTTTGTGGCCGGACACAGCGCAAGCGCTGCTCTGGCGCCCCGCATCGCACTCGAGACAGCGGCCGCCGGAGCGATTTTGGTGAGCGGTGGCTCCAGCAGCTTTCAGTCACCAGGAGCGATGATAAGAGATCAAGCGAACTACGTCGCGTCGCTTTCACCGGACAACCAAGTTGCTGTCGATGAAGCGCACAAGGTGGCGCTCGAGGCCCGGCGTTTGGACGACCCATTGGAAAGTAGGGATTCCGTGGTGCTGGGGCATCCACTTTGGTATTGGCGCCAGCTGAGCTCCTTTGATCCCGTGGCGGACATCAGGATGCTGACACGCAAACGTCGTCCTGTGCTAATTGTGCAGGGTGGACGCGATTATCTGGTTGGGCCGGTTCAATGGCGTGGCTGGGAGGCGACGCTTGGCAGTAACCCGGCCGTGACCCGGCGGCTTCTGCCCAATCTCAATCACATGATGCAGCCGGGCACGGGGAAGATGCGGCCCGAGGAGTATGGAGAGCGCCGTCCTATCGCGCCAGCGTTCACCGATCTCGTGGCGCATTGGGTGCTGAGAGGCAAATAGATCGGCAAACGAGGTCGTTCGCAATCCGGAATCGTTCGCCGCAAGGGTGCATTGAAGGCGCGCATGTCCTCACGTTGTTTTCGCAAGCCGCAACAAGCACCGTCGCGCACGACATGTCATCTGTGCACCGCGATTGCTTGCTGAGATCGAGGAAGGTCCTCTGCTTCAGCCACTAACCGGGTCCCATTGCTGGTCGCAATCGCGGAACCCAGCTGCGGGTCGGACGAGCCGTGTGCGGACCAACGCCCTCGCATACGGCTCGTCTTCCAAGAGCATTGAAACTGCCAAGCGACGCGCAAAACCGCAGCCCGCTCTCGAAGTCCTGAGGATGAAGAGACGACGCGCGCGGTCACGATCGGCCGTGGCGATCAGCTGATAGTGGCGGAGAGTGCCCGCACAGAGGCGGCATAAGATCGCCCCACACGCAAGGCAACTCCGTTATAGAGTGTGATGCTGAGCGAGCCATACCGGCCGCGTTTTATGGCGGCGACTTGCGCGCGGCGGATAATCACCGAACGGCGGACCCGGACGAACACGGCGGGATCAAGCCTGGCTTCGATGTCGCTGATGGGAGCACGAAGTAGGTATTGGCTGCGGCCCGCATCGAGCTTTACATAATCTCGCTGCGCTTCAATCCATTCGATCGTGTCGACGGGTACTCGGCGATGTTCACCGCGATGCAGGACCCAGAATTCCTGGGCATAAACGGTCTTTGTACGCCCGGTATCGTGCTTCGCGGCCAATTCGCGCGCAAGTGCGTCGTGCTGGATTTTGGCCTGTTTGAGCTCCTTCGCCTCGCGCGCCCGCGCCAACGCCACCTTCAGCCGGTCGAGAGCGACCGGTTTGAGGATATAATCCACTGCGGCCACCTCAAAGGCTTGAGCTGCGAAGCGGTCGTAGGCCGTTGCAAAGATGATTTTCGGCCTTGTCGCGGGGTCCAAGCGCTGAAGCAGGTCGAAGCCGGTCGCCCGCGACAGCTGGACGTCGAGAAGAATGACATCGGGTCTCAACGCCCCTACTTGGGCAATCCCCTCTTCGACGTTGCCGGCTTCGGCGACGACATTGACCCCCTCGACGCGGCGGACCAAAGCGGCGATACGCTGGCGCGCCAGTGGCTCGTCATCGATAACGAGCAGTCGGAGATCGCCGTCCTTTATCACGTGGATCGCCTATGCCAGCCAGGCGGACAATGCCTTTCGCAGTTTTGCGAATTCACATAAGCTAGGCGCGATTACACTTGCAGCCCAGCTGATCGGCCGTAGTTCGGAGCGGCTCTACCCTCAGATCGGCCGGCCTCCCGTCACTTCGAAGAGACAAAGATCGCGATCGCCAATGCCGAGCGCCCACCAAGCAGCGCGCCATTCCTGCAGATGCGACGTCGCGAAATGCGCATCGATTGCTCGCTGGTCGGTCCACATCTCAGTGATGTGGATTAGTCCCGGGTCAAACAGGTCTTCGGCATAGAAGTAGCGCATACAGCCCGGTTCAGCGCGGCTCGCATCCACCATGCGCCGCATCACCTCGCGTGCTGGCGAGAGGTTTTCGGGCGGCAGCCTGATCGTGCCGATGATCATGAACATAAGGGGAGGTCCGATCTGAACGAAACAAGGCTGGGCCTTCGGGGTGGCTGGGGACCATCCGACGGACAATGGATATGCACGTATTGCAGGGTTGGCCGAAGCCCAGCCTCGCATTGGGAGCGTGAAGCGCCGGGAGAATATAATCCGAACGGCTCCCAGGGCCACTGCGAGCTGCCACATGACTGCACCTCGCCGGCCGGTGCGCCTGGATATTGCCACCTCTGCTGCTTGGTCTGCCGTGTCCGAAGCGAGTTGGGCTGATCCCTGCACTAGCGCCGCCAAGGTTCTGTGCTGCCTCCCCGCGAAGCTTCGTTCGCGCGCGGGATACGCAGCTTAAGCCCCCAGCCGCGCACGGTTTCGATCGGGTCGAAATGCCCCGCTTCGATGAACCGGCGGCGGATGCGGTGGACCTGGACGTTGAGCCCCTTGGCGCTACCGCCGGCGCTCTCGATGGCCCCGCCAAGCGCCGCAAACGAGGCACGCCCCTCGCGCATGAGCAGTTCGAGGATCGTGGCGCCCTGTGGCGAGACCTTGACCTGTTGTCCGTCTACGTAAAATTCGGTTGGCTCGTAGACCATCGCGAGACATCCGCGGGAAACACCGATCGTGTCGGGTGCGCCCGCGAACCTGGCTGGCGCGAACTCACTTTTTTCCAAATTCATCAGCATGGTCTTGCGCCCGCACTATCCACTGGCAAGCAGGATAGCTGGTGCCGAAGGTCATTGCCTTGTTAGCGGTTGCGAAAAAGCATTCCCGTGCGATAGCTGCGCGATGCTCAACCGAAGCTGCGAGCGATGAAGGGGCTAAGCCACCACGAATGCCACGTGCTGGCGCTGGTGCAGAAGTGGCAGCCGACCACCGCCTATTTCCTTCGCAAGGCGCTCACGCAGCGGCTCGCCAGCGACGCAAGCGACAGCCCGGGCAGCGTCTATCCCGTGATAGAGCGGCTCAAGCGGGCCGGCCTGGTTGCAAGCGAGGCGCTCGGCAGCGGCCGCAAAGCCGAACACCTGACGTGCACCGCGGCCGGCGCCGAGGCGGTTCGCAACTGGATCATGGAGATTGACCAGAGTCAGCTCCTGCCGAGCGATCCCTGGCGGACCAAAGTACCCTTTGTCGGCAATCTATCTTCCGACGATTTGCACAGCTGGCTCTATGACATGCGGAGCAAGGCATCTGAGGAACTGGAGCGGCTCAATCTATTGCGCGAGGCTACGCTCGATTTGCCGAGTCAGCTCGAACTCGAGCATGCACGCCTGACGACCGCCGCCCGGCTGACCTGGACCAACGAGGCGATCGCGCTCCTGCTCGCTCGGTAAATATCTACCGGAGGTAAAGCAGGGTGCGCGTATGCTCGGCGAGCGCGCTCGCAGTAAGATTGGCGGCGGTTGCGCGCGGGAGCTGCTCGAACCAGAGGAGGATCTGGCTCGCCATCGACCGTGATCGCCGGCGACGGCCGATCACACTTTGCTCGAATTCGCCCGTGAACTCGAGCAGATCAGAGACGCTCAGCGGGGCGTCGCTGCCAGCATAAGCACGCGCGATCCGCGCGGCCGTGCTCTCGATCAGCTGCGGCAAAGTCGGCGAAGCCGCGGCGGCGATCATAGCGCTTGTCTTGTCCGGCATACGCGATCTTTCTCGCTGTTGAGCAGCGGGAATTTAACCGGTTTCCAGAGCAAATCGTTTGTCGAGACTTGCGATATTGTGGGGCCGGGCTGTGATAGTGAAGCCCTGTCAACCCGCGCTACTCCCCCACGTGGTGCGCGCCGCGAGTCGGAGAGGGTGGAAGAGCAAGCTCTTCCACCCCCTGCATTCCCTTAGAAGTCGGCCCGCGCCCCGATGCGGAAATAACGGCCCTTGATGCCGGCCTGTGCCCACGCCGGATTATAGTTGGGGGCCCCATAGGCAGCGTTCGGATCGTAGGGCGGCTTCACATTGAAGACGTTCAAGACATTGAGATACATCGTGAGGTGTTCACCGACCTCGTAGCTGGCCGTCATGTCGGTATTAATAAAGCGCTTCGTGCGGCACTGCACCGGCGTTGCGGTATCACGATACACCGCCACCGACGAGCAATCCCCGCGGACGGCGCCATAATCGATGGATTCATCCCCATAGCCCGACGTGTAGTAGATCGTGGTCGACAGTTTGGCGGCGCCAAGTTCAAGCGTGTTCTGCCAGTTCCCGCGCCAACGCGGTGCGCCCGAGCAAGACGTGGTCTGGCACGGGCTGAGCGTACCGTCGTATCGCTGAACCACCCCGCCGATCACCGTCTCGAGCCTGAGCAAGCGCGTAGCCTCGATCGAGCTCGTCAGGCGGATGCCCGCGGCGATCGGAATACGCGCCTCAGCCGAGAAATCGAGCCCGGAAGTCTTGGAATAATCCGCGTTTTTGAAGCTCGATTGGATGAAGCCGATCAAGGGTAGTGCGTTCGGGTATAACGGATCCGGCGCGCCCGGGATCACGGTTACGCCGGGAATGTTCACCACCCCGTTGTTGCCGTAATATTGCGCCAGCACCGCACTCGTGTCCGCCGGAGTCACGAGGTTCTTTACTCGGATGTTGTAGTAGTCGGCGGTCAGGCTCAGCCAGCGCGTCGGCTGCGCGACAATACCAAGGGTGATGTTGCGTGACCGTTCGGGCTTGAGGTCGGGATTACCGAGCTGCGTCTGGCCGTAGGTGTAGGGATCGGTCGCGTAAGAATCGTTGTTGTGCGCGGCGAAGAAGGCCGCAGCTCCGGGCGTCGACGCGGTAACCTGTCCGCCCACATAGCCAGTGGTCGGAAGGCCGAAAGACTGATTGAAGCTGGGGATACGGAAGCCCTTAGACCAGGTGCCGCGCAGCGCGATCTGCGAGATAGGCGTGAATTTGGCGCCGAGTTTGGGTGAGAAAGCGCTCTGGCCGGTGGAATAATGATCATAACGGCCCGAGCCGTTGAACTCGAGTTGCTTCAAGACAGGAGCATTCACCTCGAAATAGCCCGACTGAATGTAGCGATGGCCAATCGCGCCCACCCCATTGATGGTCGCATCATAGCGGTTGCGTGGGTCATCGGAATCGACCGGGTTGGAGCTGTTCCAATGGTCGGATTCGTAGCGCGCGGACATGCCGACGCCAATTTGGACCGGACCCCCGGGCAGGCTGAAGAAGGAATGCGCGAGGCTGCCTTGGACCTGGTATAGATCCGAATGTGAGGGCGTGCGGTTCTCTGGCGTCAAATAGTCCCAGGTTGCCTGGCTATTGCCAGCGGGATTCAGCCAATTGAACGATCCGTCGGCGATCACGTCCAGGTAATGGCCTGCGTGGATTACACCTTTGTAGGTTAGTACCGTGTCAATGTGCGACGCCACGGCGTCGACGCTATACTGCCAGTCGCCACCGAAAGTGCCGGACAGCCCGGCCGCTCCGCGATAGGTGCGGGCACGCGAATAGACGTGATATTTGGGAAACAGGTAGAGGACGCGGGCGGATAGGCCGAGAGAGGCGAACGGATTGTTCCAGTTGAGCTGCCCATTGGAGGCGGTGCATGCGACCGTCGTGCCGCGCGGGCAAATATAGACCGGCAGCGTCGCGTTGAAGAGGTTGATCGCCGGGCTACCCGCAGCCGTAGTGAAGGAGTTGCTACTGGTCGAATAGTTTTGCGCGGAGGTATGCTGGGTGGCTTGGAAGAAATTCGCTTCGAGATAGGCTTGCGAATTGCTGCCGACATTGACCGTCAGTCGCGCGGTGCCGCCCAGACGCCGCTGCTCCGGCTCCAGAGCATAGAATTCGTTCACCAGGTCCTCCTGGCACTGGAGAGCGCTGGCCGTGGCACCGTTATTGCCATGTGTGCTTGTGAGTTGATCCCCTGCCAAAGTAACCGACTTAAGGCCCTGACAACCGAGTTCAGGTCTCAGTAGTTCGTAGCGGGAACCCTCGACGGGCGTGGTCGTGCCCAGGATCGGATCCGTGCCAGGTGCAGGCGCCACGTAGCGACGAACCAGCGGCACACGCGTGGCCTGCTGTCCGGCGAAGGTGCCGTCATATTGGATGCCGTTGCGGATGCCGTTGGTGCGGCAGGTCTTAGCCCCCGCGGCGACCGTGCCTTGGCCATTGGCAATGCCGCAGATGCCGCTCTGGTCGGCCGTATTCCAGGGGTAAGGTGCATCGCGCGCAAACAACGGCGAATTGTGCTGGTATTCAGCGCTTACGTAGACGTTGAAGCCCTGATCGGAGAGGCTGCCATAACCCCAGGTTGCATCCACCCGTTGCTCGCCCGCCGCGCCACGCTGCGAGATACCGCCCGAGCCATTGATGTGCAGCCCCGTGATCTGCTTCTTGGTGATGATGTTGACCACGCCCGCAACCGCATCGGCACCATAGGTGGAAGAGGCGCCGTCGCGCAGCACCTCGATCCGATCGATGATCGCTTCCGGAATCGCATTGGTGTCGACGAAGTTGCGCGCGCCATCGTCCGCATAAGGATAGTAGGCCATCCGCACGCCATCGACGAGCACGAGTGTGTAAGAAGAGTTCAGCCCGCGCAGCGAAATCCCCGAGCCGCCCGAGGCGAAATTCGAACCTCCGGCATTCCACGAATTGGGGATCGTCCCGGCGTTATTCGAAGAGAGAGTCTGCACCGCCTGTGTGATCGAATTGACGCCGCGGTCGCGAAGCGACTCGGCCGTGAGCACGGTGACTGGGGAGGCCGTTTCAGTTCTGGTCCGGCGGAACAGCGTGCCCGTCACCACGATATCCTCCGCGGGGGGCGTCGCCGTGGCGCTTTCAGACGGTAGCGCCGTCAGCGCAGCCGCCTCCTGCGCCCAAGCTGCGGCCGTCCAGCAGAAGGCGGCCGATCCCACGAGCAGAGCGGAACCCAACGTCGTCCCGCTCATGAGTGACATTCTTTTCATTCGGTTCTCCTGTTGCTCGCCGCGCCTGGTTCAGCGGCCCCCGCGGATCCGGGCGTCATGGAGTCCTACCCCTGCGCCAATCAAACCCGTCAGATAGTATCTTACATACTATCGATACCAGCGGTGTCCAGAGACATCTCTGCCAGACGCGAGGCGAACGTAAGTACGGGAGATACTTTTACGGCGAGCATGCTGGTCCAGCGTTGCTTCGGGCGAGCCCGGCAGCTGAGCCGTGCTGCGCGGCAGGAAGTCGGCGTGCGCAAGCTCAGCAGCCATGCAAAATATCGCCGCAGCGCGCCTTTCTTAGGGCAGCGCGGCAATCTGTTTTCCGGCTGGAAAGCTTGTCGGGTTCAGCGGAAGTTGTGCCCGTGGCGGCTGACTCTCCAGCGCGCCCATTCTCCAAGGGCGCACCGTTCTGCGCTCACCTCGGGGCATTCCGTAAGTTGGCGGCCTTATTCAGCCCTCAGTCCACGCGGGCTGTCGTTGCTGCCTAAGGACGTACTCACTTGTGGCGGGTCTCAAGATTGGCGCGGACATCGATCCAGGCGCCGCCTTTGGCCCTATGGCTCGAAGCGCTTGGAAGGTCGTGGCTCAGGCTTCCGCGATCACTAGGGGGAAAAGCAATTGCACGGTGAATCCCGCTGGGCCGGCCCGCACCCGCACGTCGGCACTGTCGCCGAACCGCGCCGCCAGACGCTGCCCGACATTCTCGAGGCCCACACCTGTACCGCCCTGCGATGAGCCGCCCGGACCGTTGTCCGAAACTTCCAAGGACAGCCGCTCCTCCAAACGTCGGGCGGTAATCCGCAGTACGGTTGGCCACCCCACGTCATTCACGCCATGTTTGAGCGCATTTTCGATGAGCGGCTGCAGCAGAAGGTTGGGCACGAGTGCGTCCTGCAGCTCATCCGGGACGTCGATCTCGATGATCAGCGAATCCTTGAAGCGGACGAGCTCGATATCGAGATAGAGGCGCTGTAGCGCGATTTCCTGACGCAGCCGGACATCCTCGGTCGGCTCATTGGCAAGGCTTGCGCGGAAGAAAGCAGACAGGCGCATCAGCATCGCGTCGGCGTCATCATTGCGGCAGTCGATGATCAGCGCAGAGATCGAGTTCAGCGTGTTGTAGAGAAAGTGAGGGTTCACCTGATAGCGAAGCGCGCGGACCTGCGCTTCGTGCGCTTGGATCTGCACCAGCGCCAGCCGCGCTTCCCGATCCCGGATCTCCATGCTGTAAGCGAGTGCAAGCGACATGGCGGTCCACAGGCCGAACGGAGCGACCCATAATACCATGTTGCCGAAGAAGCCGCGCGCGTTGGCGTCCACCACCGCGGGATCGAAGATAAGAAAGACCAGCTGAATAGACAGGTTGAAGGCGAATGCGGCGATCAGTGTCGCCACCAGACCGGACGTGAGTTGGACTGCGACATGATGTTCGCGCAGCCGCCGCACGAGCGCGTACAGCCCGAAGCAGATCAGTCCGCCGAAGGTGCATATTATCAATTCGCTGGGCCGCACGATGAACAGGAGCATGCGCCATAGGACAGTTCCGGGGTGCAGAGACGCCTTAGGGTTCGCAAGAACGATGTAGCTATAGAAGATGATCTGAAATGCCACCCAGTACAGAAGTATCAGCAGCCAAACGATACGAAGCTCGCCGGGCATACCGCGCCTGCGGAAGCTGTTCGGCTTGCTGCTCCGTTCTTCGACCACCGCCAACTATTCTACCTTCGCTGCTAAGGGTGCCGACACATGGGCATTTCCGGTTAAGAGCGGTCTCTCGACCGCGACTGAACTGCGTTTTAAGACAACGATCGAGCGTGCCTGATCCCGCTCGCTACACGAGGTGTGGATTTGTCGCGACTCCCGAGCATCCGCGTCCTGGCGGTTGATGATGAAGCGCTCGCGCTGCGCCGCTTGGAGTTGCTGTTGCGGCGACTGGACGGCGTCGAGCTGATTGCCACAGCACGCAGCGGCCCGCAGGCAATTGAGTCGATTGCGAAGAACCACCCCGATCTGCTGCTGCTCGACATCAGAATGGGTTCGCTCGACGGTTTTGGCGTGATCGATCAGCTTAAAGGACCTGACGTCCCCCTCGTGATCTTCATCACCGCCTTCGACGAATTCGCGGTCAAAGCGTTCGAAGTCTCGGCCGTGGATTATCTGGTCAAACCGGTCGAGATCGGGCGGCTGGCCGCCGCGATCGACAAGGCGCGAGCTGCACTGGCGGAGCGCGACAGCGCGCTTAGAATAGCGGAACTGCAGGCCGTGGTGGCGGCGCTGCGCGAGGCGCGCAACCAGCCTGCGCCGCGTTTCGAGCGCGAGATTTGGGCGCAAAGGCGCGACCAATTCGAGCGGGTCCGTGTTTCGGAGATCGATTGGATCGAAGCGCAGGGGGACTATCTGCAATTGCATGCGGGCGAGAAATCCTACCTCTTGCGTGAGACCATGGCGGGCATGCAGGCGCGGCTTGATCCTGAAGCATTCTTGAGGATCCGCCGGTCGGCACTCGTGCGGCGCGATGCTGTGAGCGCGATCCGTAGCGCTGGATACGGCTTCCTTCGGGTTCAACTTACTTCGGGCGAGCAGCTCAGAGTTGGCCGCACTTACGTGAAGCAGGTACGCGCCGAAATAGCCGGGCGCGGCACGTAGGGCGATCGCTGACCGCAAGCGGGTCTGCCCAACATCATTATAGGCCGGCTCGCCCAGGCGCATTGATCAACAATCCCGTTCGCCGGTCGCAGCCAAGATAAGCGGCCCATCGGTCGACGTTAAAAATGATCCAACGAGCCGCGTCTTCCAACCGCCGTTCGTCGACGGCCTGAGCCATTTATCGCAAAGTCGGTGCATCCGCCGCGACGATTTTCCACTGACCCGCGCTCCTCTCCACGCCTGCTCGACCTTCCGCCTAGGCTCGGATCGAGAGGGGTGAATCGCGATGGCAAGTCAGGGGACCGGGAGCGAGCACATCCGCTCGCAAGAGCTGGGCACAGCCACCGGTAACGATTGGCCGTATGATGCAGCGCCCAGGCTGCACGGCGCGGTCGTGCGCGGTCGTGCGAGCGATGCGCGGCGGCAACGATTTGGCGACAGATTCCCCCTCACCCCGGTCGCGCGTTCGGCACCGAATCGCGGCCTTCCGCGCGATCCAAGCGCGCTGCGGCAGCGGTCGGTCGGTCCGAACTTGGAACGGCTGTTTGAGCACCGCGCTCAGTTTCAGGCTGCTGCGAGGGGCAGCTTCGTGCTGTCGAGCTTGCCGGGCGGTGAGACCATGATCCGATGTGAGGCATCTGCAATCCACCTAGTGATCGAGGGCGAGCAGACCTACGAGATTGATGGCCGCAGCATCGTTCTGCGTTCGGGGCGGATGCTGCTCGTCGATCGCGGAACGCCATACCGCCTCTGCGTCAGGCCAGGTGTGCACTCGAACGCCCTCTCGATCTATCTCCCGGCGAATAGGTCAACCAGTTGCGGGTTGAACTTCCCGGCGCGAACCCTGCTCCAGAGTGTGGACGCAAGTCAGCTTGGAGCCTTGTTGGAGCAGGGTGCGAAGCGGCTGCAGATCGACGCAGACCAAAATCACCCCCTCGAGTTGCTCATGGCGCAGATCCACGCGGCGCTGCCCCCGATTCTGACGTTGGCGGCGGCCTCAATGGAACGACTGGACGCGATCAAACCCTCGACCCGGCAGGCGCTCTACAACCGCCTGGAGTGCGCGCGCGCCTATCTGCACGATTATAAAGATCGAGCGGTGTCGTTGGAGGAATTGGCCAAGGCTGCAGCGATGTCCAGCTTCCAGCTGTCGCGCTACTTCGCGCTCGCGTTTGGCGCTCCTCCGTCGCGCTATCATCGCCGCATCCGGCTTTTGGCAGCGGCAGCACGGTTGCAACGCGGCGAGGCGTCGGTAACCGATGTCGCATTTGATACGGGCTACAGTGAGCTTAGCGCATTCTCTCACGCCTTTGCCCGAGAATTTGGCTGCCCGCCCAGTGCGATCAACAGCAAGCTCGCCTCGCAAGAAGGTCCATCAATCGGGATGGGATGGTAGCGGTGATACCCGCACAAAATCTACCTCGGACGTCGGCAGCTGGGCGAGTAAGTTCCGTCATCATCAGGCCGAAGCATCGGCAGTCGGCAAAAGGGTGGCAAAAGGGAAAGGTAAGGTTGTCCCAATATGATTGTCCGTAACCGGACAAAAAATAAGTCAGCCTCTCTTCCCAATTCCGCCGTGGTGTGTTAGCACACCATCACGCCATGGCAACTTCAGATCGCCCCGTTTATCTTCGCCTTCGTGACGAGATCGTCGCGATGATCCTCGACGGCCGGATCAAGGAAGGTGACGCCCTTCCATCTGTCCGGGCCTTTGCTGCGGATCAGGGGGCGAACCCGCTCACCGTCGCAAAAGCCTATCAGAGCTTCCAGGAAGATGGATTGGTCACGGTCCGTCGCGGTGTCGGCATGTTCGTCGATCGTGGCGCTGCCCAGCGTTTGCGCGCCTCGGCCCGCGCACGCTTCCTGGAAGAGGAGTGGCCGGAGATCGCCTCGCGTATCCGCCGTCTGGACATCGACCCCGCCGAGCTGCTCGACCGCGTACCCGCCTGACAGGCTTGGGCTTCGCCGCATAGGCTGTTAGGCGCCGGCACGTGACGCAGGCGCGCATCCTTCCCTATGATCGAACCGCGATTGCCGAAGCCGCGCGCCTGATCGCGCAAGGCAAGCCGGTCGCGATCCCAACCGAAACCGTCTACGGGCTCGCCGCGGATGCAACGCGAGGAGACGCGGTCGCCGCTATCTATGCCGCCAAGGGCCGCCCCAGTTTTAATCCGCTCATCGTCCATGTGCCCGACCTCGCCACAGCCGAGGCGATCGCGAATCTGCCCGACGCCGCGCTTAGGCTGACGCAGGCCTTTTGGCCGGGGCCGCTCACCTTGATTGCACCGCTCAGACCAGGCGCTCCGATAGCGCCGCTCGCCACGGCCGGACTGCCGACCGTCGCCTTGCGCGCGCCAGCGCATCCCGCAATGCGCGATCTGCTGCAGGCAAGCGGTCGACCGCTCGCCGCCCCGTCAGCCAATGCCAGCGGCACGATCAGCCCGACACGCGCAGAACATGTGCTGCGTTCATTGGGAACGGAAATTGAGCTCATCGTGGACGCAGGCCGTACCGCGGTCGGGCTCGAATCCACGATTGTCGCGGTCGAGGATGCCGGTTTTCGCATTCTTCGCCCGGGGCCCATTACGGCCGAGCAGCTCAGCGAGGCTTGTGACCTCCCCCTCCTCGGCGGTGGATCAGGCAAGATCGAGGCGCCTGGCCAGCTGGCGCAGCATTATGCTCCCGCCAAGCCCGTACGCCTGAACGCTCTCGATGCGCATGAGGGGGAGTGGCTGATCGGCTTCGGCCCGGTAGCCGGCGATGTGTCGCTGTCTCGGTCGGGCGACCTGCTTGAAGCTGCCGCTCGGCTGTTCGACCTGCTGCATCAGGCTGATTCGGGCATGGCGATGCGGATCGCAGTCGCGCCAGTACCGGATGAAGGCTTGGGCGCAGCAATCAACGATCGGCTACGCCGCGCAGCCGCCTGACAATCAGCCCTCGCGAGCGAGTTGCGCGCACACCGCCGCAGTATGTTCGTCAGCGGGAAAAGAACATTCAATCCTGAGTTCGTCGAGCGTGACGTCGCGCGGTGTCGCGAAGGTGGTAATCGTCTCAAAGAAGCGCAGCTCGCCCATGGGGCTACGGAACACCATAGTCAGGATCGGCGACAGCTCGACCTCCAGATCGCGCAGCGCCCACCTCGGGGGGACGCCGGGGTAAGCCATCAGGTCGTCCAGCAACCGCCGCGCGGCATCGTCGGTCGGGACGGCCACTATCTCTTCCTGCAGGTGGCGCAGGAAGCGACTGGCGATCTCTTCCCAGTTTACGATCACGCGTCGGAAATCGTCGGGATCGAACACCTGGTGCAGCAGATTGCTATGTGGGCTGGGTCGCCCCTCGGTGAGCAGCGCATTAATCCGCCCCGCTGCATTGTTGGCCATCAGCACGTCGAAATGCCGCGTGAGGACGAAGGCGGGATAGGGCTCCTGATGCGCGATGATCAGCTCGATCGCGCCGCGCACGCGTTCCAGCTCGGGCGTGGTCAGCGCATTTTCCGAATAGCCGGGCTCGAAGCCTGCCGCGCGCAGCAGCGCATTGCGTTCGCGCAGCGGCATGTTGAGCGCGTCCGCCAGCCGGGCGATAGCGTCACGGCTCGGAGCGGCCTTGCCGGTTTCGATGCAGCTCAAGTGGCGCGTCGACATGCCTGCGTCGAGAGCAAGGTCGAGCTGGCTCATCCGCCGCACCGTTCGCCATTCGCGCAATAAGCGGCCGAGGGGGGGCGGGCCGCCAACGGCAACTCGCTTTTCCTTCGCGCTCGTCGGCTGATCCATGACCTCGCAGGTCATGGCCTCTGCGCGAAGGGCGTGCAAGTCAGGCGCGCTTTCCCGAGGCCATTACTATCATTGGGCGTGAGCTTGGGTGCCGCGAACCTCGATCACACGCGGCGCCCGGTTGAAAGAGGTTGTGATCGCACGTTGGCCCACGATCGCGGACTGGTGGGCACCGAGTCGCGACGATCTTAGCCTGCTGGTCGAATTTCATGACATGCCGCACAGGAAGGATGCAGGGGCATGCGGAGCCGCCAGGTAGGTCTTCCTTAGAGCTTGCGACTGGCGATGATCGGTCCGCCCGTGCCCGCTTGCAGCATTAGCGCGGACGACAGACCTGCGGGTGCGAGAGGCAGGGAGACCCGCAGGGCTGAACCACGCCATTGGCCCAACGCGATCAATTGGCGGACGATATTGCGATGGGGGATCGTACGCCCGCCATTCTCGCCCGCGCGGATAGGGACCGGAATGGTGCGTGGATCATAGCGCACCAGCCAGAGCGTGGCGTGGCCGCGCCCGGGGCCGACCTGCACCTGACGTCCGTTGACGACAATCTCCGGACCACTTGAACCGCGATCGAAGCGCACCACCGCAGCCTCGACCTCGGCACGGCGACTGCCCGTTAACAGACCCCGCCCGTTGACGATCACCTGCGGCGTGGCGACATTGGAGCGGCCGCCGGCGTGGGCATAATCCCATTGGCGCCGCGTAAAGGCGGGGCTGGCGAACGTATCCTTCCAGCCAAGCTGATCCCAGTAAGTCACCGCGAAACTGAGCGCGAGCAGATCGGGCCGATCGGCCAGGCTGTTGAGCACCAGATCGGCGGGTGGGCAGGATGAACAGCCTTGGCTTTGATAGAGCTCGATCACAGCGGGGTGTTCAGGGTCCGCTGCAATTGCAGGCGCGGCGGTCGCCATCAGCAAAAGGGCAATTAAGGCGCGCATTCCAATTCTCCCGTTGCTCTCGCCAGCAGTCGGTCTGTCAGCCAACGGCCGAGCCACTGCCCGGCGAGGGCAATTCCCTCCGCCTCCCCCTCGGAACCGACCAGCCTGTCGCAGAGACAGGCGAACGAAAGTCCGGATTTAGCCAGCCGGATCGCTCGCTCTTCGCGCGCATCCAGTAGCCTGAAGTGAGACACCTGGTCGCGCCGCCAAACCAGAACTGTTTGCGCCAGGTCGAGACGCTCGACCGATGGCGGCATGCACCCTGATGCCAGGGCCGACCAAATCGCACATGCGTTGGTGGTGACCGGCAGCAGATCCATCGTGGGACTGAAGCGCAGCACCGTCGCATCCCAATCCAGCTGCTGGGCCTCGGCACAGCTTAGCGGTTCCGCATCCGGAGCGACGAAAGCTTCTGCCAATGCCAGTTCAAGCAGGGCAAGCTCCGCTACTTCGGGATCATCGGGATACAGAAGCGCGAGCGATTCAGGGAAATCCCGCAGATAGGCGTCCAGCGTCCAGCTGCTCGGGAGCACGCGTCGGACGTGGTGGATTATCGCCTGTTCGAACGCATCGCCGCCGATCCATGCACAAGTCCGCGCGAAGCCGTCTTCCAGGCAGGCAGTCAATGCGGCGCGATAATTGTTCTGATACACGCGCATGCCCTGGGGTGCCGCGGTGGCATCCCCGTCGCGCAGCCAGGCCCCGAATTGCCGCTGCAACGTCAGCAAAGTCATGCCGCCAACCTCTGCGCGGATTCGGCAATCGTGCGGGCGACGCCAAGTTCAGCGAGCAGCTCGTGCAGCGGGGGAATTGCATCGTCCCGCTCGATCATGGTCGCAACTGGCCCGAGCCTGGGCAGGACGTGCGCATACAGATCCCAGACGGAGGGCGGAACGGGCCGATCATGCGTATCGATCAGCAGTGCTTCGCCCTCGCTGTGCCCCGCGAGATGGATCTGGCGGATATATTCGGCCGGGATCGCATCCAGCCAGGCGCGCGCATCAAAGCCGTGATTGAAGGCGCTGACATAGACATTGTTGACGTCGAGCAGGAGGCCGCATCCCGTCTTAGCGCAGACCACCTTCAGGAATTCCCACTCCGTCATGTCCCCATCAAAGGCGATGTAGGTGGAGGGATTTTCGACCAGTATCGTTCGCCCCAATGCATCCTGTGCCCGCGACACGTTGGACGTGACAATCTCCAGCGCTTCATGTGTATGAGGAAGAGGCAGCAGATCATGCGAATTGAACCCGCTCACGCGTGTCCAACAGAGGTGATCGGACACGAACAGCGGGTCGATTTCATCCACCAGCGCCCGCAGCCGCGCGAGATAGGCGCGACCCACCCCTTCCGCCGATCCGACCGACATCGAAACGCCGTGCAGCGCGATCGGATATCCGGCGCGGATCTCGCGCAGCAATTGGCGTGGGCGGCCGCCGTCGACCATGAAGTTTTCCGAAATCACCTCGAGAAAATCGACGGCAACCCGGTGCTCCAGAAATTCGGAATAATGGGGCTTCCGCAATCCAAGGCCGAAGCCGCCGAACGACGCCAGTGACATGAGCGCACCTGATATTGGTGAGGGGTTCTCGTCCGGACGTGAAGCCACGTCCGGACGCAGCCCCGATCAGTTCGGAGCGGTAAGGCTGCCGCCGGCGGCTGTGCACTTTTGCGCGGTCATGGCTTTGAAGCCCTCGCCCTTGCAGCTGTTCTGGCCCTTGCATTCATTATGCGCGGTCTTGCAGTCGGATTGGCCCTTGCAGCTGTTGACGCCGTAGCAATGGACGAGCTGCGCGCCCGCCTGCTTGGCAAAAGCGGGCGCAGTCGGTGCGGCGGCAAAGGCAACGAGCGCGGCCGAGGTGGCGAGGCTCAAACCGGTGCGGGTGCTGATCATCACGTATCTCCGATAGGGAATGCCTGAATGGCTCTTCCCCTACGGGGCACCGCACAGTGCGGTTACATCACCAGCGCAGAAAATATGGCCCGATCAGCGCACCAAGCGCGGCGGCGAGGCCGATGCCCAGACTGTACCAGGTCAGCACAAAAATCGCCGAAACTTCCGGACAGTGCAGGCAGTAGAACATGGCAGCCCAGGCGCCGGCGGCAAGGCCTGCGACCGCGCCCGCCGCCCGCAGCCGTGTCGGCGCGAGCCGGCGGAACGACCAGAGCAGGCCGATAAAGATCGGAACACTTAAGCTCAGCACCAGCCAGGGACAGACGAGCCAGCTTCGGCCGAGCCACATCGCCAGCCAGTCACGGGCGGGATTGTCCGCCAACTCACCCAACCCGACACCGGCGAGAAGCAGAATGGGCAGTGCCAGAAGCCACAACCAACCTACCGATCGCACCTCCGGCCGCGCCAAGCGGATCGTGGCGGCTACGGCAATGACCCCGACCGAAGCCGTGTAGGACCATTTCATCCAAAAGCTGAAGCCATGCATCGCCTGGGGAAGGTCAGGCCGAACCCCCAGCCACGCCGCCACGATAGCAAGCGTCACAAGGCTGCCGGCCATGAGACCCAATGCCATTCGGCGCCCCAGCGCGTGACGACGCACCGGCGGCACATTAGCGGACAGCGTGCGGATAAGTTCGTCCGTGTTCATGCCCGCTCGCCCCTGATCCGCCCCATGAGCGCTTTCATCCCCCTGTGAACGGAAACCTTGACGTCGGATTGGCCGATATCCGCCGCCTCTGCCGCTTCGGCGACGCTGAGGCCGTCGATATGGGTATCCCGAATGGCGCGCGCCTGCTTGGAAGGCAGAACCGACAATAAGCGCGCAACATCGATGCGGGCCGCGCAAGCGTCTTCGAAGCCCTCGGAGGCCAATATGTCGTCCAAGCTTTCAATCGGAATGGTCGTGCGTCGGCGACGGAGGTGATCGATCATGCGATAGCGCGCGATCGCGTAAAGCCAGGCCACGAATGGGCGGGCGCGATCGTAACTCTCTCGCCTGGTATGCACCGCTATCAGCGTCTCCTGCACCAAATCTTCAATATCGTCTCCGGCGCCAGCAAGGCGGCGCCGATAGAAACTGCGCAGCATTGGCACGAGCGCGCGCAGCAATGTGGCATGGGCGGCAGCATCGCCGTCCATCCCTCCCGTCATCCATGCCCGAAGCTGGTCCTCGCTTTGCTGCATGCGCACTCCCGCTACGGCCATACGCGGCTGGTGCGCCCGCGGTTACATGACGGCGCAGAAATTCCCGCACGCGAGGCTTGAGGTGGCGACTGTAACCGGAACGCTGCCGGCCGCGTAGGGGCAGCGTGACCCACTCTGTTCAGAGCCTCTGCTGGGTCACGGCGCGGCGGCCGTCCCCTGCCGCCGCGTCCTTGGGGCCTGAAAGGATTCTCGAATGAAAACGACTCGTGCGGTGGCTGCCGCCGCCTTCGCGCTCACCTTCGCCGCGGGCGCCGTCCATGCGCAGCAAGGCAAGCCTGCCATGGAAAAATGTTATGGCGCGTCGCTCGCCGGCAAGAATGATTGCAAGGCGGGTGCGGGTACGAGCTGCGCCGGCACCTCGAAGGTGAACTATCAGGGCGATGCCTGGAAGCTCGTGAAGGCCGGAACCTGCACCTCGATACAAACGCCGAAGGGCAACGGATCGCTCACGCCTAAAGCCTGACCGCGTCGCCCGTCATCGATGGATGGCGGGCGTCCACCTTCTAAGGTGCTTCGCCATGACTTCGGCTCTCAAACTCTATCATCGGGCATGTAGCTTGGCGGCATGGCTTCTTCCCGAAACTCTACTGCTATTGGTGGCCCGCCTGGGCATCGCTGCGATATTTTTTCTGTCCGGGCGCACCAAGGTTCAGGGTCTGCTGACGATCGCCGACTCCACATACGAACTGTTCCGGACGGACTATGCACTGCCGTTGATCAAGCCCGAACTCGCCGCACATCTCGCCGCCTATTCGGAACACCTATTCCCTGTTCTGCTCATGATCGGGCTATTTACGCGCCCGGCAGCGCTGGCGCTGCTCGGCATGACGGCTGTGATCCAGATCTTCGTTTATCCCGATGCCTGGCCGACGCATCTCAGCTGGGCTGGGCTCCTTCTGCCGCTGGTCGGCCGTGGAGGCGGCGCATTGTCGCTGGACGGATTGTTGGGAATCGAGCCGCGGGCTAGCCCGACGTGCGATCAGAATAGTTTGCGCAACGTCAGCTTCACGGTTCGGCCAACCGGATCAAGAAAGTCCGGTTGGTAGCGATAAGGCGTCGCACCGGCGGCATCGCGCACGCGCTGGCGATCATTAAGCAGATTGGACGCCTCCAGCGTGAGGGTCATCTTCTTGGTCCAGGCCTCATGCGGGAGCCAATGGTGCAGCGTCGTGAACAATTTCATGTTCAGGATGAATTGGGATGAGAAATCGAGGTCGGTCTGCGGCGTTCCGCCGCGCACGCGCATCGGCGCGATCCATTGCCAGTCGAAGCTGCCGCCGATGCCCATATAATTGATGCCGCCCCAACCCCACACGGCAGCCTTGAAGCCACCGCCGCCGTTCACTGTATCCCCCTTGAGCGGGTGGAGCAGCGGCTGACCCGGCCGCAGCTGAATCTGATTGTCGAGGATCAGCAACGAACCGAATCCGCCATAGCCGAACGGACGCGGAGGGGGCGGGCTGCCAGGTTTCGCCGATGGCGCGGCCGCTTTTCCCAGCGGTCCGGAATTGTTGATCTGCAGGTTCAGGCTGCGCTTGCGATCCCGATAGAAATTTACCGGATGCAGGAACACGGTCGTCAGCCGCCCCGCCGCATCGCGCACGAACAGCTCCGGAAATGCCGCTTCGGTGAACGGCGTCGAAGCAAAAATCTGTCCCGTTCCGTTGCGGGTGAGCGTGTCTTCGAGGGTGGCGTTCATCATCAGATTGCGCTTGGGAAATGGACGCAAGTTGATGCTTAGCGAGCGCACGCGCTTCTGTTCTGCCCGCAGGTTCGGATTGCCGCCCGTCACGATCGTGACGAATACCGACTTGCCCGTCGCCAAATCGAAGAAAGGGGTGTTGGCGACCTCAACTGTCGGTTGGGAGCGCTTCTCCATGTCCGGCGCGGTACCGGTCTGCTTGACCGATCCTATGAACTGGAGCCCCTTGAGCGGCGACCAGGTCAGTCCGTAATTGCTGTCCGTCAGATCGCCATAATCCTGCACGTGGCGGACCGTCCCCCCAAGATTGAGCGACAGCTCACCCAGCCATGGCAGAATATGGTAGTCACGCGATGCAAGCGGAACGTCGGCGGAAAGGCCGGCCTCCATCCGCGAGCGACCCAGATCCACATCCGCAACGGTAAAGCCCCGCGTTCTCGTTTGGGCAGAGGCACGCTCCGCGGCGGCGGTTGCGGTCATATTGAGATCGCCGGTGGGCAGGCGCACGGCAACGCCGTGCGTCACGCCCTTGACCTCCACGCGCCGATTACGGGAGCGTGAATGCTGCAGAACCAGCCCGGTGTCGAAGGTGCCGAACGGATCTGCACCCTGCGCCACCGCGCGATTTATTATGGAAATGTCCAGTCCCCGCTCGCCGCGCGCCGAGACCTCTTTCGATTCGAGCGTGCCGGTCAGATCCCAATTCCACCCCAGCAACGCGCCCCGCAGCAGCACGCCTCCGTTCAGCGTGGTGGTAACGCCACGCTGTCGGAGCGGCGTGTCGCCCAGATATCGGTAAAGCAGGACATTCGTGTCGAACGGGGATTGCGGGTTGGAAGACGGCACCAGGATCGGAACCGCAGGCAGCCCCTGAAGTGCGCGTGTGACGACCCGTTCTGCGGACAGCGTGAAGGAGCCGCTAACCCCCTTGAGAACGGGCGTGGCGAGTACGGCGCTGCCTTTAAACGCGTCATTCGCATCGGACAGCGTACGATAAGGGCCGAGATCGAAGACGCGAGGCCGGTCTGCGCCGGAGATGTAGGCGGCAAGCTGATCGCGCTCTGTCGGGTCGGCGGGCACCGCCGCGATCCGAACCGGGTGACCCGCAGCCGCGCTCAGCGCCGGATCTATCTCGCTGCCAGCGCGGCCGGCGATATTGCCGATCGGATCATAGGGATCGGCCGGATCGGGCAGGATATGCCGCCGCGATTGGCGCAGCGGATCGGTATGGCGATACTCGCCCGAAAGGATCAGTCTGCGCCCGTTCGCGATCCGAGTGAGCGCCAAATTGGCGCCCCCACTTGCGGACCCGCCATCGGTGGAAGTCCCGCCATTGAGCTTCGCCTCGACCGTGCGAAAACGCGACTTGGTGATGAAATTCAGCACCTTGCGCGTCGGCGGATAGCCGAACCTGAGCGCTGCCTGCTCGGGCAAGAGCTCCGTACGCTCGATCGCTTCCGGCGGCAGCGATCCGATCTCCTCATAGCCTGAGGTACGCTGTCCGTTGAGCAGCATGATCGGCGGGCTGCCGTCGGCCGAGCGCGCCATCGGCCCGATGATGCGAAGCAAGTCGGCCATGCTGGTGGCGCCGGTCGCTTCGATCATGCGATTGTCAAAGGTCGTGAGCGGCTGGATGTCCTTGATTACCGAGCCGCGCTGGCCGGTAACGACGACGTCCGACGGCGGATCCTTCTCACCCGACGCGGCATGTGCCGGGGCGGCAGCCAGAGCCGCTGCGAGCGCAGCCGCACGGCCGACCAGCCCGTCCCTTCTCCCCCAATTCGGGACGTTCATCCTACCCCGGCTGCTATTTTGTCAGCGCGAACATATCGCGTGGTTCGCGGCTCTTCATCCCTGAAAAGCAACCAAAGGGCGGGTCCATTTTTCAGCCACGGTTCATATCTTGATTCGCGTCAGCCGATGGGAACCCCGAGCCCTAGGCACGCCCTAATCGCGCAGGTTGGCCGCGTAGCTGTCGGAGACCGGCAGCCGATGCCCATTGTGAAGCGCGATCTCGACCGGCCCTTTTCGGTCGCGCTCGATCGTCTGGATCGATCGGCGAGGCACCAGGTAGCGGCGATGCACACGCACGAATCCCGCGGGCTTTAGGATCTGCTCGGCATTGCGCATCGTCTGGCGCCAAACGGTGCTGCGCCCCGCGCCGTGCAATTCGACATAGTTTCCGGCAGCGCTGGCGAAGACGATCTCATGGGGAGTCAGCGGCAGATCTTGTTCACCATCCGTCGCCGGTACTGTCTGTGTCGGCGCGCGTCGGTCGGCATAAAGTGCGGCAGCGAGCATTGCCACGGCAAGGCCTGGGAGGCGCGTATAGAAAGCACCTTCCGAATCCGATCCAACCAGCAGCGCAGCGACGCCGCTCAACAGGTAGGCCGGAACCGCCAGCGCAAGCGCGTGAAGGATCGCCCTTCGCTTTGTGTCCTGCGGGCGGACGAGCTGAAGGAAGACGGTCACCGCGACTGACCAGGGCAGCAAGGTCGCCGCGGCCCAGCCGGCACTGTCGAGCGGCGGCGCCCAGTGGCCCTGATCGAAGAAGCCGCGGATATGGCAATAGACCATACCGAGCGGCACCAGCAGAAGCGGAGCGATAACGCGCAACGCGCGCCAGCCACCGTCAGGCATGACTTGATTGATCCTGCGCACGCGCATCGGACGCCTCTCCGTCGCACTGGCCGCAAACGGCCGTAACGGCCTCAACCCATATCAAGCCGATCCGCTGCCAGGGACAGAAAATTCGTCCCTTCATCACAAAGTCCGCCCCGCCATCCCGTGCCGCTTGCCGCCAATCTGACCGTCTTGTCTCCCGCTGGCCCAATCTCAATCGGCGAGAATCAAGGATATGCGAGGATTGGTACGGCAATGGCGGGGCTGCGGCATGGTACTCCTGATGTTGGCCGGACAGGCGCGTGCTCAGGCGGATAATGGTCAAAGCCCGCCCGCCACCCCCGCCGTATCCGCGAGTGATGCCTTTGGGGAGCGGGTGGGAATCGACCAGGTCGGCCTCTACAGCCCGGTCCAGACACGCGGTTTCGATCTATCAGCTAGCAGCGCCGCATTTCGCCTCAACGGCTTTTACTATATGCCCGCCGCGCCGCTGTCGGAGGCATTGTCGGCGAGCTCAGCGGTGAAAGTCGGCATTGCCGCAACCGCGCTCGACCTACCCTCCCCGACGGGTGTGATCGCGCACCAGCTTTACGAACCCGGCCCCTCCAACGCGCTGACGATCAGCCTGGGTGTGCGTGACTATGAAAGCCCGCATATCGAGGCACTCGGTACGGTCACAACGCCCGATCAACAGCTCAGCCTTCTGTTTCACGGGCTTGCCGAACCCCGTCAGGGCCATGACACGAGCCGCGCCGGCAGTTGGGTTAACTTGGGCACGGTGTTGCGTTGGCAACCCGATCGGCTGACCCGACTGCGCCTGTTCGCCAGCTATGCCGATACGCACGCCGGGGGCGACATCAGCGTTCAGGCGGTAGGTGACGGGGTGCCGCCACCGCTCCGCGTGCGGCGCGCCTACGCCCCGGATTGGTCGCGCAGTAGGAGCCGCGACGCCAATGTCGGGCTGCTGGCGGAACGCGATTGGGATGGGTGGTCAGCGGGCGCGTCGCTGATCCGCTCGAGTCACCACGCCGCGCGCAGCGACACCGCTCTGCTTGCGATCGACGCCCAGGGCGGCATTACCAGCACGCTCTTCTATCGCCCCTCACTCGACACGCGCGCCACCTCCGCCGAAGCGAAGATCGCGCGCACCTTTGCGCTGTTCGGTGCCGATCACCGCATCGGGCTCGCCGTCCGCCGGCGTCACACGCTTACCGAACAGGCCGAAGCCTTCGCGGTGCCCGCGGGACATTTTACGGTCGAGGATGGGCCCGTGGCTGTGCCCAAGCCTGCTTTGCCCAAGCCTGCTTTGCCGCAGGATCTGCGCCGGGGCACCGACCGCGTCGACCAAAGCATCTGGAGCGCGACCTACGGTTTGGAGATCGCCGATCACCTTCAAGCGCGGCTGGGCGCCCATCGTGTGCGGTACGACAAGAGCGTCATCGACTTCGATGGCACGCGGTCGCGCCGACGCGAGGATAGTTGGCTATATGCAGCCTCGATCATATGGCAGCCCGATCTTCGCTTCCGCACCTTCGCATCCTACGTCACCGGGTTGGAGGAATCAGGCGTCGCGCCGGAAGCGGCAGTCAACCGCAACGCCGTGCTTCCGCCGGTCCGCGCCACCCAATATGAACTCGGCGCTCGCTACGCGGTGACCCCAAAGCTGGACCTGATCATTGCCGGCTTCGACATTCGTAAACCGCTTTTCGGACTGCGCCCCGACCTTGTCTACGCGCCGGTCGGAACCGTACGTCATCGCGGGATGGAGGCGTCGCTGACCGGCGAGGTCCTGCCCGGTACAAAGATGGTGCTGGGTGCCAATATCGTGCAGCCGCGCCTTTCAGGGCCGGAGGTTGCGGCCGGCAGAATCGGCCGCATTCCGCCGGGCGTCTCGCGCTTCAACGCGACGCTCGGCTTGGAACGACAATTCAACCATGGCTGGAGCGGGGATATGTACCTCCTTTATGAGGGCCGCCGCATCCGCGACACGACAAGCCGCGTCGAAATGCCGGGCGTGCCGTTCACGACCGCAGGCGTGCGTTATGCCTGGACGGCAGGCGGCAGGCCCTTCTCGCTTCGCGCGCAGGTGGTGAACGCATTCACGCCGCATGGCTATTATGCGACGCCCTATGGTCCGCTGGTGCCGATAGCCGCGTCGACCGTTCGGCTGCTGCTGAATGCGGACTTCTGACGCCGCGATTTATCGCAGGTCCGTTGCGAGCCATCGCGTCAGCACTTAGGTGGAACGCCGATGCATCTGGCGTCCCTCCTGTCTCCGTCGGACCCGGATCACGCGAACGCGCGGCGGCGGGCGCTTTCCCTGCTGATCACGATCGCCGTTCACCTCCTGCTGCTCCTCATGCTGCTCCGGCTCGCGCCACCCTTCGCCAAGATGGCGAAATCAGGTGGCCAGCTGATCAGCGTCCCGCTCGCGCCCGAAGCACAAGAGCAGACAGCCCATTCGAAGACAGTCACCAAGGCGCGGACCACCGCCAGTTCCGCGCCTCGTGCGCCGAGCATTCCACCGCCCAAGGTACAGCTGCCCCCTGTCGCGGCGCCGTGGGTGCTGACGCCCGGGCTTGAGCGGTTCGACATCCGCCACGTGCCGCCCAGCCCAAGCCCGCAGCAGCAACCCTCCGACGCCAGCGCCAGTGACGAGGCCAATGGCACATCCAGTTCGGATCGGCCGGTGGGTTATGGCCCAGCGGGGCAGCCTCTCTATGCCGCTGAATGGTATCGCGAACCGACGGATGCCGAGCTCGGCTTCTATACCAAACAGGCCCGCCCTGGTCCCGGCTACGGCGAGATCGCCTGCCAGACCGTCGCGCGTTACCATGTCGACAATTGTGTCGAGCTGGAGGAGTCGCCGGGCTCAGGCTATGCCCGTGCCGTGCGCGAGGCCGCATGGCAGTTCCTTGTGCTGCCGCCCCGGATTGGCGGCAAAGCCATGGTCGGCACCTGGGTTCGCATCCGGATCACCTTCAGCGAACGCCGCGGCTGAGGCCTTTGCGGCGAACCTTGCTGCCACCCGCGCGACCACGGGCTGGAGATCGCCTTTCCAACAGATCCTCGCACCTGTAGCGAGCTGACTTATGAAGACGATCGTCGATCCCACCCATGCGCTCGGCCGTGGGCTCGCCGCGATCCGAAGCCAATATCGCGTCCCAGAAGGCTTTCCAGCGCCCGTCCTTGCCGCGGCCGAGGAGGCGTCGAAGCGGCCGCTAAATGGTCATGTCGATCGCACCGACACCATTTTCGTCACGCTGGATCCGGCAAGCTCGACCGATCTGGACCAGGCGTTCGCGATCGAGCGCAGCGGTGAGGACCTGCTGCTCCATTATGCGATCGCGGACGTGGCCTGGTTCGTCGACGATGGCGGCGTCATCGATCAGGAGGCGTGGCTTCGTGGCAGCAGCCAATATCTGCCCGACGGCAAGGCACCACTCTACCCGCCGATCCTGAGCGAGCGAGCGGCGAGCCTATTACCCGATGGTCCACGCCCCGCCGTGATCTTCACCGTCCGTGTCGCACCCGACGGCTCGGTCAAGCTGGACGGGGCGGAGCGGGCGATTGTCCAAAGCCGCGCCAAGCTCGCCTATGACAGCGTCACCGACGCCGATCTGCCGCCCGATTTCGCCACACTTTCGGACCGGATCCGCGCGGCGGAGGACAGGCGCGGAGCGTCGCGCGTCGATCCGCCCGAGCAAGAGGTGGCGCGGCTTGCCGACGACAGCTACGAACTGACCTATCGTCCACGCCTCGATTCAGAAGATCGCAACGCAGCGCTCTCGCTCGCAACAAACCTTGCAGTCGCCGATGCTCTGCTGGCGCACCATACGGGGCTGTTTCGCGTGATGGCGCCCCCCGACGAACACGCGATACGGCGCCTGCGTTTCACCGCGCACGCCTTCGGCCTGGTCTGGCCGAAGGAGGACACGCTGGGGCAGTTTCAGAAGACCCTGCGACCGAAGGACCCGCGTGAAGCCGCCTTCATGCTTGCGGTGCGCCGCGCCGGCCAAGGTGCCAGCTACGCCCCTTATCAGCCTGGCATAGTACCATGGCACGTCGCTATGGCTGCTACCTATGCGCACGCCACGGCTCCGTTGCGGCGTCTGGCGGATCGCTACGTGGTGCAGGCCGCGCTCGCGATCGCCAATGGCCAAGCCGTGCCGGAAACCGCCGCCGAAGCCTTCCCCAAACTGCCCCCGGTGATGGCGCGCGCCGACGCGCTCGGCGGCCAAATCGAGCGCGCAGTGGTCGACCTCGCCGAGGCGGTGATGCTCGGCTCCTGCCAGGGCGAAACCTTCGCGGCGATCGTGACTGACGTCGACGAGCGGGGCGCGCGCATCCAGTTGCGCGATGATGCGGTGGTGGCGCGGGTCGACGCGCACGGCGTGCAGCCCGGAGACGCAATCGCCGTCCGGCTGATCGCGACCGACCCCGAACGACGCCAGATCAGCTTTCAGCGAATTCCTTGAGATCGTTAACGCGACGGAACGTCCTTCTCCCCTCAGTGTTTGATGCCACTAAGAGAGAACGAGGAGAGGGTTGATGCCCCTGCTGACTATTATCCTGGTGCTGATCGTCGTTGGCGTGCTGTTGTGGCTGGTCAACAACTACATCCCGATGGACGGCAAGATCAAAGGCATACTCAACGCCGTGGTCGTGATCCTCGTGGTGCTGTGGCTGCTACAGGCATTCGGATTGCTCGGCACACTGGGCGGCATTCGCGTTCACTGATATGCGTCGAGCTCCAAAAGGAGCGCGGCATTGACCTTTTGCGGTTTGGTCCCTACCTAGGTGAGGCTAACGTCGCCTGCGACGGAATTTGATGCTCTCTAAGCGGAGCCCGATCTTCCATTTCACGCTTCATGGCTCCTCCCGCATTTGCCGGAGGTCCTCCTGTTTCCGTGAAAGGAAAACACCAATGCCGATCGGTACCGTCAAATTCTTCAACGCGGCCAAGGGCTATGGCTTCATTTCGCCCGAGAGCGGCGGTCAGGACAGCTTCGTCCACATCAGCGCGGTCGAGCGCGCGGGCATGAGCACGCTGTCGCAGAACCAGCGCATCAGCTATGAGGTTCAGTCGGACAATCGCGGCAAGGAATCCGCGGTCAATCTTCAAGCCATCTGAGCGTGGCCAAGGAAGACCTGCTGACTTTCGACGGGTTGATCGAAGAGGTTCTGCCGGACGGGCGCTTCCGCGTCCTGCTCGACAACAACCACAAGGTGATTGCCTATACCGCCGGTCGGATGCGGCGTTTCCGCATTCGCACCGTACTGGGCGATCGCGTCCAGGTCGAGATGACCCCTTATGATCTGGAGAAGGGCCGGCTTATATATCGTGAGCCGACGCCCGGCGGCGGCGGCCCACGCCGGAGCTTCCGACGCTAGCGTCCCATCCATTCAAGACGATTGCGAGCCGGGACCGGCTCGCCCAAGGAAAATATGCATATTCAGAATTCTGCGAGCGCGGGCCTTCCGCGCCGCCGCCTGTCGCTTCGTTTCGACGAGGTGACACCTCGACAAATCTCCCGACTCGACTCCCCACTGCCGCGCAAGGAATTGCGCAGGATCGTAGCGGAGATGGTCGGTTAGGCTGCGCTGTGCGAGCCCGTCGTCGCTCGACCGCATTAATTCCGGCTCGAGCACGACGAAACGGACACGCTGCAACACATCTTAGCTTTTGGGGGCCCGGCCGATGACCAAGATCGAACATTATCGCACCAAAGCGGCGGAAAGCCTGGCCGCGACGGAAGCCGCAACAAACGCGCGCGATCGCGCCTTTCACCATCGCGCGCATTCCGTCTGGCGCCGCCTCATAGCGGGCGCCGCCGATGCCGAGGCGCGCGCTGCACTCGATTCAGTGCGCCCCGCTGCATCGAAGTCGCGAGCGGCTGGCAAATGACGAAGCGGGGCAGCTTCGATGATCGTGTCGCAAAATGCATGGCACAGTTTCGTCAGGTCGAGACCCGCTCGTGCGAACGAGGGCAGCGGCTGGAAATCGACAGCCGAATTTGGCGCGACCCGAAGCCTGAGAAGGTTGTGCCGGAATAAAACGAAAAATATTGCGAAGAAGCAGGGCCGACCATCGAATGATGGCCGGCCCCAATCGCGTCAGAACAATTTATCGAGTTTCACCTTCGCGCCTACAAACAGGAACCGTCCAAGCGGTTCGTTCGGGTAGGTTATGGATGCGAAATCGGGCTTGGCATCGGTGAAGTTGTTGATGCCGCCGTAGATCTGCATCTTATCCGTCACGTCGTAGCTGGCGTAAATGTCGTGCTGCGAGTGCGCCTTGATATATTTATACTCCGGCGCGGTGAGGTTGGGATCGGCGTCGACCTCATCGTGCGGATAGCGCAGCGTGTGTGAGGACCAATTTAGATTATAGGCCAGCGTGAGCTTGCCATAGATCCAAGACGTATCCAAATTCACCTGGTATTTTGGCGCAGGCAGCTCGTACGTGCCACGATAGTTGGTCGGATCGGCGCCTGGCGTGCCGATCTGCGTCAGCTTATGCAGATAATTACCGACTACATGGAAGTTGAAGCGGCCGTAATTCCAGTTCGGCCGGAAGACATAGTTCAGATCCAGATCGAGACCGTTTGTCGCATAGTTGGCGACGTTTTGGGGGACGCGGCTGTAGCCGATAATCCGGCCAGGCTGTGATCCGCCTTTATTGCGCGTGATCTGCGCGCAGAACTGGTTGTCCAAGGAGGCTTGATCTACACAGAGGTCGGCCAGCTGCTGCGCCGTCACGAAGCTGATCGCATTGCGCAGCTTGATGTCATACCAGTCCGCCGAGACGGTAAGTCCTGGAATGAAACGCGGCTGCAGCACTGCACCCGCCGTCCAAGTCTTCGCCTTTTCTGCCTTGAGCGACGGATTGCCGCCAAGCGTGCCTGAGACACTCGCAGAATTCAGGTCGATAAAGTTCGCGGGATCCGCGCCGAGCGACGTCAGCAGCGCCTGGCAGTTTGCCGGACGGCTGGCCTTGCCCAGGTTGATGCGGGCGGGCGAGCAGGGATCATTGATGAATGCGAAATCCTGCCCGTTGGGCGCGAACAACTCACCGATATTGGGGGCACGTACCGCCTGGGCATACGTGCCGCGGAAGGTGATGTCGCGCACTGGCGCATATTGGCCGTTGAAGCGCCACGTCGTGGTGTGCCCGATCGTCGAGTAATCGGAGAAGCGCACCGCCGCCCCGACATCGAGCAAGTGGAAGAAGGGCCTGTTCTTCAGCACCGGCGCATCCACTTCGGCGAAAGCTTCCTTCACGTTGAAGCGGCCCTTCGCGATCGGCGTCAGGTTACTGAAGGTCAGACCCTGCTGCGCGACCGGATCGGGCACATCCTTGCTCGTCTCCCGCCGATATTCACCACCGAGTGCGAACCCAACCGGCCCGCCCGGAAGCTCGAACAGCTGACGCGAATCGCCGCTGATCGACGCTGAAACCACTTGCTGGGTTAGCTTGGAGTGGTCGGTCGTATCGACCGAAATGAAATCCTTGGCAGCCTGACTCGGCGACCCTTCGCCGAACAGGTTGAGCGGTACGCACTGGCCGGGCGTGAACGACAGCGGCCCGCCGCGCAAGGTGCGCGTAAAATCATCAGGCTGATCGGGAAGCGCGGTCGGGTCGAGATTGATCCGGCAGGTCACACCGCCATGCCCGTCCGACACCGCGTCCACCGCCGCGTAGAAACGATCGGTATATTGATCGCCGATGAAGTGGTTGGTGATCTTGTTGCGCGAATAGACGTAGGACACGTCGTAACGAAGGCTGTCCGAAAGATCCCCCTTGGCCCCGATCACACCGCGGATAGTGTTCCGCGTGATCCGCTCGCCGCGCGTGCCGAGGTCGAAATTGTCGCGGTTGAGCCACGCCTCGCCCGCTTCGGCAACGATCGGCCGCAGAGACGCCGGGATGTACGGATTGTCCGGGCTGATGTGGATGTAATAATCGAAGGTAGGCTGGCTGATAGAATAAGAAATCGTGTGGGCATATTTGCCCTCGGCATAGAGCGTCAGCTTGTCGCTCACGTCATAATGCGCGATCACGTTACCGATATGACGTTCGATCTGGGGTAGCAGATCGCCGCGATAATCCGACTGCAGCGTGCCGTCACCGCCCTGCTGATAAAAATCGGGCACGAACAGGCCTTTGTCGAACGGCGCGCCGTTACTGCCGAGATAATCGGGCAAGCCGTCGAAATCGATGTCGACACCACCCTGACGCGACGTATCGAAGAAACGGATGTCGTTGAGCGGCACCCGGCTGGGGCCGGTGCTGTTGGGATTATTATGAAAGCTGATCGCGCGCGAGCCGACCAGATAATCTCGGTCTTTGGCGTTCAAACGGCTGTTGAAGCCATATTCATACGCCAACGCGATATTACCGCGACCATCTGCGAAATTATGCCCGGCAGTGACGGAGAGCAGGCGCTGCCCACCGTCGCCGCGCGACGAGATTCCGTTCTGCGCGCGGATTGAGAGTCCCTCAAATTTTTTCTTGAGTACGAAGTTGACGACGCCCGTAACACCATCCGCGCCATAGATGGCCGAAGCACCGCCGGTGAGAACGTCCACGCGCTCAACCAAATCGGTGGGTATCGTGTTGATATCCACCGCCGCATTACCGGGCTCGCCGCCGACCTGGCGGCGCCCGTCGATCAGCACGAGGGTGCGATTGGTGCCGAGATTGCGCAGATTCAGCTCGTTCAGACCGGTCTGGCCGATGCCGAGCTGTGAATTGCCGCCGGCGGCCTGGGTCAGCCCCGTCGAGCCCACCAGCGCCGGAAGCCGGGTGAGATATTGGGTCAGGTTGGTCTCGCCCGTCTGCTGGATCCGATCGGCGTTGACGCTGACCACCGGATTGGCGGTTTCGAAATCCGCGCTGCGGATGCGCGTACCGGTGACGACGATCTCCTCCCCGGCTGGCGCGGCTTCCGCGGGAGTGGGAGCGCCACCCGCGGGCGTAGGAGTCTGGCCCCAGGCCGGCGCAGACAGGATCGCGATTAGCGAAACGCTGGCCATTGCGGAAAGACGTGCGCGGGAAACATGCAGAGCCATGGGGGTCCTCCTTCGCGCCGCCCTTACGCGCGTCGGAAGCCAGGAAAACCGGAAAATGATCCGCTGAAAGGTCGAGCCAGAACCATTGTTGCAGGAACGCAACATGATGAAAAATCGCCAGCCCTGCGGGAACAATCCCGATTTTCCGAAGTTCGTTCGCTGGCGAACGAAAATCTCCCACCAGCGCGTTTTTAAGGGCGTCGAATCGGGGTCAGGGCTCAGTTTACAGCTGTGTGAACCAAATAAAAAGTTCACAGCGCCTGTCGCGCCGTCGCGACTTTCATCGAATCACGAATGCGGCGATTGAACGAGTGCTGCGGCAGCCGAGACTGCCGCAATCACTTTACCTGCCTGGCTTCATCCTCAGACCGGCGCGCCGGTCTTCAACCGTGCCGCGTAGCTTTTGCGGAACTTGGCGAGCTTGGGCGCGACCACCACCTGGCAATAAGGATTCTGGTCGCCTTCGCGGGCGAAATATTCCTGGTGATAGTCCTCCGCCACGTACCAGGGGCCCTCGGGTTCGATCGTCGTGACGATCGGCTTGTCCCAATCTTTCTGCGCCCGTGCGATGGCGGCACGCGCTTCGGCCTCCTGTTCGGGCGAATGAGGGAAAATCGCGGAGCGATATTGCGGGCCGATATCGTTCCCTTGCCGGTTGAGTTGGGTCGGATCGTGCACCGCGAAAAAGATGTCGAGCAATTCGCCATAGGAGATCTGATTGGGCTCGAAGTGGACGCGTATCGCTTCGGCATGGCCGGTGTCGCCGCCGCACACCTGCCGATAGGTCGGATTCACAACTTGGCCGCCTGTATACCCGCTCTCGACCGCCGTAACGCCGACGATATCGTCGAACACCGCCTCGACGCACCAGAAACAGCCGCCTGCCAAAGTCGCGATTTGCTCCGCCATGGGAACCTCCTTGCAAGTGGCGAATATTGTGTCGCTGCAACGCAACAGCAAGCCTTGCATTGCGGCGAATTTCCCGCTCTTGGGAATGCTGGCCATCGTTGGGACTGAAGGGGGTATTCCGTGCGCATTACGATGATCGGCACCGGCTATGTCGGGCTCGTTTCCGGCGCCTGCTTGTCCGAAGTCGGCCATGAGGTGACCTGCGTCGATCGCGACCAGCGCAAGATCGACGCGCTCAAGAAGGGCGTTATGCCCATCTACGAGCCCGGACTCGACGTGCTTGTCACGCGCAATGTGGAGGCCGGGCGCCTGTCCTTCACCACCGATCTCGCCCCCGCCGTCGACGGCGCCGACGCGGTGTTCATTGCGGTCGGCACCCCTTCACGCAAGGCCGACGGTCATGCCGATCTGTCCTACGTCTTCGGCGCCGCGCGGGAGATCGCCGCGGCCGTGACGGGACCCGTCGTGATTGTCACCAAATCGACGGTACCCGTCGGCACCGGGGACGAGGTCGAACGGATAGTGCGCGAGGTGAATTCGCAGGCGGAGTTCGCGATCGTTTCCAATCCCGAGTTCCTGCGCGAGGGCGCGGCGATCGAGGATTTCATGAAGCCAGATCGGGTCGTGATCGGCACCGACGACGAACGCGCACGTGAGGTTATGCGGCAAATCTATGCCCCGTTCGAAAGCGAGACCTCGCCACTGCTCTTCACGGCTCGGCGCACCAGCGAACTGATCAAATATGCCGCCAATGCCTTTCTCTCGATCAAGATCACTTTCATCAACGAGGTGGCGGATCTGTGCGAGGCGGTCGGCGCGGACGTTCGCGACGTGTCGCGCGGTATCGGGCTGGATAATCGTATCGGCGCCAAGTTCCTGAATGCGGGGCCTGGTTATGGCGGCTCCTGCTTTCCGAAGGACACGCTCGCTCTGCTCAAGACCGCTGAGGATTATGCCTCCCCGATCCGGGTGGTCGACGTCGTCGTGCAGGTCAACGAGGCACGCAAGCGTGCGATGGGGCGCAAGGTGTTGAAGATGATGGGCGGAGATCCGCGCGGCAAAACCGTTGCGATCCTCGGCCTGACGTTCAAGCCGAACACCGACGATATGCGCGAGGCGCCTTCACTATCAATCATTCGTGCATTGCAGGATTCGGGCTGCAAGATCCGCGCTCACGATCCTGAGGGCGAGGAACAGGCGCGCGAATTGCTGACCGACATCGTTTTTGCCGACAACGCGTATGAGGCGGCCAGCGGCGCCGACGCGGTCGCGCTGGTAACCGAGTGGGACGAATATCGCGAACTCGACCTCAAGCGGCTCGCCGGCGTGATGGCGACCCCGGTCTTCGTTGATCTGCGCAACGTCTATAGCCGTGCCGAAGCTGAAGCCGCAGGGTTCATCTACGAAGCGGTCGGACGGGGCGCGAAAGAAGCCGGCCGACGGTGAGCGGCCCGCGGCGCACGCCGAACCGCCATCTCGCCGGCGGAGCGCGCGCACGCAGATATGGAAAACAGCCGCTTTTGATCGTAGCGGTATTTGCGTTGGCGACCATCGTGGTCGGGGCGATGGTTCTCGCCTATGCCGCAGGATATAAGGAGGGTGCATTGACCCGCCATTCCAAGTGGAAAGCCCATGCGGCTTCACTGATCGGCCTGTCGGCGGCGGTGCCGGCGCAGGCATTACCCGTCCCGCCAACAACGATCGGCATCGACCTGACCGGCTTGAAGCCGCACCTTCAGTCACGGGCCTTCGCCAACCTGGCGCTTGGGGCCTACAAACTCGCGCAGAAAGGCAGCAAGTGGCAGCCCTACCCCGAGGACCAGCTCGATCAGAATGGCGAGCTTAAGACAATTCCCGCTGACGCGTCCGCCATCGTGCCGCTCACGCCCCCGGCCGCGGTATCGGGCGGTGCCGACATTCGTTGCACCTATCAGGGCACAGCGAAAATCGAGGTGAAGCTGGGGCCCACCAACATATCGGTGAAGCCGCACTTGATCACCTTCCATTGGGATCCAGCGGTTTCGCGGTCCGCCGCACTTGTCATCCGCTCGATGGAACAAGGGGATCCCATCCGTCGCCTCGATTGTCGTGAAGCCAGCATCCCGGCCGACGCAAGGTTCGACCCCGCGTTCGTCAAATGGCTGCATGGTTTCAAGGTGCTGCGTTTCATGGACTGGCAGTCCGTCAACAATAATGCGCCGGTCAGCTGGGCCACGCGCCACACGCCGCTTTCCCGTGACATCACCTCGGGCGATGGCACCTCGATCGAAGATATGGTGGCACTCGCCCGGCTCACCGGCGCGGATGCCTGGTTCAACATGCCGTGGAACACGGATGACGAATATATCACCAATTTTGCCCGTTACGTGCACGACAACCTCCCCGCCCGCCAGAAAGTCTATGTCGAGCTAGCCAACGAGGTCTGGAACTGGAACTTCGCGGTAGCGAAGCAGGCATCGAGAGAGGGCGCGGAAGAAAAGCTTTCCTCGGATCCCCTCGAAGCGCAGCAATATCGCTATGCCGAGCGCTCGGCGCATGTTCTAGACCTGTGGGCCCGCGTCTTTGCTGACAATCCGCAACGGCTCGTACGGGTAGTGTCGACGCAATATGCGGTGCCTGATCGCGCCGAACTGGTACTCGGCTTCCGCGACACGGCGAAGCACGTCGATGCTCTGGCAACGGCCCCCTATTTCCGGTTCAACGCCAAGAAACAGGCTGTGGCAAATGCTGACGAGGCGCTGAAGCTGCTTGACGATTCGGTCGATCAGGCACTCGCGAAAGTGCTCCAGAGCAAGCAGATCGCTGCCAAATATGGGAAGCGTTATGTGGCCTATGAGGCGGGGCAGGGTTTGATCATGCGCGATGTCGATCTGCAGAAGAAGATCCAGCGCGACCCCCGAATGCACGATATCTACACGCACTTCATCGAGGGGTGGCGGAAGCAGATCGGCGATACGCTGATGCTGTTCTGTACGGTCTACCCGATCAGCCAATATGGCGCGTGGGGATTGGTGGAATATTCGGGTCAGCCAGAATCCGAGGCACCGAAGCTGCGCGCGGTGCGGGAGCAGTTGGCTAAATAGCCTAGAGCCTGATCGTTATTGGTGGAAGCGCTGCGCGCTTCCGCTGATGACGTGAATCAGCTCTATTCACATAGTTGAGACGTTGATCGGTTCAGGCTGATTAAGCCTGAACCGATCAAGGTCTAGCCCCGGCGGGCCGCCAGTTCGTCCAGTATTTCACTGAGCGCGCTGCCGGCCGCCTCATCGGACAGGTGGCGGTCGGCGAAGTCCGCGCCCCCCTTTGCGATCCGCGTGCGCGAGGCTTGATCATCCCAAAGCGCCTGCATCTGTGCTGCCAAGGCTTGCGCATCGCCGGGCGGAACAAGGATGCCGGTGACGCCATCATCGATATAATCGACCGTGCCGATCGAACGGGTCGCGATCACCGCCCGCGCCATGCGCTGCGCTTCAATCACAGTCACCTGACCGGAGGCGGTGGCGACATTCGCCAGCGGCACGACGCTGAAGCGCGCGCGCTGAGCCAACACCCGGCAGTCCGCGCCACTCAAACCTGACAACACCGAGACGTTTTCGGGGAGTGAAAGCCCCTCCATCGATCGCGGCGAAGCAACGATGGTAACGGGCAGGCCAGTGATGCGGGCCGCTTCGACGAGCGTCGCATAGTCACGATTGGCCGACCCCATTGATACGACGAACGGCGCCTCCCGCTCCTCCTCCGCAACGACGGCGATGGGAGCCCGCTGCAGCGGCACGAAACGCACGCGCTCCTGCGGGATTCCCAGATAATCTGCGATCAGCGGCACTTCGCCCGACGAATGCACGACGAATATCTCGACATCGCGCAACGCGAAGCGTGCCGCTTTTTGTTTCAGTCCTCCAACCAGCTTGCCGAGATTGAAGCACCAGGCGACGATCGGCACGCCGCTGCGTCCCCGCAATTTTCGCTGGAGCGCTGCTGTGACGGCCAGTGGCGGAAATACCGTGATCACCCCTTCCGCACCTTCGAGAGCCGCGCGTGCGGTTTTCCAATAGCCGTGCCAGATCTTGAGCGGCGTCGCGCGGCCAGCGCGATCGTGCCAGCTCGGCCCGGCGGCGGCACTCGGGACGGCGATCTTCCGGAATTGATGCTGTTCGCCAGCCACGAAATCGGCAATCCAGCGGGTCTGGCTGAGATTAGCCGCCTTGAAGAAGGGGGCGGCAACGCTCCACAACATCAATCTACTTCCTTCCGTCGATAGATGCCGGTGGGGCATTCGCCTTCCGACGAGAGACTGGCATCGGCAGATCACGTACGTCCACGTCACCGCGCTTCATCGATGCAAACCGCCGCCTTGTCGAGCGGGATCCTGCTGCGCCTGCGATCTGCCTTCTCCTCGCCGCCGCCCTGCCACCAGGGTCCTGATGCGGCCCACTTGCACGAAGCGCCCTGATAGCCCACGTTCACCGTCCGTTAGGAAGCTTGCCCCATTGGCAGGCGCTCGCGAACCCGCTATTCGCAGCATTACCACATCCGCTTTGCGGTGTCGGAGTTGGGGGTCTGGTGTAACGAATGCCTCACACTGACATCGCCGCTACAGATCAGCCTCTGGTTGGGAATGGTCCCGGAGTGCCGACCTGGCGGCCCTTGGTAACACATTGGCCGCTGTTTCTTGGGCTAGCCGCTCTCATCATCCCGACGATGATCGAGGTTGCTCGTCAATCCTGGTCGACCGAACAAGGGGCACACGGGCCGATCGTCCTCGCCACCGGGATCTGGCTGGTACTGCAGCTTCGCCGGGAGATTCCGCCGCTGATGAGGCGGGGCAATCTTGTGCTGTCCTTGGCGCTGCTCATTCCGGCCCTGCTACTTTATGTGGTGGCCCGGATCACGACCACACTCGAGCTCGAAGGCGCTGCCCTGTATCTGACCCTGCTCGTGGTCTTCTACGCTTATTGCGGCACCGCGGTGATGCGGCTTTTATGGTTTCCGACCTTCTATTTTATCTTTCTGTTCCCCCCGCCGGACAGTTTGGTTGCGACGCTGACGCAACCGCTCAAGATCAACATTTCGCGGGCGGCGGTGGCGTTGCTCGACGCGTGCGGCATGACGATTGCCCGCAAGGGCGTGATCATTCAGGTCGACCAGTATGACATATTGGTCGCCGCTGCTTGCGCCGGTCTCAACTCAATCATGAGCCTGTCGGCAATCGGGCTATTTTACATCTACGTTCGCCACAATGCGAACTGGCGCTACGCGCTGCTGCTGATGATTGCGATCGTCCCGGTCGCCGTATTCGCCAATTTCGTTCGGGTGCTGATGCTGATCCTGATTACCGACTTTATGGGAGATGCGTGGGCGCAAGGCTTTCTACACGAGGCGGCGGGCATGGTGATGTTTGCGGTCGCGTTGCTCAGCATATTCGGCATCGACAAGCTGGCTGAACCGGTTCGCCGGCGGCTTGCGACACGGAGTGCTTCCTGATGGCGGAGGGTGACGTACCCAGCTTCAAGCCGAGTCGGCGCGACTTGCTGGTGGGCGGCGCCGCAGTGCTAGCCGCAGGCACCGCTTATGCGCGCATGCCGCGGCGGCCGATCATGATGATCGGCAAGGATCAGCTCGAGCATCTGGTCCCGTTGCGCGTCGGTGGTTGGTCCTATGAAACGGCGAGCGGGTTGGTCCTGCCGCCGCCCGATCAGCTGGCGCGCTTGATCTACGATCAGCAGGTGACGCGGGCCTACACCTCGCCAGACGAACCGCCGGTGATGCTGCTGATGGCCTATGGCAGCAGCCAGGGCGGTATGCTGCAGATTCACCGCCCGGAAATCTGCTATCCTGCGAGCGGATTCCGCCTGAGCGAAACCAAGATCACGTCGATCCCGATCGGCAACGGCCACGAGGTTCCGGCACGCGGTTTCACCGCCCGCAGTGATACGCGAATGGAGCAGGTTCTTTATTGGACCCGAATCGGCAATCTGGTGCCAACCAGCTGGACCGGACAGCGGCTCGCGGTGATTCGTAACAATTTGGTCGGATCGGTTCCAGACGGTCTGCTGGTACGACTTTCGACCGTCGCGCCCGACCGTGCACAGGCGCAAGCAGTGCTCAAAAAATTCGCCGCAATGATGCTCGACGCAATGCCGATCGCTACGCGACGCCAGCTGATTGGCGCTGCCGCCGGATAACCGGGCACGGGACGTATAACCAATCGAACACGAAATTATCGCCGCGGGGGCGGCATCTTAGGAGTGAACCAATGTCGAAGCGCCTAGCAATCAGCACAATGTGCGCCATGGTCGCATTGCTGGCCGGCTGCCACAAGGGGGCCCCGGAAGGGCAGGTCGCGGCAACCGTCAATGGCGAAGAGGTAACGCTTCAGGAACTGAACACCGAACTCCAGGCTTCCAACGTTCCGGATGGCGTGGACAAGAAGGTGGCGCAGCGTGAGGCGCTGCAGCATATCATCGACCGCAAGCTGCTGCTGGACGCGGCACGCGACAAAAAGATCGACAAGAGCCCCGAATTTCTGGCTCAGAAGCAGCGCACGGACGAGATTTTGCTCGCGCAGGCCTACGCCAAGCAGCAGCTTAGTGCCGTACCCGTGCCGACGGATGCCGATATCACCAAATTCATGGCTGATAATCCCAGCGCTTTTGCCAGTCGCGAGGCGCTGCAGCTTGATCAGATCCGTTTCCAGCTTACGTCGGCGAACGATCTCAAGAGGTTGGACGCGATCCGCGCAGACCATAGCCTGGACGCCGTCGCACAGCGACTTACCAGCATGGGCATCAAGTTCGAGCGCGGCAAGACGGGTCTCGACACCGCGCAAGTTCCCCCGGCAGTGATGAAGAAGCTCAACGGCCTGCCGGCGGGCGAACCATTCGTGCTGCCGAGCAATGGTCTGGTCACCGTGAATGCTATAATCGGGCGACAGCCGATTCCGACCGATCCTGCGCAAGCGCGTCAGGGGGCGGTTAACGCGTGGCGTCAGCAGCAGTTCACCAAGCTGATCGGCGATCAGCTCAAATCGCTGCGCGACGGCGCCAAGATCAATTATCAGAACGGCTTCGCGCCGGCGCCGGACAGCAAAAAGGGTGCCGCCCCAGCCCCTGCCGCCGGCGCGGGCAACTAGATTCGGAACAAAATAACAAAAGCGGCGGCGCTCACCCCGAGCGCCGCCGCTTTTTCTTTGTTTTTGTCGTTAGCTGCGACCGATTGGGTCCGATCGTGCCCGTCGTGAACGGTCGCCGATCAGTAATAGCCGCCATAGCCATAAGCGAAGCCATAGCCATATTCGTCGACGAAGAGCTGGCTGCGATATTTGTTCAGCACAGCGCCCAGGAACGGCGTCGGCGACAGCAATCGGATCGTCTCCTGCACCTGCCGGCGCGTGGTTTTACCGTCCTCCACCACTAGGATGAAGCTATCGAGGTGCTGACCGATGATGACCGCGTCGTCGTCGGCGAAAATAGGCGGCATATCGACGATCACTACCGCGCTCTCCGGCAAGGCGCGCAGTCCATCGAACAGGCGAGTTCCGGTTGCGCTGGTGAGCAACTCGCCGGTGGCCACATCGCGTTTGTAACCGGGCACGACCACGAGCCGCTCCTCGTTGATGCGCCGCGCGATCTGATTCATGTCCGGCTGTTCGCCGGTCAGGAAATCATGGATTCCCCACCCCTCCGGTTCGAAGGCGAAACGCGAAGCAACCGCGGGACGGTGCAGGTCGAGGTCGACCAGGTAGACGTCATAATCGGCAATGCGGGACAGAGCCGCGGCGAGATTTGATGCAACGAAGGTCTTGCCGACGTTGGGCGCCGCGGACGTGACACCGATAAGCTTGATATTACGCGCCTCCAGCTGACGGACGATCTGTGCCCGCATCAGCTTGAAAGGGCGTGCCCGCGTATCCGCGTTACGGAAGCCGACGATGTTCTGGTCTTGGAACTGCTCCGGAAGGACGTCGAGCGGCTCAATCCGCTCGAGCGGCGCAAAAAGCGTCTGATCCGGTGAGGTCGCGGTCATTGAAGCGGAACTCCAGCCATTGGAATGGGGGGGCGTCATGCACTGGGCGCCGGGTTGGTTTTCCGCCGGACGCGACGCTCGATCATCTGCGCGATCCAGCTCGGACGCTGCTCGAAGTCCGGGATCACCGCGAGCGGCGACTCACCGATCACGGCGCGGAGTGCGGCCGTGCCGCGGATCGGGCGCAGGATCAGCTCGGTCAGCAGCACGAGCGCAAGACCAATACCGAATCCAGCCGCGATGGAGCCAGCGATGATCAACGGCCGGTTGGGACGCAGCGGATGGTCGGGCACGACGGGCGGATCGGAGAGCGTCAGACGCTCACCTTTCTGCTCCGATTCCATCCGCGCCTGGATTTGCGCCGCCTGTAGCTTCAAACCAATTCCGCGATATTGCTCGCGCAGCACCTCAGCAGCCTTTTCGATCTGGTCGACCTGGCTCGTCAGCGCAGGTGCGCGGGAGGCAGCCGCCCGTGCGGAGGAGCTGTTGGAAGAGAGCATGGCACGCGCGCGCTCCAGCGCCGCAATCTGCGCCCGGTTGCCGGCAATCTGCGCTTGAACCGGGTCAGCCCCCGGCCTTGACGCCGCATCACGCTTTGCCGCTTCCAACTGAGCCTTTGCTGCGATTACGTCGGGATGGCTTTCGGAGAAGCGAGCTTCCGCCACGCGCAGCTGCGCTTCGGCCTGCGCCACGGCCGTGTTGGTAGGCGCACCCCCCGCGGCTCCCGATTGCAGCTTGATGTTCTGCGCCTGCAGATTTGCAATCTGCGAATCGATGTTGCTGAAATCCTGCGAGGTGCCCGACAGATTGCCCAGCGCCAGAACGGTACCATTCTGCGAGCGGATCTGAAGCGCGCGCTCTTCCAGCTGCGCGATTTGCGACTGAATTTTGTTGGCCTGCTCGGTCAGGAAATTGACCGTATCCACCGCTTGGCTGGCTTGCGTGCTTGCATCCGCCTCCAGGAAATGGTCGACGAACTGCTGCGCAACCAGCTGCGCCTTCACCGGATTTTCGTAATCGAAGGCGACGTTGATTGCGATCGTATTGGCGAGACCCAGATTTTTCCGGCTCGGCGTGGCCCCGGTGATGCTGCTGTTCATCGCCTGGATCGTGGTGTCGTTCCGCATCTTGTCGATGATCTTCGACAGCGGCATCGTGCGCTGCTCGCGCGGATACAGGTTATAGGTCCGAATGAGCCGGATCAGGTCTTGCCGGCTGAGTACACGCTCGCGCGCGCGCGCAATGCGCTGGCCGATCATATCTCCGGCTTGATTGCCCCCGCCGGACAGTGCGCCGATCAAATCATCCGGCACTTGCTGGGATTCGATCAGAACCGTTGCCGACGATTCATAGACTGGGCGCATCAGGAAGGCCGTTATCAAGCCCGCCACGGTCGCAGCTACCAGGGGTATGATGACGAACCAGCGTCGCTGCCACACCATGACAGGCAAGGCGGAGAGGAACCCTCCGCTGTTTCCGACCTCAGCTTCCAGCGGCTGCGTAGCCATTTAGATCCTTCCCAGCTTGGCAGTGACGTGGACGTTCGCCCCGATAGTGTGACCGGCGCCTAGCGTCGACCCGCTGCGCCTTTGATACATTCCGCCGAACCCTGCCGATAACCGCTCGGAAAGATCGCGATCATATTGGGCGTGGGCCATCAGTGCCTTCGCCTCGGAAGGGATGCCGAGGACGGGTCCTCTAGTTCCGCGGTTCGAGCTACTTTTGTAATAGCTAGCCGACACTGCGACCCGGCTATGCTCGGTGAGCTTCTCGGTTAAGCTCGCGGACACGCCGGTATTGGTGCGCAGCGCCCCATAACCGCTCGGCGAAGTCTGGCGGTGCCCGGAGACGCAAAACTGCGTCAGCGTATAATTTCCACAGAGATTCAATCCGTAGCTGAAACTCGTGTGCGAGCTGGAGAACGGCCCGTAGATGTGCTGCAGCACAACACCGACATTGCCGTCCACCGTCCATATTGGGCTGAGCTGGCGTTTGAATGTCAGGGATGGTTGAAACGCGCGGCTGTTCGGATAACGCTGCGAATGCGTCTCGCTGACACTGCCCTGCACGCCTATCGTGGTGCGGGCGTCCAATACACGCGTATACCCGACATTCGCGGCATATTGCGTATATCCACTGGCAACCACCCCTCCGATGCTACCATTGTCACCGTAAGCGAGGTGCCGGATCTGCGCCCCTGCCGAGATCTGGTCCTGCGCCGTTGCCTGCCACTGAACGAGCGCTGCGCCTTCAGACTGGTATGTCCGCCGGCCGATATTTAGTGGTTCGTTATCGACTTCTTCGGGGTCGGTAACCCGGACCTTGTTGCTCGTCCGGTATGAGCCCGAAAGCGTGGACGTAAGATTTTCCCGGAGACGGTCAACGCGCTGGAGGCTCGCCTGAAGCGAATCGGTGTGACCGAAGCGGGTGAAATATTCGTCCCGATCGTAGCCGCCCTGAAGCGTGGTGGTCGACCGTTCCGTTTCGTAAAGCAATTGCGGCGCGATGGAACCCGATCCATAGACCGACCCATCGTTGAGGTGGGGTCTCAGGAACGGATTGCTACGATAACCCAGCTCGCCCTTAACCGTGGCGCTGAACTTGACTTGCTGAGCCGCTGCCGGCGCCGCCAGCGCGGCACCAATTAGCGCGATGCGCATCGGCTTCACGGTACGATCACCGTATCGCCAGCCTGGATCATCGGAACTGAATCAGCGCTGAGATCGCCCTGTGAGGGCCTGCCCTTGATGATATTAGACAGGTGTGTGCGGATCACCTGCGTGCGTCCACCGGTGGTGCGCATAATAACGATGCTGCCGACGTCCGCGAATTCGGTCGGACCGCCGGCTTGGGCCAGCGCGTTGATCACGTTGACGTAGCGCGTGGGCGTAAAATTGCCTGGCGCGCGTACCTTACCAATAACCGAATATTGCATTCCGGTCGGCGCCCTGACCGATACCGTCACTTGCTGCGCCACGCCCTTATATTGCGGCGCAAGCATTTTGGAGAGCATGTCTTCGATCTCGTTGGGCGTATGCCCTGCCGCCATCACCGTTCCCGCGAGGGGGAATGCAAATGTGCCATCGGGCAGCACCGTAATATCCCGCTGCAGCCGCTCGTCACCCCAGACATAGATGTTAAGCTGGTCCCCGGGGCTGATGCGGTAGGTGCTCGCAGCCGGCTTTGCGCCCGCAACCGGGCCATTCGCCTGCGCCAGAGCAGCGCCGGGCAACGTAAGAGAAGCGACGGCGAGCGCGATCGCGGCGGTCATTCTCATCTGGTATTCCCCTTCAAACGTCGTTCTTGTCTCGCACTTGCGAATGGGCTTTTCCAGCGTTTATGTGTCCCCATGGGTTTCTACCAGCCAGTCCGCGCAGTGCTACTACCCTTGTTTCGTTCTGATAGCCTAGACCATTCCTGCATCCAAAAGTTGAAACGGGGGTTACTACGGACCGTGCGCGCGACTGTTCCCCACCCGTATCGAATTTCCCCATGCGCGTGATCGCGCGGCGCGCCACCGCCGCTGCCTTGTTTGGTCTGCTGCTTATGCTCGGCGCATGCCGGTCGAGCCTGGAAAAGGCCGATGCGTACGAATCGCTCTACGATCGGCAAATGGCCAGAGGCGCCTATCCCGCAGCCCTGCAATCGATCCGGCAAGCGATTTCCTACGACGACACCACGTCGCGCCGCTACATCAAGCTCGCCGAGCTGCAGATGCAGATGGGTGCGCCAGCTGGCGCTATCAACGCGTTTCAGGCAGCGCTCGATTTGCAGCCAGACAATATTGAGGCGCTGCAGAACCTTGCGGTTCTGACGGTGCGCGCCGGCCAGTTCGACCAAGCCAGGCGCTATATCGACCCGCTTTTAGCGCTGTCAGCCAATGACCCCGCAGGCCTGCTCGCAAGCGGCTTCCTCGCGCTGGGCGAACGCCGATACCAAGACGCGATTGCGTTATCGGACCGCGTCGTTGCGGCTATGCCCGATCGCGCCGAGGGTTATGTGCTGAAAGCGCGCGCGCTCGATGGCCTTGGCCATACCGGCCAAGCGATCGACTTGCTGGAGAAGCGCGCCGCCGTGGCAGGTGACCCCAAGGATCTCCTGGCACAGCTGATGAGCTTCTATCGGCGTATAGGCGACATGCGCGGCATTCGCTCCACGGCGGTTCGCATGATGCCGCTCTTCCCGAACGACCCACGCTACGCACTGGAAAGCGCGCGCGCCTACGCAGCCGAAGGCAAATCAGACAAGGCCAATCAAATTATCGGCGGTCTGTTACGGCGCTACGCCGCTGACCCCACCGTGCTAACGGCGGTCAGCGATTTCTGGCGCGACACCCAGCCTTCGGCTACAGCACGCGACAAGGTCGTGAAGCTCGCCGCAGCCTCGCCGCCGCGCGTACGCTCCGCCCTGGCCGACGAGTTGATCGACATGGGCGATCCGCAAGATGCGGTGAAGCTGCTGGAACCACTCGCCCCGGCGGGCGTGACGGGTGACAACATCGACATCCAGACGCATTTCGCGCGCGCGCTGCTGGCGGCAGGTCAAACGGCTCGCGCCCAGGCCAAGGTCGATGCAATTTTGGCCTACGACGCCAGCAATTCCGAAGCTTTGCTGACGCGCGCGCGAATCCGGCTCAAGGCGCGGGATTATCGCGGTGCCTTCACCGATGCGCAGCTCGTCGCCAACGATGATGAAACCAATCAAGACGCGGCGCTGCTGGTCGCACAAATTCACGCGGCACAGGGCAACCAGGTGCTCGCAGCCGGCGCATTCGGCACTCTGCGCCAGAAATTTCCCCACAGTTCGGACGCGCTCAAGGCCGAGGTCGACTGGCTGCTGAGCCAGCAAAGAGGCGAGGAGGCCGCGCAGCGTGCTGCCACCTTCTTCAAAATCCATCGGCGTAGCGGTCCGGCGATGCAGATCTATCACGATGTCTGCGCGAAAACGCATGCGTCAGCTTGCGGCAAAGGGACGATAAGCGTCGCCAGGATGCTGGCTCTGTGACGCCGAGTCTAAAGCAGGGGGTTTTCAGCTCGCCCCGGATTGGATAGCGCGCGGGCAAACTGCCGAACGAGGGGGATAGACTTATGCCGGTGAAATTGGTGCGCCCTCGCCGCTTCGGCGACGAGCGGGGCTGGTTTACCGAGACCTACAATCAGACTCGTTACGCCGCGATAGGGATCGACTGCCAGTTCGTGCAGGATAATCATTCCATGTCGCGAGACGTGGGCGTGCTGCGCGGGCTGCACTGGCAAGCCCCCCCGAATGGGCAGGACAAGCTGGTCCGCTGCGTGCGCGGCCGCATCTGGGACGTGGCCGTCGACGCGCGGCGCGGATCGCCCACGTTCGGCAAATGGGTCGCGGCCGAACTCAGCGCCGACAATGGTCATCAGCTGTTCGTGCCCGTCGGCTTCGCGCATGGCTTCGTCACGTTGGAGCCGAACACCGAGGTCGAATATAAAGTGAGCGGCCTTTATTCGCCAGAAAGCGAGGGCGGGGTGATCTGGAATGATCCCGGCCTCGCCTTGCCCTGGCCGCTTCCTCCACAGGGTCCTACACTGTCTCCCAAGGATGAAATCCTGCTGCCTTTGTCTGAAGCCACGAGCCCGTTCGACTATGACGGCCGTCCGCTGGAGCCGATCGACGTATGACCGACCAAAAGCCGCTTCGTATCCTGGTAACCGGCGGTGCCGGCTTCATCGGCTCCGCGCTGGTGCGCCATCTGGTGCGCGACACGCCGCATGAGGTGCTCAATCTCGACAAGCTCACTTACGCCGGCAATCTCGCCAGCCTGGAGCCGATCGCAAACAGCCCGCGCTATCGCTTTTTGCAGGCGGACATCTGCGACGGCGCCGCAGTGGCCAAGGCAATCGCCGATTACCGACCGGACGTAATCACGCATCTCGCCGCCGAAAGCCATGTCGACCGTTCGATCGATGGGCCGGCCGATTTCATCCAGACGAACATTGTCGGTACCTTCACCATGTTGTCTGCCGCGCTGGATTATTGGCGCGGGCTGGACGACACCGGCAAGGCTGCGTTCCGCTTTCACCACATCTCCACCGACGAGGTGTTCGGCACGCTCGCGGACGACGGCTTTTTCACCGAAGAAACGCCCTACGATCCGCATTCGCCTTATTCGGCGTCCAAGGCTTCGTCGGACCATCTCGTCCGCGCGTGGCACGACACCTACGGCCTTCCAGTGCTGATCACCAATTGTTCGAACAATTACGGGCCTTATCATTTCCCCGAAAAACTGATCCCGCTGATGATCATCAAAGCACTCGCTGGCGACGCGCTGCCCGTTTACGGGCAGGGCCTGAACGTGCGCGACTGGCTGTTCGTGGAGGATCATGCGCGCGCGCTGACCCGCGTGTTTGAGGCAGGCAAGCCGGGCGAAAGCTACATTATCGGTGGCCGTGCCGAACGGAAGAATATCGAGGTGGTGACGCGGATCTGCGAGACGCTCGATAGCGTCCGCCCGCGTGGCGACGGCAAATCCTACAAAGACCAGATTAGCTATGTCGCGGACCGCCCGGGCCACGATCATCGCTATGCGATCGATCCCAGCAAGATCGAGCGCGAGCTTGGCTGGAAGGCGCGGGAGAGCTTCGACAGCGGCATCGAACGCACCATCCGGTGGTATCTGGATAATGAGGAATGGTGGCGCCCACTCGTCGAGGAGAAGGGCGCGGTCCAGCGCGTGGGCCTGAAGGGCTGATGGGTCCGATCCTCGTCACCGGCGGATCGGGGCAGGTCGGCGGCGCGCTCCTCCGCCTCGCGCCATCCGACGTCGAGATTGTCGCGCCCACCCGCAGCGAGTTGGACCTGACCGACCCGGCTGCGCTGACGGCGATTGTCGGCGCGCGCTCATGGGCTGCGGTCGTAAACTGCGCCGCCTACACTGCAGTCGATAAGGCCGAGAGCGACGTCGTCGCGGCGTGGCAGATCAACGCACTCGCACCCGCCGCGCTCGCGGCCGCGACGACTGCGGCCGGCATTCCGCTGATCCACGTTTCCACCGACTATATCTTCGATGGCAGCAAAACCGAACCGTATCGCGAGGATGACCCAGTCGCTCCGCTCGGCGTCTACGGCGCATCCAAGCTGGGCGGCGAGATGGCGGTTCGAACCGCGAATCCGACGCACGTCATTCTGCGTACGGCTTGGGTCGTAAGCGCGACGGGGCACAATTTCGTAAAAACGATGCTGCGGCTTGGCGCTGAGCGTCCTCAGCTGCGGGTCGTCGCCGACCAGCAGGGCTGCCCAACCGCCGCGGACGATATCGCGCGCGCGATCCTGACGATCCTCGACCGCATCGGCCAGAGCACCTACGGCACCTATCATTTCGTCAATCGCGGCGAAGCGACCTGGCACGGCCTTGCTGAAGCGGTGTTCGCGCGGGCGGCCAGCCACGGCAGGCCCGCCCCGACGGTGGAGCCGATCGCAACGAGCGATTATCCCACGCCCGCCGCGCGCCCCGCCAATTCGCGGCTAGCGACTGACAAGATCACGCGCGATTTCGGTATCGTGCCGCGCGATTGGAAAGATGCGGTGGACGAGATCGTCGACGCGCTGGTGAAGGAAACGGCATAGACATGAAGGGCATCATTCTCGCCGGCGGCAGCGGCACCCGGCTTCATCCGGCCACGCTCGCGGTCAACAAGCAACTGCTGCCGATCTACGACAAGCCGATGATCTATTACCCCATGTCGGTGCTGATGCTTGCCGGCATTCGCGAGGTGCTGATCATCTCCTCTCCCGAATATCTCGACAATTACCGGCGGCTGTTCGACGACGGCAGTCAGTTCGGGATCGAGATCAGCTATGCGGTTCAGCCGAAGCCGGAGGGGCTCGCCCAGGCTTTCCTGATCGGTGAACCGTTCCTCGCCGGCGGCCCCGGTGCGCTGGTGCTGGGGGACAATATCTTCTTCGGTGCCGATCTCGGCGCGCGGCTGCGGCGCGTGCGTGAGCGCACGCACGGCGCGACCGTTTTCTCCTATCATGTCGATCATCCCGAAGCTTATGGCGTGGTCGAGCTGAATGCGGAGGGGCGCGCGCTCTCAATCGAGGAAAAGCCCAAGCTTCCGAAATCCAACCAGGCGGTGACCGGCCTGTATTTCTACGACGAGCGCGTCTGCCAGTTCGCACACCAGGTCCGGCCTTCGGCGCGTGGGGAACTGGAGATCACCGATCTCAATCGCATCTACATGGAGCGGGGCGAATTGTTCGTGGAGCAATTATCGCGCGGCCACGCCTGGCTCGACACGGGCACGCACGACAGCCTGCTCGAGGCGAGCGAATTCGTGCGCACGGTCCAGCATCGCCAGGGGCTGCAGATCGCCTGTTTGGAGGAGATCGCGTTCGATGCCGGCTTCATCACACTCGATCAATTGCGCCGCCGGGGTGAGGTGTTCGCCAAGACGGGCTATGGCCGCTACCTGCTCAAGCTCGCCGACCAGCACGCCTGATCCGCGGCAGACATAAAAAGGGGGCCGCCGACCCCACCCGACGACCCCCTCTGTCGGCGAGCGCTCGCTTACGCCGCGGACAGACGCTTGAATCGATAATCGCGGCAGCGACCTGCGGCGACCCCATTGAAACTCATGGCTGGCTTTCCCGGCCTTCTACGAGTGGCGCCCTAAAAAAGAGTCTTTTCGTCAGGCCCGCGCCCTCGCGGCCATGGCGAAGGTACACCGACCAACCCCTCGTATCGGCGCTTGCTTTCCCGATTTCACCGGGGACCCAGCTTTGTGCGGGCAGGTTTGGGCCGGGCCGGTCGAGGGCAAAGGCAGGCCGCGTGCCTTTCGAACGCAAGGCGCCAGCAGAAATAATTGCCACGCGTCCCATGGTTACCCCAACTCAACCGGAACTACGACTCGGTTCTATTCTACTCGCTCTCTTGATTTACGCAATAAAATATCAACCGAAAATCATAATTAAACAGTCGGTCATTAACTAAATAGAACAGGGATGGAACATTCCATGTCCGGAGATAACCTTGCTCGGCGCTGAGATGCTGGGCTGGCTCTGTAGCTTTTAGGAAAACTCCGGCGCGACTTCGATGGTAGAGGGCAAACCGTAGCTGTCCAGTTGACGGATTTCTGCAAGGCAGCATGCGAAAAAGCACGATACCGACGCGGTTTAGGATGCTGGCCGGCACCCACAGGCTGTTGCGCGTTGACACCGTGTTGATCATGGTGTTGTCGCAGGGTGTGGCTTCGATGGAAGCCCTTGGGGAGCAATAGCGGCAGACATGCAGCGAACCGACACCAGGGCCGACCCGAGCCGAACGGTGAGAGCGTTCGCGCGTCCGGAGCGTCGGCGCCCGTGAATCATGCCTCGCTGAAACCACCCGCCAAGCCCCGGGTCGATCTATCCGAAATCCAATCGCTGCGCGTCCGGCTGTGCCTGATGATCCTGGTGGTTGATTGCTGTTCGATTCTGGCGGGCTGCCTGATGGGCAATTTCCTCCGCTTCGGTGATCCATTCGCCCCGTCGGGCATCAATCTGTTCGCGGTTGTCCTGCCGATCTTCGTCGGCGTTGCGATCAATAGCGATGCATATGCGGCCGACGTGCTACGCGATGTGCGTACCGGTCTTTCGCGCGCCAGCCTCGCTTATGCGTTCGCGGTTTTCGCGGTCTTCTTCCTCGCTTTCTACATGAAGGTGAGTTCAGACCTGTCACGTATGACCTCCGGCGTGGCTATTGTCACCACGCTCGCGGCGATGGCGGCCGGCCGATACATCTGTCACGTCTATATCCGCCACCGCACGGGCATGCAGCTGGTCTATGACTTGCTGATCGTCGATGGAGTAAGCGTCACTCCGCCGCCTGGCGTGCATGTGCTCGACACTGAACGCGACGATCTCGTTCCCAACGTGCACGATCCGCACATGCTCAATCGGCTCGGAATGCATCTGCGCGGGGTTGACCGCGTGGTTATTGCCTGCCCGCCGGAGCGGCGCCAGCTCTGGTCGATCCTGTTGAAAGGTTCGAGCGTCAACGGCCATATCCTAGCCGGCGAACTCGATGAGCTCGGCGCGATCGGGATCGGCATGTTCGCCGGTAAGCATACGCTCGCGGTCGCGCATGCCCCACTCGATCTTTCACGCCGTTTCGCCAAGCGCACGCTCGATCTGGCGCTCACGATTCCCGGGCTGATCTTCCTTGCGCCCTTGCTGATCGTCGTTGCCATAGCGATCAAGCTGGACAGCCGGGGTCCCGTCCTGTTCCTCCAGCCGCGCGTAGGCCGTGGTAACCGGATATTCCTGACGTACAAATTTCGTTCGATGCGTGTGGAGATGAGCGATCGGGCAGGTGCCAAATCGACCAGGAAGGATGACGATCGCGTCACGCGCGTCGGTCGCTTCATCCGCGCCACCAGCATCGACGAGCTTCCCCAGCTGTTCAACGTATTACGCGGCGAGATGAGCCTGGTCGGGCCGCGCCCGCACGCGCTCGGCAGCCTCGCCGGGAACGAGTTGTTCTGGGAAGTAGACGAGCGTTACTGGCATCGGCATGCGTCCAAGCCTGGCCTGACCGGCCTCGCGCAGGTGCGCGGCTATCGTGGCGAAACCAAGGAGCGCGAGGATCTCGCCAACCGCCTCCATGCCGACCTTGAATATCTGAACGGCTGGACGATCTGGCGCGATATATCGATCCTGATCAACACCTTGCGCGTAATCGTCCACCGCAACGCCTACTAGAGCTCCCACCCCCACTTCAACGGGTAAGCGATCAGCGGATCAGTCCTTCGCCCGCCGTGCCCCGGCGACTGCGGCCGCCAGCGCATCATAGCCGACCGCGCCCTCGAAGGTGCGATTGCCGATGACAAAGAACGGCGTGCCGGAGATACCCAGCTGGCGCGCTAGGGTCAGATTGGACACGATCTCTGCCTGAACCTCGGGCGCCTTGCTGCCCACGGCAACGGCCGCAGGGGCAATCCCCGCAACCTTTGCCGCCGCGGCGATTGCCTCGGCCCCGGGGTGTGCCCCTGAAAAGAGCGCGCGATGAAAGGCTGGATATCTGCCCTGCCGGGCCGCAGCTAACGCGGCGGCCGCCGCGGCGTCGCTCGCCGGCCCCAGCACCGGCATTTCACGCCAGACCACCTTTAGCTTGGGATCGTGCGACAGCAGCCGATCGACCTCCGGCACGCTCGCGCGACAATAAGGGCAATTATAATCGGTGAACATCACCAACGTCACATCCCCACGGGGATTGCCTGCCCAAGCACCGGCAAAAGGCGTTTCGATCGCCTTGCGATATGGTCCGATCCGCAGCCGCTCACCGGCTTCCGCCACCACTTCGGGGTGTGCCAAGATATAGGCGCGCACCTTCCGGCCGAATGTGGAGTCGTCAGACGCGCCGGTCATGCGGCTGCCCAGGAAAAGCCCCGCCGCGCAGGCGAGCGCAATTCCCGCCGTGGCGGGTATCAGCCCGATACTGCGGCTCACCGACGCTTCTGTCGACGCTGGCGCTCGGCATCGTCGCGCGCCGTCAACGCTACGTCCTGCGCGCGGATATAATCGGGCGAGCCTGGCGGAAGGCCGCGGATTGCCATTTCGGCGCTAGCCAGCGCCCGCTGCGGCTCGCCCTGCAGGCTGAACCGCTCGGCGCTGGCCAGACTGGCGCGCGCTTCATCGCCCATACGGGTATAGACCAGGCCCAGATCATACCAGGCCTGCGGATTTTCGTCGTCGCGTTGCACCGCGACCTTCAGGACCTGCGCGGCTTCCTTGAAGTCGTTCGGGTCCTCGGTCGCGACCAGCGCATTACCGAGCAGGGCAGCGATAAGCGGATTGGAGCGGGATTGCAGCACGGCCTCGCGGAGCGCGGGTATCGCCTCCTTGGGTTTACCGCCTTCAAGCAGGATTTGGCCCTTCAGTTCGAGAAAATAGGGGTCGTGCGGCGCCGTCGCGAGCAGAGCGTCTACTTCCCGCGTCGCCGCGTCCGGATAACCGCTGCGATGATAGGCATAGGCCCTCGCATAATGGGCGGGCACGCTTTGGTCGCTGGCGGGGAACTTGTTCATCACGACGGGCGGCTCGTCGAGATAGCCGACCAGCTTGGCCTTGATCCGCTGGAAGCGCGCCATTTTCACGGGATCTACGGGAGCGTTCCACCAGGGCGATTTCTGCAGATCTGCCTGAAGCGTCGCCTGGCGTTCCGCGGTCATCGGGTGATCCATCGCGAACGGATCGATCGAGGTGTAGCTGGGGGTAAGCCGATATTCCTCATGGCGTAATTTGCCGAAGAAGCTGACCATGCCCTTGCCGGAGAGATGCGCGTCGCTGAGGTGGCGAACGGCGGAGGCGTCAGCGCTACCTTCCTGCTGCCGGCTGTAGGCCAAATATTTGCCCATGGCCGCATTCTGGCCCGCGATCATCGCGAGCATGCCCGCGGGTCCCGCGACTGCGGTCGCGGCAAGACCCGCCAGCAGCGAAAGCAACGTGACCCGCCCCGCCGCCGCCATCGCATCCTGGGAGCGGACCGCGTCGCCGCCCTCAATATGACCAAGCTCGTGCGCGATGACGCCTTCGAGCTCGTTGGCGTTGTCCGAATGCTCGATCGTGCCCGAGTTGATGTAAATCGCCTGACCGGTCGCGACGAACGCATTTATCTCGGGATCGTTGATCACGTAGAGTTTGAGCGCGCCCGGCGAGAGTCCGGCCGATGCTGCCATCGGCGCAGATATATCCTTCAGGAATTGCTCGGTCTCGGCATCGCGCAGGATGGACGGCCCGCGATCCTGCGCAGCAACCTGACCGGACGGCACGGCGATCGCCACCAGCGCCACGCACACCATTCGAAACAGGCGTTTGGGCGAATTCATGCCGGACATATCAACCCGATCCGCGCTGAACCGCGGCTGAAAGGCGAGCGTCCCACCCGCCCGCATGGACGGAGTGGGACGCACATGTTCAGGCGCCGAAGGTCCGCTGCCACCAGCCGCGGCGCGGCGTGGCATTCGCCTCAGACTCGCTCTCCGAACCCACCGGCTCGACTTCTTCGGCGGCGACCGGCTCGGCCGTGGCCGCAATCGACGTGGTTTCCGCAACGGCAGCCTTGCTTGAGCGACGGCGGCGTGCGGGAGCCGGCGCAGCTTCCGGCTCAGGCGCCGGCGCCACGGGCTCAGTTGCGGCGGTTTCCGGCATGGCTGCGGGAGCTTCCGCCGCCGGTACCTCGGCTGTCACCGCCTTCCGGCGGGACCGCTTGGGCTTGGCCGGAGCCTCTTCGGCCACCGGCTCGGCAGCGGGCTCGGGGGCGACAACCGGCACAGCGGTTTCCGTCACCACTTCTTCGGCAGCCTTGCGAGCGCGCGGGCGGCGGCGGGGCTTGTCGGCCACCGGCTCCGGCGCGGGCTCTTCGACAGGCAGTGGTGCGGGCAGCGCCTCAGTCTCGATCGCCTCGCCTGCTTCGATGGCTTGGGTCGCCTCACCATTCCCGCCCCGATTCCGGCGGCGGCCGCCACGACGGCCGCGGCGGCCACGGCGGCGCTCCTCGTTACCCTGCTCGGCTTCCCCTTCGACAGGAGAGGCGGCTTCCTCAGCTTCGGCGAGGTCTTCCGCAACCGCTTCGCCCTCGCCGCTTGTTTCCGCGCCATCCTCGCGGCGACCGCCACGACGGCGACGACGACGACGGCGGCGACGATCACCGCCTTCGCCCTCGGCCCGCTCAGAGCTCTCGGCTTCCGCCTCCTGCTCTTCTTCGTCCTCGATCTCGTCGATGATGTCGTCATCGGGCTCTGGAGCGATCTGTTGCGGCAGTCGCGGCGCGTGGCTCGGCGGTGGGCCGCCTGCCTCGACGGTCATACGCGCACCCTCGGGCTGGCCATCGCTCAGCACCTCGATCGTCACGCCATAGCGATCCTCGATGTCCGCGAGCTCGGCGCGCTTGCGGTTGAGGACGTAAAGCGCCGCCTCCTGGCTGGCGCGCAGGCATAGTCGCGAACCGCGGCCCCGCGCAGCCTCTTCCTCAAGCAGGCGCAGCGCCTGCAGACCGGACGAGGATGCGGTGCGGATGAACCCGGAGCCTTCGCAATGCGGGCACATGCGGGTCGAAGCTTCGAGCACGCCCGTGCGCAGCCGCTGGCGGCTCATCTCGAACAGGCCGAAGCCAGAGATGCGGCCGACCTGGATGCGGGCGCGGTCGTTCTTGAGCGCCTCCTTCATCGCCTTTTCAACCTTACGGTTGTTGGAGTGGTTCTCCATGTCGATGAAGTCGATGACGACCAGCCCGGCCATATCGCGCAGCCGGAGCTGGCGGGCGATCTCCTGCGCCGCTTCCAGATTGGTGGATAGCGCGGTCTGCTCGATATTATGCTCGCGCGTCGAACGACCCGAGTTGATGTCGATCGAGACGAGTGCCTCGGTCGGGTTGATGACGATATAGCCACCCGACTTCAACTGAACCACGGGCTGGTACATTGCCGCAAGCTGGTCTTCGACGCCGAAGCGCTGGAAAAGCGGCACCGCGTCCGAATAAGGCTGAATCTTCTTGGCATGGCTCGGCATCAGCAGCTTCATGATGCTGCGCGCGGCGCGATAGCCTTCCTCGCCCTCGACGATAATCTCGTCGATATCCTTATTGTATATGTCGCGGATCGCGCGTTTCACCAGGTCGCTGTCGCGATAGATTTCAGCAGGCGCCTGCGAAGTCAGCGTCTTTTCGCGAATTTCGTCCCACAGCCGCGCGAGATAGTCGAAGTCGCGGCGTATCTCGGGCTTGGTGCGTTGCAGGCCCGCGGTACGGACGATGCAGCCCATCGTCCGCGGCAGATTCAACTCGGCCAGGATCGATTTCAATCGCTTGCGATCGGCGGCATTGCTGATCTTGCGCGAAATGCCGCCGCCATGGCTGGTGTTGGGCATCAGCACGCAATAACGGCCGGCCAGGCTGAGATAGGTGGTCAGCGCCGCGCCCTTGTTGCCGCGCTCTTCCTTCACGACCTGGACCAGCAGCACCTGGCGCCGCCGGATCACATCCTGAATCTTATAGCGACGGCGCAGGTTCATGCGCTTCTGGCGCAGCGTCTCGACAGGATTGTCCTCCGCACCCGCCGCGGTGGGCTTGGGTGCGGGCGCGGATTCCTCGTCACTATCCGCGTCGACATGATCCTCGGCCGCGTCGAGCGTCTCGGGCGCGCCGTCGTCATCGAGACGCTCGTTGGCCTCGACCTCCTCTTCCTCTTCCCTCGCTCGCAGAGCCTCTTCCTCGGCGGCATGCTCGGCTTCCTCGCGAAGCAGCGCTTCGCGATCCTCGCGCGGGATTTGGTAATAATCGGGGTGGATTTCCGAGAAGGCCAGGAAGCCGTGCCGGTTTCCGCCATAATCGACGAACGCCGCCTGGAGCGACGGTTCGACCCTGGTCACCTTGGCGAGATAGATATTCCCCTTGAGCTGCTTATGCTCTTCGGATTCGAAATCAAATTCCTCGATGCGATTTCCCTTGACGACCGCCACGCGGGTTTCTTCCCGGTGGCGCGCGTCGATCAACATGCGCATGGACATCAAAAATTCTCCGAGCGCCCCGTCCTGCCGTCGGGCGGAGGGCGCGATTAGCGTAGGGCGCGGGGCTAGCGCGTAACCGCGCGTCACCCGTCCCGACGATGCTGTGAAAATGTGCCTCTGCTGCTGTTCCATCCGGAGCATAGTCGCGTCCGGCAAAGCCCGCACACCGCGCGCCAAGAGCCACTGGGGCTCGACGGGCGGGAGGGGGAAAATGGTGCATGCAGCTTCAACCTGGGCTCACCGGCCGCAAAACGTGCGCCGGAGCGGACCGGCAGACTGTACGCAACACGCCATGCCGGACAGAAAGGTGCGTAGCATCCGGGCCGAAGCGCGGCAACTGAAAGCTCCGCGACTTTGGATCAGCTGGATTGGCGCGGGTACCACCCATGCTCCAGCCGTCGCTTCCAATGATATCATCGCCGAGCCGGAGGCGAGATGCGCCGACCGAGCGATCGGACTGTCTGCCACACCGGCGAAACATTGTGGCCAATGGTCGAATCGCAAGCCAAGGCAAGGGATTCCCACGGACTCTCGACTTTGCTAGGCTTGTGTTCATGCGCCTTTGGCCCGGTTTTCTGCCGCTGCTGATCCTCGCTTCGCCCGTCGGGGCCGAGCGCGTGCCCAACAGCGCGTCCGCCGCCATTCCACCACGCCCATCACGCCTGTCGCTGCCGCCGGTTCAGGGGCCGCGCCGTGTGGATGCCCCTTTGGTGGTGATCGATGCCGGCCATGGGGGCCACGATCCGGGCTCGTCCTCTTCCGATGGCGATGAGCAGGAGAAGGATGTCGCGCTGAAGATCGCGCGGGCTATTCGCGACGAATTGCTCGACAGCGGCAAGGTCCGGGTCGCGATGACCCGCTCGGACGATCGTTTCCTGGTGCTGCAGGAACGGCGCGAGATAGCGCGGCGCCTGCACGCTGATCTGTTCATTTCAGTCCATTGCGACAGCGCGCCCAACAATGCCGCGCGTGGAGCGAGCATCTATACGCTTTCCGAAACCTCGTCCGACCGCGTCGCTGCCGCGCTCGCCGCGCGTGAGAACAAGGCCGACGTGATCAACGGCATCGATCTCTCGCGCGAAAGCAATGACGTATCGTCGATCCTGATCGACCTCGCCCAGCGCGAGACGCTCAACACATCCTCGACCTTCGCGTTCGAGCTGCAGCGCGAATTGTCGCCGCTGATCAGCCTGAAGCCGAATTTCCACAAATTTGCCGGGCTGATGGTGCTCAAGGCGCCGGACGTGCCGTCCGTATTGCTCGAGACCGGCTATATCTCGAACGACGATGATCTGGCGCTACTCACCTCCGAAGAGTATCGCCGCAAGATCGCACTGGGCGTACGCCGCGCAGTGGAAGCGCATTTCGCGCGACAATTGGTCGGAAAGACCAGGGACCGGGAGGAATTGCCATGATCCGAGCTGCCGTCTCCAGCTTTGCTTTGATCCTTGCCGCAGTCCCCGCCCACGCTGCCGCGCCGTCGCCCGCAATCGCCGCTGCGGTTGCCGATCCGAGCCGGCCGGCCGCGGATCGCGATCGCGATGCACAGCGCAAGCCGGCCGAGATGCTCGCCTTTGCTGGGGTCAAACCGGGCATGGTCGTGGTCGATCTACTGCCTGGCGGTGGCTATTTCACCCGGCTCTTCTCGGACGTGGTCGGCCCGAATGGCAAGGTGATCGCGTATGTCCCTGATGAAATGTATGCGGGACGCCCCAAGTCGCTCGACGCGGTCACCGCGCTGGCGGCCGACCCCGCGCACAAGAATGTCGAGCCGGCGCACAATCCCGCGCTCGCACCCGGGCCTGCCAATCTGACCGACGTCGTGTGGACGTCGCAAAATTATCATGACCTCCACAACATCCCGGGACTGGACGTCGTCGCATTCAACAAGGTTATCTACGCGTCGATGCGGCCGGGCGGCGTGTATGTCATCCTGGATCATTCGGCCCCGGCGGGATCCGGTGCTACCACCACCAAGACGCTCCACCGGATCGATCCGGCGGTGGTGCGCCAGGAGGTTGAGGCGGCGGGCTTCAAGTTCGACGGCGAGAGCAAGGTACTCGCCAATTCCGCCGATCCGCGTACCGCCAATGTCTTCGACCCTTCAATTCGCGGCCACACCGATCAGTTCATTCTGCGCTTCCGCAAGCCGGGCGGTAAATAAAGCGCTGTCGGAATGCTGGCGCCGGCTGGCATCCGGACGGAAAAGCGTCACCTTCTTAGGGGTCGGCTTATCATCCAGACGATAGGCGGAAGAAGGCTTTCACACCGCCCGATCAGGCTTTAGACGCATTGCCGTGAAGTTCGCCCTCCCACACGCTCACCTGCCCGAGCCTGTCCGCAACATGCTCGCCAAGCGTCGCGTGCGCGGTCTGCTCTATCTGCTGGCCTTCCTGGCAATTGCTTATGCGGTTTTCTGGCTGCTGTTCCTGCGCGGGCTTCCCTCGACCGACAAACTGCTGAGCTACGAACCGCCGCTGCCGACCAATGTGCGCGCGATCGATGGCGCCCCGGTCTACAGCTTCGCACGCGAGCGGCGCGTCGAGCTCGCTTATGACGAATTCCCGCCCCAGCTCGTCCACGCCTTCATCTCGGCGGAGGACAAGGACTTCTTCACCCATCATGGCGTGGATCCTTCGAGCTTCCTGTTCGCCGTGTTCGATTATGCCCGCAAGAGCGGTACGGGCGAGCGCGCTCGCGGCGGCTCCACGATAACCCAGCAGGTCGCCAAGAATCTGCTGATCGGCAACGAATATTCGCCCACGCGCAAGATCCGCGAGGCGGCGCTCGCCATCCGCATCGAAAATGCGATGTCGAAGCAGCAGATCCTCGAGCTCTACCTCAACCAGATTTTCCTCGGTCGGAACGCCTACGGCGTCGAGGCGGCAGCGCGCGCCTATTTCGGGCGGGACGTGACCGAGCTCACGCTGCCGCAGATAGCTTATCTCGCCACCTTGCCCAAGGCGCCGGCCAACTATGATCCCGATCGCCACGCCGACCGCGCACTCGAACGCCGTGCCTATGTGCTGCGCGAGATGCGTCTCAACGGCTACATCACGCCCGCCCAGCAGCGCGAGGCCGCCGCCACACCGCTCGGCACGATCGACCGCTCCGATGCTCGCCGTGAGGCGGAGAAGCCCTTCGACGGCTATTATATGGAAGAGGTGCGGCGCGAGCTGATCGCCAAATATGGTACCGACATCAATGACGGGGCCAACAGCGTCTATGCCGGCGGCCTGTGGGTGCGCACCTCGCTCGACCCTGTCGCGCAGAAGGCAGCGGAGCAAGCTTTGCGCGACGGCCTCGTGCGCTACGAGGCGGCGGCCGGTTGGCGCGGACGTTCGGGCCATATCGAGGTCGATGCCGGCTGGCCGGCCAAGCTCGCGCATGCCAATATCGAGACCGGCTACGGCAATTGGCGCACCGCGCTGATCCTGGAGAAAACGTCGGCAAGCGCCACGATCGGCTTTACCGACGGCAGCAAAAGCCAGCTCTTCCCTTGGGGTGCGGCAGCCCCCAAGCGCGGCATCGGCGGTCGCGCCTTCGATTTCCTGAAAACGGGCGACATCGTGATCGTCGCGCCCGCCGGCAGCGGCTGGGCGTTGCGCTCGACCCCCGAAATTTCGGGGGCTTTCGTCGCCGAAAATCCGCATACGGGGCAGATCGTGGCGATGCAGGGCGGCTTCAGCGCCAACCACCCCTTCAATCGCGCCACTCAGGCGCTGCGCCAACCCGGATCGGCGTTCAAGCCTTTCGTCTATTCGGCCGCGCTCGACAGCGGCATGACTCCCGCCTCGATCATCGTCGACGGGCCCTTCTGCGTGTTCCAGACGGTTCAGCTCGGCACCAAATGCTTCCGCAACTTCACCGGCGGATATGCGGGACCCCAAACGATGCGCTGGGGCGTCGAGCAGTCGCGTAACCTGATGACCGTTCGCGCCGCCAGCCAAGCTGGGATGGACAAGGTGGTTGCCCTCGCCAAGCGCATGGGGGTTGGCGATTATCCGCCTTATATCGCTTATTCGCTTGGCGCAGGCGAGACGACCGTGCTGCGCATGGTCAACGCTTATTCGATGCTCGCCAACCAAGGGCGTAAGGTCACGCCCACTTTGATCGATTATGTCCAGGATCGCCACGGCAAGGTGATCTGGCGCGCGGACAATCGCCCTTGTGAAGGTTGCAACACCAAGGATTGGGAAGGCCGGCCGATGCCGCGACCCCGCCAGCGGTCGGCCCAGGTGCTGGATCCGCTGACCGCCTATCAGATGGTCCACATCATGGAGGGTGTGGTCCAGCGCGGCACCGCCACCGTGCTGCGCGACCTGAACCGGCCGCTGTTCGGCAAGACCGGCACCAATACGGGCCCGACCAATGTCTGGTTCGTCGGCGGCTCGCCCGATCTCGTGGGCGGCGTCTATCTCGGTTATGATCGGCCGCGCCCGATGGGGGGCTATGCGCAGGGCGGCACGATCGCCGCGCCCGTTTTCCGTCAGTTCGCGCAGGTCGCGATGAAGGACATGCCGATCGTACCGTTCCGCGCGCCGCCGGGCATTCGTCTGGTCCGGATCGATCGACGCTCGGGCAAGAAGGTGTTCGGCGGCTGGCCCGACGATAACGACCCCAAGAGCGCGATCATCTGGGAAGCCTTCAAGCCCGAAAGCGAGCCGCGCCGCCTCGCCACCAAACAGGAATTGGCGGCGGCACAGGAGCCCAAGGTCAAAGCGCCGGTTGTACACAATGACAGCGACTTCTTGCAGCAGCAGGGGGGGATTTACTAGGAAGGGCTAGCCGTCGCCGTTCGCCCCGAGCGCAGTCGAGGGGCGCTGCCGAGCGAAGCCGAGGCTTCTCGCTACGCTCGAAGATGTGTCTCGACTTCGCTCGACACGAGCGGCTTTGATTCAGTTAAAGGATTTTCCATGCGCGCCGAAGCGCAAGCTCATATCGACCAGATCGATGCCGCGATGGCGCTGGTCCGCCGCTTTCTCGACTGGGACCGTGCCCTGCGGCGCCTCGACGAGCTCAACAATCGCGTCGAGGATCCGAAGCTGTGGGATGATCCCAAGCAGGCGCAAAGCGTGATGCAGGAGCGCCGCCGACTCGATGAATCGATCAATGCTGTCAAAGCGATCGAGCAGGAGCGCGACGACACGGTCGAGCTGATGGAGATGGCCGAAGCGGAGGGCGACGATGCGCTGGTCGACGACGGCGTCAAGACGCTCGCGGCGCTGGCTGAACGCGCCGAGCAGGACAAGGTCAAGGCGCTGCTCGCTGGCGAAGCGGATGCCAATGATTCCTACATCGAGATCAACGCCGGCGCGGGCGGCACCGAGAGCCAGGACTGGGCAGAGATGCTGCAGCGCATGTATACGCGCTGGGCCGAACGCCATGGCTACAAGGTCGAGCTCATCGATTATCACGCCGGCGAGCAGGCCGGAATCAAATCCGCCACCCTGCTCCTCAAGGGCGAAAACGCCTATGGCTATGCCAAGACCGAGAGCGGAGTACACCGCCTCGTGCGCATCAGCCCCTATGACAGTTCGGCGCGACGCCACACGAGCTTCTCGTCGGTGTGGGTCTATCCGGTGGTTGACGACAATATTCAGGTCGACATCAATGAAAGCGATCTGCGCATCGACACCTATCGTTCGTCGGGCGCAGGCGGCCAGCACATCAACACGACCGATTCGGCGGTGCGCATCACCCACTTGCCGACCGGTATCGTTGTCGCCTGTCAGAACCAGCGCTCGCAGCATAAGAACAAGGCCGAGGCCTTCAATCAGCTACGTGCCCGGTTATATGAGCATGAGCTGCGCAAGCGGGAAGAGGAAGCCAATGCGGTCAACGCCACCAAGACCGACATCGGCTGGGGCCATCAGATCCGCTCCTACGTGCTCCAGCCCTATCAGCTGGTGAAGGATTTGCGCACCGGCGTGACCTCGACCGCGCCCAGCGACGTGCTCGACGGCGATCTCGACAAGTTCATGGCCGCCGCGCTCTCGCAGCGCGTAACCGGCGAGACGGTCGAAGTGGAGGACGTGGATTGAGGCATCGCCTGCTCGCGCTGGCGTTGCTGCTCGCCGGCTGCTCCAAGCCCGCGCCGGACGAGCCACGCACCGCCAGCGGATTTCCCCAGGCTGCGCGACCGGTGGCGAAGGTGGTGTCGGGCAGCTGGTCGAACGAACCCGACCGCGACCGCGCGGGTGAGGCGGAGGCGGTTATGCACGCAGCGGGCGTGAAGCCGGGCATGACCGTTGCCGATATCGGCGCGGGTGAGGGCTATTACACGATCCGTCTCGCCGCCAAGGTTGGTCCGAAAGGACGCGTTCTCGCCGAGGATATCGTGAAGACTTTCCACGATCGGCTCGCCGACCGCGTTTATCGCGACCAGCTCGACAATGTTTCGGTCAAGCTTGGCAGACCCGTTGATCCCGGACTCCCGGCGGGCAGCTTCGACCGCATCTTCATGGTCCACATGTACCATGAAATTGAGGAACCTTATGAGTTCCTGTGGAATTTGCGCCCCGCGCTTGCCCCAGGGGGGATGGCGGTCGTGGTCGACGCCGATCGCCCGACCCAAGCGCATGGCACACCGCCCGCGCTGCTCGACTGCGAGTTCCGGGAGGCCGGCTACCGGCTCGTCGAACACAAGGCGATGCCGCAGGCTGGCGGCTATTTGGCCCTGTATAAGGCCGAAGGTCCGCGCCCCGATCCCAGCAAGATGCACGCCTGCAAGGAGTGATTATCTCCTCCCCGAGCTTAGCCCGGAGAGGAGACTTCAATCACTTTCCGCTCAGATCGACGCCCAGGTAGGTCGCCGGACGATTTCCGCGCTGCACCAACAGCAGCACCGTCTTGTATCCGGCCTTCTTGGCCGCATCGATCGCGGTCGCCGCCTCGGCAACGTTGCCCACCGGCCGCTGCGCGATCGCCAGGATCACATCGCGCGGCTGGAGCCCCTTGGCGGCGGCATCGCTCGAATCGTCGACCCCGGTCACCACCACGCCGCGCGTGCCGGGCGTGAGGCCCAGCTGCTGCACGATCTGTGGCGTCAGCGTCTGCAGCGACAGGCCGAGTGATGAACGGATGCTGCTCGGCGCGGCCTGACCGCTACCGCCGGGTACGGCCTCGTCATTGTCGTCCTGCCCGTTAGATGCGATCTGGTCTTCGGGCGGACGCTCAGCCAGCACGGCGTTCAGGGTCAATGGCTTGCCATTGCGGATCACCTCGAGCGTTACGCGCGAGCCGACCGGCTGGTTGGCGATGATGTAGGACAGGGTATTGTCCGGCGAGACGTCCTGACCGTTGACGCGCATGATCACGTCGCCCTGCTGCACGCCCGCGCGCGCTGCCGGCTGGCCAGGCTCGACCCGCGAGACGATCTCGCCGCGATCCTTGGGCAGCTTCATACCCTGCGCGATATCGTCGGTCATCGGCTGGATGCCGACGCCAAGGTAGCCGCGATGGATGCGCTCGCCCTTCATCAGCTGTGCCACCACCGGCTTGGCCTGCTCGGCGGGAATGGCGAAGCCGATGCCGACATTGCCACCCGACGGCGAATAGATGGCGGTGTTGATGCCGACCACGTTGCCGTTGAGATCGAACATCGGGCCGCCCGAATTGCCCTGATTGATCGCGGCGTCAGTCTGGATGTAGCGATCATAGGGGCCGGAATTGATCGACCGATGGATCGCCGAAACGATGCCCGCCGTCACCGTGCCGCCCAGCGCAAAAGGATTGCCGATCGCGATCACCCAGTCGCCGACACGCGTTTTGGTGGAATCACCGAACTGCACGAAGGGCAGATTGTGCGCGTCGATCTTGAGCACCGCCAAATCGGAGGCGGCATCCTTGCCGACCACCGTCGCCTTATATTCCTTGCGATCGGGGAGCGTGACCGTGATCGTCGAGACCGTGACCTTACCTTGGTCAGTCGGCACGCCCGAAATCACGTGGTTGTTGGTGACGATATAGCCGTCGGGCGAGATGATGAAGCCCGAGCCGAGCGACATGGCCGGACGCGTCACCGGCTGACCATTGTCGTCGGTATCGCCCTGCTGCCCGCCGAAGCGGCGGAAGAATTCCTCCAAGGGCGAGCCGGCGAAGGGATTTTGCGGCCGGGTGATCTGCACTTTCTGCGTCGTGGAGATATTGACCACCGCCGGCGCAAGCTTCGCGGTCAGGTCGGCGAAGCTCATCGGGGCGCCGCGCGGCGCGACCGCGGCCATTTGCGACGGGGCATTCTGCGCGACCTGCGCGCCCAAGGGCGACTGGGTCGCCACCGTGACGGCGGCCCCGCCAAGAAGCATCGCGGCGGTTACGGCATAGGCATAACGCACTGTGTAACTCTCCTGAGACATTCTGGGGGCGGAAGAACTCAACGCGCCCCGCTTTCCGGAACGGACGATTAAGTGTGTTGCTCCACGGCTGAATGCAAATTGAATGGCGTGGACGGCACCGTAGCTAACTATTTCCGGCCCATGAACTGGCGCAGATACTCGTTATCCGGCGACAGCAGGATGGTGGTCGCGCCGCGCTGCACCGTGTCATCGGTGCCGAACGTCGCGCGATAGGACTGCATCGACCGGTAGAAATCGTAGAAAGCAGCGTCCTTACCGAAGCTAGCCGAATAGATCTGGGCCGCTCTGGCGTCAGCCTCGCCCGTGATCACCTGCGCCTCGCGCCGGCCCTCGGCCTGAATCGCCAACGCCTGCTGCTGGCGCGCTGTGCGCATGCGATTGAACGCGCTTTCGAGTGGAGTGCCGTCGGGCAGATCGGCGCGCTTTATCCGCACATCCACGATCTCGGCGCCATATTGCGCGGCGACACGCGCCAAGGCGCTGCGGATATTCCCCATCACCACATCCCGTTCGGGGCTGAGCAGTATCGCGAAGGGACGTTTGCCCAGTTCGTTGCGCAGTGCTGAACCCAGGATCGGCTTGAGCGCCTCGCCCACGCGCCGCTCGCTCTGGGCGGAGACATACATGCGGACCGGATCGACGATGCGATAACGCGCAAACGCGTCCACCTCGAGGCGGAACTGGTCGGTCGAGAGCACCGACTGGCGCGGCATGTCGAAATCGAGCACGCGCTTGTCGACCCACACCAGCTGCTCGATGAACGGCCACTTGGCGGCAAGGCCGGCACCGGTATGGCCGAAATCCTGCTTCCGGTCATAAGCGTTCATGATCCGCTGCGGCACGCCGAAGCGGATCACCACGGCCTGCTTGGTTTCCGGCACCACCACGAAGCTGCTCAACGCCACCGCAATCAGCACCAGGAGCGCGCCGAGCCACAGCAAAGGATTGCGGCGCACCAAGTCAAACGCGCTCACTTGCCCGGCTCCTGCGCCTTGGCGGCGGCAGGCGGCGCCAGATAGGGCACGACATTGTGCGGCTCGACGATCACCTTGTCGGACTTGGCCAGCACCTTCTCCATCGTCTCGTAATACATGCGCCGCCGCGTCACTTCGGGGTTGAGCTTATATTGTGTGTAGACCGCGTCGAACGCCGCCGCCTCGCCCTCGGCGCGGGCGACGACCTGCGTCGCATAAGCACGGGCCTGATTCTTGTAGGATTGGGCGGTCTGCTGCGCGGCGGACACTTCCTTGAAGGCGTCGACCACCTCGCTCGGGGGGTCGGCCTGCTTGATTGCCACGCCCTGGATCACCACGCCGGCACGGTAGGAATCGAGCAATTCCTGCGCGCGTTGCGCGACCTGCTGCTCGATCTGGCTGCGCTGGGGCCCGATCGCCTGATCGAGCGTCACCCGCGCGATCGCCTCGCGCATCGCGCTCTCGGCCACTTCGCGGATCGTGCCTTCCGGATCCTGCAGCTGGAAGAGATAAAGTTCCGGATCACGTTTGCTCCAGCGCACCGAATAAGCGAGGTCGATGATATTCTCATCGCCCGTCAGCATCAGGTTCTGGCCGGCCGCCCCCTCGGTCGACCCAGTGTCGATGTCGATCACATGAATATTGTCGACGTCGACCTTCGTCACGAAATCGATCGGCGCCGGGAATGTCCAGCCCAGCCCCGGCTCCAGTGTGCCGACATATTTGCCAAAGCGCGTGACCACGCCGCGCTCCTGCGGTCCGATCGTGTGCGTGCTGGTCACCAACACCCACAGCAGGACGAGGCCGACGGCAATCCATTGCCACAGGCCCCGAACCGGAATGTTGCCCGGATCACCGCCTCCGCCGAACCGCGCGCGGCCGCGCTGGATCAGCGCGTCGAGCGCCGAGGGGCCCACGGCACCGGGCCGCGGCTTGCCCCACGGCTTCTTGTCACCACCATCTTTGCCGTCGGAACCGCCCCAGGGGCCGCCCTCGCTCAGCACCGTCCCCGCGCTTTGATCTTGCATGAGCGCCCTTATAGTGACGACAAATCGGAAAAACAGTGCCCCAGGCTGGATTGAGATGGGTCGGCCTGATGCGGGGTCGTTGCCGGTGACCGGCTCGGCTCCTAAGGCGCATGCATGATCGATTCCGACAGCCTGCTGGCAGCGCTTGATAGCGTGCTCGACCCTTCCTCCGGCAAAGGCTTGCTGGCCTCGGGGCGCGCCGCGCTGCCCCGCGAAGCGAACGGCACGGTCGATGTCGTCATCGATGTAAGCGGCCTTGATGCCCCTACGCGCGAGCAGATCGAGCAGGAGGCGCGCGCCACTTTGTCGGCTGTAGTCGGGGTCCAGAGCGTACGGGTGTTGCTTACCGCCGAACGTGCGACCGGCCCGCGCCTGATCGCCGTCGCCAGTGGCAAAGGCGGGGTCGGCAAATCGACCGTCGCGGCCAATCTCGCGATCGCGCTCGCCCAACGGGGTGTGAAGGTCGGCCTGGTCGATGCCGACATATATGGCCCTTCGCAGCCGCGTATTCTGGACGCGGCACAACAGCCCGAGGCGCATGGCGGCAAGCTGGTTCCGGTCCAGACGCGATTCGGCGTTCCCGTCCTGTCGCTCGGCCAATTGGTGAAGCCGGGTCAGGCGGTCGCATGGCGCGGGCCGATGGCGGGTAATGCACTCAGCCAACTGGTCGATGCGCATTGGGACAATATGCAGGCGCTGATCGTCGATATGCCGCCGGGCACCGGCGACGTGCAGCTATCGATGATCCAGAAGCACAAGCCCGCCGGCGCGGTGATCGTCTCAACCCCGCAGGATCTCGCGCTGATCGATGCCGAACGCGCGATCGATCTGTTCAACAAGGCCGCCGTGCCGATCATCGGCCTGGTCGAGAATATGGCCGGTTATCAATGCCCCAAGTGCGGCGAGATTTCCGATCCTTTCGGCTACGGCGGCGCCGAAGAGGAAGCCAGGAAGCTCGGACTGCCTTTTCTGGGGCGAATTCCACTGGCGATCGAGATTCGCCGCGCCTCCGACGCTGGCCAGCCCGACCCGGCGCGTTTCGCCGAGATAGCGGAGGCCGTCGCCGCCTGGCTGAACCGATAGCTGGCCGAGCGGTTATAGCCTCATGCCGCTCACCGCTCCCGAGGACATCGCCCAGCTCCTGCGCGAGACGCGCACCATCGCTTTGGTCGGCGCATCCGACCGGCCCGACCGGCCCAGCTACAACGTAATGCGCGTGCTGCAGGATTGGGGCTACCGTGTGCTACCGGTGAACCCGCAGATCACCGGCGAGCATGTCCATGGCGAATATGTCTGGCGCGAGCTGTCGCAGATCGGCGAGTCCATCGATATGGTCGATATTTTCCGCCGCCCCCTGGCGGCCGGCGAGGCGGTCGATGAGGCAATCGCGGCAGGCGCGAAATCGGTCTGGCTTCAGATCGGCGTGATCAACCACGAGGCCGCCGCGCGGGCGGAAGCAGCCGGGCTTAAGGTGGTAATGGATCGTTGTCCGGCGATCGATCTGCCAAGACTAGGCGTGCCGCGACGGGGGTGATGCTCAGCAATCATCGGGGACCCGCCCAGCTCGACTGATTTGCGACCGGATCGAGCCCTATCCGTTGCCCTCCCTGTACCAACATGCTTGGAGTGATCGAACGACTTGAACTACTTAGAGAGTGTGATGGGCAGCTTCACGGTCGATGAGAATGGCAATATCACGCTGACCGACGGTGACGACACATTCGTCGTCAACACCACGCTGAAGAGCGACGGCACGCTTTATCTCGCCCCTGCTATATACGGGCTGGCTGGCGACGATTTCATCGTCGGCGGGCGCTATACCGGGCTGATCGATGGTGGCGACGGAGACGACACGATCTCCGCCTCTCCCGGTGTGGGCACCAGGCTGATCGGCGGGAATGGACGGAACCTCTACAGCGGCGGTCCCTATGATCGTCCCGTGCTAAACGAGAATCTGATCGACTATCGGTTCGTTCATACGTCGAGGGACGGCGGCATCTTCATAGCCGAGGATGGAAGCGGCGAGCAGGTCGTACGCGGCTCGCCGGGCGTGGTAGAGTTCAAGGACGGCAGCCTGGTCTCCTTTTCGTCGCTTCCAGATCTGATCACGACGAGTGCGCCTGTAACTGGCGATATTACGGGCGATGGCGGAAGCGAGGTTTTGTGGCGCAATGCCAATGGCGCAACCACCTTCTGGACCGCCGACGCCAGCGGCTTTCATGGGAGTGCGTTTGAAAACCGACCGCTGACGAGTTGGCACATCGTTGAGACATTCGATGTCAATGGCGACGGGCGCGCGGATGTGCTTTGGCGCAACGATAATGGCGCGATCGCGATATGGAGCGGCGGCAAGAATCCCGTGCTCAGCGGCACCCTGGTCGACACGAGCATGGGCAACGATTGGCAAATCGTAGCCACGGGCAATTTCGAAGGACGCGGAGTTTCCGGCATTTTGTGGATGCACAATGATGGCGCGCTGCAGGAATGGGCAGCGGACGGAAACGGCGGATTTACGAACAACACGTGGTCGCACGCCAGCCTCGGCACCGGCTGGCACGTCGAAGGAAGCGCCGACTTTCACGGCGTTGGCCGAGACGATCTGGTCGTGCGGAATGACAATGGCACGTTCAAGATCTGGAACGGACTGAGTGATACGGTACCGCCTGGATTAGGTTTCTCAATCTATGAGGACAGCTCGGTCGGCACCGGCTGGCACATGGAGGGATTCGCGGATTTCGATGGAGACGGACGTGCCGACATGTTGTGGCGCCACGACAACGGCTCGGTCAGCGTCTGGGCCGCAAAAGGGGTGAGCTCCAAGGACCTGACTTTCACCGCCATCTACAACGATAGCAGCGTAGGCAATGGCTGGCACATTGCTGGTACGGGCGATTACAACAATGACGGCAAGGCAGACATATTGTGGCGCCACGATAACGGCTCCGTCAGCGCGTGGACCTCGACCGGCCAGGGCTTCGAGAAAGCCGCGATCAACGGCTATGCCTCGCCCGATTGGGCCATCGGCGGACACGATTACCCGCTTTGATCAGCGCGCCTTCATGCTCGCCGCATTGGCGCGTTCAGCGAGGCGTGCCACGGCAGCGGTATGAATCGCGGGCGCGCTGGCGAGCACGCCAAACGCCTCGGCCGGATCGCTGTTGTAGCGGATCGGGATGCCGAGCGCGTCGGTAACAGTCGCGCCCGCCTCCTCCGCGATCAAAGCCGCGGCGGCGATGTCCCACTCATTCCCCCAGCGCAGCGAGGCACATAGGTCCGCCTCATCGGCCGCGACCATCGCGATTCGGAGCGCAATCGAGTTGGCGCGCGGAACCGCGATCAGATCCTCGTCGATCTTGGGCAGCGTGTCCGCCGGAACGCGGGAGCCCGGCAGCTCGGTGCGCATGGATGACCGCAGCAGCGCCCCGTTTCGCGTCGCCCCGCGTCCAGCAACCGCGCGCCAATGCTCGCCACGCGCCGGGGCATCGAGCACAGCGATGACCGGATTGCCATGGTCGATCAACGCCACCGATACGCACCAGCCCGAGCGCCCGCGCAGATAATCGCGGGTGCCATCAATCGGGTCGACCACCCACACCCGCGATGTGCCGAGCCGCGCTGCCGTATCGGCGGTCTCTTCGGAGAGCCACCCCGCTTCAGGATCGATCGCGCGCAGACGCTGCTTGAGCAGTTCGTCGACCGCCAGATCCACCTCGCACACCGGGCTGCCGGGTATCTTCTCCCAGCGGCGGAAATCCGTCTCCCATCGGTCGAGTGCGAGCTTGCCCGCTTCGGCCGCCGCAGCGGCTACCGCCTCAACCAGCGGATCAGGCACCGGCAACCGTCATGCCGTCGATCCGCAACGTCGGCACATCCATTGCTCGACGGAATTCCAGATCGTCCGCAGGGCTCAGCGCCAGGAACATGTCGCTGAGATTGCCCGCGATCGTGATCTCGGCCACCGGTTCAGCCAGATGCCCATCGCGGATCACGAATCCCGACGCACCGCGGCTGTAATCGCCGGTGATGCCGTTCACACCCTGACCGATCAATTCGGTGACGAAGACGCCTAGCTTGATGTCTTCGATCAGCTCAGCGACGGAAAGGGTGCCCGCTTCCATGAAGAAATTGCTCGTACCAGATCCGGGTGCGCCGCTTCCGCCGCGCGTCGCGTGTCCGGTCGGCGCCTCGCCAAGCTGTCGCGCCGAGGCGCTGTCGAGCAGCCAGGTCTGCAACACGCCGTCCGCCACGATGTTCGTAGGCATCGTCGCCAGGCCTTCTCCGTCGAAGGCGCGGCTGCGCAATCCGCGCAGACGGTGCGGATCGTCCCGGATCGTAATGCCATGCGCAAAGATCTGCTCACCGCGCTTGCCCAAAAGGAAGCTGGTCTTGCGTGCGATTGCCGCCCCCGTGATCGCGCTGGCAAGATGGCCGAGCAGGCTCGATCCCACGCGTGGATCGAACACGACCGGCATCGACCCCGAAGCGAGCTTGCCCGGGTTAAGCCGATCGACCGCGCGCTTACCGGCGCGCGCGCCGATCGCGTTCGGGCTCTCCAGATCGAGCAGGTGGCGGGCCGAATGATAAGCGTAATCGCGCTGCATCGCCGAGCCCTCGCCGGCAATCACGCTGGCTGAGCAACCATAGCCGGAGCTGACGAAGCCTCGCGCAAATCCGGTCGAGGTGGCGAGCGCCATCAAGGTCCGTCCCGCACTCGCGCCCGCACCTTCGCTGTTGGTGACCCCAGCCACCGCGCGTGCAGCCTCTTCTGCCGCAAGCGCCCGCTCCTTCAGGCTCGATGGCGAAGGGTCCACACCATCATCCGCCTCGATGTCGACCGCCGCGCCTCGTAACAATCGATCCTCAGGCGCAAGACCTGCATATTCATCTTCAGGCGCCTCGCGCGCCATGGCGGCGGCGCGCTCAACAAGTGCCGCCAACGCATCCCGCGACAGATCGGAGGACGAGACACTCGCCGACCTCTTGCCGACGAACAGCCTCAGCCCAATCTCCTCACCGTCCGAACGACCGACATCCTCCAGCGAGCCTAACCGGACCTGCACCTCGGTAGACTCGCTACGATAATAAACCGCATCCGCGGCATCGGCTCCTGCGCGCTTAGCGGCGGAGACCAGATCGGCGACTTTGCTCTCGGCATCGGTGACGGAAAACATGAGCAGCCCTTAGGGACGAAGATCGGCGAACGGAAGCCGCTCCGCTTCCGCTTCGTCGCCCGTACGTGCATCGAACGCCTGCCGTGCCGCTTCGATCGCGTCATAATTGTCCTCGGCCCATTGGCCGAGCGCGATGATCGGGCCGCACAACGACCGACCCAGATCGGTCAGCGCATATTCGACCTTCGGCGGGATAGTCGGAAAGATCTTGCGGCTGACCAATCCCTCTCGCTCGAGCCCCCGCAGATTAAGCGTGAGCATCCGCTGCGAAATACCGTCCACCATTCGCTTCAATTCGTTGAAACGATGCGGTCCGCGCGCGAGGATCATCACGATCAGGATGCTCCATTTATCGCCGATCCGCTGCAGGATCGGCGCGATGCTGCGGCACCGTATGCCGTGCGGCGACAGCGGCTCCTCCAGCAAGGTCACATCGATGTGCTCGGGTGACAAAATAGTGCCTCCTTGTGGGGGCCCGACGCGTGGTTACATATCGTGCCCCGGTTACAAACTGATACCGCAGAGGCACCCAATATGAAACTGCTTCATCTCGATTCAAGCATCACCGGCGACGGCTCGGTCAGTCGCCAGCTTTCGGCCACTGTCGTGGCGCGGCTGCGGGTAGCGGATCCCGCCCTCGAGATCCGCTATCGCGACCTTGTCGCGGAGCCGATTGATCACCTCACGCTCGGGCTGATGCCCACCGCGTCGCCCGAGAGCCGTGCCGTACTCGACCAGTTCCTCGAGTCGGATGTGATCGTCATCGGCGCGCCCATGTATAATTTCACCCTGCCCAGCCAGCTCAAGGCATGGCTGGACCGCGTCTTGATCGCGGGTGAGACCTTTGCCTACGGCCCCGATGGGCCGAAGGGGCTCGCGGCAGGCAAACGTGTGATCATCGCGCTGTCACGCGGTGGTTTCTATGGCGGAAGCTCTCCCGCGGCGGCTTTGGAGCATGCCGAATCCTACCTGAAGGCGGTCTTCGGCTTCATCGGTATCGTGCCCGAGTTCGTCGTCGCCGAGGGTGTTTCGATCGGTCCAGATCAACGGGCACAGGCCATCGAAAGTGCCACAGACCTGATCGAGCGACTGGCCGCCTAGGAAGCAGTTCCCACTACAACATAGGCAAAGAATGTCAGGAGACCCGCGAAGCGGTTGGAGCGGAAGCGCCGCAATGCATCCGCTCCATCCTCGCGCCTCAGCCCCATCACTTGCCAGAGGAAGTGGAAGGCGACCGGAAGCAGCGCTACAATCGCGAGCGCTTCCGGCCGCACGCTCCAAATGGCAGCACCCCACAGCAGCAGGGCCACGCAATAGAAAAGCGCCACCCCGCTTTGAGCATGCGCGCCCAGCGCCCGTGCCGAGGATTTGACCCCCGCCAGCGCGTCATCCTCGACATCCTGCAGCGCATAGATCGTGTCATAGCCGATCACCCATGCGATCGATCCCGCGTAGAGCCACAGCATCGCGGCATCGATCCGCCCCGTGGCCGCAGGCCAGCCAACCAGCGCCGCCCAGGAAAAAACGATCCCGAGCCACGCCTGCGGCCACCAGGTGATGCGCTTCATGAATGGATAGGCCGCAACCGGGGCGAGGCTGGCCACAGCGAATATCGCCGCGGTCTGGTTGAGCTGCACCAGCACCACCAGCCCGATCAGGCACAACGCGATCAGCCACCCCCAGGCCAACCTCAGCGAAACCCGACCGCTCGCCACGGGCCGCGTGCGTGTGCGTGCCACTTTCCGGTCGAGATCGCGATCCACGATGTCGTTATAGACGCAACCCGCGCCTCGCATGGCTATTGCACCCAGGCCGAACCAGAGGAACAGATCCCATCGCGCGAAGGCCTGGCCACTCAGCGCGATCGCCCAGGCGCCGGGCCAGAAAAGCAGCCACGCCCCGATCGGACGGTCGAAACGCGCGAGCTGGATCAGGTCGCGCGCGCGTTGGGGCAGCAGCCCAAGCAAGCCGCGATGTTCGGTGTCGGGGACGATATCGGTCGGCGCGGCCATGATCGGCTCCTGCCTCAATCGGCGCGCAAGCGGAAGCATTCCGGTTGAGGGTGGAGTGCGACAAGCCTATTTTGTCACCTCCGATCCGGGATGATGCCTCCATGAATCGCCTGCTTTTTGCCGTTCTGCCGATGCTAATCGTCGCCCCATCCTTCGCCAGGGATGCCGCCACCCCCCGCAGCAGCTGGAATGCTTCCCAGACCAAGGCCGAAGCGGAAGCGCGTGCGGAGATGCTGTTCAACCGGCTGGACGTGAATCACGACGGCGCAGTCACGCAGGACGAAGTGGATCAATTCGCTAAGGCGATGGACGCGCAGACCGGCGGCGACACGAACATTACCGCGCGCATCGCGCGCCGCATGGCAGAGGCGGATGCCGATCACGACGGCAAGATCACACTCGCCGAGGCGAAGGCGAGCGCGGATCGTCGCTTCGACGCTGCCGACACTAATCACGACGGCACCGTGACACCCGAGGAAAGCGAGGCTAGCCGCGCCGCGGCACGAGCGCAGGCTCCGCAGCAATAAGCTTGGTGCCCGACAGCTTTGGACAAATGGGATCCGCGGCTTTCGCGCCCAAGATTGAGTGCTTAAGAAGCCGCATGCCTGCCACCCCCGCCTGGCCGCCCGCGAGCACGCCGCGCCTGTTCGTCGATCAGCCGCTTGGCCCGGGAATGACGCTCGTGCTGGACGGCGCACAAGCCAATTACCTCGCCAACGTCATGCGGTTGAAAACCGGTGATCCGGTGCGGCTGTTCGACGATCAAACTGGCGAATGGTTGGCTGAGGCAACCGGCACCGCCAAACGTAGCATCACCTTGCGCCTCACGGGCAAGCTACGCGATCGCGAGGCGGTGCCCGATCTGTGGCTGCTGTTCGCGCCGATCAAGAAAGGCCCGATCGACTGGCTCGTCGAAAAAGCGACCGAACTAGGCGCCGCGAAGCTCCAGCCGGTGATCACGCATCGGACGATCGTCGATCGCACCAATCTCGATCGCCTGCGCGCGCATGCTATCGAGGCCGCAGAGCAATGCGACCGCACCGCGCTGCCCGAGCTCACCGAACCGGTGAAGCTCTCCGTGCTGTTAAAAGGCTGGGATGAGCGCCGGGCACTGATCTTCGCCGACGAGACGGGAGGCACGCCATTCGCCGAGATCGCCAAAGCCGGCCCGGCCGCGATCCTGATCGGGCCGGAGGGCGGCTTCACGCCCGAAGAGCGCGACGCCATTCGTGCTACCCCTGGAGCAGTGGGCGCCTCGCTCGGCCCTCGCATCCTGCGAGCGGAAACGGCGGCGGCAGCCGCAATTGCTGCGTGGATGTGTTTGGCGGGAGACTGGCGCTAACCGATCGGTACGTATATGGGCGCCGGCCATGACGACGCGCACGGCAGAGGCCGGTCCGGACCCCTTGATCGAGAACCGTACCGACCTGACGGCGGTCTTTGCACGTGGCGAGAAGCCCAATGACCAATGGCGCATCGGCACCGAACATGAGAAATTCGTCTACGCCCTGGCCGATCATCACGCGCCTTCCTACGACGAACAGGGCGGCATCCGAGCCCTCCTGAACGGCCTCACCCGTTTCGGTTGGCAACCGATCGAGGAAAGCGGCAAGGTCATCGCCTTGTCCGGTCCCGATGGCGCGGTGAGCCTCGAACCCGCCGGCCAGTTCGAGCTTTCGGGCGCTCCGCTCGACAATCTGCATCAGACATGCGCCGAAACCGGCCGCCACCTCAAGCAGGTGAAAGAGGTCGGCGATGAACTCGGCATCGGCTTTCTCGGCCTCGGCTTCT
>Ga0207647_10000069_pt1 | contig 80952 bp, 88 predicted proteins | sample KBSCornC2_FD_184295 | JGI IMG/M metagenome (GOLD analysis project Ga0207647, IMG submission 184295) | Corn rhizosphere microbial communities from Kellogg Biological Station, Michigan, USA - C2 (SPAdes) (version 2) | ecosystem: Host-associated > Plants > Roots > Rhizosphere ...
GTCCCCGGCCCGCTCGCCCGCGTCGCCTTCGAGCGCGCGATGGAAAAGCTTCCGATCAAGACCAAGGTGGTGGCCCGCCTTGGCGAATCGATCATTTGAGGATTGGTGCAATGGCCAAGATCGCAGACCTGACAGCGATGACCGACGACCAGCTCTCGACCGAGCTGGGTTCGCTCAAGCGCGAGCAGTTCAACCTCCGCTTCCAGGCGGCGACCAACCAGCTCGAGAAGCCGTCGCGCGTGCGCGAGGTTCGCCGCACGATCGCGCAGATCAAGACACTCCAGACCCAGCGCTCCGCCGCTGCGGCCAAGGCGTAAGGGAAAGAATATGCCGAAGCGCGTGCTGACCGGAACGGTGGTTTCCGACAAGGGCGACAAGACGGTGATCGTGAAGGTCGAGCGTCGGGTGAAGCATCCGATGTACGGCAAGATCATCAAGCGTTCGAAGAAATACCACGCTCATGACGAGGCCAATGCCTTCCATGAGGGCGAGACCGTCCGCATCGAGGAATGCGCGCCGATCTCGAAGCTCAAGACCTGGCGTGTCATCGATCGTGTGGGCGCCGAAACGCCCGCCGCTGCGTGAAGGGGAGGACTGAACCATGATCCAGATGCAGTCCAATCTCGATGTCGCGGATAACAGCGGTGCCAAGCGCGTCCAGTGCATCAAGGTGCTGGGTGGCTCCAAGCGGCGCACCGCGACGGTGGGCGACGTGATCGTCGTCTCGGTCAAGGAAGCGGTTCCGCGCGGCCGCGTGAAGAAGGGTGACGTGCATCGCGCCGTCATCGTCCGCACCGCCAAGGACATTCATCGTCCCGACGGTTCGACCATTCGCTTCGACACCAACGCGGCGGTGCTGATCAACAAGAACAGCGGCGAGCCGATCGGGACCCGCATCTTCGGCCCGGTGGTCCGCGAGCTCCGCGCCAAGAACCATATGAAAATCATTTCGCTCGCGCCCGAGGTGCTGTGATGTCCGCTGCGAAGATCAAGAAGGGTGACAAGGTCGTCGTCCTGTCCGGCAAGGACAAGGGACGGACGGGCGAGGTCACGCGCGCACTGCCGCGCGACGGCAAGGTCGTCGTGTCGGGCATCAACGTGATCGCGCGTCACCGCAAGCCGAGCCAGGCCAACCCGCAAGGTGGCATCGATCGCGTCGAGGCGCCGCTCCACATTTCGAAGGTCGCACTGGCCGATCCCAAGACTGGCAAGCCGACGCGCGTCCGCTTCGAGGTCAAGGAAGGCAAGAAGGTGCGCGTCGCCGTCAAGTCCGGGGAGACGATCAATGGCTGATTACAAGCCCCGCCTGAAGAAGCAGTATGAAGACAGCATCGTCAAGGCGATGACCGAGAAGTTCGGCTATAAAAATCCGATGGAAGTCCCGAAGCTCGACAAGATCGTGCTTAATATGGGCGTCGGCGAGGCGACCCAGGACAAGAAGCGGGTGGAGACGGCCGCCGCCGAGATGGAGCTGATTGCTGGCCAGAAGCCGGTCGTCACCAAGGCGAAAAAGTCGATCGCCACCTTCAAGCTGCGCGAAGGCATGCCGATCGGCGTCAAGGTCACGCTGCGCCGCGAGCGGATGTACGAGTTTCTCGATAGGCTCGTGACGATCGCGCTCCCGCGGGTTCGCGACTTTCGTGGTCTCAATCCCAAGTCGTTCGACGGCCGCGGCAATTACGCAATGGGCCTCAAGGAGCAGATCGTGTTCCCTGAGATCAACTATGACCGCATTGACAAGGTGCGCGGCATGGACGTGATCGTGGCCACCACCGCAAAGACCGATGAGGAAGCGCGCGAACTGCTCCGGCTGTTCGGCTTCCCGTTCCCGGCGCAACAGGATCAGAAGCAGGCCGCGTAAGCGTGCCTGCTGGTGAAAGGAAGAGAACTTAAGTCATGGCGAAACTGAGTTCGATCAACAAGAACGAAAAGCGCAAGAAGATGGTCCAGCGCTATGCGGGCAAATACGCCCGGCTGAAGGCCGTCGCCGACGATGACTCGAAGGATGAGACCGAGCGGCTGATCGCGCGGCTCAAGCTTGCGGAGATCCCGCGCAACGGCAACCCGACCCGCATCCGCAACCGTTGCGAGCTGACCGGCCGCCCGCGCGCTTATTATCGTAAATTCCGGCTGTGCCGCGTGCAGCTCCGGGAACTGGCCAATAAGGGCCTGATCCCCGGCGTCATCAAGTCGAGCTGGTAAGGATTAGAGATAGATGGCTCTGACCGATCCCCTGGGTGATATGCTCACCCGCATTCGTAACGGCCAGCAGGCGCGCAAGGATAGCGTCGTCTCGCCTGCGTCCAAGCTGCGCGCTCGCGTGCTCGAGGTTCTTGCCCGCGAAGGCTATATTCGCGGCTACAAGGAAGAGGCGCTCGGCGCCGCCAAGGGCCTGCGCATCGAGCTCAAATATTTCGAGGGCCAGCCGGCGATCCGGCATGTGGCCCGCGTGTCCAAGCCGGGCCGTCGCGTCTATTCCGGCGCGAAAGAGCTGCCGCGCGTGCGCAATGGCCTTGGCATCACCATCATCTCGACGCCGAAGGGCGTGCTTTCGGATGCCGAAGCACGTGACCAGAATGTCGGCGGCGAAATCCTGGCGGAGGTGTTCTGATGAGCCGCACCGGAAAAAGGCCGGTCGCAATGCCCAGCGGCGTTACCGCGACCATTGATAACGGCCAGCTTTCGGTCAAGGGGCCGAAGGGCACGCTGTCGATGTCGCTCGCTGATGAGGTGAGCTACGCGATCGAGGACGGGAAGGTTTCGATCACGCCGGCGAACGAGACCAAGCGCGCGCGCTCTTTCTGGGGCATGCAGCGTACGCTGGTGCAGAACCTTGTAACGGGCGTTACCGAGGGTTTCACCAAGACGCTGGAGATTACGGGCGTCGGCTATCGCGCCAACGCTCAGGGAAAGAGACTGAAGCTCCAGCTCGGCTACAGCCATGATGTCGATATCGATGTTCCGGAGGGGTTGACGGTGGCGACACCGGATCAGACCACGGTGCAGATCAGTGGCATCGACAAGCAGAAGGTCGGCCAGCTCGCGGCTGAAATCCGCCGCTGGCGCAAGCCGGAGCCCTATAAGGGCAAGGGCATTAAATATCGCGGCGAGTTCATCTTCCGCAAGGAAGGGAAGAAGAAGTAATGGCCAAGGAACTGACACTTTTCGAGAAGCGCCGCCAGCGCGTGCGTTCCGCGCTCCGCGCCAAGGGCGGCCTTCGCCCGCGCCTATCGGTGCATCGCTCCGGCCGCCACATCTATGCGCAGGTCATTGACGACGAAGCCGGGCGTACGGTCGCTTCCGCCTCGACCATCGACAAGGGCGTGAAGGGCAAGAACGGCTCGACCAGGGATGCGGCTGCCGAAGTCGGCAAGCGCGTGGCTGAGAAAGCGAGCAAGGCCGGCGTCACCAAGGTCGTGTTCGATCGCGGTGGTTTTCTTTTCCACGGTCGCGTCAAGGCGCTTGCTGACGCCGCGCGCGAAGCCGGACTGGAGTTCTAAATGGCAGACGAGATCGAAAACCAAGCAGCCGGCGCACCCGAAGCTGTCGAGCCTGCTGCTGCGCCCGAGGGGCAGCGTCGTGGACGTGGTGGCCGGGGTGGCGATCGTGGTGGTCGTGGTGGTGACCGTGGCGGTCGCGGCCGTCGTGATGATCGCCGCAACAATCAGGACGAAGGCGGTGAGGAGCTGGTCGAGAAGCTGGTTCATATCAACCGCGTCTCCAAGACCGTGAAGGGCGGCAAGCGCTTCGGCTTTGCGGCTTTGGTGGTGGTCGGCGACGGTAAGGGCCGTGCCGGCTTCGGCCATGGCAAGGCACGCGAAGTGCCAGAGGCGATTCAGAAGGCGACCGCCGCCGCCAAGAAGGCGATGGTTCGCGTTCCATTGCGCGAAGGCCGCACGCTGCATCATGATGGCACCGGCCATTTCGGCGCTGGCCGAGTGTATGTGCGTTCGGCGCCGCAGGGCACCGGCATCATCGCGGGCGGCCCGATGCGCGCGGTGTTCGAAAGCCTTGGCGTCCATGACGTGGTGACCAAGTCGGTCGGCACCAACAACCCCTACAACATGATCCGCGCAACGTTCGAGGCGCTGACCGATCAGGCGTCACCCAAGTCGGTGGCGCAGCGTCGCGGCAAGAAGATTGCCGATCTGCTGGGCCGTGGCGGCGCTTCGGTCGATGAGGCCGATGCCGTGGCTGCGTCGATCTCGGAGTAAGTTGAATGGCGAAGATCAAGATCAAGCAGACTGGATCGCCGATCCGGCGCACCAAGGATCAGCGTGCGACGCTGGTCGGCCTCGGCCTCAACAAGCTGCACCGCGTTAGCGAGCTTGAGGATACGCCCGAGGTGCGCGGCATGATCCGCAAGGTCGCCCATATGGTTGACGTGGAAGGCTAAGCCTTTCCCAACGTCGCGGTTTTTTCCGGGGCGAAACAGATTAGGAGCGGTTTCCGCTCCGTGCGCGTAACAAGCGAAAGCGAGTGCAAGACATGAAACTGAACGAACTTCGTGACAATCAGGGTGCCCGCCAGGGCCGCGTCCGCGTCGGACGCGGCATCGGCTCGGGCCTGGGCAAGACCGCCGGCCGTGGCCAGAAGGGTCAGAAGAGCCGTGAGGGCGTCTCGATCAAGGGTTTCGAGGGCGGCCAGATGCCGCTTCACATGCGGCTGCCGAAGCGCGGCTTCAACAATATCTTCGCCAAGGATTATGCCGAGGTGAACATCGGCGCCATCCAGAAGCTCGTCGACGCCGGCAAGCTCGACGGGAAGGGCACGATCGATCACGCAGCGCTGAAGGCGGCCGGTGTTGCGCGCGGCGGCAAGGATGGCGTGCGCATTCTCGGCAAGGGCGAGCTTTCCGCCAAGCTTTCGTTCAAGGTTGCCGGCATCTCTGCCGGAGCGCGCGAGGCGATCGAGAAGGCGGGCGGATCGATCGAGCTGATCGAAGTTGTTCCCGCCGCGGAAAAGGCAGCCGCCAAGAAGGGCAGCGCCAAGGCCGCGAAGAAGGGCTAAGCGCGTCGCTGGACCTGTTTGGACTTGTCGCGACATGCGTCGCGGCGGATGTTCGGCGAATGAAGAAGCAGGTTCGGCGCGGTGCGCCTTGCGCATTAGACAAGCCAGCCCAACGCACTATATGAGGCGCCGGGGGCATGGATTAAGCCTCCGCCGCTATTAAGATATTCGAGGCCGAAACCGCATGGCATCCGCAGCCGAACAGCTCGCATCGAACATGAGCCTGTCGCAATTCGCGAAGGCGACCGAGCTCAAGAAACGGCTCTGGTTCACGCTGGGCGCGCTGATCATCTTCCGTTTCCTGAGCCATGTTCCGCTGCCGGGGCTCGATCCGCGCGCACTTGCCACCTTGTTCGATACCACCAAGGGTGGCGTGCTCGATTTCTTCAACAATTTCTCGGGCGGTGCGCTTCAGCGCATGAGCCTGATCGCGCTTGGCGTGATGCCTTACATCACCGCCTCGATCGTGGTGCAGCTTGCCACCTCGCTGTCGCCGACGCTCGCGGCGATCAAGAAGGAAGGCGAGAGCGGGCGCAAGAAGCTCAACCAATATACCCGCTACGGCACGGTCGGGCTCACCGCGATCCAGGGCTATTTCATCGCGGTCGGCCTGGAGAATTGGGGCGCGGCGCAGGGCATGTCGGCGGTCGTCCAGCCCGGCATCATCTTCCGTGTCTCGGCGGTGATCTCGCTGATTGGCGGCACGATGTTCCTGATGTGGCTCGGCGAGCAAATCACCAGTCGCGGCATCGGCAACGGCGTGTCGCTGATCATCATGTCGGGCATCGTCGCCCAGCTTCCGACGACGATCGTCAACGAACTCGAGAGCATTCGCAGCGGCTCCTCCTCGCCGCTCAACGCGATCGGCGCGGTGGTGCTAGTGGTGGGCCTGATCCTAGGCATTTGCTACATGGAGCGCGCGCAACGGCGCGTGCTGATCCAATATCCCAAGCGTCAGACCCAGCGGGGCATGATGCAGGCGGACAAAAGCCATCTGCCGCTCAAACTCAACACCGCGAACGTCATCCCGCCCATCTTCGCGTCATCGCTGCTGCTGATGCCGCTCACCGTCAGCCAGTTTGCCGGGCAAAGGCTGGCGGGTGAGAGCTTTTGGGGCGATTTCATGATCAGCCTCAACCAGTATCTGGCGCACGGGACGCCGCTTTATCTCGTGCTGTACACCGCAGGGATCATCTTCTTCAGCTTCTTCTATACAGCCGTGGTGTTCAACCCCGAGGAAACGGCCGATAATCTGAAGCGCTATGGCGGCTTCATCCCAGGCATCCGCCCGGGGAAGAACACCGAGATCTATCTCGATTATGTGCTGACGCGGATCACCGTGATCGGCGCTGCCTATCTCGCCTTCATCTGCGTGGTGCCGGAGGCGATCATCCCGCGCCAGCTCATCGGCTTCGGCGGAACGAGCCTTTTGATCGTTGTCAATGTCACCATCGACACGGTAACCCAGATCCAAAGCCATCTGCTGGCGCATCAATATGGCGACCTCATCAAGAAGGCGAAACTGAAGGGGGGAATGCGAAGGTGAACATCATCCTGCTCGGGCCGCCGGGAGCCGGGAAGGGAACCCAGGCCTCGCGGCTCGAGAGCGAGCGCGGCATGGTTCAACTCTCCACCGGTGATATGCTGCGTGCGGCGGTCAAGGCGGGTACCCCCGTCGGGCTGAAGGCAAAGGCAGTGATGGATGCCGGCGAACTCGTGTCCGACGAGATCGTGAGTGGCATCATCGGCGAGCGGCTCGATCAGCCCGATACGGGCAGGGGTGTGATCTTCGACGGTTATCCGCGGACCGCTGCGCAGGCTGCCGCACTGGATGGCTTGCTCGCGGAGCGTGATCGCAAGCTTGATCATGTCATCGAGCTCGATGTCGATGAAGACATGCTCGTCGAACGCATCACCGGCCGGTTCACCTGCGCCAAGTGCAATGAAGGCTATCACGATAAGTTCAAGCAGACCAAGGTAGCGGGGGTTTGCGACGTCTGCGGTTCGACTGAGTTCAAGCGGCGGGCCGATGACAATGAAGAGACGGTGCGGACCCGCATGGCGGAGTATCGGGCGAAGACAGCGCCGATCCTGCCGATCTATGAGGCGCGCGGACTCGTGAAGCATGTCGATGGCATGGCCGATATCGATCAGGTGACGACCGAGATCGAAGCCATTCTCGACGCGGGTTGATGCTGCGCTTGCGAAATAAGATGGACAGCCTTGCTGCCGCATGGGATGTTCGGTCCTGCTGACAAGCAGGAATATCAGCTCGATGGCCTTTATTTCAGCTTTTTCGACATCCGCGGCAATGCCGCGGCGCGGCGCTAGGGAGGCTGCGCGTCGCCTTTTCCTTGTCGCCGAAGCTCATCCCATCGCGCGCTTACGGCCTTTGCAGTCTGATGCGATCACGGCCGCGCGTGTTTTCTGCATCCTCGGCATCATCTACGTCCACGCGTGGACAGGGCGTACCACGCTGTTCTTGATCCAGAATTCTGATACCGCGCAGGGCCTTTTCAGATGGCTGCTCGTCGAAACGATCGGGCGTAGCTCCGTGCCGTTGCTGGGCATGATCTCGGGTTGGCTGGTGGGGGGATCGGCGCTCCGGCGGGGCTATTGGCAGTTCATCGCTGGAAAGGCACGCACGATTTTGGCGCCGATGCTGGTGTGGAATGCGCTCAGCATAGTCTTCGTCTGCGGCGCGGCATGGCTGGGCTGGCTGAGCGCGCCCATGCCGGATGACATTGGCTGGGTGATCGATGAAATCCTCGGTTATGCCAGCTTCAACGTGATCAACGTACAGAACACCTTCCTGCGCGATCTTTTCGTCTGCATGGCCATCGCCCCACTTGCCATTCGGCTGCAATCGCGCTGGCTTTGGTTTTCAGCAGCCTTGATCGCGGCTTGGGCAATCGCGGGCTGGTGGTTCCCGCTGTTCTTGCGGCCGCAGATCCCGTTGTTTTTCCTCTTCGGCATCATCGCACGGCGATATGACATCGCCGAGCGGGTCGAGGCGATGCCATTCAGCTATGCGGCGCTCCCCTTCGCGGTGATGGCGCCCGCCAAGCTTGCGATCTCTATTTGGGGCTTCGAATTCACGCAGGACAATATGGAGCTGGTCGCCGCTGCCGACACTGTCACAAGGGTAACGGCGGCGCTGCTCGCGTGGCGCACGGCGATTGCGATCGCTCGACACCCCGCCATGGCGCTGTTCGCGCGGATCGAGCCTTATACCTTCTTCCTGTTCTGCTCGCACATGATCCTGATATGGCTTGGCGGACAGACATTGGGCCGGTTCAGCGGCCCGTTGGGGGCGCCAGGATATCCGCTGTTCCTTCTGGTCCAGCCGTTGCTCACGCTGGCCGCGGCCATGGCGTTGGGGGGGCTGTTGCTCAAAGTCGCGCCCGGCACGGCTAAGCTATTGAGCGGAGGCCGATTGCGTGCGGAGCCGCCTGTCCGGCAAGCGCTGGCTTTGGCCTGAACCCTATTCCTGATTGCTGCACGCGACGGAAACTCTTCTCTCTCCGCCTGCGCTCGCTTAAGGCGACTACATGATCGTCCTGGATCGGATGCGCGTCGCGTTGATCGTCGCCCTTGGGGTGGCGTGGCTGATCGTCGCGCTGTGGGCGACGATCCGCGGTTTGCGCGACAGTGCATCCGCCCGGAATGCCCGTGCTGAGGCTGATCGACTGCATCTGCTGCTCGGATCGGGGCCGGCATTGCCCATGCTGGTGGATGCAAGCGGACGGATCAGCGCTGATCGTCGGCTCGTTGCGTGGCTCGGGCTCAGCCAACTTCCCAAGTTTCTGAACGAGTTGTTGGAAGCTGACAATGTCTTCCCGCGCCATGACGCCGCCGCTCTCGCGCGTGAAATCAATACCGCGCAAAAGGCCGGCAAGATATTCACACGATCGTTGCAGGTCCGGGGATCGAAGCGTGTTTTGATGTTGCGTGGGGGCCGGGCCGACGATCGCCTGCTGGAAGGCGGCGCCGTGCTCTGGTTCGCCGATGCAACCGAAAGTCTGCGTGAGGTGGAGCAGCTCGAAGGCGAACGCTCCAAGCTTGGTCAGGCCATCGAGGCCCTGTCCGCGCTGATCGAGGCCGCGCCTTTTCCGATGTGGCATCGTGGCCCGGACTTCAGGCTTGCGCTCGTAAACACGGCTTATGTCAAGGCGGTTGAAGCGGCCAGCGCGACGGAAGTGATCGGCAGCGGGCTCGAACTTGTCGAGCCCGCGCGCGGCAACGGGCCTGCGAAAACCGCCGAGCAGGCGCATGCTTCGGGGCAGATCGCCACTCGTACTGTTCCCGCGACCATCGCCGGCGCGCGGCGGATGATCCGCATCGTCGATGTACCGCTTGGGCCAGCCGGGGTCGCAGGCTATGCGGTCGATGTCGAAGAGCTTGAGGAGGCGCGCGCCGATCTCGCGCGCTTCGCCCGTGCGCAGCGTGATCTGCTCGACCGGCTCTCGGCCGGAGTTGCCCATTTCGGGGCAGACCGGGGGCTCATCTTCTACAATCAACCCTTTGTGCGGCTGTTTGCGCTCGAGCCCGATTGGCTGACCGACCGGCCCGAGTTCGATCGCGTACTCGAACGCATGCGGGAGGCCCAGCGGCTGCCCGAGGCACGCGATTTCCCAAGCTGGAAGATGGAGCGGCGCGCCTGGTTCACCCAGGGCAATGACGCGGTCGAGGAAGCATGGCAGCTGCCTAATGGCGCACATCTGCGCGTCGTCGCGCAGCCGCTGCCCGACGGGGGTTTGCTGCTGATCTTCGAAGATCGCACTGAGCAACTTCAGCTCGCAAGCGCTCGGGATACGTTGCTGCAGGTTCGTACCGCGACCTTCGACAATCTGTTCGAAGCGATAGGGGTATTCGCCGCCGACGGCCGCTTGCATTTGTGGAACCGCCGCTTCCGCGACGTGTGGGAGCTGAGTGAAGAAACCCTGCTGCAGCATCCGCGCGTCGATGCGTTGGTGGAGATGGTGGGCAGCAAGCTCGCCAATCCTGCCCGCGCCGGCTTGATCCGCGAGCTGGTACGCACTGCCACGATCGAGCGCAAGCAGCGCTCGGGGCGGGTGGCGCTCGCCAATGGCCGTCATTATGAATTTGCCGTGGTGCCGTTGCCGGACGGCAACGCCCTGTTCACCATGCTCGACATCACCGCAAGCCGGCGGATCGAGGCGGCCTTGCGCGAGCGTGCCGAAGCGCTGGAAGAGACCGACAAGCTCAAAAATGCGTTCGTTGCCAATATGAGCTATGAACTCAGGGTGCCGCTCACCACGATCGCGGGTTTTGCCGAGATGTTGGCGGGAGGCTATGCCGGCGCGCTCGAGCCCTCTGCCAAGGAATATGTCGACGCGATTCTGCAGTCCGTTGCGCGGCTTTCCGGCGTCATCGAAAATGTGCTCGATCTGACGCAGAGCGAAGCTGGAAGCCTTCCGCTGGCGCAGGAGCCGGTCGACATGGTCAAGATAGCAGCGGCTGCGGCTGAGATGGCGCAGATCGAGGCCGCCGCCAAATCGCAGAACTTCGTGGCGCAAATCGATCCCAAGCTCGGAAAGGTGATAGGCGATGCGCGCAGGCTCAGCCAGGCGCTCGACCATCTGCTGCGCAACGCCGTGCAATACACTCCGGAAAAGGGCAGGGTATTGTTCCACGCGAAAGCGGAAGGTGCGCAGATCGAAATCGTCGTGTCTGATGATGGCCCTGGCATCGACAGCAAGGAACGCGAACGCATCTTCGATCGATTTCATCGGACCAGTGCCGCGCCGCGGCACAAGGATGCGGCGGCGCTTGGCATCGGTCTTCCGCTGACCCGGCAGTTGATCGAAGCCCATGGCGGAACGATCACGCTTGCCAGCGAGCCGGGCGAGGGAACGACTGTTGCTGTCACCCTGCCCAGAGCGGGGGGCTGAGATGTCAGCGGCGGCCGAGCGTTCCGAGTTGCTGAGCGATCCGCAGGCCACCGAAGCGTTTGGTTCGCGTCTCGCGGAGGTACTACGACCGGGAGACATGGTTGCACTGTCCGGGCAATTAGGCGCAGGCAAGACGACGCTGGCGCGGGGTATCTTGCAGGCGCTTGGTTTGGAAGCGGAAGCGCCTAGCCCGAGTTTCGCGATCGTGCAGCCCTATGAGCCCCCGGAGGTGCGATTGCCGGTCTGGCATGTCGATCTCTATCGGATCGAAGAAGCTGACGAAGCCCGGGAGCTTGGGCTCGATGAAGCGCGGGATCATGCGGTGCTGCTGATTGAATGGCCGGAGCGGCTAGGCAGCGCATTGTCGCCCGATGCGCTGCGACTGAGGATCGAAACTGCACCGGATGGCGGCCGCCGCTTGACAGCGCAAGTGCCTGCGGCTTGGGAAGGCCGATGGCCGCTGCCCCGATGATTCCGCCTGCCACGGCGCCCGATTTCCTTGCGCGCTGCGGATGGGCGGGATGCGAGATCCTGCCCCTCGCTGGAGATGCCTCGTTCCGGCGCTATTTCCGGGTCGTGGATAAGGGTCGGAGCGCGGTGCTGATGGACGCGCCGCCCCCGCATGAAGATCCCCGGCCTTTCATCGCGGTGGCCCGGCATCTTCACGGCCTGGGCTTTGCCGCGCCGGGGATCATCGCCAACGACGATGCGCAGGGCCTCGTCCTGATCGAAGACTTCGGCGACGCGCGTATGGCGGAGGCGATCGCGGGCACGCCCGCGCGGGAGACTGCCATTTACGAAGCGGCGGTCGACCTGCTGCTGGCGCTCGCCAAATTTCCGCCGGCGGCCGACCTCAGGCCTTACGACATGACCGAATATCAGCGTGAGGCGGCGCTGTTCACCGAATGGTACGCACCCGCGCTATCGCTCGATGTGGATGCCGATGGATATCGCGAAGCATGGGCTGAAGCCCTCGAACCGATTGCCGGTCATCAGACCGTCACGGTGCTGCGCGATTACCATGCCGAGAACATCATGCTACTCGACGATAGCGAGAGGCTGGGATTGCTGGATTTTCAAGACGCGCTGGCGGGGCATCCCGCCTATGATCTCGTCTCGTTGCTGCAGGATGCGCGTCGCGATGTCGCACCTGATCTGGAGACGGCGATGATCGATCGCTATCGCGCTTCTGCACCCTTTGACGATGCAGCCTATGCGCTGCTTGGCGCGCAGCGGAATGCCAAGATTTTGGGCATCTTCACGAGGCTTTGGAAGCGTGACGGCAAACCCCGCTATCTGGGTTACCAGCCGCGCGTCTGGGCCTATCTGGAACGCGATCTGGTGCATCCCGCCTGTGCGCCCGTGGCGGAATGGTTCGCACGCAACGTTCCGACTGCAAAGCGCGGCGCGGCCTGGGAACGGCTGCCCGCATGAGCCGCTATCGTAAGCCGCTCGCGCTCAGGCCCAATCCAGTCGAAGCCCCGGTTCGCACGGCGATGGTGCTCGCCGCTGGATTGGGCAAGCGGATGCGGCCCTTGACCGCGAGCCGACCGAAGCCCTTGATCGAAGTCGCGAAAAGACCGCTGCTCGATCATGTGTTCGATCATCTGCGCGCGGCCGGAATCGAGCGGGCGGTGGTCAATGTTCACTATCTGGCTGACGCCGTCGAAGCCCATATCAAGGCCCGGGTGAAGGACATCGAGGTCATCATTTCCGACGAGCGGACAAAATTGCTCGAAACGGGCGGTGGGCTGGTGAAGGCATTGCCACTGATCGAGGACGAGACCTTCCTGGTCGTCAACAGCGATAATTATTGGGTGGATGGACCGGTTGACGCGATCCGCCTGCTTGGCCAGCGCTGGGACGAGGCGGAGATGGATGCGCTGCTGCTGGTGGTGCCGCTTGCGCGTGCCAACTGCCACCGCGGAACCGGCGATTTTCATATGGATGCGATGGGGCGGCTCAGCCGGCGGCGGCCGGGCAAGGTGGCGCCCTTCGTTTATACCGGCGTCCAGATCGTATCGCGCCGCCTGTTCGAGGGTGCCGTCGAGGAACCCTTTTCGTTCAATCGCTTGTGGGACAAGGCGATCGCCGCGGGGCGCTGCTACGGGGTGGTGCATCAGGGGCTTTGGTTCGATGTCGGGACGCCACCGGCGATAGCGCGGACGGAAGCCATATTGGCGCATGGCTGAGGGGGCTTCCCCTAACGTCTATACGATCCGGCCCCATCGGGCTTTTGCGGATGCGCTGGCGGCGGGATTGATCGCGCGCAGCAAGGGTGACCGGCTGGCCCTCGCGCGCACGATCATCTTGCTGCCGAACAATCGCGCGCAACGCACATTGACCGACGCTTTTGTTCGCCGCGCGGAGGGAGGCGGTCTGCTGCTTCCCCGGCTCGTGGCGATTGGCGATCCGGAGCTCGACGATCGCTTGGGTGCTGCGCTTGACCCGGTCGACGGCGACGAACCCGTGCCGCCTGCCATCGCGCCGATCGAGCGGCAGTTGATGCTCGCCCGGCTCGTGCAGCGCGCGCGGGCGCAAGCGGGCGATCCGGTCGATGCGGCGGAGGCGATGCGGCTGGCGGCCGATCTGGCACGCGTGCTCGATCAGCTTCAGATCGAGGAAGTGCGCGTCGCTTCGATCGCCGAGGCGGTCGCGCCCGAACTCGCGCAGCATTGGCAAGCCTCGCTCGCTGTCCTCGAAACCATCCTCGCGCACTGGCCGCGTGTACTTGCGAGCCTGGGAAAGATCGACCTGGCCGAGCGCCGCAACCAGCTTCTCGATCGCGCAGCAAAGCGCTGGCGTGAGCAGGGGAGTGCTGCAGCAATCGTGGCGGCCGGCATCAATGTTGCGGCGCCCGCCGTGGCACGTATGCTGCGCAGCATTGCCTTTCTTGACAATGGCTTGGTGATATTTGCTGGGATCGATTGTGCGCTTCCTGCTGCGCAATGGGATGCGCTAGGGCCGCATGATCCGGAAAGCGGAGTGCGTGCGATTGAGACGCATCCGCAATTCCAGTTGAAGCTGCTGCTCGATCGTATGGGCATTGCCCGCGGCGAGGTTCGCGAGTGGCGTTGGGGCGGTGGCAGGGACGCGCCCGCCGCGCGTACACGTGCGGTTGCGCATGCGATGGCGCCGGCCGAATTCACCCATCAGTGGCAGGGCCTGAAGCCTTCGGAGCGGCGATTGTCAGGCGTGCGTGCTGCTGTCTTTGCGACGCCGGGCGAGGAGGCGCAGGCGATCGCGATCGCATTGCGCGAAACGGTTGAAACGCCTGGCAGAACCGCGACTTTGGTCACGCCCGATCGCAATCTCGCACAGCGGGTGGTGGCGCATCTGCGGCGCTGGGGGATCGAAGCGGATGATAGCGCCGGCCAGCCGCTCTCGGTCACCCCGCCGGGAACATTGCTGCTCGGCCTCGCCGAGGCGATCGCCGAGAGTTTTGCGCCCGTGCCACTCTTGGCCCTGCTCAAGCATCCGCTGGTTCGCGCGGGCGAGGATCGGCTGGAATGGCTCGAGGGCGTGCGGCTGCTCGATCGCGCACTCAGGGGGCCGCGGCCGCCGGCGGGGCTGGAGGGGATCAGCGCATATCTCGCCACTGGCGAGGGCCGCGAGCGGAAGATTCGGGCCGCGGCGGAGCCGTTTTGGCGCGACGTCGAGGCACTTCTTCTGACCGTCCACGCCGCAGCTTCGGGTGATGCAAACGGCGCCCCGTTCGGCTTGCAAGGGCTGCTCGGTATGGCGCGGGAAACGGCGACCGCACTGGCCGGTGATGCGGCTTGGGCGGGACCGGCTGGACGTCAGGCAGCAGAACTCATCGCCGAGCTTGAGGCTTCAGCGACGGTGGGGCCGGAGATCGCGCGCATGGAAGCGCTCCCACGGCTGCTCCGCGATCTGTTCGACGGTGTCGCGGTGCGGCCGCCCCAGGGCGGGCATCCGCGTATCTCCATCCGCGGCCTCATCGAGGCGCGGCTGACGCATGAGGATCTGGTGATCCTTGGCGGCCTCAACGAAGGCGTCTGGCCCGCAGCACCGGCGCCTGATCCGTGGCTGGCGCCGGCGATCCGTCATGCGCTGGGATTGCCTGGGCTGGAGCGCCGGATCGGTATCTTCGCGCATGATTTCGTGAGCGGGCTCGGGGCGCGACAGGTGCTGATCACGCGTGCGCGGCGCGACGAGCGCGCGCCGACCATTGCCTCGCGCTTTTTCCTGCGGCTCGAAGCCATGACGGGCGGCGTGACGCGCGCGCCGCAACTCGCGCGCTGGACGCAGCTACTTGATCGATCGGCGACCGCGCCTGCCTATGCCGCGCGGCCGGCCCCCCGCCCTCCGATCCTGGATCGCCCGCGCCGAATCGCCGTGACCAAGCTCGACAGGCTCAAGGCGGATCCCTTTGCCTTTTATGCCGATACGATGCTGGGGTTGGCGCGGTGGGATATGGTCGATGCCGATCCCACCCCCGCCTGGCGCGGAACGATGGTGCATGCCGTGTTCGAAGCCTGGATGAAGGAGGATGGCTGCAACCCCGCCAAGCTGCGCGCGCGCGCCGAAGCGATGCTGCGCGATCTGGTGGCCCATCCGGTGATGAAGGCGCTGTGGGAACCGCGGCTGCTCGAAGCGATCGACTGGGTCGCTACAACCCTGCAAGCCAATGCCGAAGACGGACGCTTGCCGCTCACGGCCGAGATCTTCGGACAGGCGGAGGTGGCGGGGGTCGAGCTTTACGGCAAGGTCGATCGTATCGATCGCCTGGCCGACGGAGGGCTCGCGATCGTCGATTACAAAACCGGCAAGCCGCCGTCGCGCAAGCAGGTCGAAGCCGGATTTGCGCTGCAATTGGGTTTATTGGGGCTGATCGCCGAAAAAGGCGGCTTTCGGGACGTAACCGGGCAAGCCGCAGCCTATGAATATTGGTCGCTGGCGCGCGAACGAGGACAGTTCGGACATGTGATGAGCCCCGTCGGCGCGAAGGGCATCGCTGCGGAGGATTTCGTGGCCCACGCCGCGCATCATCTGACCGAGGCGATCGAGCATTGGTTGATGGGCGATGCGCCGTTCACCGCGAAGCTGCATCCCGAGTACGCCCCTTATGGCGACTATGACCAGCTGATGCGGCTCGAAGAATGGTATGGGCGCGCGGATGTCTAACCGCGTTTCGCCCCTTATCGCGCTCCGGGGCGAACAGCTTCGCGCATCGGACCCGCGAGATCTCGTCTGGCTCTCCGCCTCGGCCGGAACCGGCAAGACCCATGTGCTCACCGCACGGGTGTTGCGGCTGCTGCTGTCGGGTGTCGCGCCTGAGACAATCCTGTGCCTGACCTTCACCAAAGCCGGCGCTGCCGAGATGGCAGACCGCATCCATGCGCGGCTCGCGGCATGGGTGCGATTCGAGGATCGGAAGCTCGCCAAGGAACTGACCGCCCTGGGCGAGCGCAACGATGCGGCCATGATCGCGCGTGCGCGGCGGCTGTTTGCGCGCGTGCTGGATGCGCCTGGCGGCGGGCTGCGCATTCAGACGATCCATGCCTTTTGCCAGACGCTGCTGGCAGGCTTTCCGGCCGAGGCTGGACTGTCGCCCGGTTTCCGTCCGCTCGAAGGGCGAGAGCAGGCGGCGCTCGCACGCCGGACGCTGGCGGAGTTGCTTGTCAATGCCGAGGCGGGCGGCGATCTAGGCCTGATCGCCGATATGCAGGCTTTGAGCCTGAGGCTGGGCGAGGACGCCGCCGAACGTTATTTGCAGCGTTGTGGCCGCGACGTCGAGGCGATGGAAGCGCTTGGCCCCCGTGAGGGCATCGGTGCCAGGGCCCGGATGGCGCTCGACGTTCCGCTCGGGGATATCGAGGAAACGATCGTCGCCAAATGTTGCGATGACATGTTCGATGTCAGCGGATTGCGGGCGATCGCCGCAGCCAATGCGGCGTGGGGCACCAGCAATGGGCTGAAGCGCGCCGACGTCATCGCGCGTTGGCTGAACGCTTCGTCGCTGGAACGCGCGACGATGATCGAGGAACTGCACTCGGTCTGGGCCAAGCTTGACGGCGAACCGCGCTCGTTCGGCAAGGGCCAGGCACCGCAGGATGCGAGCTATGGCGATATGGCGCTGCGCATGCACGGATGCTGCGCCGAACTGCTGGCGTTGCGCGCACGCGCCACGCTCGCGGATCTGATCGCGGCCGGCTTGAGGGCAGGGCAGGCCTATGCGCTTGCTTATGCCCGGGCGAAACGGGGAAATGGGTTGGTCGATTTCGACGACCTGATCCGGCTTGCCGTCAAGCTGCTCGAAACCGACGGCATGGGCGATTGGGTGCGCTACAAGCTCGATCAGGCGACGGATCACATTCTCGTCGACGAGGCGCAAGATACCAACGCGCGGCAATGGGCGATCGTGGCAGCGCTGGCCGGAGAGTTTTTTGCGGGCGAGGGCGCCAAGGGCGGCAAACATCGCACGATCTTCACCGTGGGGGATTTCAAGCAGGCGATCTTCGGCTTTCAGGGGACCGATCCCGCAGCGTTCGGCGCGGCGCGGAGCATCTTTGCGAGCCGCGCGGCCGATGCCGGACGGGATGTCGTGCGGCTGTCGCTCGATCGTTCGTTTCGCTCCGCCCCGCCGGTGCTCGACCTAGTCGATCGGGTGATTGCTGACCTTGGCGCACAGACGCTCGGCGTGCACGAGCGGGTGCCACCGCATGTAAGCGCGAAGTCCAGTCTGCCCGGCCAGGTCAGCCTCTGGCAGCCGGTATCGCTGCTGACCGGGGACTCCGAAGAGGATGAAGGCGAGGAAGGGTGGGTCGACGATGCCACCCGCGCCTTCGCCACCAAGCTGGCCAAGCAGATCCGCCAGTGGATCGACGATCGGTTGTGGGTGGCGAGCCGGGAGCGTCCGCTGCGGCCGGAGGATATATTGATCCTGGTGCGCAAGCGGGGCGATCTCGCTTCGCTGATCGTGGCACGGTTGCACGCCGAGGGCGTGCCGGTGGCGGGGGTGGACCGGCTCCGGCTCAACGCGCCGCTGGCGGTTCGCGATCTGCTCGCCGCCATGCGCTTCGCCGTCCAACCCGAAGACGATCTCACCTTGGCGAGCCTGCTCGTCTCGCCGCTATTCGGATGGAGCCAGGAACGGCTCTACGCGGCGGCATTCGGCCGAAAGGGCAGTTTATGGAGCGCGGTACGCGATCATCCCGGCGAAACGGAGACAAGCGCTCTCCTGCGCGATCTGCTCGCCAGCGCCGACTTCATGACGCCACATCGCTTCCTCGAGCGCATCCTGTCCGGAGTTCTGGAGGGGCGGCGGCGTTTGCTGGCACGTCTCGGCGAGGAGGCGCGTGATCCTATCGAGGAGCTCGTCAACGCAGCGATCGGCTTTGCGCGCGAGGCCACGCCGTCATTGCAGCGTTTTCTCGACTGGTTCGATCGCGGCGAAGTGGAGATCACGCGCGATCCGTCCGCACCGCTCGATGCCGTGCGGGTGATGACGGTGCATGGATCAAAGGGCTTGCAAGCGCCTCTGGTGATCCTGGCGGATGCCACCAGCGATCCCGACGCGAGCCCGATCGGCACTATCGATTGGGCGATGCAGGAAGATGTCCCGAAGGTGCCGATATTCCGGCCGCGCAAACGCGAACTGGGCGGCTCGATCGCGGACGCCGCCGCCGCCGCCGCCGCGCGCGAACGCGAGGAGCATTGGCGCCTGCTCTATGTCGCGCTGACCCGCGCCGAAGAACGGCTGGTGATCGGTGGCGCGCTGGGGCCCCGCGCGAAGGGCATTCCGCCTGAGGCAAGCTGGTATCTGGCGGTCGGGCGCGCCATGGAAGCGCTCGGCGCGGACATTGAGGACGACCTTCATTGGGGCGGGGCGCGGCATTATCGCGGCTCGTCCGAAGCCGGAGCCCGCCGAGCGGGCAGGTCGCGAACTCTGTTGCCCGCGACACGCGAACCCGAATGGCTTCGGCGTTCCGCCCCGATCGAGGCTCGGCCACCGCGTCCGCTCGCGCCCTCAGCGATCGGGCTTGACCTTGTCGCCGATCCGCCGCCGGGACCGGCATTGCTGGAGGCGGCGCGGCGCGGGCAGTTGCTGCACGCGCTGTTCGAGCGATTGCCGTCCGTTCCAGCGGACCGCCGGCGCGAAGCCGGCGAAAAATGGCTGATCGGCTCGGCCGGAGTCGATGCGGCAGTGGCCGCGGATCTGGTCGCGCAGGCGTGCGGCATCATCAGCGATCCTGCCTTTGCCGAGCTTTTCTCTGAGGAAGCGCTTGCCGAAGCGCCTATCGCCGCCGTGGTCGGTCAAGAGGTTGTCGCTGGAACCGTCGACCGATTGCTGGTGACAGCTGAACGCGTGCGCATCGTCGATTTCAAAACCGGACGGCGCGTGCCGAATGCGCTCGACGCGGTGCCGGAGCATCATATCGTGCAAATGGCCGCCTATGTCGCTGCGCTGGAAGTCGTGTTTCCGGATCGGCCGGTCGAAGCGGCGTTGCTCTACAGCGCTGGCCCTGCGCTGTTCGCGCTACCGAGCGACCTTCTGGCAAAGCACAAGCCAAACTTTCCCGTTGAGCAGTAAAAACTTAATGACGGACGTTGAGCAGGCGTCACGGGCGTCCTAAATCAGTCCCGAAAAGGAGCACAGCGCATGGCTACCAAGAGTGTTACCGACAAGAGCTTCCACGACGATGTGATCGCTGCCGATGGCCCGGTGCTCGTCGATTTCTGGGCGGAATGGTGCGGCCCGTGCCGCATGATCGGCCCTGCGCTCGAAGAGATTTCCGAGGAGCTGGGCGGCAAGGTAACCATCGCCAAGCTCAATATCGACGAGAATCCGGATGCGCCTTCTCGCTATGGCGTGCGCGGGATTCCGACGATGATCCTGTTCAAGAATGGCGCGCCGGCGGCGACCAAGGTCGGTGCCGCGCCGAAGAGCCAGCTCAAGGGCTGGATCGAAGCCGAGATCTAACCGGCGAGGATATGTGCCGCCTGATCCCACAGCTGTGGGGTCGCGGCGCCGATCAAGCCCTTGCCTGGCCTGTCGACCCGGTAAGGCGCGCCATTGGGACGGGCGAGGCGGCCACCGGCCTCCTCCAGGATGAGCGCCCCTGGGACATGATCCCAGGGGTTGTCCTTTTCGAACAAGGCGATATCGTTCTGGCCGAGCGCGAGGCGCGGATATTGCTCGCCCGCGCAACGCGGGATCGCCACGATTTCGATCTTGCCTGCCGCGCGCGCCTCGATCGCTGCTTTGCGATCAGCCGGAAGAAAATAGGGCGCGATCGCGCCGAGCGGCAGCGGGTTGCCACTGGGGCGGGCATGGACGCGCTCGCCATCGACGAAGGCGCCATGGCCTCGCGCGGCGTGGCAGATGCGATTGCTGACAGGATCAAGGATCCACCCGGCCTGGGGCTCAGCGTCGGCAACAAGCCCGATCATGATCGCGAACGGGCGCTTGCCTTCGGTAAAGTTCATGGTGCCGTCGAGCGGATCGATGATCCAGACCACGCCTTTGCCAATATTGTTCAAGAGCCGGCGATCAGCGGCCACGGCTTCTTCCCCGATCACCCGCGCTTCCGGGAGCAATTCGGCCAGCCTCTCGCTAAGACGCGCTTCCGATTCATGATCGGCCACAGTGACGAGGTCACCCGGCGTTTTTTCGCTGATTTCGTGGGCCGCGAGCATCTGGAACCGCGGCATGATGATGGTTGCCGCGACCTCCCGCATCAACGCTGTCACAGCATCGTCGAGCGGATGGGTCATGTGAGCGGGATCATCACATGGCGGACATAAGCGGGACGCTCGCGAAGCTGGGCGTACCATCTGGCGACGTTCGGCCGATCGGGTCGCGGAATATCGAGCGCGAACCAGCTGTGCGCCGAAACGCCCATTGGGATATCGCCGATGCCGAAAGCATCGCCGGAAAGCCATATCTGCGTTGCGAGCGTTGCATCCAGGATCGCCATCATTTCGCCCGCCCTTTGCGCCGATCGTGCGACAGCTTCATTGTCGCGCTGCTCCGGGGAAAGGCGCACCAGGTTCCAGAAAGCGTCGAGCTGGGCGGCGGCATAGCCGAATTGCCAGTCCATCCATTTGTCCGCGAGTGCGCGTTGTCGCGGCTCGGCCGGCCAGAAACGGTCAGGCGCATATTCCGCCGCCAGATAGCGCAGGATGGTATTGGACTCCCAAAGCACCAGCCCGTCGTCCTCGATCGTCGGGATCAGCGCATTTGGATTTTTCGCCCGATAGGCCGCGTCCATGCCGAACTTCCCGCCGACATCATGGCGCTGATAGGGCAGGCCGATCTCATCGAGCAGCCAAAGCACTTTTTTGACGTTGTGCGAATTGATGCGGCCCCAGACGGTCAGCATCGAGATCAGCTCCGGTAATCGGCGTTGATCGAGATATAGCCATGGGTGAGGTCGCATGTCCAAATTGTGGCGCGGCCGTCGCCCAGGCAAAGATCGACGCCGATCTCAATCTCCTGTCCCTTGAGATGCGCGGCGACAGGCGCCTCGTCATAGCCGGCAACCGCATAGCCGTTGCTGGCTACCTGGATTCCGCCGAACCGAATCGAGAGCTTGTCGCGCTCGGCGGGTTCGCCGGCCTTGCCGACCGCCATCACCACACGCCCCCAATTGGCGTCCTCGCCGGCGATCGCGGTTTTCACGAGCGGTGAGTTTGCGATCGACATGGCGACGCGGTGGGCGCTTTCGTCCGAAACCGCGCCGTCCACAGCGATGGTTATGAATTTGCTTGCGCCTTCGCCATCCCGGACAACCAGATGCGCGAGCTGGCGGCAAAGGTCGGTGAGGGCAGCCTGAAAAGCATCGGCGCCTGCATGGTCGAAGCTGGTCAGCTCGGCATTGCCGGCCGCGCCGGTGGCGAATGCCAGCACCGTATCCGAGGTCGAAGTATCGCTGTCGACGGTGATACAGGAGAAGGTGGCGCGATTGGCGGCCGACAGCATCGTCTGCAGGAGCGGAGCCGCGATCGCCGCATCGGTGAAGATGAAGCCCAGCATGGTCGCCATGTCGGGCGCGATCATGCCCGATCCCTTGATGATGCCGACAAGGTTGACGGTCCTGCCGTCCACAACCGCGCGCGTAACCGCGGCCTTGGGAAAAGTGTCTGTCGTGCCGATGGTTACCGCCGCCGCCTGCCAATCGGCGCGCTCGGCGATCAGCACGGCGTCGATCCCGGCCTCCGCCTTGTCGATCGGGAGCGGCACGCCGATCACGCCCGTCGACGCCACGAAGACATCGGACGGTTGGCATTCGAGTGCGTTGGCGACGCGAGCGGCAATCGTTTCCACGGCGGCCCGACCACGATCGCCGGTAAAGGCATTGCTGTTGCCGGCATTGACGACCAGCGCGCGCGCGCGGCCCAGCGGCAAAGCGCTCCGGCACCATTCGACCTCGGGCGAGGGGCATTTGCTCCGTGTGGTCACGCCCGCGACGCTGGTGCCCTCATCAAGCGCAGCGAAGGTCAGGTCGCAGCGCTCCCAATTCTTGTAGCCGGCATGGGCAACCGCGAGGCGAACGCCTCCAATTTCCGGGAGCTCAGGAAAGGCAGCGGGAGCGAGCGGTGATTTTTGCATGGCGAGCGGCTTTAGGCATTGTTCGCGATAAACAAAAGTCTCTCGCGCTGGCGCTGGGCCATGCTCAGGCGATCAACAGGTGGTCGTCAGGCTCGATCGTGCTGAGAAAGCCGATCATCCCCGTCCACTGAATACGCTTGTCAAAGTTGGCCGCCGATGCATTCAGCAGTGTGAGGCTCGATTGGCAGGCGGCGAAGGCGACCCCCAACGCTGCCGCTTCGTCGAACAATTGGGCCAGCGTGGGCAATCCCGCGGCGAGTTGTCGCGCCCCGTCAGGATCCTCGATCGGGTTACGGAGCAGCCCGACGGCAGCGCCCTGCAGGAAGACGCTGACGCTGCCGCCAAGTGCAGCCTGCGCGCATGCGGTGACCAGCGCGGTGCGCAGCCGTTCGTGATTGGCGTCGGCAACGATGATGGCGGTGCGTTTCACGCCGAGCATCGGCAGCCGGGATCCTTGGGCATCGCAATGGTGCGGAAACGAAAGGCAAGCGCATCGATCAGCATGAGCTTGCCTACCGGATCCTCGCCGAAACCCGTGATACAGCGGATCGCTTCCAACGCGGCGAGGCTGCCGATCACGCCGGTCAACGGCCCCAGCACGCCGCGATCGGCGCAGCTCATGTCGGGCCGCGCGGGATCGTCTCCCACCAGGCAGCGATAGCAGGGCTTGTCGACTTCCCAGCCGCGATAGACCGCCAGTTGCCCTTCAAATTGATCGACCGCGGCAGAGACCAATGGAATGCGCAGCCTTTGAGCGGCGTCCGCAACCGTGAGACGCGTCTCGAAATTGTCGCAGCCATCGACGATAACGTTGGCCTGCTCCAGAATCTTGTCTGCATTTTGCGTGGTAAGCCGCTCTTTATAGCTGATAAAGCTGATGTCAGGCGTGAGCGCCACGGCCGCCGACACAGCCGCGTCGACCTTCATCCTGCCAATGTCGGCGGTACGAAAAATGGTCTGGCGCTGAAGGTTTGACAGCGCGACCTGATCGTCATCGACCAGAATGATCCAGCCGATCCCCGCTGCGGCGAGATATTGAATGACCGGCGATCCGATCCCGCCGGCGCCGATCACGGCGACGGTCGCTTGGCGCAACTTGCGCTGACCTTCGCCGCCCACCTCCTTGAGAATGATGTGACGGGCGTAGCGTTCGAGCTGTTCGTCGCTGAACGTCATTTCGCTGCGGCTGGGTGTTGCGCTCTGTGACCGGTCGATCCGAAGCCGCCGCTTCCGCGCTCGGTCTCGTCCAGCGCGTCGACCTCCTCGAACCAGGCTCGCTGGACGGGTGCAGGAACCAGTTGCGCGACCCGGTCGCCGCGCCCGATATGGAAAGGTTCGGTGCCCAGATTGGCCAGGATAACTTTCACTTCGCCGCGATAATCGGCGTCGATCGTGCCGGGCGTGTTGAGGCAGGTAATGCCATGTTTGAGCGCAAGCCCGGACCGCGGACGTACCTGAACCTCATAACCTTCGGGAATAGCGATGGCGAAGCCGGTGGCGACCGCATGGCGCGCGCCCGGGGCCAGCACAAGCTCCTCGGCCGAGACGATATCCATCCCCGCCGCGTGCGCAGTAGCGTAAACCGGCAGCGGAAGCCCCTCTCCATGAGCTAGGCGCTTCAGCCGGATGGCAATGTCAGGCAAGGGCATTGGCGATCTTCTCCGCAAGCCGCCGGGCGACTTCGCTCTTGGAAAGCTGCGGCCAGCTCTCGGTGCCGTCGGCGGTGATCAGGTGGATGCTATTGCTTTCGCCGCCCATCACGTCGCCTGAGACATCGTTGGCAACGATCCAGTCCGTTCCCTTGCGCGTGCGCTTGGCAACGGCATGTTCGATCACCGAATTGGTCTCGGCCGCAAAGCCGATCAGCAGCGTGGGACGGCGGGGGCTCAACGCAAGTCCCGCGAGTATGTCAGGATTTTCGGCGAGCTTGATCTCGGGGAGCTTGCCGGCGTCTTTCTTGATCTTGATCGGTGCCGGCTCGGCATGCCAATCGGCCACCGCAGCGACCATGATGGCAGCGTCAGCCGGAAGCGCGCGATCGACCGCATCGGCCATCTCACGCGCTGTCTCGACATCGATGCGGCTCACATTGGCAGGCGTTGCCAGTGTCACCGGACCGGCGATCAGGCTGACCCGCGCGCCTGCGGCAGCCAATGCTTCCGCGATCGCAAAGCCCTGCTTGCCCGAAGAGCGGTTGGCAATGTAGCGCACGGGATCGATCGGCTCATGGGTCGGGCCGGCGGTCACGATGACGTGCTTGCCTGCAAGCTTTCCCTGGCCGGTGCCGACCTGCCGCGCAATCGCATCGGCAATGGCCACGATCTCCGGCAAGCGGCCGGGGCCATATTCGCCGCACGCCATCTCGCCTTCGTCCGGGTCCAAGACGATCACGCCGTCCGCCTTCAATCTGGCGACATTGCGCTGGGTTGCGGCGTGGTGCCACATGCGGACGTTCATCGCGGGCGCTGCTAGTACGGGTTTGTCGGTTGCGAGCAGCAAAGTAGTGGCGAGATCGTCCGCAATGCCGGCGGCCATCTTCGCGAGCAGATCGGCGGTGGCCGGGCAGACAACGAGGAGATCGGCCTCCCGGCTCAACTGGATATGGCCCATCTCGGCCTCGTCCTTGAGGTCGAATAGTTCGGTATAAACCTTGTCCTCGCTCAGCGCTGCCAGGGTCATCGCGGTTACGAAATGCCCGCCGCCGCGCGTGAGCACGCAACGTACGGACGCGCCCCGCCGGCGAAGCTCACGGATCAGTTCGCAGGCTTTATAGGCCGCGATCCCGCCGCCGATGATAAGGAGAATGCGCTTGCCCACCATATCGCTAACTTAATAGCGCCATCGCACCGGCGCCAGCGGCCGCCGCAACAATCGCTATGGCAAGGTAGCGCCAGCCGCCGCCGATGCGGATCACCTGAATTTCCGGCAGCGGCGGCGGCGGCGGCGCCGCGCCTGGCAGCGGGTAGGCGCGCTCGATTCGGCGGACGAGATCGGGAAGGCGGCGAAGCAAGCTCAGGCCTTCGCGGATATGCTCTGCCAGGGCAGCTTCGGGGCCGAGCTCGTCGCGCAGCCATTCGCGAACGAACGGCCCCGCAGTTTCCCACATGTTGATGTCCGGATCGAGCGCTTGCGCCACCCCCTCGACCATCACCATCGTCTTTTGAAGCAACAGCAGATGCGGCTGCGTCGGCATATCGAAATCGCGGGTAATCGCGAACAGGCCGTCGAGCATCTGCCCGATCGAGATATCCTTGACCGGCAGGCCGCGGATCGGTTCGCCGACAGCCCGCAGCGCCGTGGTGAATTCAGCGAGATTATGGTGAGGCGGCACATAGCCTGCCTCGAAATGAATTTCGGCGACGCGGGCATAGTTGCCGGTGATCAGGCCATGAAGAATTTCGGCCAGCCAAAGCCGTGCGCGGCGGTCGATCCGCCCCATGATCCCGAAATCGATGACCGCAAGACGGCTATCGGGCAATACGAACAGATTGCCCTGGTGGAGATCGGCGTGAAAGAAACCGTCCGCGATCGCCTGACGCAAAAAGGCCAGTACGAGCTTGGCCGCTAGCTGTTTCGGATCGTGCCCGGCGGCGTGAAGCGCCTCGCGATCGGTAAGCTTGATCCCGTCGATCCACTCCAGCGTCAGGATCCGTCGCGATGTCCGGCTCCAGTCGATCTTCGGCACGACGAAGTCCGGTATCGCCTCCATGTTCTGCGCCAGCTCGGACGCGGAGGCGGCTTCGCGCCGGAGATCGAGTTCACGCAGCGACCATTGCCGAAAGGTGGCGATGACCTGACGCGGACGGAGCCGGGCGAACTCGCCGCCCCGTTCCTCGACCTGCGCCGCAGCCCATTCATAGGTCTCGATGGCACGCGCGAAATCGTCCTCCACATTCGGACGAAGCACCTTGATCGCCACTTTGCGGCCTTCGCTGGTCACCGCCCGGTGCACCTGCGCGATCGAGGCCGCGCCGATCGCCTCTTCTTCGATCGAGGCGAAGATTTCGGTGATCGGCCTTTCCAGCCCCTTTTCGATCGCGCTTCGAATCGCGGCGAACGGGGCTGGCGGCAGCGCGTCCTGAAGCCGCATCAAATCGCGCGCGGCATCGGCGCCCACCAGATCAGGCCGCGTCGCCAACGCCTGGCCAAGCTTGATCGCGGCAGGCCCCAGCGCCTCAAATGCTTGGGCATAAGCAGGCACCGGCGGGATACGCGCGCCAATCCTCGCGAGGCGGACGAGGCGACGCACCTCGGGAGGCGTATTGGCGTCGCGCTCGATGCCGCGAAGCGCACCATGCCGCGCGAGCATACGGCCCCATTTCAGAAGCCGCCACAGATGGGTCGCAGTTGTGGTCAAATCTTCCAGCCGCTGTGGATCGCGACCAGACCGCCCAGCAGCGGCTCAACCTTGCGTTGGATAAATCCCGCCTGACCGATCAACATGTCGAACGACGGCATGTCCGGAAAGCGGCGGATCGATTCGACCAGATAGCGGTAGCTTTCCGCATCGCCCGCGAGGCGCTTGCCGATTCTCGGCACGATGTGATGCGAATATTTGTCGTAGATGGTGCCGAATCCCGGCCACTGGGTGGTGGAGAATTCGAGGCAGAAGAAGCGCCCGCCGCGTTTCAACACACGGTGCGCCTCCGCCAGCGCGGCCGGAATGTCGGTCACGTTGCGAATGCCGAAGGCAATTGTGTAGGCGTCAAAGCTCGCATCCGCGAAGCTGAGCTTTTCGGCATTTTCCTCGGCCCAGATGAGCCCGTCGATGTGCCGCTTCGCCGCCCGCTCCATGCCGACCTTGAGCATGGCCGGGTTGATGTCCGCCACCGTCACGTGCGCGCCGGCGCGGGCGAGGCGGAACGCGATGTCGCCGGTGCCGCCTGCCATATCGAGGATCCGTTCGCCCGTCCGGGGTTTGACCCGGCGGACGAAACGATCTTTCCACAGGCGATGAAGCCCACCGGACATGGCGTCGTTCATCAGGTCATAGCGGCTGGCGACCGAACGGAAGACGTCGCCGACGCGTGCCGTCTTCTCTTCGGGTTCGACATCCTGATAGCCGAAGGAAACCTTGGTCATGCGCTGCCTCTAGCCAAGGGTTGCGGCGGCGGCAAATCGAACCTAGCCGCATTTTCATGCCTGAACTCCCCGAAGTCGAAACGACCGTGCGTGGCCTGCGCTCCGTGCTCGAAGGCGAGCGTCTTGCCGAGGTGACGCCGCGCCGGCCCGATCTGCGCCGCGCCATCCCCGTCGATCTTCGCCAACGGCTGACCGGCGCGCGCGTAACGGGGCTTGGACGGCGCGCCAAATACGGCCTGATCGAAACCGATCGCGGGGACACGCTCATTTTCCATCTGGGCATGTCCGGCCGCTGGCGAATCGACCCTGGCGAACTTGGCACGCACGATCATTTGCTGATTACGACCGAAGCAGGCCGCCGCCTTTCACTCAACGATCCCCGGCGCTTCGGCTCGCTCGATATCGTCGAGACGGTTGCGCTGCCCTTGTTCGGTCCGTTTCAAGGCTTGGGGCCCGAGCCGCTCGGCGAGGATTTTACGGCCGACCTTCTGTTCGATGCGCTCAAGGGGCGGATTGCGCCGATCAAGGCACTTCTGCTCGATCAGCGGATCGTGGCCGGGTTGGGCAATATCTATGTTTGCGAGGCCTTGAACCTGGCCAAGATCGCGCCAGACACCCCGGGCGGCCGGATCGCCAAGCCGCGGCTCAAGGGGTTGGTGTCGGCGATTCGTAGGGTACTTGAGGCGGCCATCGCCGCCGGCGGATCGAGCCTGCGCGATTATGCACGGCCTGACGGGGAGCTTGGCTACTTCTCCAAACAATGGCGCGTCTATGGCAGGGAGGGGGAACGATGCCCGTGCGGCGGCATCGTGGCGCGGCGCGTGGAGGGGGGGCGCTCCACCTTTTTCTGCCCCAAATGCCAGCGTTGACGGTTGACCGGCGAACGCAGCGCCGCTAGGGACCGCGCTTCACGGCGCGGGCGGTTCGTTCGCGCCGCACGCATTATCGCAATCGAGGTTTGAGCACATGGCGAATACGCCGCAAGCAAAGAAGCGCATCCGGCGCAACAATCGGCGGGCCGATATCAATGGCGCCCGGGTGAGTCGCATCCGCACGTTCGTGAAGAAGGTGGAGACAGCACTGGCTGCCGGCGACAAATCCGCTGCGAGTGCCGCTCTTGCTGCGGTGCAGCCAGAGCTTCAGCGCGGCGTTTCCAAGGGCGTGCTTCACAAGAATACCGCATCGCGCAAATTTTCGCGCCTGACCAAGCGGGTCGCGGCCCTCGGCTGACCCTTTTTCCTAAGTTCAATATATCCGACGCCGGCCTTCGTGCCGGCGTTTTTTATTGCCTACCGCCTGTAACAGAAGAGTCACGGACTAAGCACGATTCGCGTCTTCATAACCGGTGGTACATCACAAGAACTTTCATATAAATCAGCTGCTTAGATAGGCAGGGTGCGCTTTTCCGATGTCAAGCGCATTTATTTCAAATTGATTACTTTTGATGCCTTGATCGCTGCCGCGCCTTCTCCATAAATGGCGTCGCTCTGGAAGCGAATCTTTCCCGGGCGTTGCTCGTATCAGTGAAGACGAAGTTCGGCATGTGTCGGACAAGAGGTTTGTCGTGCCTTCGGGCGCGGCGAGGAATGATGTGGCAAGCGCGGGGGCGAGGACAGGGTGACGCAGGCAATCGGATTTCCGGCGAGGTCAAACGTTGAGATGCCGCAAGACGATCTCACGATACAAGAGGCATGGAACGCGGTGCGTTCCGGCCTTCGCCGGACGATCGGCGCGCGGACCTTCGATGGCTGGCTGAAGCCGCTCAACCTTTTGGGGTTCGATCGGGCGCATGGCGAACTGCGGCTCGCGGCGCCGTCCAGCTTCATGGCCAATTGGGTCGAGACACATTTTCACGATCATCTTCTGCAGGCCTGGCGCGCGATGCTGCCAGGGGTGCGGCGGCTGGTGGTCGAGGGCGCATCCGATGGGGCACGCCCGCTGGCACAGGCGTTCGAAGAGCTGGATGCTGTCGTGCCGCCGTCGGCACCGCCGCAGCAGCGCGCCACGGCAGGCGAATCGACCCCATTCGAGGAACGCTACACCTTCGACAGCTTCGTGGTCGGAAAAGCCAATGAGGTTGCCTACAACGCTGCCCGCACGATGGCCGAAGGCGGTAGACTGGGCTTCAACCCGCTCTTCCTGCATGGCGGAACCGGGCTCGGCAAGACTCACCTCATGCACGCGATCGGCCAGGACTATCTGGCACGCCATCCCGGCACGCGGGTGGTCTATATGTCGGCCGAGAAATTCATGTTCGAATTCGTGGCGGCGATGCGGGCCAAGGATACGTTCAGCTTCAAGCAGTGGCTGCGCTCGGCCGACGTGCTGATGATCGACGACGTGCAGTTCATCGCCGGCAAGGATTCGACGCAGGAAGAATTCTTCCACACGATGAACGAGCTGATCTCCGCCGGCCGGCGCCTAGTGATCAGCGCCGATCGTAGCCCGCAGGATCTGGAAGGCATTGAGAGCCGTATTCTGTCGCGCCTCTCCTGGGGGCTGGTGGCCGACGTCAATCCCGCCGATTTCGAGCTCAGGCTCAACATCGTTACCAAGAAGCTCGAAACCATGCCCCAGGCGAATGTGCCGGGCGATGTCGTGCAATTCCTGGCGCGGCGGATCAGCTCGAACATTCGCGAGCTTGAGGGCGCGCTGAATCGCGTGGTCGCCTATGCGATGCTGTCGGGCAAGCCGATCGATATGGATTTCACCCAGGCGACCTTGGCTGACGTGCTGCGCGCCAATCAGCGGCGGGTGACGATCGACGAAATTCAGCGCCGCGTCTGCGATCATTATCGCATTCGGCAGGCCGAAATGAGTTCAGCCCGCCGCGCACGCGAGGTGGCGCGGCCGCGGCAGGTTGCCATGTATCTCGCCAAGCAATTGACCCCGCGTTCGCTGCCGGAAATCGGTCGCCGCTTCGGTGGAAGGGATCATACCACCGTCATCCACGCCGTGCGGCAGATCGAAAAGCTAAGGGCCACCGACGCCGAACTCGACGCCGACGTGCGGTTGCTGATGCGGCAGCTCGAAGGCTGATCGCCAGAATCTGCAACCAGTAAGCGATTTCTTCAGGCGGCCTCCGCCCTCGGCATCCGGTTCCACGCATCCAGCGCCGCGATCTTATAGGCTTCCGCCAGCGTCGGATAATTGAACGTATTCTCGATGAAATAATCGAGCGTGCCCTTCAGATTCAGCACGGCCTGGCCGATGTGGATGAGCTCGGTAGCACCCTCGCCGATGATGTGAACGCCGAGCAGGCGACGCGTTTTCAACGAGAAGATCATTTTCATGAGTCCACTGTTGAGGCCCATAATATGGCCGCGCGAGGTTTCCCGGAAGCGGGCGATGCCGCATTCATAGGCGATGCCCTTCTCGCGGACCTCCTGCTCGTTCATGCCTACCGTCGAGATTTCGGGCACGGCATAGATGCCATAGGGAAAATAATGCGGTGCCGGCGGCATCGGCAGCCCGAAGGCGTGGCAGGCGGCGATGCGGCCTTGCTCCATTGAGGTGGAAGCCAGGCTGGGAAAGCCGATCACGTCGCCGGCAGCGTAGATGTGCGGAACTTCGGTCTGGAAGGTCTTCGGATCGACCTTGAGGCGGCCGCGATTGTCCACCGACAGGCCGCAATGTTCGAGTCCGAGGTCGGCTGTCGCGCCCATGCGGCCGGCAGCGTAGAGCAGCATTTCTGAACGGACGGAACGGCCGTCCTCCAAGGTGGTGACCGGATGGCCGCGCGCATCGCGCGCGATGCTGGCGACCGGCGAGCCCAGCCGGATGAGCATTCCGCGATCGCGAAGCTGATGGATGAACTCCTCGATGATCTCGCGATCGATGAAATCGAGAAAGGAGGACCGCGGCTCGACCAGGGTCACCTGCACGTCGAGGGCCGAAAAAATCGTGGCATATTCGATGCCGATCACGCCCGCGCCGATCACCGTCAGGCTGCGTGGTACGCGCGGCGTATCGATCAGGGCGTCGCTGTCGATGATGTTCACATCGTCGAAGGGAACCGATTCGGGCCGGAAAGGTACCGTGCCTGAAGCGATCAGCGTACGTTCTGCGCGAACCGAGAAGCTGCTCCCGTCTGAGCAGCTAATGCTGATGATGTGACGGTCCACGAAGCGGCCGACGCCGGCAACGGTGCGAACCATATTGCGCTGGAACTGGTGCTCAAGCACGTCGACCTCGTGTTCGAGCGTCTTGTTCAGCCGGACGCCAAGGTCCGCGCCGCATATTTCTTTCTTTATACGATAGGCGTTCCCGTAGAAGCCGCGCTCACGCCAGCCCGAGAGATTAAGCGCCGTCTCGCGCAGCGTCTTCGAAGGGATGGTCCCGGTATGAACCGAAACGCCGCCCACGCGCCGGCGGCCCTCGATCACAAGGACGGACCGGCCCAGCTTGGCGGCCTGGACGGCAGCGCGCCGGCCGGCCGGCCCGCTGCCAATTACGACAAGATCATATGCGTCCATGGCGTTCCCCCTGCCAAGGCGTGCAAACAGGAAAAGATCGTCACCTCTCGGCCAACGATCCTCTCCCGCGATCTCTTATCCGTTCATGGTTAACGTTTTGATGCTGGCATACAAGCCGTGTCGGAACCAGCCAGGTGCGTCCTATTTGCGCGGGGGCGGCGGGATCGAAATCTGCGCTTCCTCGCCGGAGCGGCCGGGGAAGTTGGTGAACATCGCCGTCACGAGATTGGGAACTAGTCGCGGCAAGCTGTCATCCACCGAGTGCGCTCGTGCCTTGCCCTCGAACACGCGCTCGCCATCGCGGGTGCGGTTGATCGTCATCTCGAGGAAGCTGGTATACATGGTGTAGCTTTCCACGTCCGGATACCAGAACGGATCATCCCAACCCCACATGAAGCGCGAGCGATAGCCCCAGCCGCCCCAGCCCCAAGGACCGCCAAAGCCATAGCCATAGCCATAGCCTGGCCGGGTGACGACCTTGGTCTGGCCGTTATCGACGCCATAGTCGATGTCGACCACGAGGGTCGCCGACTGCGGCGAGCTCGCCTGTTGATAGCCCTTCGACCGGAGCTGATCCGCCACCATCGCGGCATATTGGGAAAATTCCAGCCCGCCCTGAAGCTTCGGATTGTTCGTCTGGACGACGAAGCTCTGACCTTCAGGGGGCGGCATTTGCTGGAAACGCGCCACATCCGCGCGGAACGGGGTCGCGCACGCGCTCAGCGCCAACAAAGCCAGCGGCGCCAACCATTTAGTGAAGCTGCGTGACAACGACATCGGATTGCCCTCTCAAATGCAGGTACGCGGATTATCCCGCTTATGTCACATTACGCCGCTGAACGCCGCTTGAACAAGCCGTGAACAATCGATCAGCGGAGCCCCAGCGCGCGATAGGTGGCCGCCAGTGTCGGCGCGGCCAACGCCGCTGCGCGTTCGGCGCCCTGCGCCATCAGTCGGTCGAGTTCGGCGGGGTCGTGCCGGAACTGTTGAAGCCGGTCGGTAATGGGACGCAGCGTCTCCACGATCCGCTCGCCCAACGCCGGCTTGAAAACGCCGAAGCCCTTGCCGGCAAACTCCGCCAGCACCTGGTCAACACTCTGATCGCTCAGGGCGGCATAGATGCCGACGAGGTTGCGCGCTTCGGGCCGGGACTCGAGTCCGGCGGGGCTGTCCGGCAGCGGCTCGGGATCGGTCTTCGCCTTGCGGATCTTCTGCATGATGAGGTCGGCATCGTCGGTCAGGTGAATCCGGGTCATCTCTGAAGGATCCGACTTGGACATCTTGGCCGTGCCGTCGCGCAGCGACATGATCCGCGCCGCCGCGGCCCCGATGAAGGGCTCGGGCAGGGTGAACAGCTCGACGTTGAAATCCGTGTTGAACTTGATCGCGATATCGCGGGCAAGCTCGAGATGCTGCTTCTGATCCTCGCCCACCGGAACATGCGTCGCCTGGTAGACCAGGACGTCGGCGGCCTGCAGCACCGGATAGGTGAACAGCCCGACGCTGGAGCCTTCGCGGTTCTTGCCTGATTTCTCCTTGAATTGAGTCATCCGGTTGAGCCAGCCCATGCGCGCCGTACCGTTGAGCAGCCAGGCCAACTCGGGATGCGCGGGAACCATCGCTTGGCGGAAAAGGATCGATCGTTTCGGATCGATGCCGGAGGCAAGCAGCGCGGCGGCCATCTCGCGGATATTGGCGGCAAGCGTGGCCGGATCGTTATGGACGGTGATGGCGTGGAGATCGGCAAGGAAGAACAGGCATTCGCCGTCGTCCTGCATGCGCACCCAATTGCGGATCGCACCGAGATAATTGCCGAGGTGCAGGTTTCCGGTGGGCTGAATGCCCGATACGACACGCATTCTTCTCGTCCTCTAATCCCCGAACGATCAGTCAGCGGCGGACCGCCGCTGGATCAGTGCTTTCAGATCGGCGAGCTGGTAAGCGCCGGTCAGGAAACAGGCGACGCCATAGATGGCGATGCCGCCGGAGACCAGCCCTGCGAGCGCGATAAACCGCACCAGCATCGGCCCGCTGGTAAAAGGATCGAGCAATCGATCGAGGCCGAACAGAGCAACGCCCATCAGCGCCGCAGCAAGCATGAGGCGCGGCAGGCGCCGCCGCAGCCGGCCGTCGGCCACGAAGTGATTCCGCCGTCGCAGCTCGTGATAAAGGAGCCAGACATTGATGCAGGACGCGAGCGCGGTCGCCAGCGGCGGCCCGACATGGCCGATCAGCGGGATCAGCACGAGGTTGCCGATCAGGTTCACCCCGATCGACATCGTCGCATAACGCACCGGCGTCTTGGTATCCTCGCGCGCGTAGAAGCCTGGCGTCAGCACCTTGACCAGCACATAGGAGGGCAGGCCGAGCGAAAAGGCGCTCAAGGCCCAGCTGCAGCGGACGGTGTCTTCCGCCGTGAAAGCGCCGTGCTGAAACAGGCCGCGAACGATGGGTTCGGCGGCTACCATGAATGCGACGGTTGCGGGCAAGGTGAGAAACAGCGCCAGTTCGATGCCGCGATTCTGGATATCCATCGCTTCATCGCCTTTGCCGCTATTGAGCAAACGCGAGATCGTCGGAAGCAGAATCGTACCGAGGCCAATGCCGATCAGGCCGAGCGGAAGCTGGTTCAGCCGGTCGGCATAATAGATGTAGGAAATCGAGCCCGGATCGAGCAGCCGGCCGGCCAGCGCCGTCGAGATCAGCAGGTTGATCTGCACGGCGCCCGCGCCTGCCGCAGCCGGCAGAATCAGCTTCATCAGGTTTTTGACGTCAGTGTCGAACCGCGGACGGCGCAGCCAAAGCTTGACGCCGGCGCGATGCGAAGCGAGCGCCAGCCAGGCGAGTTGGAGAGCACCCCCGGCTGTCACCGAAATCGCCTGCACGCGGGCGGTTTGATAGGGATCGTGGCCGTGAAAAAACCACAGGCCGACGATCATCGCAATATTGAGCAGGATCGGCGCGGCGGCGTTCACCCAGAAACGATCAAGCGAATTGAGAATCCCGCCGAGCAGCGAGACCAGCGAAATCAGCGCGAGATAGGGCAGGGTGATCCGCGACAGCGAGACCGCGAACGCGAATTGCTCCGGCGTCGGATCGTGGAACCCGCCCGAAAGCGCATAGGTCACTGGGCCGGCGGCAATGATCAAGACGATGGTGAACAGCAATAGGATCGGGAACAGCACGGACAGCGCCTGTTCGGCAAAGGCGAAGCCGGCATGGTTGTCGCCGCCCTCTGCCACCTTGCGGTTGAACATTGGGATGAACGCGGAAGCGAACGCCCCTTCCGCGAAGAAGGCGCGGAACATGTTGGGCAGCCGGAACGCCACCAGAAAGGCATCCGACGCGAAGCCTGCGCCGACGAAGGTTGCCTGCAATGAATCACGCAGAAGCGCGAGCACGCGGCTGACCAGTGTCAGCCCGCCGATCACCATGCTGTTGCGGACGAGGCTCATCCGCGACCGATCAAGCTAAAGCTCAGGCCTGGCCGGCGGGCTCGCCGGCCATCGCTTCCTGCTGTTGTTGCTGCGCGAGGTAGAGCGCGCCGAAATCGATCGGCTCGAGGACCAGCGGCGGAAAGTTGCCGTCGCGGATGGTATCGGCGACCACGCGGCGCGCGAACGGGAAAAGCAGGCGCGGCGCTTCGGCGAGCAGAAATGGCTGCATCTGATCTTCCGGCACATTGCGGATCCCGAACAGTCCCGCATAGAGTGCCTCGACTTGGAAGGCTGTCTTTTCCTGCACCTGCGCCTTGATTTCGATCTTGAGCGCCACTTCGTAGACGTCGTCGCCGACAGCCTGCGAACCGATGTTGAACTGCACGTCGATCTGCGGCTGCTCCTGCCATTGATAGACGGCCGGCGCGTTGGGATTCTCGAAGGATAGATCCTTCACATATTGCGCAATCAATGCGACTTGCGGCTGGGTGTCCGCGCCGTTTGGGAGCGCGCCTTCAAGCGTGCTGGTGCCGTCTTCCTGAGCCATGCCGGCTTCTCATCCTTCAATTGCTGCGAGGGGCAACGCCCCGTTTTCAGAGCGCGCGCCTAGCAGGCGCTTTTCCCAAGAGCAATGGCGGGAACCATCTTGTTTCACGAGGGGTTTGAAAGCTTGCGCGCGCATGCCTATGTAGGGGCGAAACAACCGGAGTGGCCGTGCCCGAAATCATCATCCTTGCGATGGTCTTCCTCTTTGTCGCGCTTCGCCTGTGGAGCGTGCTGGGGCGACGCACCGGCCACGAACAGCCGATCGCCAAGCCGGTGGAGGCGAACAGCCGTCCTTCGCCGCTCGCGGTCCCTGGTCCGGATACCGCAGCGCAACCGCAACTTCTCGCCGATCCGCTGATCGAGCAAGGGGCGATGGCAGGGATCCGTGCGATCTCCGATGCCGACCGCTCGTTTGACGCGATGCGGTTCCTGGAGGGCGCGAAGGCCGCTTACCGCATGATCCTGGAAGCCTTCTGGCGCGGGGATCGGGAGGAGCTGGAGCAGCTCGTCGATAGCGACGTCGCCGAGGCGTTCGGCCAGGCCATCACCGCACGTGAAGAATCCGGGCATGTGCTCGAAAATCGGCTGGTCTCGATCGAGAAAGCCGTGATCGATCGGGCAAAGCTGTCCGGCCAGATGGCTTCGATCACGGTGCGCTTCGATGCCGATATCGCTGCGGTGACGCGGGACGAGAGCGGCAATGTCGTCGCCGGATCGTTGAGCGACGCCGTGCCGACGCACGATGTGTGGACGTTCAGCCGGCATGTCGGTGCGGCCGATCCCAATTGGATATTGGTTGAAACCGACGAGGCCGCGTGAGCTGTTCGAAGCGGGGGTGGTGGCCGGCGCTTTTGCTGGGGCTTGCAGGCTGCACGGTCGTTCCCGAAGGGAGGCCGCCTGCGGCCCCGCCGCCTCCAATTGCATCGACACAGCCTAACTTCCCAGCGCCGGTCACTCCTCGCCGCCCGGCTCCAGTTCATCCCGCTCCCGCGCCCACTCCGGCCCCTTCTACGGCAGGACCTGCTGCTGCAACCGCTCGGTCGCTTCCGATCAGCCAAGGCCCGGCCTTAGCCGAACTCGGTGTCAGTGCTGCAAGCGCGACCGGAGCCTTGAAGGCGTTCCGTTTGAGCTGCCCGGCGCTGACGAAGCGGGCCGATACTTCGGGGCTGACCAACGCGCAGGACTGGATTTCGGCTTGCCAGGCTGCGGCAACCTGGCCCGACAGCAATCCAGCCGGCTTCTTTTCCGCCTATCTCGAGACCGCCATGATCGGCGACGGCGCGGCCTTCGCCACCGGCTATTACGAACCGGAGATCGCGGCGTCGCGTACCTTGCAATCGGGATACTATACGCCGATCTACCGCCGCCCACCGGACCTGGTCGACGTCGATCTCGGCCAGTTTTCAGACATATTGAAGGGTAAGAAGATCCGTGGCCGGGTCAGCGGGGCGAATTTCGTGCCTTATTACGACCGTGCGCAGATCGAGGCCGGCGTGCTCTCGGGCAAAGGGCTGGAAATCGCGTGGGCGGCCGATCCGATCGAGCTGTTCTTCTTGCAGGTGCAGGGCTCGGGCCGGCTGCGCATGCCGGACGGCAGCATCGTTCGCGTGGGTTATGATGGCCAGAATGGCCGCGATTATGTCGGCATTGGTGCCATGCTGAAAAGCCAGGGCGTGCTGGAGCCCGGCCAGGCATCGATGGACGGCATCATCGGCTATTTGCAGTCGCAGCCGGATCGCGGCCGCTCGATCATGGAGCAGAATAAAAGCTATGTTTTCTTCCGCGAGCTGAGCGGCGGACCAGTGGGAGCGCTTGGCGTGGAGGTGATGCCACGCGTGACGGTTGCGGCTGATCCCGCTTTCGTGCCCCTTGGTGCGCCGGTCGTGCTGTCGCTCGATCGCTACGAAGCGAACGGCATCTGGATCGCGCAGGATACCGGCGGCGCCATCAAAGGGCCGAACCGCTTCGATACCTTCTGGGGTGCCGGGCAGGATGCCCGCAATATCGCTGGCGGCATGTCCGGGCGAGGCAAGGCGTGGCTGCTGCTGCCGATCGGGACGGTGGCGCGGATCAATGCGGGCGGCAATGGCGGAACGCCGCCTCAGCCCTGACGAAGCCGAAATCTGGGCCAAGGTCGCCGCCAGCGTGCGTCGGCTCGAAGGGCAGGGGCCAGTTTCGCTCGCGAGCGCCGTCGCCGCTTCAGTTCCACAAAAGCCCGGCATTGTCCCTGTCGCCGCAAAAATCGCCTCCAGCCCTCGGAACAAGAAAGCTGATGTTAAAGGCGGGGCGGCGACAGCGCCGGCCGACACGCTCGACGGCGGCTGGGATCGCCGGCTCAGGCGGGGGCTTGTCCGGGCGGAACGAAGCGTCGATCTTCACGGGCATAATCTCGTCAGCGCACATGCCTATCTGGACGCGGCGCTCGAACGCGCGGTCGCGGACGGCGTGCGCGTGCTCCTCGTTGTCACAGGCAAGCCGCCGCGCGATCCCGCGCCGCATCGGCGCGGTTTGATCCGTGCGTCGATCGGCGATTGGCTGGCATCATCGCGCCACGCCGGCAGGATTGCGGCGGTGCGTAACGCCCATCCGCGCCATGGTGGCGCAGGAGCACTCTATGTTATTCTGCGCCGAGAGCGGAGCGGATGATCCTGCCGTAGATCGACTTGAGCGCGTGGAGATCGGCGATCGCAACCGCCTCGTCGAGCTTGTGCATCGTCGCATTGGGCAGGCCGAATTCGACGACGGGGCAGATCTTGGAAAGGAACCGGGCGTCGGACGTTCCACCGCTCGTGGAAAGCTCCGGACTGATACCGGTTTCAGCGTGAATCGCATTGGCGACGAGGTTCGAAAGCTGGCCCGGCTCGGTCAGAAAGCTTTCGCCTGAGATCACCGCGGTGAGCTTGGCGTCGGGTGCGTGCGCGAGCAGCACCGAGCGGACGCGCTCGACGATATCTTGCCCACTGTGCAGATCGTTGAAACGCACGTTGAGCCGTGCCTTCGCGCTCGCGGGGATGACATTGGTGGCGGCATTGCCAACCATGACCTCAGTGATTTCAAGATTGCTCGGCTGAAACCAGTCCGATCCCTCATCAAGGGTCATGCGGCCCATTTCGTCCAGTGCCGCCACGAGCCGCGTGATCGGATTGTCTGCGAGATGCGGATAGGCGACATGACCTTGGGTGCCCTGCACATCGATCCACATGTTGACCGAACCGCGCCGCCCGATCTTGATCATGTCGCCGAGCCGCACGACCGAGGTAGGCTCGCCAACCAGGCAGAGATCGGGACGGATGCCGCGCCCATCCATCCAATCGATCAAGGCGCGCGTGCCGTAGGTGGCGGGGCCTTCCTCGTCACCGGTGATGATCAGGCTGAGCGTGCCGGGATGGTCGGACGCGTCGGCAGCTGCGGCGATGAAGGCGGCAATTGCCCCCTTCATATCGACCGCCCCACGCCCATGAAGCAGCTCGCCGCGTATCTCCGGCTTGAAAGGGTCCGACGACCAGCCGTCGCCGGGCGGGACCACGTCGGTATGGCCGGCAAAGGCGAAATGCGGGCTGCCGGTGCCGCGTGATGCATAAAGATTGCGAACCGGCCCGTCAGGCGCTTTGCCGGCAACGAAGCTGTGAACGGTGAAGCCGATCGCCTCCAGCGCGGACGTTACCACGTCAAGCGTGCCAGCATCCGCAGGGGTGACGCTCGGGCAGGCAATCAGCCGGCATGCGAGTTCGACGGGATCGGTTGCAGCAGTCATGACGCGGGCGTAGCGTCCGCCCCGGCCATTGCCAAGCATGGAGCCTGAGATGCCCAAGATTGATCTCGATGCTCTCATCCCCGAGAATTCGACCGGTTATCCGCCGCCGTTTGACCAGCCAGTCGCGGGACGTTGGAAGCGGAAGCTCGGCCGCATCGCGGGGCTCACCGAAATGGGAGCCTGCCATGTCACTTTGAAGCCGGGTGCTTGGTCATCGCAGCGGCATTGGCACGACGGTGAAGATGAGTTCCTGGTGATGACGAGCGGAGAAGCCGTCCTGATCGAGGATGGCGGCGAAACCATATTGCGCGCCGGTGACTGCGCGACCTTTCCTAAGGGCATCCCGAATGGTCATCATCTGGTCAACCGCAGCGGCGTGGACTGCGCCTTCATCTGCTTCAGTGCCGGCGATCCCACGAAAGGCGGCAGTTATTCGGATATCGATATGAAGTTCTCCGCAGAAGGATATCTCCACAAGGATGGTACGCCCTACGATGCCAAACGTATCTGAGTATTGAGCTGCCTGAGCTTTTCAGGAGCGGGGCTTCCCGCTATTCATCGCGCCGCAAGGCGGGTCGACTAGGGGCGTTCGGTCGTCTGATTGGGAGAAGTCGATGCGTCGATCCATTTTTTCCGTGCTGACCCTGTCGGTCGCCATGTCGAATCTCCCTTCCTACGCCTTTGCCAAAGATACCCCGGCGGCTGTCGCGCCAGCTCCGGTTCCCTCGCTCGTCGCCAGGGTTGATATTCCGCACGAGCAATTCACGCTGCCCAATGGCCTGCGCGTGATCGTCCATACCGATCGCAAGGCACCGATCGTGGCGGTCTCCGTCTGGTACCATGTCGGGTCGAAGGATGAGCCGGCGGGGGAAACCGGCTTCGCGCATCTGTTCGAGCATCTGATGTTCAACGGCTCTGAACATGCGCCGGGCGACTATTTCGAGCCGATGCAGCAGATCGGCGCCACCGATCTCAACGGCACCACCTGGTTCGATCGCACCAATTATTTCGAAACGGTGCCGAGCGGCGCGCTTGAAACTGCCCTGTTCCTCGAAAGCGATCGGATGGGCTGGCTGCTCGGCGGGCTCGATCAGGCCAAGCTCGATAACCAGCGCGGCGTTGTCCAGAACGAGAAGCGGCAGGGCGACAATCAGCCGTTTGGCCTCGTCGAATATTCACAGCTGCAGGCGCTGTTTCCCGAGGGCCATCCTTATCATCATCCGACGATCGGCTCGATGGCCGATCTCGATGCCGCCAGTCTCGACGAAGTGAAGAACTGGTTCCGGCAGAAATACGGCCCCAACAATGCCGTTCTTGTGCTTGCGGGCGACATCGACGTGCCGACGGCTCAGCGGCTCGTCACCAAATATTTCGGCGATATTCCCCGCGGCCCGGACGTGACGCCGGCGGCAGCTGACGTTCCGACGCTTCCTGCGCCCAAAGCCGAGACGATGAAGGATCATGTCGCGCAGACGCGGCTTTATCGCAACTGGGTGGTGCCGGGGCTGACGAGCCCGGAGCTCGTCCCGCTTGACATATTCGCCAGCGTGCTCGGTGGCCTCGCCAGTTCTCGGCTCGATAATGTGCTGGTGAAGCAGGAAAAGCTTGCGGTGGGCGTCTCTGCCAGCATCCAGCCTTTTGAGCGCGTCAGCCTGTTCGAGATCACCGTCGACGTTAAGCCGGGGGTCGACCCGGCCGTGGTCGGCAAGCGCCTCGATGCGATCATGGCCGATCTTATCAAGACCGGCCCGACCGCCGATGAAGTTCAGCGCGTCGCCACCAACGAGGTGGCGGGCCGCATCAACGGGCTGGAATCGGTCGGCGGTTTTTCGGGCAAGGCTGTCGCGCTCGCTGAAGGCGCGGTCTATGCCAACGACGCGGATTTCTACAAGAAGCAGCTCGCCCAATATGCTGCAACCACGCCGGAGCAGGTGCGAGCGGCCGCTCAAAAATGGCTGACCCGCCCGGTTTACGCACTGATGGTCGAGCCCGGCGAGCGTTCGGCCTATGACGAGGCGAAGGCTAGCAAGACTGGCGCCAACAACCATCATCCCGCTTATTATCGCGATCCCAAATCGCGCGGCTTCCCGCCGCCGCCGGCACCGAAAGTACCGGTGGGGGTTGATCGCTCCAAGCTGCCCGAGGTTCAGCCGATCAAGGATCTGCAGTTCCCGCCGGTTGAGCATGCCAAGCTGAAAAATGGGATCGATGTTGCCTATATCCGCCGCGAGGGCGTGCCCGTCACCCGCGTCTCGGTCAGCTTCGATGCAGGCAACGCCGCCGATCCGAAGGACAAGCTCGGCCTGCAGGCGTTGACGCTGGCGATGCTGGATGAGGGAACGAAGACCCGCAGCTCGATCCAGATCGCCGAGGAGAAGGAACGGCTGGGTGCTTCGATCGGCGCCAGCGCGTCGATGGATCGCACGAGCGTAGGCTTGGGTGCGCTCACGCCCAATATCGTGCCGTCGCTGGACTTGCTTGCGGACATCATCCGCAATTCCACCTTCGCTCCGCAGGAAGTGGAGCGGGTGAGGGGCCAGCAGCTTGCGGGCATCGCCTCGGAGATGACCGAACCGCGCTCGATCGCGCTGCGTACCTTGCCGCCGCTGCTCTATGGCTCCGCTTATCCCTATGGCGTGCCGTTCACCGGCACCGGCGATCCGGCAGTCGTCAAGACGGTGACGCGGCAGGACATGATCGCCTTCCAGCAGAAATGGCTGCGGCCGGACAATGCCCGCATCTTCGTGGTCAGCGACGCGCCATTGGCGCAGCTTCTGCCCGCGCTCGACGCGAGCCTCGGTACGTGGAAGGTTTCGGGCAAGCCAACCATGAAGAATTTCTCGGCGGCCATTCCCGCGCCCAATCCCAAGATCGTGCTGATCGACCGGCCAGGCTCGCCGCAGTCGGTGATTCTCGGCGGCCAGATCCTTCGACTGGAGGGCAAGCAGGAGATCATCGATCTGCTTTCGGCCAATGATGTCATGGGCGGCGACTTCCTCTCCCGGCTCAACATGGATCTGCGTGAAACCAAGGGGTGGGCCTATGGCGTGCGCGGCTCGGTGAACCGCGTCGCCGAGCGCGTGCCTTACATCGTCTATGCGCCGGTGCAGGCGGATAAGACCGGCCCGTCGATCGCGGCGTTGGTGGCTGACATGAAGGAGTTCCTCACCACCAAGGGCGTCACCTCCGCAGAGCTTGAGCGCACCGTCAACGGCAGCATCCGCGAATTGCCGGGAAGCTTCGAAACCTCGGCGGATGTGCTTGGTGCGATGGAGCGCAACGCGCTCTACAACCGCCCGGACGACTATTATGATCATATCACCGAGCTGTATCGCAAGCAGACGGCACAGGCGCTCGATCAGGCGATCCGTGGCGTGGTCGATCCTTCGAAAATGCTGTGGGTGGTGGTCGGCGATGCCAAGATCGTACGGCCGCAGCTCGAAAAGCTGGGGATGCCGATTGAGACCATGACCGTCGATGCGGCGGCAAAGGGAGGCAAGTGATGGCGAATGTCGACGGCCAATGGGATTGCGTCACCCGCACCCCGATGGGCCCGCAGGAGTCGGTGCTCACCATCAAGAGCGATGGCGCGACCTTCACCGGCAGCAATGTGAGTCCGCTCGGCAGCGTCGAGATTACCGACGGCAGGATCGAGGGAGACACGCTCTACTGGACAATGGAACTCACCGTTCCTTTTCCGATGAGCCTCTCGGGACGCGCGACGGTCTCCGGCGATACGATTCAAGGCAGCGTGGATGCTGGCGCAATGGGCGCCATGCCGATGAGCGCGACGCGGAAGGCCTAGTCCCGCTAGCGATAGCGTTCCGCCAAGGTCGCCAGCCCCGGACCAAAGGTCATGTCGAGGTGAAGCGGCGTTACCGTGACATATCCGTCCTCGATCGCTTCGAGGTCGGTCGAGTGCGCAGGGGTGTGGACGATGTGCTCGAGCGCGAACCAGTAGTAATCGAAGCCGCGCGGATCGGTGCGTTTCACCACCTTCGATCGGCCATAATCCCGCAGCCCCTGGCTCACGACCTTTATGCCCTTCACCTCATTCGGGGGGACGGCAGGAAAGTTGATATTGACTAGCGTTCGCGGTGCCCAGGGAATGCCGATCAACGGGCGCAGCGCGGCCTCGCCCCAGCGCTCGGCAACTTCCCAGGGAGCGTAATCGCCCATGCCTTCCTTGCGGTAGACCTGGCTCAGCGCGATCGACGGGACGCCTGCCAGAGCCCCTTCCATCGCCGCCGAGACGGTGCCGGAATAGGTTACGTCCTCACCGAGATTGGCGCCGCGATTCACGCCCGAAAGAATCAGATCGGGCTGCCCTTCGGTGATCACTTCATTGAGCGCCATCATGACGGAGTCGGTAGGCGTGCCGGTGACGGCGAAACGCTGCTCCCCCATCCGCCTCAGCCGCACCGGGCGGGTGAGCGTCAGGCTATGGCCTGCGCCGGACTGTTCCTCGGAAGGTGCGACGATCAGGATATCGTCGGAAAGCTTGCGGGCGATGGTTTCCAGCACGTTCAGGCCGGGAGCATGGATGCCGTCGTCGTTCGTCAACAAAATGCGCATCAGCGTTCAATCCGTTCTGCTCCGCCCATATAGGTCTGGAGCGCTGAGGGTATGCGGACCGATCCATCGGGCTCCTGGTAATTTTCGAGGACGGCCACGAGCGTCCGCCCCACAGCGAGCCCCGACCCGTTCAGCGTATGCACGAAGCGGGTGCCCTTCGCCTCGGGATCACCCGGCCGGAAGCGGGCATTCATGCGCCGCGCCTGGAAGTCTCCGCAATTGGAGCAGCTCGAAATCTCGCGATAGCGCTGCTGGCCCGGCAGCCATACTTCCAGATCGAAGGTCTTCGCCGCGCTGAAGCCCATGTCGCCGGTGCACAGCAGCACCCGGCGGTAGGCGAGGCCGAGTTTGTCGAGAATGGCCTCGGCGCAGCTGGTCATCCGCTCATGTTCGTCGGCAGATTGTTCGGGTGCGGTAATCGAGACCAGCTCGACCTTGTCGAACTGGTGCTGCCGGATCAGCCCGCGCGTGTCGCGGCCGGCGGCGCCCGCCTCGGAGCGGAAGCAGGGCGTCAGCGCCACGAAGCGGAGCGGCAGCTCGGCCTCGTTCAAAATGCGCTCGCGCACCAGGTTGGTGAGGCTTACCTCGGCCGTGGGGATCAGCCAGCGTCCGTCGGTCGTACGAAACAAATCTTCGGCGAATTTGGGGAGCTGCCCCGTTCCGAACAGAGCTTCGTCGCGCACCAGCAGAGGCGGTGCCACCTCGGTATAGCCATGCTCCTGCGTCTGCACGTCGAGCATGAACTGTCCGAGCGCGCGGTGTAGCCGCGCCACGGCGCCCTGCATGACGGCAAAACGCGCTCCGGAGATCGCGGCGGCGGCCTCGAAATCAAGCCCGAGCGGCGCACCGATTTCGAAATGCTCGCGCGGCTCGAACCCGAAGGCTGGTTTTTCGCCGCGCGCGTGAAGCTCCACATTGTCGCTTTCATCCTTGCCCTCAGGCACATCCGCCGAGGGAGAATTGGGCAACCCGGCAAGTGCCTGCTCCAGTTCGGCGTCCGCCTGCCGCTGCTCTTCTTCGAGGCTGGGCATGGTGCGTTTCAGCGACGCCACTTCCAGCTTCTTCGCTTCCGCCTCTTCTTTCCGGCCACCGCCCATCAATATACCGATCGATTTGGCAATGCTGTTGGCTTCGGCTTGAGCGGTCTGAAGCCGGGTTGTCGCATCGCGCCGTCGCTCATCCGCCGCGATGAGCTTAGCGGCCTCCGGCGGCAGTCCGCGCTTTGCCAACGCCGCGTCGAAGGCTTCCGGTTCATCGCGGATCAATCGAATGTCGTGCATGGTGGCGGCTATGGAGGCGCCTAGCACTTGCTGCAACCGCTTTCCGCGATGTGGCGAGAACTATGGTTGCTGCAGTTCGTCGCCTTTCCAGCGCACCTCAGCCGGAACTGGAAGTGCATGAGAGGACATCTGGCGAGCTGATGTGTTTGACAATTGAACGAGGCGAAAAAGGAGAGTCAAACGTGAAATTTAAGAAGGTTTTGATCGGAATTTCCGCTGCGGCGTTCATGACCGGCGCTGCCCTGGCAGCTGATGCTGGTGTCAAGGCGGGGGTCACCGTCAGCGATACGTCGGGCAATCCGGTCGGAACCGTTGAGTCGGTGAGCGGAGACCTTGCCGTGGTCTCGACCGGTACCCACAAGGTCAGCCTGCCGCTTTCGGCTTTCGGCCAGGGCGAGAAGGGACCGATTATCGCAATGACGAAGGCGCAGCTCGACGCAGCCGCCAGCGGAGCTCAGGCCAATGCCCAGGCCGAGCTGAAGGCCCAGCTTGCTCAGGGTGCGACGGTTTATGGGCCAGATGGCGCGCCGGTTGGCACGATTGACACGACCGACGCCCAGTTCGCGACGCTGAACGTGGGCGATCAGAAGGTAAAGCTCCCGCTGGATTCCTTTGCAAAGGGGAGCCAGGGCGCGACCATCGGCATGACCGCCGCGCAATTAAAGGCCGCCGCGAGCGGTGCGGCGGCGCAACAGTCAGGCGGAACGGCGGGCGGCGGCTGATCGCAGCGTAAGATCGCACAATGGAGCCCCGGCAGCGACCGGGGCTTTTTGTTACTGCGCCTTGTTGCGGCGGTTGCGCGCGCGGGCGACCAGCGCGGCCGCCCCTGCTCCGAACAGGAGCACCATCGGTGGTGCCGGCACTTCGGTGCCGCTGCTGGTAGAAGAACTGCCTCCGGATGACGTGCTGCTGCCCGTCGAGGAAGAGGTCGAGCTGCTTCCGCTTGAGCTGCCGGTCGAACCGGAGCTTCCTGTCGAAGATGAGCTCCCGGTAGAGCTTCCGGTCGAAGACGATGTGGAGCTTGTCGCACCCGAAGAGCCGAAGCTCGATGATCCGCTTGAGCTGCTGCTCGACGAAGATGAAGATGACGAGGAGCTCGAGGACGAGCTGCTCGAGCTCGACGTTGAGCTGATCCCGCCGGTTGAGGTGCTAACGCCTCCGGTGGATGTGCTCACGCCCCCCGTCGAGGTACTCACCCCGCCGGTCGACGTGCTGACGCCTCCCGTCGAAGTACTGACGCCTCCGGTCGAAGTGCTTACGCCACCCGTGGACGTGCTCACGCCGCTTGATGTGCTTGAGCTGCCGCCTGACGTGCTGCTGCTCGATCCGCCCGACCCGCCACTCGATGTGGAGGTCGAGCCGGTGGATGTCGACGAAATGACGATGCTGCCGCTGCTACCGCCGCCGCCTCCCCAGAAACCGCCGCCGCCGAAGAAGCCGCCGCCCCAGCCGCCGGAGCCCCCAAGCACGATCGGCGTGCCGCCGCCACCGCCGCTGGTGGAAGGAAGTTCCGGGTAAGGCGCACCATATTCGGCGGGCGCGGACGCAACTGTCACCGTAGCCGGTGCGCACGTGGTTGCAGTTCGCACCACTTTCCGGATCGCCGGTTTGGCGCGGGCATGGACCTTTGGCGCCGCATAGGCGCGAGGGTGAACCTTGGAAGCATAAATGCGCGGCGTGACCTTCGTCCGAGGAGACTCGGCGATATGGACTGCACTGGCGCCGACGACTGCCCCGCCGCATGCGCAGGCACAAAGTTTAGCGAGAGCCATTCGGACAGACATAAGCGCACTCTCAAGAGATCATTGAAACAGCTTTGTACTCCGGTCTTCAGGGTACTTTGCAGTTCATTGCTCATGAAATGCAGAACAAGGTGTTAAGCGCAAGGTGATTAACTCTCTTTTCTCCAACTTACGACATATTATTTACTATGTTCGGTGACCGATTTTGATTAATGATCCATATTAGTACGGAAACTTCATAAAATTTTACGAGTATAGCTAATGGATCCAGTTAATATTTCCACTCATAAGAAGCGCTCTTGGAGCAACGCAGTCGATTCGTTCATTCACCAAGCTTCAACCTTCGCGGATATAGGGGGCAGCTTGGCAGAGGATGGCAGGATCGTCCGCCCGCTTGTGCGCGTTTGGCGGGCTAGCTATAGGCGCGCCGAGACGGCAGACGGATCCGCCGCGTGGAGGCAAGGGTGATGGCGACGGCATTTAGCGGAACATCGGGATCGTCCGAGGAGCCACCGGTGATCCAAACCGCAGACGGCTATCGGCCATCGCCCGACGAGCCATTCATGAATCCGCGCCAGTTGGAATATTTCCGTGAAAAGCTGCTGGCCTGGAAGAGCAGCATTCTTCGCGAGGCCGAGGACACGCTCGCCCATCTTCAGAACGAATCGCTGCGTGAGCCCGACATCACCGATCGCGCATCGAGCGAAACCGATTTCTCGATCGAACTGCGTACGCGGGACCGTCAACGCAAACTCATTGCAAAGATCGATGCCGCGCTCCGGCGGATCGATCAGGGCGAATATGGCTATTGCGAGGTGACTGGCGATCCGATCTCGCTCGCGCGCCTTGAGGCCCGGCCGATCGCGACCATGACCGTGGAAGCCCAGGAGCGGCATGAGCGGCAGGAAAAAATTTCCCGCGACGAATAGCATCGTCACGCGGTGACGAAAATTTAACCTCGTTTTGGTGGTGTATGCCTATCTCATGTGCTTCCGGACGCAATTGCTTTCCGGAATGGGAGAAGGTGGCCCGTGGTGGCGGAAGATCAGGTTGACGAAGGCCAGCGCAAACCGCGCGACAGCGTTTTCTTGAACGCTGTCGTGACTGCGAGTCACGGTGAGGCCTCGGCTACGTTCCGCGTGCGCAATATTTCCAGCGGCGGCCTCATGGCGGAAGGCCCGATCAACTTCAACGCTGGTGACGAATTGGACGTCGACCTGCGCAACGTCGGGCAGGTGCACGGCCGTGTCGCCTGGGCTACGGAGGGGCGCTTCGGCATGATGTTTGACCGCGCCATCGATCCGAAGCTGGCGCGAAAGCCGGTAGGTGGCGGCACGGCGTCGCCCGTTCCCGCTCAACCCAAGCCGATAGGTCCGCCTTTTCCCAGCCGGCGCTTTTCATAAAGTTCGGATTGGCAGCGCCGGCCAGGCGCCTGGCGCTATTGGAGCTGGATCAGCTCTTCCTTCAGCTTGAGCTTCTGTTTCTTGAGCTCGGCGATCAGGATCGTGTCTGGGGAGGGGCGCCGATTCTCTATTTCGATTCGCTGTTCGAGGCCCGCATGTTTCGCTGTTAAAGCATGGACATGACCGTTTTCCATTATCCACATCTCCTTTCGTCACCGAATGGATCATCGAGTAGAGCATGGATTATATTGCTTGTCGTGCAAAAAAAGGTGCAATGCGACAGGTTGCTGCCGGCTTTACGATAGCTGGTTGAAGGAAGGCCGCGTAACGATGGATCGTGAAGAAATTTCCCGGCGAATACAGTTGCTTCGTCAGGAACATCGCGATCTCGATGCGGCGATTGACGCATTGGGTACCGGGCCGGGGCCGGATCAACTGCAGATTGCCAGGCTGAAGAAACGCAAGCTCCGGCTGCGGGATGAGATTACCCTGCTGGAGGACCAACTGATCCCGGACATAATCGCATAAGAATGGGCCGACCGTCAGGGCCGGCCCATCTGTAGGTTCGAAGCTGAAATCAGGCTGCTTCGGCGGTCTGCTCGATCACCTGCGGGCCCGAAACGCCATCGATGGAGATCTTCCGGGGCTTCTTATGCTCGGGGATCTCGCGAACCAGCTCGATATTGAGCAGGCCATCCTCGTAGCCGGCGTTCACCACCTTGATCGTATCGGCAAGCTGGAAGCGGCGCTCGAACGCGCGCTTGGCGATGCCACGATGAAGGAACTGGCGCTCGCCTCCGGCGGCTTCCTCGCCGGCGCGCCCGATCACGGTCAGCACATTGTCCTGGACGGTAAGATCAAGCTCGTCACGGTGGAAGCCGGCAACCGCCATCGAAATGCGATACCCGTTTTCGCTGATCTTCTCGATATTATAGGGGGGATAGCTCTCACCCTCGCCGCGGGTCGCGAAGTCTGCGAGACGATTCAGATTCTCGAAGCCGATCGACGAGCGGAGGAGTGGGCTGAAATCAAAAGCACGCATGTCCAAAATCCTTTCTCAAAGCGATTACGAACCAAGCCTGCGGATTGCCGCCAGGCCTTATGCGACGCGCCCCGTTGACGGCGACGCGTCTGGAAACGAGCTAGGAAGCCCCTTAAGATTTTCAAGAGTTTCTGGTCCAAATCGGGACATTGCATTGCAGCATGTCCATTCACCTTCTTTTGACATTCTCGACCCGAAACCTTTGTGGCAAGCACCGCTGCATGGACGGTAGCTTGAACAATATCGGCGTCGCCGAAGGCGAGGTCACGCCCAGGCTCGTAAGCGCTTTATATATTGAGGCGATGCTGCTGGCGGATGAGGTCCGGACCTATTTCGACGAAAGCGGCCGGGAGGAGCGCGATTCGCTGGCGCCCCTGCAACGGGTGAGCTTTTCCTGCGAGTCGCTCAAGGTGACGACGCGTCTCATGCATATCATCGCCTGGCTGCTGACATGGCGCGCGGTCGAGGCCGGCGAGATCAGCGCGGCGCAGGCGCGCGAGCCTTCGCGACGGCTCGGCGATGCATCGGACAGCGAGGAGCAGGTGGTGGCGATGCTGCCGGAAAAGGCGCGCATCCTCATCAATACCAGTCGCGATCTTTATAGCCGCGTCGCCCGGCTTGATGCAGGCCTCGCCCCTGATAACAGCGCGATCAGCCCTGCGCGCGAGCTCATGGATCGTCTCGAATCCGCTTTCTGAGCGGTAAACCGAATTGCTCGGGCTTGTTTTGCAACAGGCGCCTGATATCGGAATTGTCCCAGTTCAGTACAGCCGGAGCTTCTATGACCCATAAGTTCGATCCGACCTCGCTTCGTGAATATGATATCCGCGGAATTGTCGGAAAGGCATTGGGAACAGCTGATGCCTATGCGATTGGGCGCGGCTTCGCGACCCATGTGCGGCGGGCCGGCGGCACGCGCGTCGCGGTCGGCTATGATGGGCGCGTGTCTTCGCCCGAGCTTGAGGTCGCGCTGATCGAGGGGCTTACCAAAGGCGGCGTCGATGTCGTCCGCATCGGGCTGGGGCCGACGCCGATGCTCTATTATGCCGAGGCGACGCTTGAGGTGGATGGGGGCATCCAGATCACCGGAAGCCACAACCCCGCCGAATATAACGGCTTCAAAATGGTCCTCCAGCACCGTCCATTCTTTGGCGCCGACATTCAGTCGATCGGCAAGCTCGCGGCTGAAGGCGATTGGGAAGAGGGGCAGGGCACCGTCTCCAACGCCGAAGTCATGGAGGATTATGTCGGCCGCCTGCTGGCCGGTTATGCCGGAGGCGAGTTTCGGATCGGCTGGGATGCCGGCAACGGCGCCGCAGGACCGATTGTCGATCGGCTGGTGAAGTTGCTGCCGGGTGAGCATCATACGCTCTACACCGAGGTCGATGGCCGCTTTCCCAACCATCATCCCGATCCGACCGAAGAAAAGAACCTCGCCGACCTCAAGGCGCTCGTCCTCGAAAAAGGCCTCGATTTCGGAATCGCGTTCGATGGCGATGGTGATCGCATCGGTGCGGTGGACGGCCTGGGCCGGGTGATCTGGGGCGATCAGCTGCTGGCCATCCTGGCCGAGCCGGTGCTGCGCGAGGAGCCGGGGGCGACGATCATCGCCGACGTCAAGGCAAGCCAGGCGCTGTACGATCGCGTCGCCGAGCTTGGCGGCAAGCCGCTGATGTGGAAGACCGGTCATTCGCTGATCAAGACCAAGATGAAGGAAACCAATGCGCCGCTCGCCGGGGAAATGAGCGGTCACATCTTCTTCGCGCATGATTATTATGGGTTTGACGATGCCCAATATGCCGCGGTCCGCCTGATCCGGGCGGTGCGTTTGCTCGGCGGCTCCCTGACTGCGCTCAAGGACCAGATGCCGAAAATGGTAAACACCCCCGAAATGCGTTTTCAGGTCGATGAAACCCGCAAATTCGCGGTGATCGATGAGGTGCTGGATCGGCTCGAGCGGGACGGCGCTGACGTCAACCGCACCGACGGAGCGCGCGTCAACACGCCGGATGGATGGTGGCTGTTGCGCGCCTCCAACACCCAGGATGTGCTTGTGGCACGCGCCGAGGCGAAGGATCAGGCGGGGCTGGACCGCCTCGTCGCCCAGATCGATGCCCAACTTGCGGCATCGGGGTTGGAACGGGGACCGCAGGCGGCGCATTGAACCAAGTGCCGCCAAATGCCGCCCTGGCGGGATTGACGAACGAGGGGTGATACCGTGACCGCCATTCAGCTCGAAACCAAACGCGTGGAGAAACCTTGGGGTCGCAAGGATCTGTGGCCCGGTTTCGGCGATGCACCCGAAGGCGGGGATCCCGTCGGCGAAATCTGGTTCGAGGATCCGCGTGGCGATGATCCCGAGCTGCTCGTCAAATATCTCTTCACCAGCGAGAAGCTGTCAGTGCAGGTCCACCCCAACGACGCGGCCGCGCATGCGGCGGGTTATCCGCGCGGCAAGGATGAGGCTTGGGTGATCCTTGCTGCTGAGCCGCACGCGGTGATCGGCCTTGGCATGCGCGACGTGATGACCCGCGAGGAGCTTCGCCAGTCCGCGCTGGACGGCTCGATCGAGGACAAGCTGTGCTGGAAGGCGGTAAAGACCGGCGACGTCTTCTACTCGCCCGCCGGGACCGTACATGCGATCGGGCCGGGCCTGACCCTGATCGAGATCCAGCAGAATGTCGATCTCACCTATCGCCTCTACGATTATGGTCGCCCGCGCGAGTTGCACCTGGATGAAGGCATCGCGGTAAGCGATCCGGTGCCCTATGTGACGCCGTTCGTGCCGTTGGAGGCGGGCAAGGGCCGCCTCATTCTCGCTGATGGACCCGCCTTCGTTCTCGAGCATTGGGCGCGTTCGGGGAGCGGACGGCTTAACGGCGATGGCCGCAAGCTCTGGCTCGTGCCGCTCAAGGGCAGCGGGACCATTGACGGCAAGCCGCTGCAACCAGGCACGACCTGGCTCGTGGAAGACGAAGCCGATTTCGTGCTGGCGGAGGGCACCGAGTTGATCGTCGCCTATCCCGGCCGGGGGCTGATCCGCGACATCTGGCGCTAATCTTTTCTTTAACCGCGCCCGCTAGGCCGCAACCGAATTGCACGTCATGCTGCAATGCGGTAAGCGCCAAAACCACCAGAAAAGGGGTATAAGTTCATGCGTCTCACGATGATCGGCACCGGCTATGTCGGCCTTGTTTCAGGCACCTGCTTTTCGGAATTCGGCCATCACGTAACCTGCGTGGACATCAACCCCGAGCGGATCGAAACGCTGAACGCCGGTAAGGTACCGATTTTCGAGCCAGGCCTCGACGATCTGGTGAGGCGCAATGTGGAAGCGCGCCGCCTCAAATTCACGACCAACATCAAGGAAGGCGTGGACGGCGCGGACGCGGTCTTTATCGCCGTTGGCACGCCTTCGCGTCGCGGCGATGGCCATGCCGACCTCTCCTATGTCTACGAAGCGGCGCGCCAGATCGCATCCAGCGTCACCGGGCCATGCGTGATCGTCAACAAATCGACGGTGCCGGTCGGTACCGCCCGCGCGGTCGAAAAGATTGTGGCCGAGGTCAATCCGCCGCATCCGGTCGAAATCGCGTCCAATCCGGAGTTCCTGCGGGAAGGCTCGGCGATCAACGATTTCACCCATCCCGATCGTGTCGTGGTCGGCGTCAATTCGCAGATGGCGCGTGAGGTGATGCGCGAGATCTATCGGCCGCTGTTCCTGCGTGAAACCCCGATCTTCTTCACCGGCTGGGAATCGGCTGAGCTCATCAAATATGCCGCGAACAGCTTTCTGGCGGTCAAGATCGGCTTCATCAACGAGATCGCGGATCTGTGCGAAAAGGTCGGCGGCGATGTGAAGGACGTCGCCAAGGGCATCGGCATGGACAAGCGCATCGGCGACAAATTCCTCAATCCGGGTCCGGGCTATGGCGGCTCCTGCTTTCCCAAGGATACGCTGGCGTTGCTCAAGACGGCCGAGGCTTATGAAGCGCCGGTGTCGATCGTCAACGCCACTGTCGATGCCAACAACAAGCGCAAGCACGCCATGGTTGATCGCGTGGTCAAGGCGTGCGGTGGCGATGTCAGCGGCAAGACGATCGGCATCCTCGGGCTCACCTTCAAACCCAACACCGATGACATGCGCGATGCGCCCTCGCTCGAGATCATTCCTGCGCTCCAGAAGCTGGGGGCGAGAATCCGCGCTTACGATCCGGAAGGTCGCCACCAGGCCGAGCCGATGCTGCCAGGCGTCGAATTCGCTGATGGCGTCGAAGGCGCTTATGATGCGGTCGAGGGCGCCTCGGCGGTTGTGCTGATCACTGAGTGGAACGAGTTTCGCGCGCTCGATCTACGCCGGATCAAGTCAAAGCTCGCGGCGCCCGTGTTCGTTGACCTCCGGAATGTCTACCGCCCGGACGAGATGCGCGAACTCGGTTTCTCCTACAGCTCGATCGGCCGCGTCTGAGGGGTTGTTGACCCGCCCGTTCATGCCCATCTGAAGCGAGCAAACATGCCTCGGTCATAACGGCCGGGATATGCTTGGTGCCTTGCGTTTGAACCGAGGGGAGCTGCCATGTCCGAACAAGTTGCAACTTTCGCCGGCGGGTGCTTCTGGTGCACGGAAGCCGTATTCAAGGATGTGGTCGGCGTCAGCTCGGTCGAGAGCGGCTATATCGGCGGCACCGTGGCCAATCCCACTTACCGTCAGGTATGCAGCGGCAATACCGGGCATGCCGAGGCGATACGCGTTCGTTTCGATCCCGCGAGCGTGAGCTATGCCGACCTGCTCGACATCTTCTTCGCCACCCACGATCCGACGCAGCTGAATCGCCAGGGCAACGATATCGGCACGCAATATCGGTCAGCGATATTCCCCCATTCCTCGGAACAGGAAGCTGAAGCCAAAGCTGCCATTGAGCGTGCGTCAGCAGATTGGCCGGCACCGATCGTGACGACGGTCGAGCCGCTTGGCGAATGGTATCCGGCGGAAGATTATCATCAGGATTATTGGGAAGGCGAAGGCCAGCGCAATCCCTATTGCCTTGCAGTAATCCCGCCCAAGCTCCAGAAGCTCCGCAAAAGCTTCGCGCAACGGGTAAAGGTTTAGGAAGGGATCTCGCGCGGAGCTGCCGCGCGGCGCAGCCGATCGTTGATGGCCAGGCCGAGCCCCTGTTCAGGGATGCGCGCGATGGCAATGTTGGGCAATGGCTGCGCATCCGCCTGGTGGAGAAGATCGAACAAGCGAGCCGCGGCCTCGACCAAATGCCCGGCAGGCGACAGGTTCGCATGTCCCGACACCGCCCCGAAACCGATCAGCCATTCGTCGGGTGCGGCTGCGTCCGCTTCGAGCCGCAGCGGCTTGGATGGAGCATAGTGGCTCAGAAGCTGGCCGGGGGCGTTGATCCGATTTCTTGATCGCGGCATTGCGATCGGACCGGCGACCTCATTTATTTGTTCGATGCCGATCGGACCAGGGCGCAGCAGCGTGACCTCGCGCTCGAGTATGCTGACGATGGTGGATTCGAGCCCCAAAGCGGTTGGGCCGTCATCGACGATGAGCGGGATCCTGTCGCCAAGCGATCGCATGACATGTTCTGCGCGTGTCGCGCTGATCGATCCGCTCGCATTGGCGGAAGGCGCCGCCAGCGGCAGACCGGTGGCTTTCAGCAACGCTCGCATCGCGCGATGCGCAGGGACGCGGAGGGCGATCGTATCAAGCCCCGCCGTCGCCAGACTCGCAATTCCGGCATCCGGCCGCAGCGGCAGCACGAGCGTCAATGGACCCGGCCATAAGCAACGCGCGAGGTCGCGCGACATGTCGTCAAACTGGGCTAGCTTTTCTGCCTCTTCGAGGCTTTCGACATGAACGATCAGGGGGTTGAACGATGGCCTGCCCTTGGCCGCATAGATGGCAGCGACCGCTTCACCGCGATCGGCGCGGCCAGCCAAGCCGTAGACGGTCTCGGTGGGAATTGCGACCGGCTGGCCCGCGCGAATGAGCGCATTTGCCTGCTCTATGGCAGTCGCGCTGAACGGCAGGATCTGGGTCACGATAGGTGCGATGGATGATTTAAAAGCCGTTAGACGGAAACAGAGGCATCGTCATGTGCCACTTTCGCGGGCTTGGCCGGGAGCGCTGCAAGCAGTTCCGCGCGATCCAGCCCTAGCCGCTCGATCATCAAGCTGATTTTTGGCCAATAACATGAAAGAAACCGTTCGCGCTCGCTCACGAGCAGCCTTTCGGTCGCGCCTTCCGCGAGAAACAGGCCAATGCCCCGTTTCACGACCACTAGCCCGTCTTCCTGAAAGCTCTGATATGCTTTGGCAACCGTCAGCGGATTGGCGCCATGTTCGTGCGCGAAGCTACGCAAGGAAGGCAGCATGTCCCCGTCCTTATAATTGCCTTTGAGGATCATCACTGCGATCATCGCGCGAAGGCGCAGATAGGGCGGGCCGGCCTCTGTATCCATAAGGCGTCATAGTAGCATAAGTCACCTGCCGATCAAGCGGTGGGCGGCGCCCATTTGCTGACGACAAATTCCAGTTCGGGCCGCGGCCGCTCGTCAAGCTCCCGCCCTGCGGTGCCGATGAAGATGAAACCAGCGATCCGTGTATTGGGGCCGCCGAACAGGTCGCGCACCCTGTCCGAATAGGCCGCCCAGCCCGTGAGCCAATTCGCGACGAAACCCATCGCATGGGCGGCGGTGAGCAGGTTCATGCATGCCGCTCCGGCCGAGAGCTCCTGTTCCCACAACGGAATATGGCTGTCGGTCGCGGGCGCCGAGAGCACCACCACCAGACAGGGCGCCTCGCGCGCGAAATTCTCCGCGGCTTCGAGTTCCAATCGGCCTGCTTCCGGCTTTTCGGCAAGATATGCGCTGCGCAAGCTGGCGGCGAGCTGGTCGCGCTGATCGCCCGAAATCGTCACGAACCGCCACGGTGCAAGCTTGCCATGATCCGGCGTGCGCGCGGCAATTCGCAGGATTTCGCGCAGCTGCGTTTCGTCGGGGCCGGGCGGCACCATGTACCGCGCTTTGCCGGAACGGCGCGTGGAAAGCAGGTCCAATGGAGATTTGAGGCTGTTGAACATCGTTTCGCGCGGTACCACGCACCCGGGCGATCAACAATCTGCTTCACAGCCTGCGCCAAATCGCTACTTTGCTGACAATATTGCCAGCAGGACAGTTGGATGGCGGAGCCGCATTCATGACAGCACTTGTTGATGCCTATGCGGCGGAGCGGCAGCGAACCATCCTGGGTCACCCCCGCGGATTGTTCATGCTGTTCTTCGCCGAGATGTGGGAGCGCTTTTCCTACTATGGCATGCGGGCGCTGCTGATTTTCTATCTCACCAAGCACTGGCTTTTCGACGACGGCAAGGCCAATCTGATCTACGGGGCGTACACGTCGCTCGTCTACATCACGCCCGTCTTGGGCGGTTATCTGGCCGATCGCTATCTGGGGCAGCGCAAGGCGGTCGCGTTCGGCGCGCTCTTGCTGACGTTCGGCCACTGCCTGATGGCGGTCGAGGGCAATGGCGGCCAGCACGATGCCACCATCAACGTCTTCTGGCTGGCGCTTTCCTTCATCATCGTCGGCTCCGGATTTCTGAAGGCCAACATCTCGGTCATCGTGGGGCAGCTTTATGCGCTCACCGATCCGCGGCGCGACGGCGCCTATACGATCTTCTATATGGGCATCAATGTCGGGGCGACGCTCGGCACGCTCGTCGCCGGATATCTCGGCGAAGTCTATGGTTGGAGCTACGGCTTCGGAGCGGCGGGTGTAGGCATGCTGCTCGGGCTGATCGCGTTCACGATCGGCCGCCCTCTCTTGCTGGGCCAGGGCGAGCCGCCTGCTCCGGAGCGGCTCCGGACGCCGGTGGCAGGCATTCGGCTCGAATGGCTGCTTTATCTCGTCGGAGTGCTGTCGGTGGTGCTCGTCTGGGTGCTGATCCAATTTCAGAATGTGATTGGCGGGCTGCTGTTCGTGTCGGGCGTGCTGCTGCTCGGCTATGTCCTGATCGCCGCCTTCAGGCTGGATCGGCATGCGCGCGACCGGATGTTCGTGGTGATTTTCCTTATCGCGCTCAACCCGGTCTTCTGGGGTTTGTTCGAGCAGGCCGGCGGCTCACTCAATCTGTACACCGATCGTTTCGTGGATCGTCAGGGCATTCCAGCATCGATCTTCCAGTCGATCAATCCGATCTACATCGTGTTGCTGGGTCCGGTCTTCGCGTGGCTCTGGCTCTTCCTGGGCAAACGCGGGCTGGAGCCTTCCGCACCAGCCAAATTCGGCTGGGCGCTGCTTCAGGTCGGCTTTTCGTTCATCATCTTCGTGTGGGGAGCGGCCTGGGCTGGCCCTGCGGCGACACCGGTGCTCTTCGTATTCCTGATCTATCTGCTCCAGACGACCGGCGAACTCTGCCTGTCGCCGGTGGGCTTGAGCGCGATGAATCGGCTGGCGCCCAAGCATCTGGCGAGCCTGATCATGGGTGCCTGGTTTTACATGACGGCAGTCGGCGATTTCACCGCCGGCAAGATCGGCGAAATCATCGGCGGCGGCGAAGGCGGCGAGATGACCAAGCAGGGAACGCTCGACATTTATGCGAGCATCGGCTGGTGGACGATCGGCATCGGCGTGGTGGTGCTGATGTTGTCGCCCTTGATCAAGCGGTTGATGCACCTTGACACGCTGCGCGACGAGAGCAACCTTGCCGGGACGGAAGAACTGGCCGAGCCACAGGCGGCAGGCGTCAAGCTTCCCGCCGAGCGGACCGCTTGACCGAGGGCGTCCCCGCGTTCACAAGCCGGCTATGGGGCAGGATGCAGATGCCATTTCAGAACTATCGTTTGAAGAGGCGTTGAAGCGTCTGGAAACGATCGTGCATCGGCTCGAAAGCGGCGAGGCCACGCTCGATGAGGCCATCAACCTTTATGCCGAGGGCGACATATTGCGTGCGCAATGTGAGAAGCGGCTTTCGGATGCCCAGGCGCGTATCGAACGGATCACGTTGGGATCCGACGGTCTGCCGAGCGGTGCGCGGCCCTTCGACGCTGAATGATCGGATCGTCACGATGAAAGTGCAACCTCTAGGGCTGCGCCAGGCTCTCAAGCAGATCGCGGAGGATGTCGAGCATCAATTTGAACGGTTGCTGCCGCTGCCCGATGATCCGCGGCGCAGGCTCTATGAGGCAATGCGGCATGCCACCCAAGGCGGCAAGCGCTTGCGGCCGTTGCTCGTCTGTGCGGTATCGGACCTGTTCCACGTCGACCGGTCATGCGCTCTGCGCGTCGGCATCGCGGTCGAAAGCATTCACGTCTACAGCCTAATCCACGATGATCTGCCGTGCATGGACGATGATGACATGCGGCGCGGCCGCCCCACCGTGCACAAAGCGTTCGATGAGGCGACCGCCGTATTGGCGGGCGACGCGCTCCATGATTTCGCGTTCGAAATATTGGCGGATCCGGAGACGCACCCCGATCCGTTCGTGCGCATCCAGCTCGTTTCAGAGCTGGCGCGCGCCAGCGGCCCTATGGGCATGGCCGGCGGCCAGATGATGGATATCGCTGCGGAGGAGGCCATTTTCGATCTCCCAACCGTAACGCGCCTCCAGCAGCTCAAGACCGGGGCACTCATCGGCTTTTCAGTCGAGGCCGGCGCGATCATGGGCCATGTTCCCGTCGAGGGGCGCACCCGCCTCAAGGCTTATGCACGCGATCTCGGCTTGGCCTTTCAGATTGCGGATGACCTGCTTGACGTGGAAGGCGACAGCGCGCTGGTCGGCAAGGCTGTGCAGAAGGATTCGGAGTCCGGCAAGGCCACCTTCGTTTCATTGCTGGGCGTCGAACGCGCCCGCCAGCAAGCGCTGATGCTGGTGGATCAGGCGGTCGGACACCTGTCCGCGTTCGGCGCTGAGGCCGATGTGCTGAGGGATTTGGCTCGCTATGCGATCGAAAGGGATCATTGATGAAGCATGTGGGGGTGTACCCAGGCACATTTGATCCGATCACTTTCGGGCATCTGGATATCATCCGTCGGGGCGCAAAATTCGTGGATCGCTTGGTTGTGGGGGTCACCACCAATGCGTCCAAATCGCCGATGTTTTCGCTCGATGAGCGGCTCGCCATGGTGCGGCGCGAAGTGGCTGCGGTCGATGGCAGCATCAGCGTGGTCGCATTCGACTCGCTGCTCATGGATTTTGCCGAGCGGGAAGGGGCTTCGCTGATCGTTCGCGGCCTGCGCGCCGTCGCCGACTTCGAATATGAATATCAGATGGCGGGAATGAACCAGCAGCTCAACAATCGGGTGGAGACCGTCTTTCTGATGGCGGACGTTGCGCTGCAGCCGATTGCTTCGCGGCTCGTCAAAGAAATTGCGTTGTATGGCGGGGCCATCGAAAGGTTCGTGCCGAGAACGGTTGCGGCGGAAGTGATGGCTCGGGTGAACGTGATCGGCCGCAAGGGAAGCTGATCGTTCAGAGAAGGGCAAGGCAAAGCGGGCCAGAGCGGCTGCGCCATGGAGAGAATTTGAATGCGGTTGAAAGTCATTGCGGCGCTTGTCTTCGGGCTTTTTGTCACCTCCGCTCTGCCCGCGCAGACCGCGAATCCCGTAGTACCGCCGGCTGATCCCGGTAACATCCTGCTGCTCGATCTGACCAGCGGGGGCCAGGTCGCGGTTCAGCTGCGGCCTGATAAAGCACCTAATTCCGTCGAGCGAATCAAGGTACTTGCTCGCCGTGGCTTCTATAATGGCCTAACTTTCCACCGCGTCATTGAAGGTTTCATGGCGCAGGGGGGCGATCCGAAAGGCGATGGCACCGGCGGTTCGGATCTTCCGGATCTCAAGGCCGAGTTCAACGATTTGCCGCATGTTCGCGGTGCCATGGCGATGGCCCGCGCGGCGTCCGACGACAGCGCCAACAGCCAGTTCTTCATCATGCTGATGCCCAATCTGTCGCTCGACGGACACTACACCGTGGTGGGGCGGGTGATCAGCGGCATGCAATATGTCGATGCGATCGAGAAGGGTGAACCGCCGGCCAATCCGACAAAAATCGTTCGCGCCGCCATCGCCAGCGATGTCGGAGCCGGGGTGCCCGCGTTGCCGGCAGGCTCGCAAGCCGCTTCAGTGCCGCCCGAAACGCCGCAGGAGCGCGCGAGGCGGGAGCGTGACGCGAAGCATGCCATGGAGCAGGCCGTCCACCAGGCCGAGCAGGACGCGTCGCAAGAAAAAAAATAGCGAATGCGCGTTGACGAGTTTGACTTTGACCTGCCGACTGAGCTGATCGCATTACGGCCGGCGGAGCCGAGGGATTCGGCCCGGCTGATGAAGGTCGTGCCCGATGATCTCGGCGATTGCCATGTGCATGAATTGCCGAAACTTTTGCAGCCCGGCGATCTTCTGGTGTTTAACGATACGCGCGTCATTCCGGCGCAGCTCGACGGCCGCAGGGGCCATGCCCGGATCGGTGCCACGCTGCACAAGCGCGAGGGGTCGCGGCGCTGGCGCGCCTTCGTCCGCAACGCCAAACGCCTGAGCGAAGGGGACGAGATCGATTTCGGCGCTGGCGTGACCGCGACTGCGACGGAAAGAGAGGAAGACGGGAGCTTTGCCCTGAGCTTCGCGGGGGACGAACCTGTCGAGCTGTTGCTCGCGCGCGTGGGCCGAATGCCGCTGCCGCCCTATATTTCGGGCAAACGCCCGACCGATGAACGCGATCAGCAGGATTATCAGACCATGTTCGCGCGCGAAGAAGGGGCCGTTGCCGCGCCGACCGCCGCGCTGCACTTCACGCCTCAGTTGATCGAAGCGCTTGGCGCACATGGCGTGAGCCACGTCACGCTGACCCTCCACGTTGGGGCGGGGACCTTTCTGCCCGTGAAGGTCGAGGATACGGCCGATCACCGCATGCACGCCGAATGGGGACGGATCGATCAGGCGACGGCGGATCGGATCAACGCAGCGCGTGCTTCGGGCGGCCGCATCATCGCGGTCGGCACGACCAGCCTGCGATTGCTTGAGACGGCCGCCCAGGAGTCAGGCCGGGTGCTCCCTTTCGACGGCGATACGTCGATCTTCATCACGCCGGGTTATCGCTTCCGCGCCGTTGATGGGCTGATCACCAATTTCCATCTGCCGCGATCGACCTTGTTCATGCTCGTTTCCGCGCTGATGGGGCTGGAGCGGATGAAAGCCGCCTACGCGCACGCGATCGAGAAGCGTTACCGCTTCTACAGTTATGGCGATGCGAGCCTGCTGCTGCCTCAGCCTGTAAAATAGCTCCAAATCACCTTGCCGGTCAGCGCCAGCGAGATCGCCACAAGCAATGGGCGGATCACCCTTGCGCCCAGGCGCATGGCAGTGTGGCTTCCGATCCAGCCGCCCAGCATGGACCCGATTGCCATGCACAAGCCCAGCAGCCAAAGCATATGCCCGCCCGCCACAAACAGGATGACGCTGGCCAGATTGCTGGCGAGGTTGAGCAACTTTGCAAGCCCGGTGGCTCGGGTAAGCCCGAAGCCGCGCAGCGCGACCAAGGACGTGGAAAAGAAGGTGCCGGTGCCGGGGCCGAAGAAGCCGTCGTAAAAACCGATGCATCCTGCGATCGGCGCGTAAACGCTTGGACCAAGATGGTGATGGGCGTCCTCATCGGTCATGCGAGGGGACAGCAGCACGTAGATCGCCACGCTCACCAGCAAGAAAGGCACGATGAGCGCGAGGACATGGATGTCGATCGCCTGCACGAGAATGCAGCCCGCTGCCGCGCCGATAAAGACAAGCAGGACGGACAAAAGATTGCCGCGCCAGTCGATTAGGCCTTTCCGCATAAAATTGGCGCAGGCAATACTGGTGCCGCAGACCGATTGCAGCTTGTTCGTAGCGAGGACGTTGATGGGAGGAATGCCGGCGAACAGCATTGCCGGCACGGTGAGCAAACCGCCGCCGCCGGCAATCGCATCGACAAAGCCCGAGCAGACGCACACCAGCGTGAGCAGGAGATAGGTTTCCGGCGCGAGCGACATGCTGGGGCCATACAGACCCATGGCATCATCGCAAATCGATCACTAAGGCAGGCGCGATGACGATGCGTTTCGCCTTTTCGATCTCAGCCACGGACGGGGCCGCCCGCACTGGCGTGATTACCATGCGGCGTGGCGCCATTCGTACTCCCGCTTTCATGCCGGTGGGAACTGCCGCGACGGTAAAGGCGATGAAGCCGGCCGATGTTCATGCGACCGGCGCGGACATCATCCTCGGCAACACCTATCATCTGATGTTGCGGCCGGGCGCCGAACGGGTCGCGCGGCTGGGCGGGCTCCATCGCTTCATGGCCTGGGAGCGGCCGATACTGACCGATAGCGGCGGCTATCAGGTGATGAGCCTCTCAGCGCTGACCAAGACCAGCGAAACAGGCGTGGCATTCGCCAGCCACCTCGATGGCTCGAAGCATATGCTGACGCCGGAGCGGTCAATGGAGATCCAGCGACTGCTTGGCTCCGACATTGTCATGGCCTTTGACGAATGCACCAAGAACGGAGTCGATCGCGAGGAAGCCGCGCGATCGATGGAGCGCTCGATGCGCTGGGCCAAGCGTTCGCGCGATGCGTTCGATGCTGGCGGCGAGCATGCCCCGCGCGCGGCATTGTTCGGCATCCAGCAAGGCTCGCTTGACCAAGACCTTCGTCGACAATCGGCCGAGGCGCTGATGGAGATCGGCTTCGATGGTTATGCGGTAGGCGGGCTGGCGGTGGGCGAGGGGCAGGAGGCGATGTTCGCCACACTCGATTTCGCTCCCGGCCAACTGCCGGGCGACAAGCCACGTTACCTGATGGGTGTCGGCAAACCTGATGATATTGTCGGCGCGGTGGAGCGCGGCATCGATATGTTCGATTGCGTGCTTCCCACCCGATCCGGCCGCAACGGCCAGGCATTTACCCGCACCGGCCCACTCAACATCCGCAATGCCCAATTCGCCGAAGATCAGGCGCCGCTCGATGCCGCTTGCGGCTGCCCGGTGTGCGGCACATGGAGCCGCGCCTATCTCCACCACCTCGTGCGTTCCGGAGAGATATTGGGCGCGATGCTCATGACCGAGCATAATCTCTGGTTTTACCAGCAGCTCATGGCCGATCTTCGCGCGGCGATAATGGAGCGGCGGCTTGCCGCATTTGCGCAGGATTTCCGCTCCAATTATTGCGCACCACGAGTTGCCGAATGATCGTTACGCGTCATGCCTCGCATTGATCTTCGCCCGTAACAAGCGCATTTCCGAGCAGGCTATATTTCCGCGGGAGAGGGCTATGGCTGCGATTGTTCAAAATGGCGGCACCACGGCGCGCGAAGAACGATTCTTTTTTACGATTGCCTGCGTAATGGCAGCCGTCATCGTTGCCGGTTTCTCGTTCAACCTCGCAATGGGGCGTTCGAGCTTTTCGCTTCCACTGATCGATCACGTCCACGCGTTCGTGTTTTTCAGCTGGGTCGCGCTCTACGTGGTGCAGAATGCGCTCATTTCGCGCGATTTGGTTGCGGTTCATCGCAAGCTTGGGTGGCTTTCTATCGGCTATGTTCCCGTCATGGTGGGGCTGGGGATAGCGGTCGTGCTGAATTCTCTTGCCCGCGGGGGCCCGCCCTTTTTCGCTCAGAACGAATTTCTGTTTGGGAATATCGCCGGTCTCATCACCTTCGCGGGCCTAATTGTCGCCGCTCTGGTCATGCGGCGGCGCACTGATTGGCACCGACGTCTGATGCTCTCCGGCATGGCAATTCTGACGGGCCCTGGCTTTGGTCGGCTCCTGCCCGTGCCTTTGCTCATCCCCTGGGCGTGGCAGGTCTCCAATGCCGTTCCGATGATCTTCGTGCTCACAGGCATTATATTCGACCTGCGTCGAAATGGGCGTCCCCATCCAGCATGGATCGCCGCACTCGCGGCCGTCTTTACCATGCAGGTAATCAGCAACCTGATCGCTTTCAGTCCGTTCGGCATTTCGGTGACAGAACATGTCATTGCGGGCACGCCCGGCGCGCGCAGGGGCATGGCGGCATTCTTCCCCGGCTAAACCGATGTCGTCGCGTGGAATGACCTGCCGGCTGGAAAGCCACGGCACGCGAAGCGAAGCAATGACTTAGTCGATCGCGTTCAATGGACCGGATCGGCCTTCGTACCGGTTTCGCATAGGATTCAACTCGGCCTTACGCGCTTTTGCCGCAACGAGAATCGCAACTTTGCGATCATCACTGGCCTGGCTCCACTCCATGATCTCCGCGATGGTCCGACCGCAGCCGACACAGACATCCTGTGAATCAAGCGTGCACAGGCGTGTACACGGGGAGGGGATTGCTTCGTTCGTCAGCCTGATAGGCTCACGCTGAGAAAATCGGGGACCGGGCCGTTCCACCCTTCATCCGGACCTTCGCCTAGAGCGGGTTCATCGCGCCGTGGGTTTGGTCTGTGGTCAATCGGCGGCGCAGGGTGCTGGCGCGGGCTGGTGGTAGGTTTTGCAGGTGCTGCGTTTCGGGGCACTCGGTCGCTTCTGCCCCCACGTCCGCGCCCTCTGGATCTCGCTTCGTAAGGTTCGCTCGAAGGTACATCCGAAGCCGATGCTTCTTTGCGACTGCCGATCCGCGGGATCGTCATGCCGGTGAGCTTCTCGATCGCCTGCACGGCCTCGGCATCCTCCGGCGTTACCAGCGTGAATGACGAGCCGGTGGCGCCAGCCCGGCCTGTCCGCCCTATGCGGTGAATATAGTCGTCTGGATGCCACGGCACATCGAAGTTGAACACGTGGCTCACGCCTTTGATATCGAGCCCACGCGCGGCCACGTCTGATGCCACCAGGATGTTGATCTCGCCCGCCTTGAAACGATCGAGCTCACGTAGCCGCTCCGGCTGCTCCATATCGCCATGGATCTGGCTGGCGGCGAAGCCATGCCGCTGGAGACTTGCGGCAAGCTCGCGCACCGTCGTTTTGCGATTGCAGAAGATAATCGCGGTGTTGACATCTTCGGAGCGAATGAGATCGCGCAACACGTCACGCTTGCTGCGTGCCGACGGCACATCCACGAGCTTCTGGTCGATCGATGTGTTGGCGGTCGCCGGGCGGGCGACCTGGATCTGCTTAGGGTTGCTTAGAAATTTGTCTGCCAGCTTCTTGATCGGCGCCGGCATCGTGGCCGAAAAGAGCAAAGTCTGCCGGTCGCGTGGCAGCTTGGTGCAGATCTCCTCGATATCCGGGATGAAGCCCATGTCGAGCATGCGATCGGCTTCGTCGATCACCAGCAGGCTACATCCTGTGAGCAGGATCTTGCCGCGCTGGAACAGGTCCATCAGCCGGCCGGGCGTGGCGATCAGCACGTCCACGCCCTTTTCGAGCGCGGCAATCTGGTCGCCCATGTTCACGCCCCCGATGAGCAGCGCCATCGAAAGCTTGTGATATTTGCCATATTTCTCGAAATTCTCGGCGACTTGCGCCGCCAGCTCGCGCGTCGGCTCAAGGATCAGCGAGCGCGGCATGCGAGCGCGGCTGCGGCCCTGCGCCAGGATATCGATCATCGGCAGCACGAAGCTGGCCGTCTTGCCAGTGCCGGTCTGGGCGATGCCGATCAAGTCGCGCATCATCAGCACGGACGGGATTGCCTGCGCCTGAATCGGCGTCGGTTCGTTATAGCCCGCTTCGCTTACGGCGCGCAGCAATTCGTCGGAAAGGCCGAGATCGGCGAAGGTCATGCATGATCCGAAAAACGAGCGGCCCAGTTTTGGTGCCGCTTCAATGCTGCGCGCGTGCCGATTGCACGCTCTTTTGTCAAGTGAAAGCCGCGTGTTCCGAAGAGTTGCATGGGCATGCCGGCCGGAGTGCAACCCGTTGCACAAATGATGTGCGTCAAAGCATCTGGCCGAGATCGCGCGATCGGCACAGGCAGGCTGAGCAAATGAGCGGGGATTTCAGATGAGCAAGGCACCTGTAAGGAGGACAAGTCGCGGTTTGATCGGCGCCACGCTTTTGGCACTTGTGATCATAACGCAGTTTTATGGCGCGATAGCCTATGCGGTGCCTCCGGCATCGCCAGCTGCGCACATATTTTAAGATCAGTGCCGCGGGATCAGCTTCCTAAATCGAGTGATCTCGCATTCACCGCCCGAACGGGCGTGGATCGCGTCTCGATCGGCGCAGATCATGCCGTCTTCACCGGGCTTTAGATAGAAACCGTTATAATAATCGAGCGCGGGGCAGGAGGATTCGAGCTGCGCGCGCAAGCGCGGCCCACCCGGAAGAATGAAATCCACGGTCTGCGGATCGATCAGCACCGCACCGGCAATGCCTTGCAGCGGCATGCATTTGGGGCCGGGCCTCTCGCGCCATCGCAGCGGAGCAGGATCCGGCGCGACACGGCTTGGAATTCGAACGATCACGCGCTCATGGATGATCACCTGCGCGAACTGGACTGGCGGCTCGGTGGGATGGGGATTTGCGGCGAAAGCGATCCCACCGGCTGCGAGCATCGCCAAAATCACGATGTTGCGTCCATGCTTCCGCCGGTATCCCACGCTTACTCGATCCTCATTGGCCGCAGAAGCCGCCTTCGTCTATAGCCTAACGGCATGAACCTGAACGATGCCAGTCCCGCTCTGCTCCGGCAGCTGAAGCAGCGGCTCGGCCCCAAAGGCTTCACCGACGATCCTGACGACATGGCAGCTTGGCTGACGGATTGGCGTGGGCGGATCACGGGCGGGGCGGCAGCTATGCTATCGCCGGCCAGCCGCGAGGAGGTTGCCGATATCGTTCGTGTGGCAGCGGCGGAACGCGTGCCGATCGTCCCCCAGGGGGGCAATACCTCAATGGTCGCAGGGGCCACGCCGCGACCCGGCTCATTGCTTCTGTCGCTACGCCGGATGAACAGGATTCGTGCTCTGCAGCCCGAAGAAAATGTGGCGACCGTCGAGGCAGGCGTGATCCTGAGCGATTTGCATCGCGCAGCCGAGAGCGTCGGCCGGCGCTTTCCGCTGTCGCTTGCCGCGAAAGACTCCGCCACGATCGGTGGTCTTATCTCGACGAATGCGGGTGGAACCCAGGTTCTTCGTTTCGGGCCGATGCGTGCGCTCGTGATGGGGATCGAGGCGGTCATGCCCGATGGCAGCCTGTTCGAGGGATTGTCGGCGTTGCAGAAGGACAATCGCGGCTATGATCTGCGCCAGCTCTTTGCCGGGGCCGAGGGAACGCTCGGCATCGTCACCGCCGCGGCGCTGCGGCTGGAGCCGGCCATCGAACGACGGGTCGTCGTCTGGGTGGGGATGAGCAGTCCGGAGCATGCGCTTCACGCACTGCGGGCACTGGAAAAACGGCTGGGCGATGCGGTCGAAGGTTTCGAGCTGGTGCCGGATCAAGCATTGGCTCTGGTCCTGAGGCATATCGAACGGATGCGGGCGCCACTGGCTGGCACGCATGGCTGGCACGCGCTCATCGAGGCGGCGTTCCCACGCGCGGCCCAAGCGAATGACCAGGTGGAACAGGCACTCGCCGATCTCATCGAGCAAGGCATCGTCGAGGATGCCGCCATTGCCGCCAATGAGGCTCAGGCGGAGGCGTTTTGGGCATTGCGCGAGAATATCTCGGAAGCCGAACGGCTCGATGGTATCTCGGTCAAACATGATATTTCGGTGCCGGTATCGGTCATGCCGGGTTTCATGCAATCGGCCGCGCGTGAGGTCGAAGCAGCCTTTGCCGGCGCGCGCGTCCTTGCGTTCGGCCATCTCGGCGACGGGAACGTCCATTTCAATGTGCGTAGTCCGGAAGGGCTCGCCGCCCGGCCCTGGTTCGATGCCAACAATGAGGCGGTGAGCCGGATGGTGCACGATCTGGTCACCGAAGCGGGCGGCTCGATTTCGGCCGAACATGGCATCGGCCAGCTCAAGCTTGCGGAATTTGCGCGACTGGGGGGCGCCGCGCGGCTCAATGCGCTGCGCGCGATCAAGCATGCGCTCGATCCGATCGGGATTATGAATCCGGGCAAGCTCGTGCCGCTTGCTTCTGTAACATCTGCGCCATAGAGGCGGCGGCAAGCATCAGACCCGGGCACGGGCCTTCACTGTTTCAGGAGATTCTTCATCATGGCGACCGCACCCAATTTCGGGCTGCCTCTGTTCTACAACCAGCTGGAGCCGCTATCGAGCAGCGCTCATGGCGCTTGGAAGGCGCGTCGCATGGAATCGGCTCCTTTCCTGGCGCAAACGCACGCGGTGCCGCTGACGGTCGAGGAGTTCGCTCTTGCGCAGCGCCATTTCCCGATCGTGTTCTCGGTCGGCGACAATCCGGTGCCGTTGGCGCTGATGGGCCTCAACGAGGGCGTCAATGTGTTCGTCGACGATGAGGGCAAGCTCACCAGCGACGTGTATGTGCCGGCCTATGTGCGGCGTTATCCGTTCATGCTAGCGCGATTGCGGTCGGACGTGGACGAGCTTTCGCTGTGCTTCGATCCGACTGCCGATGCGGTGGGCGCGTTCGAGGAGGGCGAGGCCCTGTTCGAGGATGACCAGCCAAGCGAGACCACGAAGCAGATCCTCGGCTTTTGCGAAAATTTCGAGCAAGCCGGCATGCAGACCGGCGCCTTCATGAAGGAGCTGGCTGATAACAAGCTGCTGATCGACGGCGAAGTGTCCATCCAGCCCGAGGGATCGGCGCAGCCCTTCATCTATCGCGGCTTTCAGATGATATCCGAAGATGCGCTCAAGAATCTGCGCGGGGACGTGGCGCGCAAGATGATCCAGTCGGGGTTGCTGCCCCTGATCTATGCGCATCTCTTCTCGCTCTCGCTGATCCGGGAAGTGTTCGCGCGCCAGATGCAGCTCGGCAAGGTGCCGACGCCAACGCTTCAGCCGGTCAGCTGAGCTTCTGGATGTAGGTGACTTCGCCTCGGCTCACGCCGCAGACGAAGGGCCGCCCACTCGCCATGACGCCCTCGACGCGATAGCCGTTACGATCGGGGTCGACTGAGCGAATGTCATCGACTTTCTGATCGTCGCCGCGGCGTGACGCGAGCGCTTCGACGCCGTCGGCGCAGGCGTCGGCAGCGGCATTCTCCGCATCCGACCAGGAGCGGGGATCCTGGCCGACCTCGATCCTGCCATCGTCGTAGTCCGACGTTCCGTAGCGGACTCCATCGCGTTCATGCTGCGCGTTCGAGGCCGAAGAGACCAGGGCGATGGCGCCGCCGGCGACGATCGCGCCAAGCAGGAAATTGCCAAACCCGTCTCCGTCATGATGATGCCAGTGGCCACCATAGCCCCTACCGCCCCATCCATAACCGGGGCGAGCCAGTGCCGGCGTCGCCGAGGCGGCCAACATGGAGGCGATAACCGCTGAACCACAGGCCTTGCGCAGCATCGTCATCGCACCACTCCCGACTCGAAAACCGGGAGCGATGTTAGCGCGGCAGTGCTGTCATGGCGATGAACTGCGGGAAGATGAGCGGCTCAGGCCGCTTCGAGTTCATCCTCGTCGGCGTTCTGAACGGGGCCACTGTCCTGACCCTTGGCCGAAACGTCACGGTCCACGAACTCGATGATTGCCATCGCAGCCGCATCCGACGCGCGGATGCCGGCCTTGATTACGCGGGTGTAGCCGCCGTTACGGCCGGCATAACGCTCGGCCAGCACCTCGAACAGCTTCTTGAGCTGGGTCTCGTCGAGCAGGCGAGCGTGGGCAAGGCGGCGGTTGGAAAGGCCGCCCTTCTTGGCCAGCGTCACCAGCTTCTCGACATAGGGCCGAAGTTCCTTCGCCTTGGCGAGCGTGGTCGTGATCTGCTCATGCTTGATGAGGGCGGCCGCCTGATTGCGGAACAGGGCGGCGCGATGGCTTGCGGTGCGCTGAAGTTTGCGGCCGCCGACGCGATGACGCATGATACTCTTCCTTCGTTCGTCTGGGGGCCGTGCAAGGTACCCCTAGCCAGGCGGTGCAAATGGGCCACCGCCCTGAGCCCATGTCTCTAAACGCCACCCCATGTGGCGAAAGAGATGGATCCAGCTTTCACCGGGATGACGCGCGATGCGTGCGCGTCAGAATTCCTGCTCGAGCTTCTTGGCCATTTCCTCAATGTTTTCAGGCGGCCAGCCCGGGATTTCCATACCCAGTCTCAACCCCATCGAAGCCAGGACTTCCTTGATCTCGTTGAGCGACTTGCGGCCGAAATTCGGCGTGCGCAGCATCTCCGCCTCGGTCTTCTGCACCAGATCGCCGATATAGATGATGTTGTCGTTCTTGAGGCAGTTGGCCGAACGCACCGAAAGCTCGAGCTCGTCGACCTTCTTGAGCAGATAACGGTTGATCTGGTTGGTGTCCTGCGCAGGCTCGACGTGCCCGCCCATCGCGGGCGCCGCCATGCCAACCGTCGAGGAGGCTGCAACCAGTCCATCGTCGAAATGAACGAAGAGCTGAAGCTGATCCTGCAGGATGCGCGCCGCATAAGCGAGGCCATCTTCCGGCGTGATCGTACCATCGGTTTCGACCGTCAGGGTGAGCTTGTCATAATCAAGCTCCTGGCCAACGCGGGTATTCTCGACCTTATAGGCGACCTGGCGAACCGGCGAGTAAAGCGCGTCCACCGGGATCAGGCCGATGGGGGCATCCGCCGGACGGTTCGAAGCAGCCGGCACATAGCCTTTGCCGACGTCGGCGGTCAGCTCCATGTTGAGCGTCGCGCCCTCGTCCAGGTGGCAGATCACCAGATCCGGGTTCATCACCTCGATGTCGCCCGAGGTCGCGATATCGCCCGCGGTCACTTCGGCGGGGCCGCTCGCAGAAAGCTGGAGGCGCTTCGGCCCTTCGCCCTGCATGCGCAGCGCGATCTGCTTCACGTTGAGTACGATGTCGGTCACATCCTCGCGCACGCCGGCGAGCGAGGAGAATTCGTGAAGGACATTCTCGATCTTGATCGAGGTGACAGCCGCGCCCTGCAGCGACGACAGCAACACCCGGCGCAGCGCGTTGCCAAGCGTCAGGCCGAAACCCCGCTCCAGCGGCTCGGCGACGAAGGTCGCCTTGCGCTTGCCATCGCCTCCGGCCTTCTTCTCAAGGCCGTTGGGCTTCTTCATTTCCTGCCAGTTCTTTGCATTGACAGTCACTAGTTGGTCCCCTTGGGGTTGGGCCGGACCGGTCCGGCCGTGGAAATTTGGGACAACGGAGGCGCGTCCGCCTCCGCCAAACTCACACGCGGCGGCGCTTGGAGGGGCGGACGCCGTTGTGCGGGATCGGGGTCACGTCACGGATCGAAGTGATGTGGAAGCCGACCGCCTGAAGCGCGCGCAATGCGCTCTCGCGGCCCGAGCCCGGACCCTTCACCTCGACTTCGAGCGTGCGGACGCCATGTTCGGCGGCCTTCTTGCCCGCATCCTCGGCGGCAACCTGGGCGGCATAGGGCGTCGACTTGCGGCTGCCCTTGAACCCCATCATGCCCGCAGACGACCAGGCAATCGCATTGCCCTGCGCGTCGGTGATGGTGATCATGGTGTTGTTGAAGCTGGCGTTCACATGCGCGACGCCGGCGGTGATGTTCTTGCGCTCACGCCGCCTAATGCGCTGAGGTTCGCGTGCCATTTGTTTATCCTAACCCTAAACCTGCTCGTTGCTGTTGCTGCACGGTAGAGAAGTGTCTCGCGGCCATCCCCCGGATGGCCACTCGCTTACTTCTTCTTGCCGGCGATCGGCTTGGCCTTGCCCTTGCGGGTGCGCGCATTGGTGTGCGTGCGCTGGCCGCGGACCGGAAGGCCCTTGCGATGGCGAAGCCCGCGATAGCAGGCGAGGTCCATCAGCCGCTTGATGTTCATCGCGACTTCGCGACGAAGATCGCCTTCGACGGTATGGCCCGCGTCGATCGCCTCGCGGATCTGGAGGACTTCCTGATCAGACAGGTCCTGAACGCGGCGCTCCGGCGTGATGCCGAGCTTGGCGGTGATCTCCTTGGCTTTGGTGCGCCCAATGCCGTGGATATAGGTGAGCGCGATCTCCACGCGCTTGTTGGTCGGGATATTTACACCCGCAATACGTGCCACTGTGCTGTTCTCCTCGCTCCACAGGACGGGTGGCATCCCGCCCCATCTCGACGCTTGCAATTCCCACCACGGACGATAACGGCGCGCGCTACAAGCGCCGCCGGTGCCGGACGTGTGGAATGGGCGGCATCTAGGAGTGTTGGAATTGGCTGTCAAGCGCTGCGCAACGCGTTAATACGGGCCGTGGCGACGCGGGATATTGTGGCGGGCTTGTCGGTGGCGGGGCTGATGCTGCCAGAGGCGGTTGCCTATGCCGGCATTGCCGGCTTGCCGCCGCAGCGGGCGCTTGTCGCCGCAGTTGCCGGCTGCCTCGTTTATGTCATGGTCGGGCGAAGCCGCTTTGCGATCGTATCGCCGACCTCCTCGTCAGCGGCCATTCTCGCGGCCGCGCTCGCATCCTTTCCGGGGCAGGCGGCAGCAAGGCTGGCGCTCGCTACCCTCGCAGTCTTCCTGACCGGGTTGTTCTTCTGTGCGGCGGCGAGCTTTCGGCTGGGGGGCCTGACCGGCTTCATCTCACGTCCGGTGCTGCGCGGATTTGCGCTCGGGCTCGCAATCACCATCATTATCCGTCAGCTTCCCGCGATCCTGGGCGTCTCTATCGAGGGCGGGACGGTTTTTCACCTGGTCGGCGCGCTTTTTGCGAAAGCCGGCCAGTGGCACGCGGCAAGCATTGCGACAGGCGCCGCGGCGCTCGCCATTCTCCTCATGCTCAGGCGTTGGCCGCTGGTGCCGGCGGCGTTCGTCGTGCTGGCGGGCGGCATCGGCGCCTCGGTCTTGCTCGATCTTCCCGGGCACGGCGTGAATGTCGTCGGCCCTATTGATCTCAGCCTCTCCTGGCCGGAGGTCCCGCATTTTGATTGGCGCGTCTTTTCACGGATCGCACAGATAACGGTGCCGCTCGTGCTCATCCTCTTCGCCGAAAGCTGGGGGACGATGCGAGCCATGGCGCTGCGCCACGGTGATGTCGTCGAGCCCAATCGCGAGCTATTGGCGCTCGGCTGCGCTAATCTCGCGGCGGCCGCAGTACAGGGGATGCCGGTCGGCGCAGGCTTTTCGGCGGGTTCCATGAGCGAGGCTGCGGGCGCGCAGTCCCGCTTGGCGGCTGCGCTTGCGGGTGCAACGCTGGCACTGCTCGTGCTGCTTGCCGGGCCGTTCATCGCCTTGCTGCCGCAGCCGGTGCTGGCGGCAGTGGTGATCGCCGCGCTTACCCACGCGCTCGATCCCGGCCCTCTGCTGCGCCTGTGGAGGCTGCAGCGGGATCAATATGTCGCGCTGGGCGCGGCCGCGGGCGTGTTCGTTTTCGGCGTGCTCAACGGCATGTTGTTCGCGATCATGCTGTCGATGGTCGCTTTGATCAGAAGGATTGCGTCGCCGCAGCTCATGCGGCTGGGGCGGCTCGGCGACAGTCATGATTTCGTCGACATTGCCCGCCACCCGGACGCCGTCCAACCTTCCGGGATCGCAATCTGGCGGCCGGCAGAGCCGCTCTTTTTCGCCAATGCCGAACGGGTGCTGGGGCGGATCGCCGAACAGCAAGCCAGGGAGCCCGCAATCAAGGCGATCATCGTCAGTCTCGAGGAAAGTTTCGATCTCGACAGCACCGCGGCAGATAGCCTGATGGAGTTCGACAAGCAGATGCAGGCGCGCGGCATCTGGGTGCAGATCGCGCGCGTGCGCGATCATATTCGCGATCTGCTCAAAGCCGTAGGAGCGCACGACTTGGTAACGCGATCGAGCTACAGCGTGGACGACGCCGTGGAACACCTCAAGGGACGCGAACAAGGATGATGCACAACACCCCTGAGCCTTTGCTCCACCCGGTGGCGGTGGACGAGTTGCGCCCGACCCAGTTGACGATCGGCTACCGTGAGGTCGAGCGCAAACGCGCGCAGTGGCGCGATCGCGCGGACCGGGACGGCCCGGAATTTCTCGGCCGGCACATGATTCCGGTGGTGATTGGCCCCAAGAACAGGATGCATCTCATCGACCATCACCATCTTGCTCGCGCGCTTTACGAGGAAGGCGTCAAGCATGTGCTGGTCAGCGTCGTCGCGGATCTGCGTGCGCTCGACAAGCGCGGGTTCAGAACCTTTCTGGACAATCGCAACTGGCTGCACCCTTTCGACGTCCAGGGGCGACGGCAGGGTTATGCGGCCTTGCCGAAGCATGTTGCAAAAATGGAAGACGATCCCTTCCGGTCGCTTGCCGGCGCCGTGCGCCGCGCTGGTGGCTTTGCAAAGGTCGAAACGCCTTATTCCGAATTTCTGTGGGCGGATTTCTTCCGCCGTCGCATCAATCGCGAAGAGGTTGACGAGCGCTTTGACCATGCAGTGGTCCGTGCGTGCGAAATCGCCAATTCCAAGGATGCGGGCTATTTGCCTGGCTGGGCAGGAATCGACGATTGAAGCGGCTCAGGCCTTGATGATGCCGAGCACGACCACGGAGGCGATGAGCAAGGCAAGCCCGATCAGGAACACCATATCGGCGATATGTTCCAGCCGGGTTTCCTCGTGCCGCGACCGCAGCGACATATAGGAGAAGAAGCAGCTTATCGCGAAACAGATCGCTCCGCCCCAGGCGATCTCATCGGTGAACGTCTGTGCCGAGCGGTTCGAAATGTGCAGCCCGGCGATGATCAGCAGTGAAATGCCGAGCAGATTGGAGGCAGCACCGAGGATGTGGTGCGATCTAGGCATCGGTGCGCTTGGCAGCACGGCACATGCTCCCCGTGATCCCAAAAATAAATATCATGTCGCAGACCCTCGCCAATGACGGCTCCTGATCCCTGGATGATGCGGTTCGGTATGGAGCGGCCCGATCGCACGTCCCGCCTGAACGCCAACAGAACGCCTTTTTGGTTGGAGAGCTATCGATCTGGCCGCGGGTCGGTCAGGTTTCTGACGGATCAGGACTTCCGGCGGTCGCAAGATGTTCGCAGAGCCGATCGATCGCGACATGCTGGCTTGCCAGCATCTTTTGGCGTGCGGTTGCCACGTCGAACCATTGGGCGCGGTCCACCTCCGGGAAGCTCTGCATTTGTCCCGTGTACGGCGGCCACTCGATTTCGAAGCGGTTGCTGACGAGCGAGGCTGGATCGAATTCGGCTTCCGCCGCGAAGAGATGGACCTGCTTCCCGCCAGCTTGGCGAAAGGAACCCAAGCCAAGCAGCGGCCCATCGATCGTCAACCCGATCTCCTCCTCCACTTCACGCAGGGCAGCAGCTTCAGGTGCCTCGCCTTCGTCGATCGCCCCCTTGGGGATCTGCCACGCTCCATCATCCTTGTTGCGCCAGAACGGCCCGCCGGGGTGTACGAGCAGAAGGCGGAGTTTGGAGTCCTCATGCCGGTAAAGTAAAATGCCGGCGCTAGGCTGGCGGGGCGATGCAGCTCGCCGCGTCAATCCAGCGCCGCCCGCGCAGCCTCCCAATTCTGGCCGTCATAGGAGCGGATGGTGACATCGAGCCCATGATCTTCGTCGAGGCAGCGATAGTTGATGCTGATCCCATCCGGATGCGAACGCGGCCGGTAGAAGCTCTTGATGCCGCATTGCTTGCAGAAGATGTGGCGGGCCGTCCCCGAGCCGAAGCGATAGGTGCTGGTTTCGCCCTGTCCGTCTGTCAGGCGAAAGCGCGTGTCGGGAACGATCAGATGCAGATAGCCCGTCATCGAACAGATCGAGCAGTTGCAGTCGAGCACTTCGACCGGCCCGTCGGGAATATCGGCTTCGAAATGAACCAGGCCGCAATGGCAGCCGCCGGTGACGGTAATCATTCCACCGTCACCGATTTGGCGAGATTACGCGGCTGATCGACATCCGTGCCCTTGGCGACGGCGACATGATAGGCCAGCAATTGCACCGGGATCGCGTAGACGATCGGCGCGATCAGCGGGTGGACCTTGGGCATGGTGATGGTCGCGACGCAACCTTCGCCCGCGGCCTCGATCCCGTCATAGTCCGAAATCAGGACGACCTTACCGCCGCGGGCGCGGACTTCCTGCATGTTGGACACCGTCTTTTCGAACAGTGGTCCGCTGGGCGCGATCACGATGACGGGAACGTTCTCGTCGATCAGCGCGATCGGGCCATGCTTCATCTCGCCCGCTGCATAGCCTTCGGCGTGGATGTAGCTGATTTCCTTGAGTTTGAGCGCGCCTTCGAGCGCGAGCGGATAGTCGGTACCGCGCCCGAGATAGAGCACGTCGCGCGCGCCGGCGATGGTATGCGCCATCGCCTCGATCGCTTCGTCATAGGCCAGTGCGCCGTTGATCGCTGCAGGCGCCTCGGCGAGATGACGGACGATTTCCTTTTCTTCTCTCGGCTCAAGCCGCCCTTTGGCGCGGGCCAGGTTGGCGGCGAACGCAGCCAGAACCGCGAGCTGACAGGTGAACGCCTTTGTGGAGGCGACGCCGATTTCGGGGCCGGCATGGGTGGGCAGCAGCAGGTCCGCCTCGCGCGCCATCGTGCTGGTCGGCACATTGACGACGGCCGCGATCTTCTGACCTTCGGAGCGGGCGTGCCGGAGCGCGGCGAGCGTATCCGCCGTTTCGCCTGACTGGCTGATGACGATCATCAGACCGCCTTCCTCCATCACCGGCGCGCGGTACCGGAATTCGGAGGCGACATCGAGATCGACCGGCACGCGGGCGAACTGTTCAAACCAATATTTCGCGACCATGCCGGCGTAGAAGCTGGTGCCACATGCGACGATGGTAACGCGCGTGATCGTCGAAAGATCGAAATCGGGGATCGGCAGCGAGACCTGGTCGTCGAGCCGGCGCAGATAGGATTTTAGGGTCTGTGCCACCACGATCGGCTGCTCGTAAATCTCCTTGAGCATGAAATGGCGGTGATTGCCCTTGTCTACTGATAACCCGGTTACGCCGGACAGCACGATTGGTCGCTCGACTGGCTGGTCGTTGCGATCATAAATCTGCGTGCCTTCGCGCGTGATGACGACCCAGTCGCCCTCTTCGAGATACGAGATTTTCTGGGTGAGGGGCGCGAGCGCGAGCGCGTCCGAACCCAGATAGGTCTCATTCTCTCCATAGCCCACCACCAGCGGAGAGCCGAGACGCGCGCCAATGAGCAGGTCCGGATTCTGGCGGAACAGGATCGCCAGCGCGAAGGCACCATGGAGCCGCTTGAGATTTGTCCGTACCGCTTCGATCGGATCCACACCCTTTTCAACGTCAGCGGAAATAAGGTGGGCGACGACTTCGGTGTCGGTCTGGCTTTCGAACTTGCGTCCTTGGGCGATCAGTTCCTCACGGAGCGGTTTGAAATTTTCGATGATGCCGTTGTGAACCAGCGCGACCTCGCCGGTCGCATGGGGATGGGCATTGTCCTGCGTCGGCGCGCCGTGGGTGGCCCAGCGGGTATGGGCAATGCCGATCAGGCCGGGCAGCGGCTCGGCCGCCAGCTTCTTCACCAGATTGTCGAGCTTGCCCTCGGCGCGTCGGCGATCAAGCAGGCCGTCATGGATCGTGCAGATGCCCGCTGAATCATAGCCGCGATATTCGAGCCGCCGCAGACCATCGAGCAGCCGCTGGCTGACCTCGCTCTTGCCGACGATGCCGATGATGCCGCACATTTAGCCCTTCTTCCTTTCCGCCTTGCGCGAAGCCATGATCGCGCGGAACGAAGCGGCCCAGCCGGGCTTTGCCTCCTGCATGCTGCGCGAGATCGCGAGCGCATCCGGCGCAACGTCGTGCGTAATCACGGAGCCGGCGGCGACGATCGCACCCTTGCCGACTGTCACGGGCGCAACCAGGGCGCTGTTCGACCCGATGAACGCGCTGTCGCCGATGATGGTGCGGTATTTGAAGAAACCATCATAGTTACAGGTGATCGTGCCGGCGCCGACATTGGCGTTGGCGCCGACGTCCGCGTCTCCGATATAGGTGAGGTGATTGGCCTTGGCCCCCGGCCCCAAGGTCGCGCCTTTCACCTCGACGAAATTGCCGATCTTGGCGCCCTCGCCGATCTTCGCGCCGGGCCTTAGCCGGGCGAACGGACCAATCTCGGCTCCCTTCTCGATCGCGGCGCCCTCGATATGGCTGAAGGCGTGAATGATTGCGCCGTCGCTGACGGTTACGCCCGGGCCGAAGAAGACGTTCGGTTCGATCACGACATCCCGCCCGATGACGGTATCGTGCGCGAACCAGACGGTTTCCTGCGCGATCAGGGTCGCGCCCTCGTCCATTGCCTGCTTGCGCCTGCGCTGCTGCCATTCGGCTTCGACTGCGGCCAGTTCGCTTCGGCTGTTCACCCCCGCCACCTCCCACGCTTGCGCCTCGATCACTGCCGAGCGTCGCCCTTCAGCGAGGCCGAGCATGACGATATCGGGCAGATAATATTCCCCCGCGGCATTTTCATTGCCCACCTTATGGAGCAGCCGCCACAGATCGGCTGAACGCACTGCCATCAGGCCGCTATTGCAAAGCGTTATCACGCGCTCTGCTTCGCTCGCGTCCTTATATTCGACCATCTTTTCGATGGCACCCGCGGCGTCCGCAACGATGCGGCCATAGGCGAGCGGATTGGGTGGACGGAAGCCGAGCACCACCGAAAGGGGTTTGTCTCCCGCATTGAGCCGCTTCAGCATCGCTCGCATGGTTCCGAGCGAGGGCATCGGCACGTCGCCGTAGAGAATGAGAACATCGCCCGCGAAGCCGGACAGCGCTGCCTCCGCCTGCTGAACGGCATGGCCGGTGCCGAGCTGGGGCTCCTGCACCGTCACCTTCACGCCATGCGCGCGCACCGCAGCCTCGACCTGCTCGCGCTGGCTGCCCACCACGACGATTTTCGCGGCGGGCTTCAGTTGATCCACGGTGGCGATCAGATGCGTGAGCATTGGCCGCCCGGCGAGCAGATGCAGCACCTTGTGACGATCGGATTTCATCCGCGTGCCCTTGCCGGCGGCCAGGATGATGACGGCGAGGGGTGGGAACGACATGCAGGCGCCTTGCCATGGAAAGCTTGCCATTTCCATATGCCGCGCGGCATGGCGGCGCGATGAACGGATTTCCCTTTTCAGTGGTGGTCTTCGATCTCGACGGCACGCTTGCAGATACCGCACCCGATCTGACTGCGGCGCTCAATCATAGTCTCGTCCAACTGGGCCGGCCCACGGTTCCCGAGGCGGCGGTGCGTCACATGGTCGGCTATGGCGCGCGTGCGTTGCTGCAGAAGGGGTTAGAGGCGACGGGCGAGGTCAGCGAAAGCCTGGTCGAAGAGGGCTTTCCAATCTTCCTCGACTATTATGCGGATCATATCTGCGACCGCAGCACCGCTTTTCCCGGCATCGACAGGGCGCTGGACGACTTGGCTGGGATGGGCGTGAAGCTTGCCGTGTGCACGAACAAGCTGGAGCGATTGAGCCGGTTGTTCCTCGACGCGATCGGGTGGAGCCGACGGTTCGATGCGCTGGTCGGTGGGGACACGCTTGCCGTGCGCAAGCCTGATCCCGCCCCACTGCTGGAGGCGATCGCGCGCTCGGGCGGTGGCCGCGCGGCATTCGTGGGAGATTCGATCACTGACACGACGACGGGCAGGAATGCAGACGTTCCGACGGTAGCGGTGACTTTCGGCTTTCCCGACCGTCCGGTGGAGCAACTGGGGGCCGTCCGGCTCATCAATCATTATGATGAGCTGATCGGAACCTTGCGCGCGCTCGGATAAATCAGTGGCGGCTTGCCGCTCGACCGGCCGACGCCTTGTTTCGAGCGTTTCGGGAACGTACGCGCATCTTTACCGCCCAAAAAGAAACCGCCCCGATTGCGCGGGGCGGTCCCTTGCCTTTCACGGTGACGTGATCGTTCAGCCCTCGGCGGGCGTATCTTCGGCCGCGATTTCGCCGGGTTCGGCGTTGGGATCATAGGCTTCGGTGAAGCCCGCCTCCTCGCGTTCGAACATCTGCGTCATGACGTCGACACCCTGCGCCTGAAGATCGGCTTCCTCGGGCGAGCGGGCGACATTCACCTTCACGGTGATGGCGACTTCGGCGTGGAGCACGACCTTGACCTCGGCAACACCGATCGCCTTGATCGGGCGATCGAGCACG
>Ga0207647_10000070_pt1 | contig 79471 bp, 68 predicted proteins | sample KBSCornC2_FD_184295 | JGI IMG/M metagenome (GOLD analysis project Ga0207647, IMG submission 184295) | Corn rhizosphere microbial communities from Kellogg Biological Station, Michigan, USA - C2 (SPAdes) (version 2) | ecosystem: Host-associated > Plants > Roots > Rhizosphere ...
GGCCAGTCGTACCGTCCGCTGTCAGCCCGTGCGCGACATATTGCCCACCCACCGCTGTTGCAGCCTCCAGGCCCGTGCGGCCGAACGTCGCCTTGACGGTGCCTCTGTGCGTCTGAGGATGAGTGCCCGCGCGAAAGCGCCCATCAAGGACTCCCCGTGCCCAAGGGCCAGTCACACCACACAGCCGACCAAAAAGCATTCCTCGATTTGCTCAAAGAGACCCGCGCCAAGGCGAAACTGACCCGGGGCGGTTTGGCGACCCTCGCTGGCGTTCCGCAACCCTATGTTTCTCAGGTCGAGTCCGGAAAAATTCGGCTCGATACCCTGCAGCTCCGCGACTGGCTGTATGCATGTGGGTCAAACCTCGGACGGTTCGGACGGGCTCTGGAGAAGCGGTTGCATTGTTCCCAGCCCCTGTCTGAAGGTTCAAACGATCGTGAACGCATCAGTTGGGATGGGTGTGGTCGATAAATGGCTTCCTGCACGATGCTCCTGGAAATCGCGGCTGGACAGTTTCAGTGAACGACGCGAGCAAATGACTTTCACCCGTCTGAGTTTTCGAGAAAGACTATGCGGCGGTCGTAAATCCTTGCTCGGGAATCTCCATCATTGGGCATTCGGGTCAGATGCCCGGGTGCCCGACCACGCTGAGGACGTGACGGCCTGTTTGAACATCCTCTCGTCGCACCATGCCTGGCTCACGGGCATTGCCCCCGGCGCATCGAAACGACCTTCCCTCATGAATGCCATCTCAACATCATTCTTATTCTGTCCAGGCGACGTCCATCAATGTCAGTGAAGAATCGGGATCAGGCTGGATTTCTACCGCACCAGTTCCGTCTGCGCGTACAACGAACACGGAAAGGTGGACGTGCAGGCGGGATTCGCCTCTCGCCCGTTCGCTGACGTCTGACCGGGGCGCGAGGTAGGCGACCATTGTCCCGTCTGGTGACCAGGAGGGGCGGATGCCTTTGGCGATGATGGCAAAGCCGGAGCCGTCGGCACGGATCCGCCCCACGCCCTGGCGGGAACTGAATGCAATCCACTGTCCGTCCGGGGACCACACGGGATTGCCGGTCTGGTGCCACCGGTCGGTGCGATCACCGGGTTTTACGATGGCGTGACGCATTTCGCGGGTGAGCCGGTCGCCGGGAATATCCGTGAGCGAACGGGTCGCACCGGTACTCGCGTCCATCAGGAAGACCTCGTGCAGATTGCACGAGGTGAGGTTTCCTGCAACAGGCCCCGCAAAGGCAACGGTCTTTCCGTCAGGCGACCAGGTTGGGAATTGGGCGCTGCATCCCAATTGCTCGCCCGCGCAGACGGAGGCTTCCTGCGAACGGACGGGCGCGACGCAGACATGGTTTCCCTCGTCGAGACCGGCCAAGTGACGCCCGTCCGGAGACAGGACGACCTGCGTGGGCAGGATGCGACGTTCGGGACCACTGGACGGATCGGGCGTCCAGCCCTTGACCGTAAACAGGCTTTGTCTCGTCGCATCGAGAACTTGGGTCGCGCCGCCGTTTCCGTCGCGGGAAACGTCCAGGACGAATGAACCACGGCGGTCACCGGATCGCTCAAGCACGCCCAGTTGCTTCTGAGCCGGATAGACAACAAGGTCGCCGGCATTCTTGAAGTCGCCAACACGCTGGGGCGGTCGGCTGCCATCGGCCGGCATTGTGTACAGATGCTCGGCCAAGGGATATCCCTTGACGGGCGGCTCCGACGAATCGACAGCCGTGAAGAACAATTGGCCCTTGAGTTGAGTTCGATCGATGGAGGGGCCTGCACCTGCGGGCAGACGGGCAAAGGCACTGCTGCAGCCGCAGACTGACCATATCAATACCCACATCGGAAATGCCTTCATATGCTACTTCCCCCTCCAGTCAGGCGGCGCAATGTGGTAGTTGGAACTGTTCGAGAGATCTGACGGCAATGGAGAAAGGCCATAGTCGGCCTTGTTGTTCACCGGTGGCATGCCAGCGAGGCGCGAGGCGTAGTCACACCAATCAAGGCAGGTGAAATGGTCATTGGTTCGATCGGTGAAGAAGATCATGAAGTTGTACTGGTCGCCGACGTGCATTTTTGCGGCGGCGGTCAGGTTGTCAGCCTGGTCCGGTGTGATAGGCGTATCAAGCGCATAGCGGTCGACTTGCGAACCACGCCCTGACGCTTCTGCCATGAACGTCGCCATATCCCTGATGCGTGAGCCGGATGGCTCTGACTCTGCGATCTGCCGGTACCCATACGCGTTTGGCTCAATTTCAATCGCGGCATGGGAATACCCCGTTCCGAACGAGCCGGCAAGTCGTTGTCCGAAGAGATTGATGTTGGTTGTCAGAATCGCCCAGAAGCCGATGGTCGCCGGTGTGACGGCGTAGATGTCGCCTGGCCGTAGTCCGGTGGGGTCAGTGAGGTTGAGCGGGTCATTCGAAGCATAGGTGTAAAGATTGGGGCCGCCATCGACCCCGCTGGGATCGTTTTGGAGGAAGCGCCCGAATACCGGGGAGTAGTTCCGGGACCTGTTGTAGTAAAGGCCAGTTTCAGAGTCGAGGCGACGTCCGGCGAAGAGATACGGCGTGCCACCCGACGATGACGTCGCTCCATAGCTGTCGTACGCATGGATCTCGGTCGGCGCGCCGGCGTCTGACACCAGCGCTATCGTCGAACCGAGCGCATCGGTCAGGTGGTAACTCCGCCCGCCTGACCCATTGACCATCACCAGCGGCTCATCGAGCCCTGGACCGTAGACATACCGGCGTGTGACTTGGTTTGTGCCATCGACTTCCGCCATCTCTTGGTCGCCAACCGAGAGATAACGCGTGGTCAGCCCGTTGACCGTTTTGCTCGCACGGCGGCCAACGGGGTCGTAGGTGTAACTAACGGTCGTTCCAGGCTTGCTGGCAGAGACAAGGTGTTTTTGCGTGTCGTAAGCGAATGACCACGTCCCGTCACCGGTCAGGTTCCCATCGGTGTCGTAAGTCATGCCGGTTCCAGAAACAGACAGGTACTGGTTTTGCCCGTTGGTAGCGTAGGATGCTGCACCTGCAGGGGTCGCTGAGGTGATGAACGACGGCTCATCGACGTCCAGGCTGATGCGTTGATGGTCGCTGTTGTAGCCGTAGTCGAACGTCACACCACCGCCTTGCCAGGCGTGCGCGATGGTGGAGACCTGTCCAGTCGAGGTCCATCCATAGTCAGTCCGGGCAAGCGACGACGGGCCGTAGACAGCCGCTGTGCGACGTGAGAGAGCGTCGTAGTCGTAATGGACGAGATGTGCCGCGCTAGGGGCAGTTCCTTCGTAGACGTCTGTCAGGCGGCCCATGGCATCGAATGACGCATGGGTCACGTAGACAGGTATCCCAGGTGACGTGGTTGTCAGGTGGTGACCGCCGCCATCGAGCGTCCACGTCGTGGTTCCGATATCAGCTCGCGACTCGCCCACCGCCCGGCCAGCGCCGTCGTAGTTGTACTCAATGGTCAGGCCACTGCTGTCGAGTGCAAGGGTGCGCCGTCCGGAGAGGTCGTACCCGTAGCCCGTATCGAGTCCATCGTCGGGCCACATCTCGACCATGCGTCCAAGCGCGTCGTAGGCGTACCCGATAACGAGTCCGGATCGCTGTTGGGACGCTCCTTCCTTGCCGATGATGTTGAATGCGTGGAGGTCATAGGTGCCGTCTGGATATGTCACCTGCTCGCGGCGCTTGAAGCCATCGTAGTGATAGGTCAAGACGTTGCCGTTGGCATCTTGTACTGTGGCGACGTCACCAGTTTCGTAATAGGTTAAGCGCTCCGTGACGACGGGACCGACATCCACGGTGATTGACGGGTCTGGCGTACCTGAGAGTTGCTCTGTTGTCGACGTCAGGTGTGACGCGGCGTCGTAGCCATAGACAAGAGCACGCCCACTTGAGGAGGCTTCGGCGTAAAGCCGTCCAACGGTGTCGTATGAAGACGCCTTGCTGGTCCCATCAGGCTGGGTGACGAGACTTATCTTTCCGTCTGCGCCATAGGCGGTGGTCGTTGTCGACCACGGGCTCGATAGATCGCCGGTAGCGTGACTGACAGAGGTCTCCCGTCCATCAACGTCGTAACCATGGGTCGTGACATTGGCGGTAAAAGGCGATGGTGGCGTCTCAGTCAAAACATGACGCAGGGCGTCGAACGTGAAGACGGACGTGTGACCATCCGGATCGGTGATACTCGTCCGGTTGCCGACGGCGTCGTAAGTATAGCCCACGGTCAGATTCAGGTGGCCGGCACCAGCGTCGCCGACCTGGCTGAGAAGGTCGGACGTAGTCGGATCATAGGTGCTCGTTGTCACCCTGCCTTCTGGGTCGGTGACTTGGATGACCTGCCCTCTGGCGTTGTACGCATAATGTGTCACGGGTGAGGCGGCCGCTCCGACAACCGTGGAATAGACCTGCGGCTGGGTCGTGGAGAGTAGGTTGCCCGCCGCGTCGTACGTGTGGAACGTGACATCACCCCATCCGTCTGTCTCGGACAGCGGCTTGTTGATGATCGGGTCAAACGTCGCAGATTCGGTGATTGGCGCCATGAGAGCGCCGGCGAGTGGATCGTAAGCACCAGGGATGGGTGTGCGAACCTTGCTGATGACATTCCCGTTTGCGTCATAGGAGAGCGTCTCGCCATCGCCGGCCGGATAGGTGCTGGTGACCGGTCGTCCGATTCCATCGTAGGTAAACGTCGTTCGATTGCCCAAAGGGTCGATGTCGAGGATGTGGTTGCCAGTCCGGTCGAAATAGAGCGTTTTGCTGGCACCAGCAGGATCGATTTCCTCGGAGCGCAGCCCGTCGGCGAACAGGTAAGTCCACACATGGCCATTGGCGTCGGCCTGCGTTCGCACCTTGCCTGTGGCTGTGTAAGTGTTCGTCATGAAGGCGGCGTTCGGGAACGTCGGATAGAAGGCGGATACGAGATGGTCGTTGTTGTCGTAGGAAAAGCGGGTTGAATGACCGGCCGCATCCGTAAACGAGGTGAGCGCATTACCTGTTCGCGAGTAACCGACACTGTGGACCCCGTCGGACACGCCACTCAAGGCGTCCCCAACGTAGGTGAACGTCAGTGCGCGCCCCATTCCGTTGCTGACTTGGCTGAGGTGTTTGGCGGCACCGTTGCCTGTGTAGCTGAACGATACGGTGTTGTGGTTCGCATCCATCCATTGCGTGATAGCGCCGTCCGTGTCAAACACGTATCTGGTCAGGTGTTTGTCGGTTAGCACCATGGAGTGGTCGGCATTGACGACAAGCGACGATGTGTCGCCTGGCGGCGGAACATAGGCGACGCCGCTTGAGGAGGGGATGCGCATGAACTTCTTCGTGCCGCCGGCGACGTCAAGTGTGACGGCGTTATCCACGAGCTGGTCCATCAACCAGCTTGCGATGAGGGACGAAGCAACTGTGCTCTGCAGGGTGTTTCCTTGGGAATTGATGATGTCATTGGCTACGAAATTGGCGACGGCTGCCGGCGCGGCCGCCATCGGCATGTGGTCGCCAAAAGCCTCAAAACTGTCGCTGTCGATGGTGGCTGACATCATGAAGTTGTGACGCCACCCTGAGCCAAGTGGGCTTGGTTCGTTTGTACGGGTCGAATCGTATGATCTGGCGAACTTCAGCGAGAAGGGGAAGTCGCCGCTTCCCGTGTCAATGTCCGTATGGTCGTAGGTATATGCCCCAGAGTGCAGATCGATAGGTTCGTTACTCACGGGCGACGACAGCGAGAACTGGAACGTCGGATTGAATTGATTCCACCATATGGCAGACGAATCAAATCCAAGCAGGGTGCCATATCCACCACTGTATCCTGCTGAGATGATGGCGCCGACGAACACGTATCGAAGCTGGGGTGTGATGGTGGTTGATACCTCGAAGAAGCCTGAACCACTCCATACGCCGACCGTGCGGTGCCCGTTCATGGGCAAAAAGACGCGGCTCCCGGCCGGGTTTGATGCCAGGAAGGAGGAAATCCGGGCCAGATCGCTCGCGCTCCACCCTGAGATGACCGACTGAACCTGGGGCCAGTTTGCGGATGTTGCTTCGACAACGCCGATTCCGTCACTGTTCGTGTAGTCAATGAGGCGAACGGTGGAAATGGCGGGATTATTGAGCATCTGGGTGACCGCGGTGGACTCAAGGGAGCTTCCAAAGACGGTCGTCGCAAGGACCGTCGACACCAAGCCCTGGTCTGACAGCTGGCCATTTTTGGCTGTTGCGGCTGCGATGCGACTTGGAAAGTCGACGTAGCCCGCTTGTGCTTTGCCCGCAATGCCCATGCTCTCATGGCGCGCGAAGACGATGCCGAGCGCGTCCTGGTAAAAGCGGTCTGTGCGGTCAGCCTGGGCTACATACGACGCCCCGAGTGCTGCCAGGGTCTCGCCCGTGACGGCTTCATCGCTCAATCCGGCCTTGGCGTTTCGAACGGCTGCCGTCTGGTGCCGGGTCAGACGGTCGCGGCCGACTTCGCCTGTGTCGAGAACCACGGCGTACGTTCCCCCGGTAGCAACAGAGGTTTGTGCTGAGTTCGTACCGTAGGGATAGCCAGCCGGGTAGGGGTTGCTGACGCCAAAGCTGACAGTCTGGCGGGCAAGCGAGGTTGGGGTCCCAGTCGCGATGACCGAGCCTTGCAATGATAGGACTGGGCGGCCGCTGCTGTCATAGGTCAGGGTGAGCCTGCGCGCCTCAATCTGGCTCGCATAGAGCGTGACCGACAGTGAGGGCGCCGAGCCGTTGGTCTGGTCGCTGACGGAGAATGTGAATATCGTCTCGAAGGACGCTGGCAGTGTGGTGTAGAGGGTACCGGTGCTCGGGAAGGTAACGCCGTAGTTGGCGTTTGTAATCTGGCGACCGCCAAAAATTTCGGAAGTCGAGCTTTGGGGCGTATTTGTCTTGATGTAGGTCGCCAGGCTTTGCGAGTAGCCATTCAGTGTTTGAGCGAGGGCGGCTCGGTTGAGGCCCTTTACTGAATTGACGCCCGCGGGCACGCCCGGGACGGCCGACGCTCCAGAGTTGACCGCTGCCAGGAACCCGCTCCGTGAGTACCCCATGGCGGAGGCAAGATCAATCGGCGGCAAGTCAGCGTACGACTTGAATGAAGGGTCCAGTTCATAGGTGACACCGTTGCTCACAGCCTCGGTCCAGACCATGTTGATGACGGTGTTATCAGCCCCGACATTTGCGGACAACCCACCATTGGCGAGTGCGGCACTTACGCCGGTGACGTTGTTCTCGACACCAAGCAATGATGCGATTGAGGCGGTGGTCGTCTGGATGGCGCCGAAGCGGAAGTTTGCGCTGATACACGATTGGCGTAGAAGGTCGACGAATAATGTGTTTTGATCTATCGAATTGCCCCGTTTGTCGAGAAGGGTTGCAAGTGCGTTCTTTTTCAGCCCCCACGTTGGCGAGTAGTCGACGCTGTAATAGACATACTCATAAATTGTGCTGAGATCATAGTGGAGCGACCTCGCCAAATCGGAGATCTCCGGGTCCGTCACTGGAGGCGTGCAAGTCAGCGTTGGCAGCGGGACGGCATTGACCTCTGGGGAGGCCGTGAGCGAGGTCAGAGCCAGCAGGGCGCCGGTGGCGGCCCACAATTTCGCGCGCAGTAACTTTCCGGGAGAACGCACCATGGATCCCTCACGAGGCTGTGCGAAAGAACGGTTCGACGACGCTGGTTCAATGATGCTTTAGGCGGGTGTTGGTCAGCGCCGGGGATGCGCCCGAACGCCTTTCCTGGCCGTTGTTAGGCGCCACGGCGAAATCCGCACGAGGTGTCCCGAGCGGCGAGATACGGCTGGTCGGCAACGGATGCCCGAGCGCACTTTGCATGGATGGCCCGTTCAGGGTGCTTGCGCGGACGCCCGCGAAACGGGGGTCCGCGTTCACCGGTCTGCTTGATGGCAATGAGTGCTCGACAATGCTGCTCGGGGGAACCTGCCGCTCGTCCATGAACCGTTTTCCGTCTTCCACGCCGACCAAGGGCATGGACAGCAAAGTGGGTGTGTGTGGAACCGCGCGGGCAGTGTCCTGCGCGAACGCAGAGCAGGCGAGGGTCACTGCCATAACGGCTGCCGAGGTGGCGGCGAATCGTACGCAAAAGGAGCGCATGTGTTGATCCTCCGGTGATGGACACTGCGTCGACGCCTGGCGTGAGGTTTGCCTAGTGCTGAACTGTACTCTGGACGCGATTTCCCGCAGCGTCGTAGGTATAGGTCAGAGTCGTTCCGGGGCGCTGATCCAGTACGAGTCTTCCCAAGCTGTCATAGCGGTACACCGCGGACGAAGTGCCAACAAGTCGGCCGGGGGTGATTGGGGCGTTGGTGTCCGCTTTTCGGACAGGACGCGACACACCTTTTGGAAATGCATCGCTCAGGGCGCTCGCGGCGCTGGAAGCGAACACAGACCACGCGAGAACGTATGCGACGATTGATCTGCGGTCCATGCTGCTCTCCAAAAGAAGCGGTTGGGACAACGACCCGCAAACGCACGCTGAGTTGGCGCGTGCGCGCTGTCTCCAGTTCAACAACGATTTCCCCGAGAGCGTGCGTCCGTGGCCGTGCGACCGCCATCAGCGCACCGTGATCCTGCCACAGGAAAATTCGTCTTGGCGCTGACTTCTCCGATTTTGATTAGCGATTGCTGGCATTTCAGCAAGGTCAGGCAGTCTCGCGAGCAGCTGACGATGACCTGTGCGCGCGATGTGGCGCAACTGGCATGTCGCACCCTTGGGCAGCGCGCAGGGTGCTTTGAAGCTCCGCGGAGGAGAGTGCGACGGGTATCCAGGCGATGAGCCCATCGTGGAAGCCAGAAAAACCGCACCCCGGAGGGTGCGGTCGTCTTGGCGGGGCTCATGCGCTTTTCTTCGGCTTCCTGGTCGTGGGGAACGCGGCATCGAGTCTTGCTTTTCGTGTCTGTTTTGCATACGCGATTCGGAAATATCGCGCGTACCGGGCCGGATCGTGGGGTGTCATTTTCACATCCGGAAACCGGATCCGGTGCAGATGCTGGTGCATTTCGCGCAGGTCGAGTTTCTGCGTGTAGGTCCTCCGCAGCAGGGAGTTCCCCCAGTCGTGCCCGAGCAGCGCTATGATGTGCTCGTCACGCAGCTCGGACCTGTCGGCCAGCGTCGCGAACGTGTGCCGCAGGCTGTGGAAGGTTTTCTTCTTCGAAGCAATCTTGCAGTGCTTGCGGATGTAGGTCGTAAACCACATGGCCAGCCGCCGGCCGACGCCGCCCTTGTTGGGCTTGAGATCCGGAAGCAGACGGAGGACCCCGGCTTCGCGGGCCTGGGCGACATACTCGAGGAAGCCCGCCTTGATGAGCGCATTATGGACAGGCGTCCTGCGCCGGGAGGCTTTGTTCTTGACCCGCTTGTCGGTCTTCTTGTCCGGGCAGATGTCGATGCACCAGATGCCGTCGACTTTCCGGACGTCGTCGGTCAGGAGCTGGGCGGTTTCGAGCTGGCGCATGCCAGCGAAAAGCGCAAGGCGGAGTGCCCATGTCTGCCACGGTGCGCCGAACTTCGCCTCGCGCTTCGGGTCGAACATCACCGCGATGTCGGCAGGGCCGGGGTGGGGCGGGGCGGAGCAATCCAAAAGCTCAGTGTTCTTCCTTGGGCGGTCCATTCCGCCGCCCGAGGCAGCCCCGGTGGCAGAGCTCTCCGCGGAATGGAGATGCGGCGGGGAAGGGCGGGTGATGGCACCCTGCATTGGGCCAGGGTGCATGTGCACTCACGCGTTCCGGTGTTGTCAGGCTGACCAGCAATACAGCGGGCTCCCATAGATTCCAGGGGCTGACAGGTGTTGCTCGTCGCTGCCCCAAAAGCAGCAGAAACGGTCTTTTACCGGCTGATAAACGAGCCAATACCCCCCATTTGAGGCGACGCACCAGCCGCTCGTCCTGCTTCCTGCCGGTGCGTCGAGGAAGCCGGGCGGTGTGACTCGCGCACGGACACGTTTCGGCTCAATGACATGCGCGAGGATCGACGAGGTCAGGGCGCGGACATACTCCTGCGAGTCCGCACCTGCAGGCACGTACACATCGTGAGTCTGCCTGATTCGTTTGCGCAGGATTTCCAGGTATGGGTGCGTCATCAGGGGCAAGCTTCATATCGGGGCAGGGCAGGGCAGCGTGCCGGGTGGTCCGTTTCCGTTTGCCGGAAGACCCGTTCGCGGATGGGTTGCTGGGGTGGCGTTGCAAGACCGTGCCTGGCGATCTCCTGATTCAACATTGAGCCCGGGGATGCTGCATTGACGGCGACGCAAAGCGTCGCATGGATTCGCGGCACCGTCTGTTGCGTTTTCCGCATGGCAAGGGAAGGGCGGGGCGCAGCGCCTGGCGTTGAGGCAGGTGGGAAAAGGGGTGGTGTCGTGGCGCCGACAGGCCGGGGCGCTTGGCAGTAAACGGAGCCGCGCGGGTGTTGGGGTGAGGCGTGGCGGCAAGCTCGCGATGATTGTTTACCTTTGCCAGGCATTCCATGCGACACAGACTGGGTTCCGTAAATAGACGTCTGGAAGGCCAGATATCTTCATCGCAGAGTTCCCGCTCTTCGCTTGACATGGATGCGCCGTCGGGCAATATAGAAAATATGCAGCACGCAAAGATCAGCCTCGGCATGTCCGTTTTTCCTGCCATTCCTCGATTGGCGGCGCGGATTGTTGCGCGATGTAGGGCGCCAGCCCGCGCTCGCCCTTGAGGGTCTTGCGGTCGTGGTGTGGGCAACGGTCCCGCCTGACGACCATGCAGCGACGTCACCGTCGCGCTTTTTCCGTCCAAGGCTGGACGTCGGCCCGAGGTCGGCGCCTATGGAGGGAATCCATTGGTTTGCAATCATGCGTCATCAAAGCGCCCATCTCGGGCCCATCTGCGATGCTGCCATCGCGCTCTTCGACCGCGACGGCTTCGACGCGGTCACCCTTGAGCAGGTCTCCACGGTCGTGGGCATCTCGACCGAGTCCCTCCGTCTCTATTTTCCGGACATCGCTGCACTCTACGCGCAGGCGTTCCGGGAGGCGGTCCGCATCGAGAGCATCTACCTTCGGGCGGCATTCGAGGCGGAGGTGAATGGCCAGGCCGTCGGGACGTTTTATTGTGAGCTCCTTCCGTCCCGCTTCGCCGATTCAGCTGACCTGCGCTTCCTGTTGCGTGCGGCCTATGCGCCACCGCCATCACTTCGACTGGGCATAGCGTCGCGTTTTGCCGGCTTCATCGACGATATTGTTGGTGAATACAGGAAGGCAGGCGAGCACGGAGCTGACCGTGAGCGTCCCGATGCGGCCGTCCTCGAGATGAGGTACCTGGACGCGGTGGAATCGGTGTTTCTCCAGCTCGTCGACGGCGGCGCGGGTGTTGCAACTGCGCGCGCGTCGACGGCGAGGCACCCGTTGGCCTATCACACTGTACTGTCCGGATCCTCGACACTCGCCGCGTCGGGATAGGGTGCATGGTCTGCGTGGCTGTGCGGCCCGGCGGGGTCGCCTGGCGTTATCATGTCACCGTGCCACCGCACGATGCGACGGAGAGTGTTGGATACCATGTCAGGAACCCAGTCGCCCCCGGCGGGCGAGGCGCCAATGCGGGCGGGCGGCCGCGCCACCGGCTCCGGAATGACCTTCCAGGGCGGAGTCGGTGCATGGGTCGCTGCCCATGTCCTGGCCCGGGGCAACATGGGTGGAGCATTCGGCATCCGGCATGATGCCGTACCGTCCTCCGTGGGCTTCGAGACCGGCAAGGGTCTCGATGACGTCGAGGTTGCCTTCGAAGGCGACGGCACCGTGCAGCTGCAATGCAAGACGACCGCCAGCCTGAGCAAGGATCCTGCCAGCGCACTCGGAAAGACCGTCCGGCAGTTGGTCGACTGGGTGTGCTCGTCGCGAGCGACGGGCGCAGAGCTTGATCCTGTGCATCACGCAGCCGTTCTCGTTGTGCGTGCGGATGCACCAGCCACCACCACAACGCTCGACGCCGCACTACGCGCCGTGGATGCGGGGGATTGGTCGAACGCTTACAAGACCCGCAGTCGAGGTGAGCGCGAGGCGCTTGATGTGTTTCGTGCCCTGGTCGAAGCCGCGTGGCAGGCACGCACGGGGAAAACGCCAGCGGAGGACGATCTCGCGCGCGTCGCCCGGGTGTTCAAGGTCCGGCGCCTTGACATGCATGAGGGCGGCCCGGACTGGCGCACCACATCCCGCATTCTCGGTTCTGCGTTGTTCGCCGATGAGAACAGCGGTGACCGGCCGTTGCGCGAACTGGGTCTCGTTGTGGAGGGTCTCATCAACGCCGGTACGTCTGCCGACCGTGACGGGCTCCTGCGCGAGCTTCGCAAGCGCGGGGTTGAGGACACCCACGCGCCCCGGTTCGATGCTGACATCGCAAAGCTCCGTTCGAAGACCGACAGCGAACTCCAGCGCCTGGCGCCCCACCGGCGGCTTGCCCTGGGGGAGGGTATTGAGCTCGAGCGCGAAATCGACCCGTTGCTTGAGGAGGCGGTCTTGGACGGGAGCCTTCTTCTGACCGGGGCGCCCGGGTCCGGGAAGACAGGGGGTCTTGTCCATGCGGCGCGCCAGGTCCGGGCCAGGGGTGGTGAGGCGCTCGTCCTCGCCGTTGACCAGTTCCCCGGCGCGGACACGGACGCAGCGCTCGCCAGTGAGCTTCGTCTCGGCCACCCGGTCGACGAAATCCTTGCCGCGTGGCCGGGCGATGGGCCCCGGGTCTTGTTCATCGACGCACTCGACGCGGCGCGCGGAACTGCGGTCGAGGATGTGTTTCTCAGGGTTATCCGGTCAATCCAGGACGGACACATTCCGGGTTGGCATGTCGTTGTCTCCATTCGTCGGACCGACGTATCCCGAGGCGTCTTGCTGCGGGGTCTGTTCGCTGGACCTGCGCCACTGCCAAAGTTCGCAGACCCGGGCCTCGCCGGTGTAAGGCATGCTGTCGTCCCGCGCCTGACCGACGGGGAGCTATCGGTCGTGGCGGCGGCAGACAACAGGCTTGCTGCGCTCATCGGACACAGCGCCGGTGACGTGCGGGCGCTGTTGTCGAACGTGTTCAACCTGTCCCTTGCCGTAAGTCTCCTGGCAAAAGGGGGGCCGTTGGCGGGGTTCTCGGGCGTACGGAGCCAGTCGGACCTCATTGATGCCTATGAGGCTGCAAGGCTGCCGGATACCGCGCACGAACGTGCGGTCCGCGTGGTTGTTGAAGCGATGGTGCGCGCAAGGCGCCTGCGCGTACGGAAGGTCGACATCGGCGACAGCCTGCTGGACGCTTTGGTCAGCGAGGGGGTGCTGGAGGCGAGTGGGGATCTTGTCGGGTTTGCGCACCACATCCTTTTTGATCATGCAGTAGGCCGGTTCTGGCTGGACTGGCCCGACCCGGTGTCGTTCCGCACGCAGCTTCGCGAGAACAGCGGTGCCGCCCTGGTCATCGCACCGGCGATTCGCTTTGCCGTCGAGCGCATGTGGCGAGAGGGTGGCGGCCCGCTCGTGGTCTGGCGGTTCGTACGGGACATTCTCCTCGACGCGAAGGTCGACATGGTGTTCCGAAGTTCGTTGGCGCGCGTGGCCGTCGAGTGCATCCGTTCGGAGGACGAGGTTGCACCCCTTATCGCGATGGTCGAGGGCGATGCCTCATCGCCGGCCGTGCGCAGGCTCCTGTCCTGGGTGGTCCGTTTCATCACCCTTGGGAATGAATCAGCAGATGGCCCCGATCCACGGGAACGTACGCGCGCCCTCATCGCGCTTGCAGAAGCCCTCGCAAACTCGGGTGACAGCGAGCAGGTCCGCAACGCCATGCTGCTCCTCGACGCCGTGGGCAAGTCGCCCATGGATGGTGATGTCCGCGTGGCCTACGGACATGCGGCACGGGTGCTGCTTGAGGCAGCATGGGCACTGGAGCCCCGCATGGATGCGCTCATCGTCGAAGCCATCGGCATGGTCTCCTCCAGCATGGGAGGGGAATCCGGAGCGGCGGAGCGCCTTCTCCGGCGCGTCCTTGACCCTGCCCACTTCTCGCAGCACGCGGCGGCTGAAGTGCCTGCACTGGCGGAAGGCATCCTCGCCATCTGTAGACATGCACCGGACCTCGCGGTGGACACCTATGCGGCGGCGTTTGGCAGGGAGGTCGACGACGACCGCCAGATTCCCATGGGTGCGCCGAGCCGCATCTTCCAGCTGACCACCACGCCCGGCCAAGACTTCGGCATTGCGCGCTGGAGACTCGGCAACGTGATGGAAGAAGTCTTTGAAATCTCTCCCCGGACTGCCATGCGCTGCCTGATGGCAGCCCAGGTCGGTCAGGCAACCCTGTCCGGTCATGCCACCGTCACCGGTCCGCGCACCCTCCCAGCGCCTGGCCGTACCTGGACGGTGGTCGACGATGACCCCGTTCTCGGGCGCATCGGGGACGATGGCGAGGAGGAGGCGTTCGACATCGATACGCCGATCGTCGGATTCAGGACGTATCTCCTGGCGTGCGACCCATCTGATCTCCAGGACTGCATTGATGCGATGGAATCGGGTACGACATCGGTGGGGATTTGGTCGGTGCTTCTTGAGGCAGGGCATGCGCGCGCAGGCGAGCTCACGGGCATTCTGTGGCCACTGGTCGGCGATTCCGCGGCATTGTTCCGTGATGACATGCGCGCGAGCGCCGTGCGTTTTGTCGTGAGCGCGTGGCCGCGTATTGAGCCGCATCAGCGCGAAACCTTTGAGCAGATGCTCTTGTCGGAATGGAACGCCGGGAAGGGCGACGATGATGTGCGCCACTGGATTGGCGCCATCCTCCTGCGGCTTGACCCGTCATCGTTCGTGCTCGACGAAACCCGGCAAAACCGCGAGGCCATTGCGGGTCAAGCGGGTTCCGGGGAACGGATGGTGTCGACCGTCGTGCGCCCGCACGTCGGGAGTCTCGACGGATACCGCGCCACTGATCCGGTGCGCCCGGATGGCGTCGACGGTGAAGTTGCGGACGCAACCCGTGCGCTCGACGCTGCGCTCGACAGCGGCGGTTCTGCCGCGATTGCGGCATTGGCACGTCCGTTGGCGCAGCTCGCACGGGCGGCCATTGATGCGAACATCGCCACCCGTGCATGGCGCGCCCTCGGCAAGGCGGTCCGGCACCTCTCGGAGCGCGTGTTGGACGACCGCGTTGATGTCGACGCCCTCGTCTTGATCATAGGGTCTGTGGCCGACAGTCCGTTTCCTGTGGTTCCTGAGCCCGGCTGGGACGGTGCCTGGAGCGACCGGGACGCGCGCGTTTACGCGGCTGGCGCAGCCATGCGCGTTGCGAGCACTTCCGGGGCCGCGGCGGCCGCCCTGCTGCCGGTCATTGGACGGCTGGCGACCGACCCTGCCGGTGCCGTACGGGGCCAGATTGTCCATCACCTCGACGCACTTGCCGTAGGGGCGCCGGAGCCGATGTGGTCGATGGTCGACGTGGTGTCTGCGACCGAGATGGACGCACATGTTCTCGGTCTTTTCGTGGCAGATGCCCTGCGGCAGCTTGTCCTCGTTGACCCCGCGCACGCTGATTCCGCACTGGAGGCTATTGCTGGCCGAGTGGCCCGGATGGATGCGACGAACCAGGCCATTCGTCGTACGCGGAGCCTCATTGGCCACCACGTTGCGGCGCGGATTCGCACGGGCCCCAACGAGGCCATCAACCGTATCATCGGGGCCTGGGTAGCCGGTCCAGCCCAGCATGCACCTGAGGTGGTGGGCTTCCTCAGCGCTTCACGTCGCGTTTTCTTCGCCCGGTATTTCCCGCAGGCGCTCCCTTCCATGAAGGGGGCGTCGGACAGGGCCCGGCATGTCATTGAGCGCGTTCTGCCGGCGGCCAATGCCGCTGCCGTCCGGGCCCGCGACGCCTTCAACGAGGACGGGAGCGATGCTGCCCGTGAGGCGTACCGGGCGTCTGTCTCCATCCTCACACAGGCGTGTAACCAACTTTTCTTCGGCGCAGGCGCGGCATCGGTTCCGACCAGCCATCCGCCGGGCCTTACCGACGACGCGAGCCGGCGGGCATTCCTCGCCGATTACGCAACCGTGCTCAGCGTCCTCTCAAACGCACCCGAGCCCGCGGTGCTCCATCGCCTGGTCGAGCTGTATCTGTTCCTCTTGCCCGGCGACCCTGGCGCCGTGCTCACGGCGGTCCACGGCCTGCTCACGGGGCGGGGCAAGGAAGAGGGGTACCACGTCGAGCGGCAGGCCCTCGACACCGTCGCCACCCTGGTTGAACGTCTGCTGGCGGACCACCGGGGCCTCTTTGCCGCGCCCGAAAGGTATGCCGAGCTCGTCTCCGTCCTCGCCGTGTTCGGCGAGGCGGGCTGGCCACGGGCCCTGCGGCTTTTGCACGATTTGCCTGAACTCCTGCGGTAACCGTTTGTGTGGGAGACGCTCGGTGGAATGGGAAGGCGATACCGCCCATGGATCCCTGCGGGTCACGACGCACCCCAGGACCGGACGGTGCCGCTCGGCGGGCGCATGTGCAGCGTGTGCGTGCCATGTGTTCGTGCAGTCCATGGGTGCGTCAATCGTTACCGCGTTGGCCCCACGCACGCGGGCGGGTCGGTATCGGACCAGGTCTCGTGGACGAAGCCCCAAAGGCCCAGCACGGTGATGAGGGCGCCGACGAATGCGGGACGCGCATGGCGGACGAAGTCGAAAGACGTTCGTCCGTAGATCATCCGGACAGGGACGTACATCGCCAGCTGTGCCGTGACGAACACGACGACAAGCCACAATCCGTGCGCCAGCCCCAGCCAGCCGCTTTCAACGGTCATCGCGACGGCAAGTCCGGCGACAACCCCGACCGCACCACTGAGGTAGTCGAAGGCAACCTTGGCGATATAGCCGGCGACCCAGCGGGCCGGGCGGCGCAGGACGGTCGGCATCAGGGCCACGGCGAGCCCAAGAGCGACGAGAGCGCTGTAGCTCATCAGCTTTGTCATCGCGCTCGAGAGCTGTCCTGCGACGGCCCATGCGAGGACATGTTCACCCCGGCCACCAATGCGGAGGGAGACGAGTCCCACGACGACGCTGACCACGAACGTCACCCACGCATAGCCTGCGGCATGGCGGATGGCGCCATGCACGTTCAGCGTGGCAAGGAGACTGGGTTTCCGCAACCGCACACACCAGTGCTCGGGGTGGGATTGCTTGCCTTCACTCGGTGCCGGCGCCATGTCCGGCTTCACCGGGAGTGCCGTCTGTGGCTCGGTCGTGGCATCGGCGGTGGTACTCATGCGCCACCGTCAGCAGTACCCGGGACGACAACAGGAGGCAATGACGTCGGTGTGCCCGTGTCCGTCGTTGCCTCAAGCCATGCAAGGTTTCCATTGCGGTTCTTGCCGGTGCGCACGGTATACCGGGTTCCGTCGATGCCGCTCTCGCCGAAATCGATGACGTTGTCTTTGGGCGTGTAACGACCGTCTTTCTGTCGGAAGGCCGAGAGGCGGTATTTGCCGCCATCGGTGGAGGTAAAGCAGCAGACCAGCGTGCCCGGGCCGCCATTGTCCGCCCAGTAGCGGAAGTCGAGCGTGCCGGCCCAGGGACCTTCGGGTACGGTCTTCCAGTCGTACAGTCGCGGCTCAAGTCCCGCGTCGACTGCGCCGGCGTAAGACCACCCGCGGCGTTCCTTGTTGTCGGTCATGGTTGTTTCTCCTGATCTGCGTCGGGTTCGGTGCCCGTGGATTTTGCCTGTTGTGGACGGTGTTACAGCGGCGGTTTGCGCTCAGAGGCGGCGAAGGTGAACTCGCAGGCGTCCTCGTCGATTTGGGTCATGTCGAGCCGCCAGTCGTAGTCGGCCACGGTCCCGCCAACGTTCTCGCCCACCTTCAGCGCGTAAGACCGGTTCCCCACCACGACACTGCACGCCGCCTGGTAGTTGAGGTAACCGACGACACCGAGAAGCAACTGGTTGGGAACAAGCCAGGCCGACCGCCCGAAATCGACGGTGAGGCGTTTGCCAGCAACCAGCTTGCCAAGCCTTGCAGACAGGGCGTCCCGTTCGGCGGTGCGCTCGTCCATGGCGTGCTGGAGGGACGCACTGTCTTGCCTGGCCGTCGCGAGCTGTGCTTCAAGGTCGCGGATGGTATCGGGCAGCTTCTGCAGTTCGGCGAACGCCTGGCGCTCGGTCGCGGCAAGCCGCAGGGCCGCGGTCGCCTCGCCAAGCTGTTCGATGCGCGAGGGCAGGTTGAGCTCGCGGCTGGCCTTGTAGCCGGCAAGCTCGCTTGACTGGAAGTACAGCGCAAATCCCCACGTTGCGCCGATGCACGTCATGGCGAGCGTGGCCATCTGGCCGAGGAGGAGGGGAATGCCGGATGAGGGGTCGGGGTGTCTCTGCATGGGGCTGCTTGGACAGGACGGGTCCTGTTTATCGGCACTCGTTGGCCTTTCTTGACGTGTGTGGCGACGGGCGACGCCCTGCGTCCGACCTGGCGTCTCGCGGTCAACGTCCCGCGATGGTCAGCAGTCGCACGAGGTCCGCCTGCCGGTTGGTTCCGGTCTTGGCGAGCAGCGCACGGAGTTGTGTGCGGACCGTGTTGTGCGACACGGACAGGGCCTCCGCCGCGCGGTGCAGGGTTGCGCCCTGCGCCAGAATCTGTGCGAGCCGGCGTTCGGCATGCGTGAACGGCCAGGGCCATGCGACGTCGGACGCTGCAGCTGGCGCGGTCCTGGTGAGGAACACCACAAGGCTCGTGGACGGTTCATCCCACTGGGCCGCGGCGATGGCGCCGACGGCACACGCGCGGACGATGACCGGCGGTTGGAATGCTCCGGCAAAAACCCGGAACGTCACCGGCGCCGGTGGTGGCCTTTCTGCCAGATATCCCAGTCGTCTTGTGTCGCTGGCATTGCAAAAGCGCAGGTGTCGGTCGGCGGTCAGTCGGTAAAGGCCGCTCGCTTCCATTGCCTCTGCGGCGCGGTTGCGGTGGACGAGTTGGCCTGCTGCGCCCATCAGCACCACGCCGTCGCTGACCAGATCGAGTGCCTGGCGGAACGCCTGGAGCCGTTGCCCCAGATCGCCGAGGCGCTGCTGGAGGAGGTAGGCCGAGCGCAGGTGCGGCAGGAACGCTGCGGCCAGCGCCCGTTCTTCGCTGGAGAAGTGCCCCTCATCCCGGTCCCGGTTGATGGTCATCAGCGCGAGCCCTCCGGCGTCGCTGCTGTGAAAGCAGAGTGCCATGCCGTGCAGCACACCCGCTGGGGCAAGCAACTCCTGGAAGCAGCGGGTGTCCCGGAGTGCTCGCTCGGTGACCAGTCCCTCGTCGTCTGCGACACCGTCCTCCGCAAGCCGCGCCCCCGCGGCCGTCAACCACGGGTGTTCGTGCACGTACAACGGAAACCGTTCGACGAGCGAGGCATCGAGGCCGGTCCAGGCGTCAATCTGCCCGAGACGGCGGACGGGGTCATACGTTTGGTAGGAGACGACGTGCGCCCGGAAGACGGTCGAGAGGGCGCCAAGGACAGGCGTCCAGGGGGAGTCCACAACCGATTCGGCCGTCAGTGCCGCCGTCAGTCGCCCAAGCATGTGGGGGTCTGCGTCCACGCCCTGTCTCCGCAACCGGGCCGCGCGAAAGCGCTGTCCACGCCACGAATGGCTGTTGCGCGCGCCTCCGGGAGGTAGGGTACGACGATCAAGGCGACAGGTCTTGCGAATTCCGCTCAAGACGCTGCCGGTTTCGTCCGGCGTGGCGCCCTTGGTGTAGGCCCGCCGGGCGGGGGCGGGCAGTGGCGTCCGCACCTGCAGATCGGTCCGGACGCCACGGTGGCTTTTGCAATGTCACATGGGTGCGTCGCACTTGACATCCCAGCCATGGGCGACGGCAGTGTTGGCGCCGGCACACGCGTAGAAGTTCACGTAGGCAGACGACCCGGGGGGTGCGAGTGGGGCTGCCGGAATCCGGCCACCAGCGGGAATGTCGCTCTCCATGTCCCGCCCGCGGTCGCAGTTGAATCCGGCCCCGTTTGTGCACCACACGACGCTCACGGTCTGGTTGCATCCGTTGACGAGCGTAAGGCCCGACTGGCTCACGCATCCGGTGGCGGGCTGGCCCTGCGGCCGGTGTGTCGGTGCGTCATTCGATGTCCCCGCATTGACACTCGTGGCTGTTGCCGCTGCAAAGATCGCTCGCGCAGGTACCGTTCGTGCACTGGCCAGCTGGGTCGTGCCCGTGGCCCGTGCGGCCCGCAGGTTGGCATGCTGTACGGCGAGGTTGGCGGCACCGCGGGCGAAGCTGGCAAAGGCGGCGTTCAAAGCTTGCCGACCGCTGTCATCGTTCGATTCGTCATCATTGTCGTCATTGTCATCGACGGCAACGACAGCCGCGGCGGGTGCGTCCTGCGGCCCTCCAAATGACACAAAGGTGCCGTTTCTCCGGACGGACCGGATGTTGCCCTGCGCGTCGGTAAGGAGCGCGCCGTCCGTGGTTTGTCCGTGGTCCCAGGTGGCCACCAGGCGGTCACCGTCCATGACCGGTCCGTCAACCACATCGGTGTGCGTGAGATACATGGTTCCCGGGCCGTTGGTCCTGCCCTCCGACCAATGGCCCTGGTAGCGGAGCTGGCCGTCGACCGAGAAGAAGCTTCCAACGCCGTCCTCGTGCCCGTCCGACCAGTGGCCGACGTAGCGGCCATTGTCGTAATAGCGCGTGCCGTTGCCGTCCATGTAGCCATTCCTGAAGTCGCCCTCGTAACGCAATTGCCCCTCGCCATTCCGGATGTCTCCATGGCCTTCGAGCCTGCCGTGAGTGAATGTTCCATGGTTCTTCGAGAGGACCGTTCCGCCCTGTGACCAGACAAGCTCGCCCGCACCTGCCGCGTAGCCGTCGACGCAGCGCCCCGTCCATTGGACGGACACGCCCGGTTTTGGGTCACTGTCAAAGACCTTGCACCCGCTCGTTGCTTCGATGAAGACGTCGCCCGACGATTCGTTTGCAAGGCTGCAAACCGGAAACGCGATCGCGAGTACCACGGAAACGACAGCGACCGATGTGATTGTGCGCATGAGACCTCCCTTACCCCGTGCCCGAAAGACCGTTGCCCCTGCATGCCGAACCTACCCGTCACCGGGTCAGCTGGCGTCATCCGTTTGGATGAGGAAAGCGCTCAGGGGCACGTCATGACAGGCATGCGGAATGGGGGCGGGTTGATCCGGTGCGGGCCCGATCGTGACGGGGGAGGTGCGGTCGCGGCAAAAGGAATCGCGCCCGGAGGGGCGCGATTCTGGCGTTGCGTACATGGGGCATCACACCGTCTTTTTAGCGGCCTGGAAGGCCCGCTCGATGCGCGCAGCCCGCGTCTGGTCGGCGGCCGCCCGCCGGAAATAGCTGGCATAGCGCGAGGGGTTGTGCTGCATCAGTGCGAGGGGTGGGAAGTTGATGCGGTGGAGCTGGCGATGCTTCTCACTGACATCGAGTTCTTGGGTGTACGTTTTTCGCAGCACGGTGCTGCCCCAGACGTGACCGAGGAGCTGCATGATGTGCTCGTCGCGAAGCTCGGAGCGGTCAGCAAGCGTGGCAAACGAATGGCGCAGGCTGTGGAAGGTCTTGGCCTTCTCGGTAATCCCGCACGTGACGCGCAGGTGCTTGGGATACCATTTTGACAGCCGGTGCGCGATGCCCGACGCCGCAGGTTTCATGTCCGGGAACAGACGCTCGACGCCCGCTTTTTTCGCCTGGTCGACGTACGCGAGGAACCCGGCCTTGAGAAGGACATCGTGCGGGGAAATCTTGCGCCGCGACGAGATGTTCTTGACGCGCTTCCCCTCACCCATCGACACCGACACGCACCAGATGCCCTGGACGCGGACAACATCGCGCACGAGAAGCTGGGCGATTTCCGTCTGGCGCATTCCTGCGTAGAGGGCAAGACGCATCGCCCAGGTCTGCCAGGCTGGCAAGCCTGCGAAACACAAACCCAAGACCACCGAATCCCCGGTTCTGATCGGAAACCCAACAGAGATGTTGGCGAACGCGCTAACCCAGCACGGCGTAGAGGTCGGTAGTACGGGCGACATCCTCTGGTTGCCAGGCGACCTGGGCCTGAAGCGTTTCATCCACGACTTGCCTTCGTCGAATCCAGGCACCCACCTGGTCGCGTTCGAACTCGTTGCCGCCAGCCCACTCACGAGTAATGGCCCGATTTACTCGACCATGTTCGGTCATGGCGATTCACGCGAAAAAGCCGTAGCCAACAGTTTCGTCAAGACGATGATTGGCCCGCTCCACGTCATGCTGGAGTCCTTGTCCAACCACGTGTGTGACCCACCCCAGACCGTCATTGAGGCGTGGGCGTCGGCGACAGCAGGCTGGACGGTCTTCGAAGGGCAGGTGATCACTGAGGAATCCGAAGGATCAACGCATTCGCTCAGCTCGATCTACCAGGGGCATGGCTGGCCGGCACTTCGCCGGATGTTCGAAGCAACGCAAAGCCGCGGGCCTCACGCCATTAGCGTCTCGCTCGTCAGCTTCGGTGGGGAGGTGAGTGGCATTGATATCCTGCTGGATAACGAGCCCTGGATCGAAGCTATCGAGCACTTCCGAACGCTTCCGTGGCAGGCAGGGCCGGGCTATGAGTCCGCCCGGCATTTCGCCATTGCGCTGGAAAAGGATGTGGCACCGTGAGCCTCGCCGATCGGAGGGCGGGAAGCTCACCGTTGCGCGATGCGGAGCTGACGATCTAACGACATCGATTCGGAGATCCAGATGCGGCACTCCCGCGGATCAGGTTCCCATGCGCCGCCTTTCTTGCGCATGATCGTGATACCGCCGGTACCGCACAGCCCGCCACATACGAAGCCATAGCTGAACACCGCCACGTCATGGCGTTCATTGAAGGCGATCGCGGAGAAGGTGAGGAGCGCCGCTGATATGCCTGCCTTCACGGCGTCCTTGACCGGCTTTCCTTGTCCAATCAGCCGTTGCGGATCGGTAGGGCGCCAAGTCGACCGATCAACATAGTGGATGGACGGGTCCGGCCCGAGCACCTTGCTGAGATCATCGATGCGTTCAGCGGGGCGCTTAATGATCGCTTCGATATCGGGGTGGCCCCCGCAACCGCCGTCGTCACCCTCGGGGCGCATCGGCTCAGCGACACGCGCCACGTTGACAGCGTCATGGCTCTTGCCCATCCAATGACGCAGGAAGGCCTTGTAGACGGCTGCTGCGTCCGTTGAAGTTGTTGCGTCTTGCGCAGGTACGTCTGCTGGCCCGACCGACGCGGCTGCCATACCGATCACTACGAAGGCTAAGAGCCTTACGGTCCTCATGTAGTTGTTCCCCTGTTTCGTGGCAGGAAAGCAGCGTGGATTGTGTGGGTCATGGTCGAACATCCGTGCCCTGGCCGTCAGGCCATGCGCATCAGATCGTCTCGCACGACATGCCCTGGACCATCGATGGAGCCGTGCTTAACGGGGGCGAATCCGTAGCTCTGTGGAGGATCCCCGTTCTTTTGCGTGGTGTAGTACATGTGCCCCGGCGTGGACGTGGCGCCTGGCTCCTTCTCTTGCGTAAGGGGCGTTCCGGGTGCGGCTGCGTAAACCGTTACGGTGTACCTATCCTTGTCCATGTCTGTTGCTCCGTTACTCGCCGGTGTTGTAGTAATCGTCTACGCGTACAGTAGTGGCGACGCCTTTGAATGCGGGCATCGGCTCGATCGTTGATATCTCGGCGATGTAATGTCCATCGCGTTTGGCATAAAAGCCACAGGCCGATAGATTTGACTCGTCATCGAGCCCTGCATAGAGATGGAGTCGGCAGACCGTCGGATCTGTGCGGGGGCGTGGCTTACCGGTATTTCCGGCTATTATCGTTTCGGTGTCTTCGGTCTCAATAGGTACCTGAGTGCCGTGGTCGTCGTAGACGATACGGACGCGGATCAGCCGGGTGTGGAGTCGGACGTCGTCGACCGCCGGAAAGTCCGGCGCATGGGGTACATCCACGCCGATCATTAGGTGCCGCTTGGCGTCCACATTGCCGCTGTTGATGTCGAACGGGATGGTGATGCTGTTACCCGAGGCATCGAGCGCAAAAGCGGCTGACACGGGGATCGTGCCTGGCGCGCTACGAGATTCGGACGTGGCGTGGGCTCCCGCTCCGATGGCTATGGCACAGACGAATAGCAGGCCAATAGTGGCTCTGTTACGCATATCCGGCGACCTCTCTCCTGTGATTCCGAGTAGATAGTCGCACACCCATCCGAATGGAGCGAGCCGCGCCTATGTAGCTTATCAACGCTGTACGCGCAAATCGGCAGGTTTCTTTTGCACATCCATATCTAAGCAGTATCCGATGCCATCGGATACGCTTTTGAGTTCGATCAAAAACACGCCAAATGGTAGGGCGTTGAAGTCGGACGGACTACACACGATGTCCCAAGTTCCTACAGACATCATCAGCAAACATTTGCTACCGTCGTCTCGTTGCCCGCGCGCGCACTTCACCCCCGCCGCGCAGGCAACCACCGCCCAAAGCGGTGAAAGTCGCGAGCCAGAGGTGTTACGAGCACCCCTGACCCGCTAACCAAAACCAACTACTGGAGAGCTGATTTGGCTACCCCCGATCATACGGCACTCGCTCGCCCGCCGAATCCCCCCGGCGACACCTCAACGGTCAACGGGCCGCCTGCATAAGCCGCAGGCACGGTTGAAGAACCGCGGCGAAGCCTTCTTTTGAGGTAATTCTTGATCGAATGAGGCAGGCGAGACGCCTGGCACGCCTCATCGGTGGCCTCCGCCCGAATACGTCGTCAATCAAGCCACCCGGAGCCCGGCCACGGGCAGCCGGAAAACCCGCGATCGTATGGTCCGTGGCATGGCAGGTCGTGTTGACTGTCGTGCCACGTTAGATCGTGGTGTGGCTATACACGAGAGAGAATAATGAGAGCACCGAACGAAGCGCCGGTGAGCGAACTGCCCGCAAGCGAAACCACCACCGCGCAGGACATTCACGATCTGATGAACGAAGCGACGATGTGGCTTCAATACTCCCGCGGTGTAACAACCACGCTGGCTGATCTCATTCACGAGGCAGAGGAAGTGGACCTGAGACGGCTGGCACTGGCGCTTGAGGCCATCGCAGCTATGACGAGGCTGGGCGCCAGCCAGCTCAGTGAAGCGCATGCCACTGCTCATTGGATTGCGGCTATCGGCGACGCGAACAACGCGTAGCCAAGGAATCGTCCTTCGCTGGCCCGGTGATCCTTGTCGAGATCATTGGCTCATCTGAGCTCGATCTGTAGTGCAGCCGGGCCGGAATAAGGAACCCCTAGTAGGGGAGCAGGGATTCACTGTTACTCTGCGACGGCGGAACGCGCCACCTGTGCTAGATACGCTCAACCTCATTAACCATCGTTTCTTTGTTCCCAAGGAAAGAAATCATGGCTCTCCCGAATGCCTATGCAAGCCATCTTTCCGAGTTTGGTATCGATCTTCAAGAGGCCTTTGGCATCGCCGACGTTGCGATGGATAGAGAAGCAACTCTGCGAGCGATAGCCATCCTGGCGGAAGTGGGGGCCATCATCCTGGGTGGCGACGTCTACTTGGACTCAGGGATGGGGCTTCGATTCGCCATGGAAAACTGGTACACGGAAGGACAGCCGGGTGAAAGCGATCAATCACTCGCCGCGCGCTCTGTTAGCGACAGCCGAAGCTACGTTTCCGGCTTCGAAGCCTCGACAAGTGAGACGGCCTATTTCTCGTTGGTGATCCGGCAAGACTAACGGAGTCAGGCACGATCTGCCGTTGGAACTCGCGGGCCAGCGGCCACTGGGCTCGACGATGGGCCACCCAGGAAGTGAAGCGGCACGACATTGAATCTTACGGTGCGACGAAGCCCGCACTGCGCATGGACGAGGGACCGATGATAATTTCGCGATGTGTTACCCGGTAGCCCTGCCTTCACACAAATCATTGCGAATGGCGAAGGAAGGTAACAGCGCTACAATTATCGGGCGATTCCGGTGGCCGCAGCGATCTTTTGAGGGGCGCGCCAGGTGATCCGAGCCGAGGAGCACACATATTGAGTACCGTACTCGCCGCATTGGCCAACGATTTCTTCGAGCGGGTTAATACGGAGCTAAAGCCGTTGGGTTTCAGGGGTTCGAAAAGCGACCAGGCGTTTCGGATCCGCACGAAGACGGGAACAGGGGTGGCTCACTACGCGGCAGTTCGCCATCTCGGCATCGATTTCGCTGTGCAACTGGACTTCGGCGTTCGCATTGATGCGGTAGAAGCATTAACGAATGATTTCCCCGCCTCATTGAATCCCGCCCGACGGAAGAAAGTGGCGACGCTGGGTGTCGGCTACGGAAATCTGATCCAGGGATCGCCCATATCCTGGACCATCGCACGCGCCGAGGATGTCCCTTTCGCGGTGGACGAGTTCACATCGGCCGTCGTGTCGACAGGCCTTCCATTCTTCGAGAAGTATTCGGATATGGCGAAAGCGCTGCAGGCCCTGGGCGGCAATGAGCCTGTTCATTGGGAGCTGATGCCGCTACACGACAAGCGAGCGAGCCGTTCGCTGATCCTGGCTTACCTCCTGCGCGACAGAGCCGTGTTTGACGGGCTGGCAAAGGAGCACGAGGAGAATCTGGTAGCCCGCAACCACATGGGCCTTGATGATTTTCGAGCGCTGGTAGCCGACCTTCGCGAAGCGTGGCCCTAGCCCCCAGCGCAGGCGGTGCACGTTGTGCCGCTCGTCAACGCCGCGTCACCGTGGCAGGATCGAGCCATCGGACGGCGTTGGGGGCGCACGAATGCGAACGGTGGCACGTTACGGGGTCTACGGCACCCTCCTGCTTGCTGTTCCCGCCCTTGTCGTAGCGGTTCCCGCCGTCGCCGGCCGTGATCTGCCCGAGCTCCCTTATTACCTGATGCTCCTCGCCTGCCTGGCGGCCTGCGCGACCGCGCTGGGCTGCATGCGCTCGCCGGGGTACGACCGGCGCACGATGTTGAGCCTGGCCATCGGGTTGGGATGCTGGGCGATCGGCATGGCCAATGCGATCGCCACTTCCGGGACTGATGACAATGCCATCGTCAACTACGTGTTCTTCATCGCTTACGGGCTGCCCCTGCTTTATGCGGTTTCGGCAAGTCGCGATGAGCCGACGACGCTGAGCCGGCGCGTTGTCGATGCGATCCTGCTCATCCTTCTGGTGGTCCTGTGTTACCTCGGTGTCGAGGACCTGCAGGATAGCGATGGCTTGCTACGCCATGAGTACGTCGGTTGGGTGGCGGCGGCGTTCGATGTCGAGAATGTGTTTCTCTTTATCGTCTTTTTCATCCGCACCATGGCGGCGGATGATGACCGAGAGTATCGCTTCTTTCGCGCCACGACAGCCTTTCTCGGCGTCTACGCCGTCGCGGCTGCGGTCCACAACCATGATGGCCTTTACCCGGAGACGGTATGGCTCCAGAAGGTCACCGATGCGCTACCCGCCGTCGCATTTATCTTGCTTGCGTGCCTGTTGCACGGAAGCCGCGCGCCGCGCCCGTTCAAGCCGCCGTATCGGCGCTGGGCCCGGCTGATCTCCACCGGCTTCGCCCCGGGCGTGCTGCTTGCTGCCGTCTTCGCGATGAGTGTGGGCATTCGGGAATCGCATGGCGCTGTAGGCCGCATTGCCCTCGCGCTGGCGATGCTGGCCTACATCGTTCGGATCGTACAAACGCAGTTCTGGTTCGCAGCGACACGCGATCGCCTCAAGGAAGCGCTTTCGGCGGTCGAACGCCTGTCGTTGCTCGATGAACTCACCGGGGTCCCGAATCGTCGCGCTTTCGAACAGGCGCTTGTTGCGCTCACCGGGGAGGCGCAACGGGACGGTCGGCCGCTAAGCGCGCTGATGATCGATGTTGACCTGTTCAAAACCTTCAACGACACGCTCGGCCACCCCGAGGGCGATGTGGCCCTGGTGGCAGTCGCGCGCTTGCTGGCGGGCACGTTACGTCGACCCGCGGATTTCATTGCCCGGTACGGCGGAGAGGAATTCGTGGTGCTTCTGCCGAACACGCCCGTCGAAGGCGCTGAAGTAGTAGCGCGCCGCATGACGCGTGCCGTCTACGACGCAGCGCTGGATTTTCCGCAAGGTATTGATAGCCGGGTGACAGTTAGCATTGGCATCGCTTCCAGTGCCGTGACGAAGGGATTTGATCTCGTGCGAGAAGCGGACGTTGCGCTCTATCGGGCGAAGCAATCGGGAAGAAATGGGCACGCGGCCCATACGGTGGCCGTGTAGACGGATACGCGGTGTCGACGCATGCCGAGTATGCGGGGCAATCGTTTCCGCCTCAGGTTGCAGTCCGGCGCACCGGTAAACCTCCCCCGTGTTGGCCAATCTGTCCGACTAAGCCGTCCTCACGTCGATAGAGTGGCCCGTGGTAATACGATTGGCTGATACCCGCCCCGCGACAAGGCGCGTAGGGTCATAGGCTGTACTGCGGAGGTCAGCCATGGTTACCATTTCTGTTCGCTGCACAGATCAGCGCGCCAGTGACTGTTTCAAGACCGTGGAGGTCGAGACGGGCATGGCCGAGCTCACTCCAGCGCAACTTGCCGATATCTTCGATGCGGGCGCATCCAAGCCGCCCCAGACGCCTCCGAAATCAGCCGCGTTCGCGGTCGACACCACTTATTTCGTGCCGGTAAGCCTCGACGACACGGTATGCGTATCGTGTTTGAGAGATCGATCGTCCGAAATTCCGGAGTGATGTAGCGGCACGATACTCGATGGAATCACCACTAGTTTCCGGAGATCGCCTCCACTGCCTTGGCTGCCACTGGATAGCCATTCAATTGCAAGAGCAATGCAATGAGCGCCGTAGCGCCGATTAGCACGGCGGATACGCCCGCAACCGCACAGAGTGCGAGCTGCAGCTTGGTTGGGTATTGGCTCAACGACTTTGTCAGCGCGGCAATTTCCACGCGAGTCTCGCGTATATCGGCCCTCAGTGTTGTCTCGACGCCGTCGATCTTCGCGTCAAGTGCGATGATCTTTTTGTCGATTTTCGCTTCAAGCGCATCGATCTTGCTGTCGAGCTTCGCTTCAAGCGCATCGATCTTGCTGTCGAGCTTCGCTTCAAGCACATCGATCTTGCTGTCGAGCTTCGCTTCAAGCACATCGACCTTGCTGTCGATCTTGGCGTCGAGGACGGCAAACTTATGATCGACCTTGGCGTCAAGTGCAAGGATGTCGCTGCCCAGCTTGTCGACAGCACGCACGACAAGCGCGACCTTTTCCTTGGTGTCGCGTACGTCGCTGCGAATGTCCGAAATATCGCGACGTACATAGAAAAATCCGTCTTCCAACCGGGTTACTCGTGTGTGTAAGCCGATATCATCAGGTGGCCGTCCCGCACTTGCAAGCGCGCTCGCAGCGGTTTGTCCGTCGATGCCAATGCGTGTGTCGAATTGAGACGTATCCACGATGGTCCCGATGCGTTGGCTGGATGAGGTCACCCATGCTACGAAAGAGCGGCGTACGAATGGCCCGCGAGGTCGCGTAGGAATCGGCCGACATTCCAAAAGAAAACGGGGCGCCTGGGCGCCCCGTTCAGCACACACATCAAGCAGCCAATCAGCCCTTGATAAAGGCCAGGATATCCGCGTTCAACTCATCCGGATGCACCGTCAGCATACCGTGCGGGTAGCCCGGGTAGATCTTCAGCTTGCTGTTCTTCAGCAGCTTGGCCGAGAGCAGGGCGGCATCCTTGTACGGCACCACCTGGTCATCATCACCGTGCAGGACCAGGGTCGGGATCGTGATCTTCTTCAGGTCTTCGGTCTGGTCGGTTTCGGAGAACGCCTTGATGCCGTCGTAATGCGCCTTGGCCGCACCGGTCATGCCCTGGCGCCACCAGTTCAGGATGATCGGCTGCGATACCTTCGCACCCGGGCGGTTGAAGCCGTAGAACGGGCCGGCGGCCACATCCCAGAAGAAGTTCGAGCGGTTCTCGGCAAGCGCCTTGCGGAAGCCATCGAACACTTCGAGCGGCAGGCCGCCCGGGTTGGCTTCGGTCTTCAGCATCAGCGGCGGGACGGCGCTGACGAGCACGGCCTTGGCCACGCGGCCGTTCGGCTGGCCGAAGTTCGCGACGTAGCGCGCCACTTCGCCACCGCCGGTGGAGTGGCCAATGTGCACGGCATTCTTCAGGTCGAGGTGTTCGACCACCGCCCACGCATCGGCGGCGTAGTGATCCATGTCATGACCATCGCTCACCTGCTGCGAGCGGCCGTGGCCACGGCGGTCGTGGGCGATGACGCGGAAGCCCTTCGCCAGGAAGAACAGCATCTGCGCATCCCAGTCGTCCGCGGAGAGCGGCCAGCCGTGATGGAATACGATCGGCTGGGCATCCTTCGGTCCCCAATCCTTGAAGAAGATTTCCACGCCATCCTTGGTGATGACGGTGGACGACTCGACGCGGTGGCCGCCTGCAGCCGCCTTGCCCGGAGCGGGTGCGGCGGCAGCGGAGGTGGTGGTGCCGGCGGCGAGGGCTGCACCGGCAACCATGGCGCCTGCGGTCAGGCCGGCCGAGGTGACGAACTTGCGCCGGGGGGCGTCATGCGACGCAGTGGTGTCGAACTCGCTCACGGGAGATCCCCTACATTATTAATGGTTGGGGAACTATGCGGGAGCGTATCGATTCCCTCTTGCACATGCCTGCTGTCCAAAACAGACAATGCGGACATGACGCCGCAGGCTCAGGCAATAGACCCACCACCGTCTACCGTAATGGTCGAGCCCGTGGTGAATCCGGTGCCTGCGGCGTAGAGCACCGCGTTGGCAATATCTTCGGCTTCACCCACGCGCTTGGCCGGTAGCTTGCCCGCGGCGGAGGCGAAGAATGCGCTGCGCGTGGCTTCATCCATGCCGTTCCACAGCGGTGTACGGATGACGCCAGGCGACACTGCATTAACCCTTATGGGGGAGAACTCGAGGGCAAGCCCGCGGACCAGGCTCTCAAGCGCTGCGTTGATCGCACCCTGCAACACCGATGTGGCGCTGGGCCGCACAGCCAGGAAGCCCGACACCAGGGTGAGCGAACCACCGTCACGAATCTTCGCCGCACGGGCAACCCGGTAGGCGCCCCAGAATTTGCTCTCCATCGCGGCGTAGGCATCGTCGAGACTCAACTGGCGGACAGGGCCACCCGGCGTCTTGGCCGCCGACACCACCACGTGATCCCAGGTCTGGCCACCGAGCAGGGCCTCGACGGCAACGTTATCGGCGGTATCGAGCTCCACTGCCCGGGCGCCGTGCCCGATGGCATCCGCGGCTTCCCTCAACTTGCCCGCCGAGCGCGAAGCGATAGTGACTTGGGCGCCGGCCGCGGCGAACGCCTTGGCGGTGGCCAGGCCGATGCCGGAGCTGCCGCCGACGACGAGGATATGCTGGTCAGTGAACGTGTTCATGTAAGTTCTCTGCAAGGAAGGAGGGGGTGGAGGCACTATGATTCTTGCCGCCGGACCGAAGAAGCCTCGCCGCCCTGAAAGACTCTTGCCGGACCATAAACAATGCTCGACAACCTGCTCGAACTGACCATCTTTGCCCGCATCGTTGCCACCGGCAGCCTGTCAGGCGCCGCCCGCGATCTGGACCTGTCCCTGGCGGTGGTGAGCAAGCGGTTGACGGCCCTCGAGGAGCGCCTTGGCGTGCGGCTTCTACAGCGGACCACGCGCCGCCAGTCGTTGACGGAGGAGGGCGAGGCCTTCCACGCCCGCTGTGTGCGGATCCTCGCCGAGGTACAGGAAGCCGAAGCGGCTGTATCCCGAACCCGCGATGCCGTGACGGGTGTGCTGCGAGTGGCCGCCCCACGGGCCTTCGGCCGCCGTCGCATCGCGCCGCTCGCGGTCGCCTTCCGTGATGCCCATCCCGAGGTGTGCGTGCAGCTCACCCTGAGCGATGCGCTGGTCGATATCGTGGAAGACGGCATGGATGTCGCCATCCGCTTTGGCGCCCTGGCAGATTCTTCGCATATCGCCCGCCGCCTCGCACCCAACTACCGGATCCTGTGCGCTGCGCCCGCGTACCTTGCTCGCCGCGGCATGCCGCAGGAGCCGGTAGCGCTCGCAAAGCACGACTGCATCATTTTCGGTGAGCACCCGACGCGCGAATGGACGTTTCGGGACAAGGATGGCGAAACCTCAGTTCGGGTCAACCCTGCGTACGTCACCAACGATGGCGAAGCGGCGCATGCATTGGCGCTTGCCGGCGGGGGCATTGTGCAGAAATCGATATGGGATGTCGGCGATGACCTTGGGACCGGACGACTCGTTCGCGTGCTGCCGGATCACGCCATTCCCGCTGCCCCGCTGCATGCGCTCTACGCCAACGCGCAGCACCTTGCACCAAAGGTAAGGGCGTTCGTTGCGTTTTGTGCCGACGCGCTGGAGAAGGACTGGCGCTGGGGCGAAGCCTAGTCCGGCCCGCCACTGGGGGCTCAGCAGCGGGCCAATCGCGAATCACTCATGGCTGATTGCCTCGAATACGTCAGCGACGAGCGGATGGCCCATCGCCCGTAGAAGCACGCCGATCAAGGCGGCGGCAGAGCCGAGCACCGCTACCGCCCCGGCGAGTGCCCACAGGGCGAACTGATGCTTGGTCATGTACCGATCCGCCAGGCCATCGATCTTGTCCGAAAGCGTTCGTTGTACGGTGTCGATCTTTTCAGTGAGCGTCCGTTCGACCGTGTCGATCTTTGCGTCGGTAGCATCGAGCCTGGCTTCCGTACGCGCCGAGATGCATTCGAGAGCGCTGAGGCGCACATTTATCTGGCGCACATCGGCGCGCGTCTCGGCCATATCGCGGCGGATGTGTTCGACGCCGCTTTCCAGTCTGCTAAAACGGGCTTCCATATGTCCTTCGCTGGGTAATTTGTCTAACCTGGCTGCGTGCGGAGGCCGGGCATGAATTGCCCGTTTGGCGGTGTATTCGCGCAGTGTCGCAGCCATGGTGTCCTGACCCTTGGGTTGACCAGTTGCCCGGATGCTACGTGGTCGTGCGGCCAGACGTGCCCGCGTTGTTGCGTAGTCCAAGCCCTACAAGCCTGGATGCGGCCAAATAAAAAGCCCGCGGAGGGGGGCCGCGGGCTCGGGTGTACGTCCATCGATGCAAAGGCTGCAGGGGAACAGCCGGAGATGCGTGGGACCGGTGCCTCTCGGCAACCTTGGGAATAAATATACTCGCCGGTACATGAATGAAGGTTAAGCCGCGCCCGTAGGCCAGGGCAGGGGCCCGAAACCGTACACCCTGTGTCCGCGAGCGTACGGCGCTGTGGGCCAGAAACGGCGCTGTAGAGCCATTTCTTGGGTTGGCACGGCCCGTGCTCTAAGGCTTCCATGGATATCGCCAAACCCGCCACCCCCATGCTTCGCCGCCCCCGCCTGTGGTGGCTGGCCGGTGCCGCCGCCACCCTGGCTGTCGTGCTGGCCGCCTCCCTTGCCCTGGGCCGGGCCGCCCCGACCGTCGCCCGTTCCGATGTGTGGATAGGCACCGCGGAGCAGGGCCAGATGAAGCGCGAGGTTCGCGCTAACGGAACCCTGATACCTCGGCAGCTCCGCTGGATTACCGCCGGCGCGGCGGCGACGGTGCAGCAAGTGGTCGTCGAACCGGGCGCACGGGTCAAGGCCGATACGCTCATCCTTCAATTGGTGAACCCCGAGCTGCAGGCCAACTTCGTAAAGCAAAAGGCCGCACTGGCCGGCGCAGAAGCCGCTGTCGCCGCTCAGAAGGCACTCCTGCACTCGCAGTTGCTCGATGCACAAGCCATCCAGACCCAAACCGAATCCGACCTGCTCACGGCCGACATCAAACGCATTGCGAACGAGCGCGCGTACGAGAAGGGCGCTTCAGCCGAAATCGAGGTGAAGCAAAGCAAGATCACCGTGGAGCAGGACAAAAAGCGCCTTGCGATTCAGCAGCAGCGCGTCGCCGCAATCAGGGCCAACATCGAAGCGCAGATCCGCGCCGAAGAGGCCAGGCGCGACGAAGCCGCCAGCGCACTTGAGATCGCGCGGCAGCAAATCGATTCGCTGGCCGTCCGCGCCGGCATCGATGGCATTCTTCAGCAGGTGGATGTGGAGCCGGGCCAGCAGATCGCCTCCGGTGGCAAGCTTGCCCGCGTCGCCCGCCCCGATGACCTGATTGCCCGCCTGCAAGTGCCTGAGGCGCTTGCCAATGATCTGGCCCTCGACCTGCCCGTCGATGTCGATACCCGCAACGGCCATATCACCGGTCGACTCACGCGCGTCGACCCCTCGGTGCGCAATGGCAGCGTTACCGTCGATGTCGCCTTCGATGCGGCGCTTCCCGCAGGTGCTCGCCCCGATCTGTCAGTAGAAGGCCGCGTGGTGCTTGGCACGTTGCCGCATGTCGTGAACGTTGGCCGCCCTTATGGCGCGGGCGCTAATACGGCGGGATCGTTGTTCGTGATCCGCCCTGGCGATAACGAGGCCCATCGCGTGCCGGTACGCTACGGCGCCATGTCGAGCGACCGCGCCGCGGTACTCGAAGGGTTGCACGCCGGCGACCAGGCCATTCTTTCCGATACCAGCCAGTGGAACGGCTATGACACCCTACGCCTACGTTGAGATGGAGAGCGACCCGATGAATCCCGCCACCCCCGTGAATGACCGCGCGCCCTTGATCCGCCTGGAAGGCCTGGGCAAGGTGTTCCACACCGACGAGGTGGAGACGCATGCACTCTCCGGCGTGTCGCTGGATATCCATGCGGGCGATTTTGTTGCCATCACGGGGCCTTCTGGCTGTGGCAAGTCCACGCTGCTGTCGATGCTGGGGCTGTTGGATTCGCCGTCGGCCGGCCGTTTCCTGCTGGATGGGAACGATGTGGCTGGCCTGGACCTGCGCAGCCAGGCGCGCGTGCGCAACGCGAAAATCGGTTTCATCTTCCAGGCCTTCAACCTGATCGCCGACCTTACCGTGGAAGAGAACGTCGCGCTGCCGCTCACCTTCCGCGACGACTACCGCCGCGACGTGGCGCAACGCCGCGTGCGTGAAGTGCTGGATCAGGTTGGCATGAGCCACCGCAATCGGCACTACCCGGGGCAGCTCTCTGGCGGCCAGCAGCAGCGCGTGGCGGTGGCGCGTGCCCTGGTGGGCGAGCCACGCATCCTGCTTGCCGATGAGCCTTCCGGTAACCTGGATTCGCGCAATGGCGAGGCGGTGATGCAGCTGCTGGAACAGCTCAACCGCGCTGGCGCCACGCTTTGCATGGTCACCCACGATCCTGCGTTCGCACGCCGCGCCGGGCGCATCGTGCATATGCTCGATGGTTGTATCGTCGATGAAGATACGTTCGAGCGCCTGCGCAACGAAGAAGACAAGGACATGCCCCTCCTGCGCGAGGTGACGCCGTGATCCCCGCCTCCGTCGCGATGACGGAACTGCGCCAGTCGTGGCGCGGCATGTTCCGGCGGCCGGCCTTCCTGTTGCTGGCCGTGTTCACGCTATCCCTTGGCGTTGCCACCATCACGGCCATGTTCGCGTTGCTCGATCAGGCGCTCCTGAAGCCGCTGCCGTTTCCGCACGCCGACCGGCTCGTCACGCTGGGCACGTACATGGACGACTACGGAAACGCCGCCGCACCGGGCTACTACGAACCGTTGAAGGCCATGCCATCGATCGAATCGGCGGGCATGATCGATGGCGGGAACGTCAACGTGAACATCGCGCCCGATGGCCGGCCCGAGGTAGCACTGGCGACCCACGCCGATCGCGGCTTCTTCGCGACCCTTGGGCTGCCCATGGCGCTGGGGCGTAATTTTGATGATGCCGAGAATCGTCCGCATGGCCCGGGCGCCGTGATCCTGACCAACGCCTTCTGGCGATCGCGATTCGGTGCGGATCCCGCGGTGGTCGGCAAGACGCTCCAGGTCGAGGGGCAGGGCATGCAGATCATCGGCGTGCTGCCCCGCGAGTTCCAGTGGCCTGTGCCGCTCGACATGGTGTTGTCGATGCAGCCCGACCCGGCATCACAAAACATGTCCACCAACCAGCAGATCGTGGCGCGCATGAAGCCCGGTGCCACGCTGGCCGGCACTGCGGCCGAGACCGCAGCCACGCTCACGCCCTTGCTGCTTGCGTCATCCGACGATGCGGCCAGGGCACGGGAAGCCCTTAGCCTGCAGCCGCCTCGCGCCCTGCCGCTCCTGAGCGACACCTACGTCGGCGAGCATGGCAAGACACTGTGGCTGTTTCTGGGGGCCGCGGCCTGCGTGCTGTTGATCGCCGTGATCAACCTGGCCAGCCTTATCTTGTTGCGTTCACTCACGCGCACGCATGCGAGCGCGGTGCGTGCGGCGCTCGGTTCTTCCACCGGGCGCCTGAGCTTGCCTGCCTTTGGCGAGGGCCTGCTGATCGGCCTGCTCGGTGCCTCGCTGGGCCTTCTGCTCGCCTGGCTTGGGTTGAGGCTGATGGGCGATCTCGTGCCGCCGGAGTGGCTGCGCGGGGAGCATGTCGCGCTGACGGGCATGAGCATCGTCTTCGCCCTGGTTGCCGGCCTGGCGGCCGCGGCGGGCGCCACGTTGCTCGCGGTGCTGCGTGGCCGGCGCCGTGACTGGCGACGCGAGCTGGTGGGCGGGGGCCGCGGTGGCATGAGCCGTGAGGATGGGCGGGCAGGGCGCGCATTGGTGGTCGCCCAGGTCGCCGTGGCCGTTGTGCTGCTGGTGGGCGCGGCGTTGTTTACCCGTACGCTGTATGAGCTCGAATCCATCCCCATGGGTTTCACCAGCCGCAACGTCACGACGTTTACGCTCTCGCCCGTGAAGCAGCGCTTCGTTACCGTGGCCGACGTGTCGGTGCTCGCCCGCAAGGTCCGGGAGCGCCTGGCGCGCCTGCCGGCGGTCGAGGGCGTAGGTGTTTCCAGTAACTTGCCCACGGGCTCACAGCTGAACTGGCCCATCGTGCTGCCCAATGGCGCGCCGCTGGGCGTGCAATACCGGATGACCGGTCCCGGATTCCTCGAGGCCGTGGGCGTGCCACTGATGACCGGTCGCCTGTTCGCGGATACGGATGTGGCGGGTGCCGATCCGGTGTGTGTCGTAAGCGCCGCGTTCGCACGGAAGTATTTCGGCGATGGCGATGTACTTGGGCGTGTTGTGATGCTGCGGCTCGATGACACGCGACAGCTTCCGCTGCGCATCGTCGGTGTCGTCGGCGACGTGCGCCAGCGTGGCCCGGCCGAACCCATGCCACCGATCCTCTACACGCCCCTCGCCCAGGTGCCCGAAGGGATCTGGGCGATCATGCGGCAGTTCGGCCCACTGAGCTTCGCGGTGCGCCTGCACCCCGGCATGGGCCTTGACGATGGTGTGTTGGGTGACGCCGTCAACGAGGTGGCCCCAGGCCAGCCGATCTCCAACGTGCAAACGCTGGATAGGGTCGTCGCCTCCACGACCAGCGAGCAACGCCTCAATCTGGTTCTGGTCGGCCTTTTCGCCGGCCTGGCGCTCCTACTGGCGTCGGTGGGCCTGTATGCGGTGATGTCCGTGGCTGTCGCCGCCCACCGCCATGACTACGGCGTACGTGCCGCGTTGGGTGCCACGCAGAATCGCCTCCTGCTCACGGTGATCCGCGCGGCGTCGCTGCAAGTGGGGCTGGGGCTGGCTATCGGGTTGGCGATTGCCATGGTGCTCTCGCGGTTGCTGCGCACATTCCTGTTCGGTATCCAGGCATTGGACCCACTGGCGATCGGCGCGGTGCTGCTGATCCTGGGAGCATCGGGTTTGCTGGCGAGCCTGCCACCTGCCTGGCGTGCGGCGAAAGTGCGACCGATGCAAGCCTTGCGCATCGACTAGCCCGTATCGCATTCAACTGATTAGACTGCCACGCATGACTGAACGCTCCCGCACAGATCGCACGTTGCCGCATGTTCTCGTGGTCGATGACCAGGAGGCCGTGCGCGATGCGGTGCGCCTGTTGTTAAAGCACTCGGGCTACCGCACCAGTGAGGCGGCGGCACCTGCCGCGGCGCTGACGATGATCCAGGCCGACGAGTACGCCGCCGTGCTTGTCGATATGAATTTCGGCAAGGACACGACATCGGGCGAGGAAGGCCTTGCCCTGATCCGTGAACTCACTGCACGCAAGCCCGAGGTTCCGGTGATTGCCATGACCGCCTGGGCCAGTATCGAACTGGCGGTGGAGGCCATGCGCGAGGGCGCCGCCGATTTCGTTGAGAAGCCCTGGCAGAACACCCGGCTGCTCAGCGTTCTGGAATCACGCATTGCCCTGCGCCGGCGCGAACGTGATGTGCAGCGCCTGAGCGAGGCACAGGCCTTGTTGCTTGATGATGGCGAGATCTTCGTCGCCGAGTCGCCGGCCATGCGCCGGCTGATGGACGATGTATCGCGCATTGCGACAAGCGATGCTGCCGTACTGTTGCTTGGTGAGAATGGCACCGGCAAGAGCGTGCTTGCCAGGCGCATCCACCGGTTGTCGCCACGCCGCAAGCAGGCATTCGTGAAGGTCGATATTGGCGGGCTGGCACCCACCTTGTTCGAGGCCGAACTCTTCGGGCACGTGAAAGGGGCTTACACCGATGCGCGCCAGGATAGGGCGGGCCGCTTTGAAACGGCCGACGGAGGGACGCTGTTCCTGGATGAGATCGGCAACCTTCCGCTAGAGCAGCAGCCCAAGCTGCTTCGCGTGCTGGAAGAGGGGGAATTCGAACGGCTTGGTGCCTCGCGCACCCAGCGCGTGGATGTGCGCATCATCGCCGCGACCAACGCGGACCTCGATGGTGAGGTAGAGGCCGGGCGCTTTCGTGAAGACCTGCTCTATCGTCTCAGCGTGTTCCCCCTGCGGTTGCCCCCATTGCGCGAGCGGCGGGACGATATCGTGCCGCTAGCCCGGCACTACCTCGAAGCCGCCGCCCGGCGTTATCGGCGTGAGGCGCCGGCGCTGGATAGCGTGGTTGAACGCGCGTTGCTTGAGCACGCGTGGCCCGGAAACGTACGTGAGTTGGCGCACGCCATGGAGCGGGCCGCGCTACTAGGCGGCGGGCGCGTGCACGTCGATGATCTACGCCTGCGGAAAGCAGTGAAGCCGCGTGGCATGGATGACATGACGCTGGATGATGCCGAGGCCATGATGTTGCGTGTGGCGATTGATCGCCACGATGGCAACCTGATGCGCGCGGCGGAACAGCTTGGCATCACCCGCCAGCGCCTGTATCGCCGACTGGAGAAATACGGGCTCCAGCGCGATGAAACCGAGTAGTACTACGGCGACCGGCCTGCTCGTCGCGTTACCAGCGCTCCTCGCGTTGACGGGCGTATTGCTGGCCGGCGTTCCTTCAGTAGCCGAGGCGGTGGCGCTGGTTGCCCTGGTGATCGTGCTGACGTGGGCGGCGTGGCGTTTTGCCGGCGAGCGTACCAACCGATTGCAAACCGTGGTGAACTTGCTCGAGGCTTTGCGCGAAGGGGATTACGGCGTGCGCGCGTCGGGCACGGCGCGCGGGGACGATTTCGGTGATATCGCGCGCCACTTCAATGCGCTGGCGGCGCGGCTGCAGGACGAACAACGCGGCTTGCACGAATCGCTGCAGCTGCTGAGCAAAACCCTCGCGGCGCTGGATGGCGCGGTGTTTGCGTTTGAACGTGACGGCCGGTTGCGGCTGGTCAACCCGGCGGGCGAACGGTTGCTCGCCCGGCCCGCACAGGAGCTGCTTGGCACGGATGCGACGACGCTTGGTCTCGCTGCGTTGTTCGATGTGCGATCGGGCGACATCGTTCCTCACGCGTTTGCGGGGCAGTCCGGGCGCTGGCAAGTAGGCCATGCGTCCCTGCGCAGCCGCAGCCAGGAGGGGCGCCTGCTGGTAGTGCAGCCCATGGAGAGGGCCTTGCGTGACGAAGAGGCGCAGGCGTTTCGCCGCCTGCTGCGCGTTCTGAGCCACGAAATCACCAATTCCATGGCGCCGATCGCATCGCTGGTGGAAACGCTGCAGGGGGTGCTGCCTACCACCGGGAAGCCGCTCGACGGCGAACTCCACGAGGATTTGCGCCACGGGCTGGATGTCATCGGCCAGCGCAGTGCGGCGCTTCAGCGGTTTATTGGCCAGTACGCCCGGCTGGCACGCCTTCCGCCGCCACAACCGGCGGTAGTGGATGTGGTCGCCTTCTGTGAGCGGGTGGCGGGGCTGTTTAATGACCCGCGCATTCGCATCGCCCCCGGTGCGGCGCTACAGCTTCACGGCGATCGCGATCAGCTGGAGCAGGTGCTCATCAACCTGCTTCGCAATGCGGTCGAAGCCGGCGGCGACAGCGAGGTCGTGCTCGGCTGGCGACGCGCCGACAAGCACGTACTGGTGGAGGTAAGCGACCGCGGCCCCGGGCTACCGCCCAGTGGCAACCTGTTCGTACCGTTCTTCACGACGAAGACCAATGGCGCGGGTATCGGCCTGGCTTTGTCCAGGCAGATCGTGGAGGCCCAGGGCGGCTCCCTGGAGTTGCACGGGCGGGACGACGGCCAGGGCGCCGTGGCCCGCATGAGCCTTCCCTTGGCAGCGCCGGGCTAATCACCGCCCCACCCGCGCCGCACAGGCCCAATGCACATCTCCGGCAGTTCGCCTGCGGTACAGGCGGCGCGCACCAGCGCTCGGCTAGGCTAAAGACTCCATCAACGAAAGAGGGAGTACGCCATGCGTTCCATGTACAAGTGCCTGGTTATGGGTTTCCTGGTCCTGGCCTCGACCGGTACGGCTGCCGTGCAGTCGCTCGATCTTCCGTGCAACCCGCTGGTCTGCTCTGTAAAGGGCCCCTGACCTAAGGCCTGCGTCGGGGGCGGCCGAACGTCGCCCCCGGTGTTTTACGCCCGTCGCCCGGAAGGGACCGCGCGGGCGACAGGTGCGCGGTGCCCTACGAGAAGCGCGCCGGAGATCACCATGGCCAGCACGGCCTCGACGCGGATGGTGCTCGCTTCTGCAAGCAATCCCGGCGACGCCAGGGCGGCTTCCAGCGCCAGGGCAATGCTGGCGGCCATGCCGCCCATCGCGGTGCCATGCCACCCGTGCCGCCAGGCCATGCCCAGGACAGGCAGGAGCAACGCCAGTCGTGCTATCTGGCGCAGCATGTCGTCGTGCGTGGTCAGGCCCACCCACACCAGCGCTGCCAGCACGGGGAGCAGCCAGGCCACGACATCCTTGAACAGCGGGCTGCCGACGATACGGGCAGTGGTGAGCCCCTGGCCGCGAAGGTTCAAGAAGCGCTCGCGCAGGGCCAGGATGGTCGGCGTGAGGGTCAGCGCGCCCAGGTAGGAGCCGAGGGCGTAAGCCAGGAAGTAACCCATAGGGCCGGTGGCCGGGTCCGGCCACTCGGCGGTCGGGGTGTTCAAGATGGCGGCAAGCGCCGTGAGCAGGGTAGCGACGGAGGTGATGACGGCCGTGGCCAGGGCGGCCACGAGAATCATCGGCAGCCGCACACCGCCACGCTCGTCAATCACCGGCCAGTAGCGTCGTAGTGGCTTCAGGGCTGCCATCCAGAGCACCACCATCGGCACGGCAGCCGATATGGCCCAGGGTAAGCCCATGTCGCGGCCGTTTGCCGCGGCATCCTCGAGAAGAGGAAGGCCTTCACCCAAGGCCAGCGCGGGCCAATAGCGCACAGGGAGCAGAAGAAGTGCCGCCAGGCGCAAGCCGGACGTCAGCATCCACTGGGGAAAGGAAAGATGGCGCGCGATCTCATAGCCGGCGCCGTAGGCGGCAGCGATCGCCAGGTGCTGGCCCCAATGCCAGGGCGTGTGTCGAGCTCCGAGCCCATGCGCGCGTCCATTCATCACCGTTGCCAACTCCTAGCCATGTAGTCGTGGTCCGATGGCGGGAAGGATGCCACGTTTTCAGCTTGCCGACAGGTGGGGAAAGTTCTTAGGACGCACCGGCGTATATCGCAAGAACACGCTGATGGTAGAAACGCGTATCGACCGTCATGCGCGGGAATGTATCGGGGGGTCTTTCTTCCTATATATGCCCATGAGATCAGGCCGGGTGGGTCGTTATAATCATCCGATTGAATCCGCCCGAGGCAAGACCATGCTGCCTGACATCACCGAATCGAAAGCCGCCTGCCATTGCGGCGCCGTACGCTTTACGGTGAGGCTTAGCGACGGATTGCGCACGGCCAGGCGTTGCAACTGCTCCTTCTGCCGCATGCGTGGCGCCATCGCGGTTTCCGCGGGGCTGGATGGCATCACCATCGACCAGGGCGAGGAATCGCTCAGCGTGTACCAGTTCAACACCGGAACGGCGAAGCATTACTTCTGCTCACGGTGCGGCATTTACACGTTCCACCAGCGGCGCTCGAATAATGCCCAATACGGTGTAAACGTCGCCTGCCTTGAAGGCATTAGTCCATTTGATTTCGAAGAGGTGCCGGTGCTGGATGGCGTCAACCATCCAGCGGACACGGGGCTGAGTACTGGTACGCCGGTCGGGTTTCTGCGGTACACCGCAGCGTCGCCCGAAAGCCCTTCGGTACCCATGATCCGTCGCGCCCGGCTGAAGTCCGGACAATAGGGATCAGCGTGCGGCACAGGATCGTCTCTAGCCAGACACTGGCCCGGCTGTTTTTCACCGTCGCGCTGGCGCTCCTGTCGGGGTGCGCCATGGTCACGGTGGGCGATGTCTCCCCGCGCGAATACATTGCGCAACGCCGTGGCGATATCCTTTCCAGCCGCCATTTGAGCGGCCAGACCGCCGAAACGCTGGCCATGGCGGGTCTCGATGACCAACCATGCGAACGTGCGCCCCTGCCATGCATCAACGCATTAACCGCCGTTACGCCGATGGCGGAAGAGCGCCGGCAGGCGGCCATCGCTGAGCTGTGGGTAGCACGTGCCACGGGGGCCGATTTCGGTACCGGTCCACAAGCGGAGCAGGCACGGGTCGAGGCGTACTTCGAGGTGGCGCGGCACGCGTATGCCTACCTGTTCTTCACCGAGCGCAATGCGTCGGAACGCGCCTTTGAGGACCGCCAGACCCAGGTACGCGACTACTACAACTACGCCGTACAGCAGTTCGCGGTAGCGTTGGGGCGTCGCGCCCGTGAACGGCCCGGCACAGGTCTCACCACGGATGTGGGGCAGACCCATGTGACCGTGGATCTGCACTCATTGTCCTGGGCAAATGAGCGGCCGCGTGAAGTGGTCGCCGCTTCGGGTTTGCGCTTCCAGGGCATTCGTAGCACCTACCGGCGTGATGGCCTGGGTGCCGAACTGGTGGTGGACCTGCGGCCAGACGACGGTATGGTGCCGGATAAGGCGTACCAGGCCATGCCAACGCCCTCGGCCACCGCTTTTCTTCGCTTCGCGGGCGACAATCTGAATGCGGTTCTCACATCCAGCAGCGCCGTGCTGGAAGGGCATGATCCGTTCCAGGACGCGACGGTATCGGTTGGCACCACCACGGTGCCGTTGGCGGGTAACTTCACGGCGGGCTACGGCCTGTGGCTGGCACGGTCCGGCTTCGCTTCCCAATCGCTGGCCACCCTGTTTGGGCGGACCAGTGGGATTAACGCGCCACGCATCTACCTGATGCAGCCCTACGATCCGAATCGCCGGGTCATTTTATTGCTGCATGGGTTGGCTTCCAGTCCGGAAGCCTGGGTGAATGTCGCCAACGACATCCTCGGCGACGAACGCCTGCGCAGGCACTTCCAGGTTTGGCAGGTGTACTACCCGACCAATATGCCGATCGCGCTGAACAACCGCGCCATTCGCGATGTATTCGCTCGCACGCTCGCCCATTTCGATCCCACCGGCCATGCCGTTGCCTCGCAGAACATGGTGATCATTGGCCACAGCATGGGTGGCATCCTGGCCAGGCTGATGGTTTCGTCCTCGGGCGACATGATCTGGGATGAGGTGGCACAGGGCAGTGCGCGGCGGCGTGCCTTCCTTTCGCGCCGCGCAAAGGATGTGAGTCCCTACCTTCGCTTTGATGCGCTACCGAACTTCGACGAAGCCATCTTTATCGCTGCCCCGCATCGCGGTACGGATTTCGCCACCAATCGGCTTGCCCGGCTGGTATCGAACCTGATCCGATTGCCCGCCGCGGTCGTCACCCAGTTCGGCGGTATCCTAGCCGACCTTGCAGGTGACGACGGCGAGGCACAAGGCCACAAGGTCGCGCTGGTGCCTAATAGCGTCGACAACCTGCGTGCCGACGATCCCTTCATTCGCGCTGCAGCCAACCTGCCCATCGCGTCGACAGTTCGCTACCACTCGATCATCGCGCGCCGCAGCCCCGATGGCCCGCTGGAAGATACGAACGATGGTCTGGTGCCGTACTGGAGCTCCCATCTGGCCGGTGCGGAAAGCGAGAAAGTGATCGTTTCCGGCCATAGCGTGCAGGAGACGCCACAAGCCGTTCTCGAAGTGCGGCGTATTCTCACCGAAAACCTGAATCGTGCGAGTACAGATCCGCAGTAACGCCTAGTTTCCGCCGACGATATCGACGGCGTTGGCCAGATCACCATGCCCGGTCATGCGCAAAAGTAGCGCGATGAAGGAAAGGGCGATCGCCTACCAGAACGGCAGGCCTGGTCGTCAAAGACGGGCGCGTGAAAGGTATTTCAATCGCAAGGTGCTAGAATTTGTGCACTGCATCAAATTTAAGTGCCATGCCAAAGCTCAAGACCCGCATCATCGACCTCGCTGCAGCCGCCCGCGTGAGCCCGGCGACGGTTGATCGGGTTCTCAATGGAAGGGGTGGCGTGAGTGAGCGGGCACAATCGCGTGTGCTTGAGGCTGCCAAGCGGCTTAAGCTCAACCGGGTGATCGAGACCCCGCCGGCTCGGTGGCTCAACGTGCCCATCTTGATGCAATCGCCGACCATTCACTTCTATAAGGAGCTGGCCCGGCGGTTCGGTGATCACGAGATGGCCATGCGCCAGCTCAAGGTGCGCAGTGCCGTGCACACCTTCGAAAGCATCCTGCCGGCGGAAATTGCCGAGCAGGTCGAGCGCCTCGCCGCAGGGGCCGATGCCCTCGTGCTTACCACCCACGACCATCCGTTGGTGCGCGCGGCCGTACGCCGCGTCAGTGCACGCTGCCCGGTGATTACCCTGGCCTCAGATATTCCGGCCAGTGGGCGGCTGGCCTACGTGGGCACCGATACCGAAGCTGCCGGCAGGTTGGCGGGTGAACTGATGGGCCGCTTTCTCGGTCCTCAGGGCGGGCCGATTCTCATCATCAAGGGTTACCACCACTTTCGCAGTCACGAGCAGCGAGAGCGGGGGTTTCTGCAGGTTCTGCGCGAGCATTTTCCCAACGTGAGGATCATTGCCCGCGGCGATAGCCGTGAAGACCCAACGAGCACAGCCGACATCACCCGCGATGTGCTGCACGCCGTTCCCGGCCTGCGCGGCATCTACAACACATCGGTGGGTGACGAAGGCGTGGCTGAGGTGCTGGTCGCGGAAACCAAGCCGCACGATGTGATCTTCATTGGCCACGACCTGACCGACAGCAACCGGCGCCTGCTCGAACTGGGCCATATGGATGCGGTACTGGACCAGAACCTGGCGGGGCAGGCCGCGCGAGCGCTTCAGCATGTCCTTGCCCGCTTTGGCCGGGCCGCGGCACCTTCGCCAATATTGCAGCCCACCAGCATCATCATGCGGGAAAACCTGCCCGAAGTGATTTGATGGGAAACCATCAATCTCATGGGTTGAGGGTTTTACCTCAGAACGGCTGTTCATAATCGAAGGGTTCTCCCGCTCCTCAGCCGTCGCAAAAGGAAGCCTTATCCATGTCGAACCCCCCTGTGACACAGGCGGTGGGCGGCGACGCTTTGCCTGAAAATCCGGCGCGTCGCCGTGTTCTGATCTCCGCCGGCCTGGTTGCTGCTGCTGGCGCATTGCTTCCCTGGGCCCGCATGGCGTACGCCGAATCGCCCGCCCAGGCCAGCCCCGCCCAGCTCGATGCCTTTCTCCGCCTTGGCCAGCGCCTTACCGGGCGCGAGCACTTGCCACCCGACATCTCCGCTCGCTTGTTTGCCGCGCTCGCGCAGGGTGATCGCACCTTCGGCGCAAACGTTTCGCGGCTGATCCAGGCCATGGATGCTGCCGGTATTAGCGACATGCATCGGTTCAAGGGCTCTTCCGTCGATACGAATCCGGAAATGAAAGCCCTTGCGGTCAGCATCGTCAGCGGCTGGTACCTCGGTTACACCGGCACCCCCGTTGGGCTGGCCGTAAAGGACGACACGCAGTTCATCACGTATACCGGCGCTCTCATGTTCGAGCCCACCCGTGATGTGACTGCGATTCCCACGTACGCCCGTGCAGGTACGGATTACTGGGCCGCCGCGCCCGCCAGCATCGCGACCGACTGAGCCGCGCAAGGACACCACCATGACTACCCAATACGACGCCGATGTGGTCGTTATCGGCTCGGGCGCGCTTGGCAGCAATGCAGCGTACGAACTCGCGAAGCAGGGCCGTTCCGTCATCCTGCTCGAGGCGGGCTCGCGTATCCCGCGCTGGAAGATCCTGGAAAACTTCCGCACGTCATCGCGCAAGGCCAACTTCAACGATCCCTACCCGAACGAGCCCTGGGCGCACACCTCGTACGATCCTGAGTATCTGGAAAACACCGGGTCGTTCAACTTCCGCCCGGGCATGCTGAAACTCGTGGGTGGCACGACGTGGCACTGGGCAGCGGCGTGCTGGCGCTACCTGCCCAACGACATGAAGTTGAACACGCTATATGGCGTGGGCCGCGACTGGCCAATCGAGTACGACACGCTGGAGCCGTACTACCAGCAAGCGGAAGAAGCGCTGGGTGTGGCCGGTAACGGCGAGGAAGACCAGAGCGGGCAGGGCGGAAAGGCCTGGCCGCCGCGCTCGCAGCCGTACCCGCTACCGCCGGACGCCACCACCTACATGAACCAGCAGTTGGTGAAGCGACTGGCGCCTGAGGGCTATCACTACATCCACGAGCCCAACGGGCGCGTCACCCGGCCCTACGACGGCCGGCCCGCCTGCTGCGGTAACAACAACTGCATGCCGGTGTGCCCCATTGGCGCCATGTACAGCGGCGACATGCACGCCACGCACGCCGAGAATGCCGGCGCGAAGCTGGTTACCGAAGCGACGGCGTACAAGCTGGAGAAGGGTGCAGGTAACAAGATCGTCGCGGTGCACTACCGCAAAGCGGATGGCACCGATGCGCGCCTCACGGCCCGCTATTTCGTGGTGGCCGCGCATGGCCTGGAAACGCCCAAGCTGCTGCTGATCTCCGATGTGGCGAACTCGTCCGATCAGGTCGGCCGCAACCTGATGGACCATACCGGCATCGGCCTGCTGATGATCGGTGACGAACCGTTATGGCCGGGACGGGGCGCCGTGCAGCAGGGCGGCATCTTCAACTGGCGTGATGGCGATTTCCGCAAGCAGCATTCCGCAGTGAAGCACTCCATGTCGAACGCCGTGCCCAACCGCACCATCACCGAGCGCCTGTTGAAGCAGGGCGTCATTGGCCCCGAACTGGATGAGCGCATCCGCCATGATGCCGCCCGCTGGATTGACGTGGGCACCGTGTTCGAAATGCTGCCGAATCCCAGCAACCGGGTGACGCCAAGCACCAAGAAGGATGCCCTTGGCATCCCGATGCTGCGCGTGAACTACGACGTAGACGACTACGTAAAGGCCGGCAAGGAAATTGCGAAGAAGGATTACGCCCGCTTCGCGAAGATCTTCAACGCCGAGGTGATCGAAGACGAATCGGGTTGGCAGAACCGCGACCACATCATGGGCACCGTGATCATGGGCAGCGATCCGAAGACCTCCGTGGTGAACGGCGATTGCCGTACGCACGACCACGAAAACCTGTTCCTCGCCACCACCGGCGTCATTCCCGCCTCGGGCGTGATCAACCCCACGCTCACGGGCGTGGCGCTGTCGATCCGCATTGCCGACACGATCAACAAGGAAATCTGATGCGAGCGAACCTCACGTCACACTGGCTGGGCCGTGCGGCGGTGGCCCTGGCGGGTGCGCTGTCCCTCGGCGCACACGCCCAGGACAGCGATCTGGTCGCACGGGGCAGGGTCGTGGCTACAGCGGGTGACTGCGCCGCCTGCCACACCTCCAGCCCATCCCGCCCGTACGCCGGTGGCCGGGCCATCGGTTCGCCCATGGGCAACATCTACGCATCCAATATCACCCCGTCGGATGGGCATGGTATTGGCGGGTATACCGAGCAGCAGTTTGCCGATGCGCTGCGCAAGGGCATCAACGCGAAGGGCCAGCACCTGTACCCGGCCATGCCGTACACGGCGTACGCGGGGATATCCGATGAGGATATGCATGCGCTGTATGCCTACTTCATGCAGGGCGTGAAGGCGGATGACAACGCCGTCCCCGAAACGAAGCTACCGTTCCCTTACAGCATGCGCTGGACCATGGCAGGCTGGAATCTCCTTTACCTCGGTGATGGCATCCATCCCGCCGCGGGCAGTGAAGATGAGCGTGTGAAGCGCGGCCATTACCTCGTCGATACCCTTGGCCACTGTAGTTCGTGCCATTCACCGCGCACGTTCTTGATGGCCGAGGACAGCCACGCTTACCTGGCCGGTGCGAAGATTGATGGCTGGATTGCGCCCAACATCACCTCCGATTCGGTGAGCGGCATCGGCGCATGGTCCGAGGATGAGCTGGCCACGTACCTGAAGACCGGCCATGTGAAGGGTAAGGGGCAGGCAGGAGGCGGCATGGCCGAGGCAGTGGAGCAGAGCCTGAGCCACCTTTCCGATGACGACCTGCACGCGATGGCGGCGTACCTGAAGACCGTGAAGCCGATTCGCGATCCGAACGATACGAAGGCTGCGTTTGAGTACGCCGGTGCCGCCGCCCTGCCGCCGCTGGGCGAGCGCGAGCCGGTGCGCCCCGATGGTGCCGCCGATCCAGAGGCCCTGCGCCTGGCCACCACCACCGATGGCGCCACCCTGTACGCAGGGGCTTGCGCCAGCTGCCACCAACCCGACGGGCTAGGCACGCAGAACCAGTACTTCCCGTCGCTCAGCCATAACCGTGCCGTGGGTATGTCGGCCCCGGATAACCTGGTGATGGCGATCCTTCACGGTATCGACCGCAAAGGTGCCGATGCGCACGTGGCGATGCCCGCGTTTGGGCGTGACCTGACCGATGCGCAGGTGGCGGCCGTGGCGACCTACGTGGAGCAGCATTTCGGTTACCCCGACGTGAACGTAAGCGCGAATATCGTAGCCGACATGCGTTCGGGCGGCCCGAAGCCACTGCTGCTGCGGCTTACGCCCTACCTGATGCTCGGTGGCGTGGTGATTGCCGCTCTGGTGCTGTGGCTTCTCGCCGCGATGATTCGCCGCAGGGCTGCCACGACTGCGAGGCGTCGCCGGTAGGCTGGTCAGTCGCCACGGATGGCTTTGATGACATCGGCGGACAGCGGGTGGTTCGCTGCGCGAAGGAGCGCTTCAGTAAATGCGAGAACGGCGGCGAGCACAACTGAAAGAAAGGCACCAGCGGTCACCAAGAGCTGGACCTTTGTAGGGTGGCGTTCCAGAAGCTGGACGATGTGGTCGAATTTTGCAGATGACTTTGCGTCCGCCGCATCAAGTGCCCTGGAAAACTTTGTATCCATTGCATCGAACGCCGCGGAAAACTTTGTATCCATTGCATCGAACGCCGCGGAAAACTTTGCATCCATCGCATGGAGCGCGGCAGAAAACTTTGCATCCATTGCATGGAGCGCGGCAGAAAACTTTGCATCCATTGCATCGAATCTCGCATCCATGGCGTCGAACCTGGTATCCACGGAATCGAACCTTGTATCCACGGAATCGAACTTTCCGCAATGGGATGCATCCACAGCAGTAAGCTTCGTATGGAAGACCTCGCGTGTGTGCGCCAGTTCAGTGGTCATATGGCGCTCGAAGGCACCTATCCGGGTATCCACGCCCTGTTTCAGGCTGTCCACCTTGCCATTCAACGTGGTCAAGCCCGATGCCAGGCCGTCAACCCGCTGCCTGATATCACGGACGTCGTCGCTGACTTCATCGAGGCGTTGAGTGACGTGCTTGAGGCCCGCTTCTACATGACTGATTCGGCTTTCCATGTGGCGATGATCGGAGGGACCCTCTGGTAAGACAACCTCCACGTTCGTCGCACGGTGCCGGGTGGTTTCAGCACCTTCTTTGGTTACGGTAATCATGAGTGCGTGTTCTCCATACGCAGCGCGGTCTGGCAATGCTAAACCGTCTCATCAAGGGCGATGCCCTCGTCCCTGCGTAGGGGTTTTCCGAACGTGCTCCGTGTTGGTCGATTTCCTGTGCGCGGGCACACTCATCGCACGATAAATCGGAGCCTTCCACGAGCATGCCAGCGTTCGAAAAAAAAGCGCCACCAGTATCCTGGTGGCGAGGGGAGTTTGCTTACCCCTGTCCAAGGGGAAATTGTTCTTGAGTTCGGTCCGGCGCCCAGGCTAGGGCGCCGGCCGGGACAAGTGGCTATCAGAAGTCGTACGTTGCCGTGAGGCGGGCGTAGCGCGGCTGCTGGTAGAACTGGCCGAGGTCGTAGTTGTTCAACACGGTCAGCGGCGTATCGGATTCATACGTCGCGAAGCTGTTGAGCGGCTTACGCTCATTGCTCACGTTGAACACCTGCAGGCCAAACGACGCCTTGCCATCGAAGATCGCCGGGCGGTACGTGACCGCGAGATCGAGCTGCTTGAACCAAGGGTTACGCTTGACGCCCGGGGGCGACGGCTTCCCGTTGCAGTTGTGGTACGACGAGCCATAACCGATCGGATCCGGATCGGCCAGGGCATCCTCGTAACCCAGGCACTCCTTCGGCGAACCGGAGGCCAGGCGCAGGTTGCCGGACACCATCCACTCATCGGTGAGCGAGTACGAGCCGTAAGCCTTCAGCTGGTGGGTGCGGTCGTTCGACAGCAGGCCGTTGGCGGAACGCATCAGCTCGGCCGAATCCCAGTCCTGGGTCTTCGAGATATCGGTCTGGCCGATATCCGACTTGGTCTGGCCTTCGGTGTTGCCGTACGAGCGCGAGAACGTGTAGTCGATGCGACCCTGCCACTTGCCGTCGTACGGATGGTCAAGGTAGAGATCGAGGGCGTAGTAAGCGCGCTTGGCCTTCTGCGAGAAGCCCCAGTCCTCCTGGTTCATCTTCACTTCGGTGCGGCCGCTGCCATCGAGGTTGGCGAGGCTGAACGTGTTGGTCGAACCCGGGTTGAAGATGACGCAGCCCGGGATGTTCACCGAATCCGGATCCAGGCCTTCGCGTACCATCTTGTCGGCGATCTTGCCGGTGTCGCAAACGTCATCGATCGCGGTGCGGAGCTTGCGCACCGTGACCTTGGCGCCCGTGACCCAGGCCGAGCCGAGCTGCTTGTCGAAGCCGAAGATGGCTTCATCCTGGTACTGGCTCTTCAGGTCGCGTGCGGCAACCGCCTGCGCGTCGACCGGCTGGCCGTACTCGCCATCGGGCGAGGCCGGGCCATTGGCGCTGAGCGAGGTCAGGCCGGTCGGGCGGCCGTATTGGTCGATGCCGGTGTAGTTGAAGTACTCGTAGGTGAGCGTCGAGGGCGACGCACCACGCACGGCCACGTTGTTCGGCAGCGCCAGGTAGTAGCGACCGAGGTTGCCGTAGATCTTCAGGCTGGAGTCGCCGAACACGTCCCAGGTGGCGCCAAGGCGCGGAGCCCACTGCGCCTGGTTGTTCACGTAGGGCTTGTTCTTGTCGTTGAAGTTCTTGAAACCGTCGTTACGGATACCGACGCTCACCAGCACCTTGTCCGTGACCTGCCAGCGGTCCTCGAGGTACTGGGCGCGCTGGTCAAGCGACATGTTGGTGACCGACGAGAAAATGCGCTGGCTGACGTAGTAGCCATCGCCACCGGGTGCGCCTGCGCCCAGGGCGCCGCTGATCGGCTGGTCCGGGTGTGCGGAGTGGCCGTACTGCCAATAGTAGCCGGGCCCGCTCGTGGCGATACCTTCGTTGAGGCCGCGGTAGTGCATGTTATCGATACCACCGGCCAGATGGTGGTCGCCGACCTGCCAGTCGAGATCGATACGGAGGCCGTGGGTACGGCTGCCCGCGCCCGGATCCTGCGTCTGGTTGGACGGGTTCAGATTGGTGATCGGAGTGCCGCCGTTGATCGCCGGGTTCTGGTTTTCCGGAAAGTTGATGTACGGCTGGCTATCGATGTTCGGAGTCGGGTTGGCCAGGTAATCGTCAGTCCAGCCCTTCGCGTACGTCGCCGACAGGGTCAGGTCGTCGGTGATGTACGAGGTGTACTTGGCGATGGCGAACTTCGAGGTGATCTTCGAGGTGTTGGCATCGGCGCCGGTCAGGCCGGTGTGCGAGCGGGTATCGTAGTCGTAGCCGGTATAGACGCCACGCTGTTCATCGGTCGAGTGGATGCCGGTGAGCTCGAGGATGTTGGAATCGTTGATGTTCCAGTCAAGCTTGGCGTAGTACTTCGGCAGGTTGTACTTGTAGTGGTTGGTCGCCACCGGATTTGCTTCAACCGACGAGGTGCTGTCGCCTTCGGACTTTTCCGCTTCCGCGGCGACGAAGAAGAACAGCTTGTCCTTGATCAGCGGGCCGCCGACATACGCGCTGTACGTCGTGGTCCACTTGGTGTTGTCCTTGTAATCGCGGTACGGCGTGCCGACCTTGCTCTCATCCTGGTAGCCGTAGCCTGCAGGGAGTGCGCGGGTACCGTAGTACTCCGTGCCCAGCGAGGAGGCCGCGAAACGCGGCTCCCACAGCACCTGCGCACCGAAGTGCCACTCGTTGGTGCCGCGCTTACCGACCTGCGAAATCACGCCACCGTCGGAGCGGCCGTATTTTGCCGAATAACCGCCGGTATAGACTTCCTGCTGGTCGATGGCGCCGTAGGGCAGGCCAACACCGCCGAGCGACTTGTACGGGTCGGTCGTGTTGTAGCCGTTGATGTAGTAGGCGTTCTCAGAAGCGCCCGAACCACCGAACGAGACGGTGCGGTAGCGGCCGTTGCCCAGCGTGCTGGAGCCCGGCACGGCGCCCGGCGCCAGCAGCGCGATGGCCTCGGCGTTACGGCCCAGCGGCAGGCGGGCGAGGGTTTCGGAGGTGACGACGGTGCGCGAGTCGACCTGCGAGGTATCGATCGGCGGGAGCGCGTTGGCGGAGACGGTAACCGACTCCAGGGCCTGCGCATTGGCGGCGGTGGCGGCGGTGGTGAACGACACATCCGTGCTGCCACCGACCTTGATGTTGACGTTCTTGCGCGAATCAACGACGGCACCGTTGTTCTTCGCATTCACCGTGTAAGCGCCTAGCGGCAGGTTGCTGATGCTGTAGCGACCCTGCGCATCGACCGGTACTTCGCGGCTGAAGCCGGTGCTGCCGGTGACCTGCACCGTAGTGACGCTGCCTGGCTGGACCGTACCAGCAATAGCGCCCGTGGTGGCCTGGGCGTGTACGCCCCCCGTAAGTCCCAGGCCTGCCGCGAGGGCGAGCGCCAGCGTAGACCGACGCAGCATCTGCGCCTGTGCTTGGTTGCGTGACATTAAATTTGTCTCCCCAGATGGCCTTGCGGCCGCGATATGCGGACAAAAGAGCCCGCACAAATTTGCACAACCCGTGCGCATGACCTTGCGGTTCATATCGCACGTAAAAGCAGCGCTACCCGTCGCTACCTTTCACCGACGTTAAGATTGCGTGCGTAATTGTGTCTATCAGGTTTTTTCCTATATCCGGCACCTATAGACATCGCAATTACTTGCGATTTCACGTAAGGTCATGATGGGACTTAAGTAATTTCGCGTTATAGGCCCTTGCGGGAATAAAATCGACCTACGAAAGATCTTGGATTTCGGCGGAACCAACCCGGTGCCGTGAACCGAGGTCCTACTATGTCTATGTCAGTCCAGGCGTTGAACGCCGTCCCCACCACGCAGCCTGCGACGTACACCAAGGTCGCCATCGCCATGCACTGGTCGATCGCGCTACTGATCTTCCTCAACGTCGCACTAGGCTTCTTCATGGAGACCTTTCCGAAGAAGGCTCCCGGCCACGACGAGGTGCTCTTCTACCATGCGTCGTTTGGCACCTTGATCTTCCTGCTGGCCGTGTTTCGGCTGTTCTGGCGTAGCACGCACAAGCCGCCTGCGTTGCCATCCAGCATTCCCGCGTGGCAGCGGGGTATCGCCCACGCGCTTCATTGGGTTTTGTATTCGCTGATGCTGCTCGTGCCGCTTACCGGGTACCTCCACCGCATGGCGGGCGGCCACGACGTGAGCTTTTTTGGGCTGGGCAACCTGCCGGTGCTGATCGGCAAGGACGAACCGCTGCGCCTGCTCACCGATACCCTGCACGTCTCGCTGGTCTGGGTTCTGTGTATCCTCGTCGTCGGGCACATCGGTGCCGCGCTCAAGCACCGGTTCTTCGACCGGGATAGCGTGATCCAGCGTATGTTGCGGGTATGACCGGTCATCAGCCGCCGCCATGATGTCGACCCGCAGCCGAACCGTTGTGGATGAACTGGCGCTACGCCACCTGGATGCTGCCTATAACCTGGGCCGGTGGCTGCTGGGCAGCGAGCAGGATGCAGCCGATGCCGTGCACGATGCTTACCTGCGCGCCGCCCGCGCTTGCGATACCTATGCCGGTGGCAATGCGCGGGCATGGTGGCTGGCGATCGTGCGCAATTGCTGCCTGGCACGGCTGGCCGTGCGCAACAAGGACACCCGAAATGTTGCCATTGATGACGACCCGGCGGCCGCGGAGCGCTGGCTGCCGCATACCGGTGCCGAAGAGATCGAGGAGAACCTCGACAGCTCAAAGCGCACGCAACAGATCGACGCACAGTTGCAGAAGCTGCCCGTGGTTTACCGTGAGGTGATCGTGCTGCGCGAACTCGAGGAGCTCTCGTATCGGGAGATCGCCGATGTGCTTGAAACACCCATCGGAACGGTCATGTCCCGCCTTGCGCGGGGGCGAGCGTTATTGCACAAGGCATTGACTGGCGATGGCACCACGGAGGCCACGCATGGACTGTAAAACCGCCAGCGACCTGTTGCCGCTGTACTTCGATGGTGAGCTTGACCGGGCGACCAGTCGCGAGTTCGAAGCGCATCTGGATGCGTGTGCAGAGTGCCGCAATGCGCTAGTCGAACTCGATACGGTGCGGCAGGCGCTGCGGAATGATGCCGCGCGCCACAGGGCACCGGAAGCGCTTCGATCGCGCATCGAAAATGCCGTAACGGCCCCCCTAGCGACGCGTTCGCCTCGGCCACGCTCAACATGGATGGCGCTTGCCGCTTCGTGGGTGTTGGCCTTCGTCGCCGGGGGAATCTCACTAGCCGCATGGAACCATGGTTCGGGTTCCGGCGGCGAGGAAACCCAGTTGACCCGCGACCTGTTCGCCAGCCACTGGCGCTCGCTGGTCGCGGCTTCACCTATCGACGTAGTCTCGACCGATCAGCACACGGTGAAACCATGGTTCGCAGGGAAAATCGCGGTATCGCCTACCGTGCGCGACTATGCCGAGCAGGGATACGCCCTGATCGGTGGGCGCATCGACTATGTGGGCACGGAGCGCGTTCCCGTCCTCGTCTACCGGCACGGAAAACATCTGATCGATGTGTTCGTGCTGCCACCGGCGGCGCCTTCCACGAGCGCTATTCCTGTTCGACAGCAGGGCTACGTGTTGGAGGGGGCATCCGTTGGTGGGCAGGCCGCAGCGATCGTTTCAGATATGGACGAGGCGGAACTGACGCGTTTTCAGGCGCTGCTGAACGCGTCGGGTGGCGGAGACTGACTGCGGCGCGAGCCTCGCCGCAACGAGCTAGGGCAGTGCCTTGCGCAGCGCGTCCAGTGCGTGCTCGACACTCGGCCGACTCTGCTCATACCGGCTACTGGGTAGAACGACGGATGCCGACACCCACTGGTCATCACGCTTGCCGAGGCTGATGCCGATAGCGCAGTGCCCCGGCGCATGCTCTTCGACGTCGTAAGCGAAGCCGCCAGCGCGAGTGGCATCCAGCTCGGCGATGAGTGCCTGGACCGTTGGCAGAGTGGCCTGCGTGAGCTGCTTCAGGTTGCCCTGGCCGTACATGGCGTAGATGTCTTCGTTCGGAAGGCACGCCAGCATCGCCTTGCCGTTGGCCATGCTGTAGGCGGGGTAGGTCATGCCCACCTCGGGCACCGCGCGTACTCCCTGGTCGGAGAGGAATCGGTCCAGGAACAGCACTTCGTCGCCGGCCAGGGTCGATAGGTCCACGGTCTCATGGGTGGCTTCAAACAGCCGGTACAGCTGCGGCCGGAGCTCGCGGGCAATGCCCGGCCCGGCCAGTTCGCCGAGGCGCCGCAGGCCCCAGCCGGGCCGGACCCCGCCAGCGCCTGCCTGGACCAGATGTTCAGCTTCCAGCGCATCCACGATCCGTTGGACGGTGGAACGGGCCAGGCCCGTCGCGGCAGCGAGCTGGCCCAGGCTGCGGCCTTCGCCATGGGCGGTGACCTCACGCAGGACCGCCGCCGCACGGGAAATCACCTGAATGCCGGCAGGGTGGGATGGCGCCATGGGTTGCTCCTGTACCGTATCGCGGTACACTGACTGTACCGTCATACGATACAGCACCGGGCCCGCCCATGTCCTCCCGCGCCATTTCCACCGCCTCGCCCCTCTATGTCGTCATGCTGGGCCTGCTTTCCGCGCTTCCCCCGTTCGGGACCGACGCGGGCCTGCCTGGCTTGCCGGGGCTACAGGCCGAGTTTGGCATCGGCATGGCCCAGGCAACGCAGACCCTCACGCTGTTTCTCCTTGGCTTCTCGATCGGGCCGGTGTTTTTCGGCCCGCTGTCCGATCGCTATGGGCGCAAGCCGGTCCTGTTGTTCGGCGTTGCGGTGTTCTCGCTGGCTGCGCTCGGCTGTGGGCTTTCGGGCTCCGTGCATTCGTTATTGCTGCTGCGTTTCATCGGGGGCGTAGGTGCGGGTGCTGCCGCGTCACTACCTGCCGCGATCGTGCGTGATGTCTATCGCGATGAACTGGCGCTCTCACGGCAATCGTACGTGGCTCTGGTCAATGGTGTAGCGCCACTGGTGGCGCCGCTGCTTGGTGCGGCGGTGCTGGCCTTTGCCGGCTGGCGTGCTATCCACGAGACACTCGCCGCCCTTGGCGTCGTGTTGTTTGCGCTCGCGGCGCTCGGTTATGCGGAGACCGCACCGCTCGATCCGAACCGACAGAAGACAAGCGTCCTCGGCTCGGCGATGGCGTCGTACCGCACGGTGTTGGGGGATCGCACGTATCTGCTTTCCACCGGCCTACTTGCGGCGACGTTCGGGGTGATGTTCGCCTATATCACTGGCTCGTCCGCGGTATTCATGAATCTGTTGGGTGCGACGCCTACGCTTTACGGCGTGATCTTTGCCTGCACAGCCGCAGGCACTATCACCGGGGCGGCGTTTAATACACGGCTGTCGGCCCGCTTCGGGCGGCACCGCGTGCTCGGTAGCGCGGTCGTGGCCAATCTTGCGATCTGCATGGTGATTGTCGGTGTGGCCTGGCGTGGCGCAGGCTCCATTCCGTTGTGCGCAGCCCTGGTGGTGCTGAGCAATGCATGCGCGGGCATCATCATGCCGACGGCGACCCACACCGCGCTGGGCAACATGGGGCGCGCTGCCGGCAGTGCCGCGGCGCTCTTGCGCGGTATCCAGATGATCGCGGGTTCGTCGGCGGGTGCGCTCGTTGGGCTGATCGGCGGCGATTCGTTGGTGGCGATGGCCCTGGCCATGTCGGTGGCAGCCGTGTTGGCTATTGCGCTGCTTCTGCCCTTGCTGCAGGTCATGAGGGTGCCTGTGGGTGCTGCTCCGACGATCTGACGTCAGGATGGCGGGCGCGTTTCGCCAAGCGGGGATGGTGAAACGTCGGTAGCGTTGGCGGCATAGCCACCATCTCGCTTCCCCAGGATGTTCCATGAGATTCCGCGTCCAGTACGTTTCTGCTTTGCTATGCCTTCTGTTCTCGCTCCAGGTGTCCGCCATGGTCGATGTGGTCATCGATACCCACGCCGCCCATGCTGTGGTCGATGCCTTGCAGAATGCGAACCTGACGATGGCCGATGCGGAGCGAATCGCGCATCTTCCTGCGAACCAGGGCCCTATCAGGAAGCTGCACGAGTTCAAGATCAACGTCACTGAAAACGACCTTGCGCACGCGTTGTATGCCGCAGCGCATGGCCAGAAGGTTACCCGGCGGGAGGAGGCGGCGTTCCTTCTGGACTGGATCAAGCCAAAGCTGGCCAGTGCGAACGAGGTGCTGGCGAAGATCGACGCGGACCCCGCCGGCTTTCAGGATGCGATTCGTAAACGCATCGCCGCGTACACGCTGCCGGATACCGACGTGAAGCTGTCGGGATACGTCGTGGCGGTGGGTGATGGTGGCGGTTATGCCTTCGGTTCAACGGATTTCTACCTGAACCTTGTGATGACGGATGACTTTGCGATGGCGCGTAGCGTGACCACGCATGAGATGTATCACGCGGTACAAGGCGCCTATACCGACGCGCGCGTGCCCCACGGTCAGGACGAGGACGCATCGACGGCTTGCCGCGCGGTACGCAGGATGTTCGATGATGTATATCGCGAGGGCTCGGCAGTAGAGGTTGCCGATGTATCCCTCATGGCCCAGTTCAAGAGCCCCAACAGCCTCCGGCAGAAGACGGACATGGATGACGGTGCCCGGCATATGGGCATGAGTGCTGCTTTACTGGAAATGTCCGTGGTGGCCCTGGAGGCAAAGCCTGCCGTGGCATACGACGACGTGTACGAGGTGGGCTTTTTCGGCCACGCCATCCTTTACAACATCAGCTACGCCATGGCGCGCGCGATCGCACAGGCCGATGGGCCGGGAGGCCTTGCCAGGTTCCTGAACCGTCCGGCGTACGAATTCATCCAGCGCTACACCGAGCTTCCGTCTTACGGCCAGGATGACCAGCATCCGCGCCTTGGGCTGCACACCATCGCGGCGCTGAAGGCCCAGGCCAAAGGTTGTCCCTGACGTCGCCAGGTGATGTGAGCGGCGTCCAGGCCACGGCCGGTTGCCGAAACGGCGCCAATTTCCCCCATCAACCGATGCCACCATCCTCGGTATTGCATCACGCCATCCTGACCTTTGGCACGCTTTCATGGTCGCGAGCGTGGCGATACGAGGGCACAGGCAATGGGTGTAAGTGGTCTGAGCGCGGATGTGGCGGAGCTTGTGCGCCTGGCGGGGCCGGGCAGGGAAGGCGAGGGCATCGTTATCACCGATGCCGCTGGCGACATGGTGTTCGCCAATGAGATGGCCACCGATATCCTCGAAACACCGCGCATCGGTGCGGGTGTTGAAGACTACAGCGCACTCCATGGCGTCTTTACCGAAGATGGCCGCCCGTACCCCTCCACCGACCTTCCCCTGGCCCGGGCCGTGCTCAACCAGAAGACGACCCGCGATGAGCGCCTGGTGATCAAGCGCTGTGATGGCGTGCGCCACCTCCTGAGGGTTTCCGCACGCCCGCTGTTCGATGCCGACCACCGACAGGTGGGCTCGGTGGTGTTCTTCAGCGTGATCGACTGAGCGCGCCTGGCCTTCATGGCCAGGGAACACGTTATGGAGGCCATGGAGGCATGGATTCGCACGCTTGCGAGCTCCGGATCTTGCCCACGATCACTGTCGTGATCGCCGCCAAACTACCTCCCCATGCGCCCCCTCCGCCGCCCCACTCGATGGCTTAGCCACCGTATACGTCAGCTCATCGCCCTTAAGTGTGTAGGCCGTATCGCCTCCCTTGCCATCCCAGTTCGGAAATGACGCCCGCACAATCTGGCTGTGCATGGTGTGTCCATCCGCGCTCACATGGCCGAAGTGCGCATTGCTGTCCATCGACGCGGCCTTGTATTCATCCGGTGTGCCTTTGGATTTGTCGTTTGCCGCGAATGGCGTCCGCTTCGCGCGGACGATCTGCATCATGTAGTCGCCCTGGGCATCGATGAGCCACATGCCTTCCGGCGAGGGTCCGTAGAGTTCCACCCGGTGCCCGTCGGGGTAGACGTTGTCGCAGCGGACCAGCGTCCAGGCGCCGATCAGTTCCTTGGGGACCGGCATGGCATCGGAGGCGGCGGCGAAGGACGGGGCGGTGGCCAGGGCGAGCAGGGTGGCCAGCAGGGGGATGGGCAGGCGGGACATGGGGTGCTCCTTGGTTGGGGTGTCCGGATCATCCCGCCGCCGGGTGAATTTGATAATGAGCCTCGATCTGAATTGACCTTCAAACGTAAGTTGAAGATGATCAAGCCATCGACCCCGCCGAGGCCCCTCCCATGAACCGCCTGAGCGACATGCAGCTCCTCGTCGATGCGGCGGACCTTGGCAGCCTGTCTTCCGCCGGCCGGCGTGCGGGGCTCTCGGCGGCGGCGGCCAGCGCGTGCGTCCAGCGCATCGAGGCTTCACTCGGTGCACGCCTGTTCGAGCGGACCACACGCCAGCTTCGCCTTACCGACGAAGGCCGTGCCTACATCGCTTCCTGCCGCATGGCGATCGAGACCATGCGCGAGGCGGAGCAGGCTGTGCGTACGGGCGTCAATCGCATCAGCGGCACGTTGCGCGTTTCGACGCCTTCGGATCTGGGTCGCAATGTCATCGTCCACATTCTCGATCGCTTCATGGCCCAGCATCCCGATGTGCGGATCGTGCTGACCCTGTCCGATTCGCTCTCGCGCTTCGTACCCGATGATGTCGATGTCGCCATTCGGGTCGGTCCGCTGGAGGACACCGATCTCGTCGCCCGCCATCTGGCCGATAGTTGGCGCGTGGTTTGCGCGTCGCCCACGTGCGTAGCGACACAGGACATGCCAACGCATCCCGAAGACCTGGCCGATCTACCCACGCTGGTCATTACCACCAACGCAGGCCCACGCAACGAATGGCGTCTAGGCGACACCGTGGTTCGGGTAAGGCGATATCACGAAAGCACCGATAGCGAAGTCATCCGCACCTGGGCGGTACTCGGCCGCGGCTTCGCCTACCGCCAGCTGTGGGCGGTAGCCAACGATGTTCGCGAAGGGCGCCTGGTGCTGGTCCATGCGCCGGCATGGTCGGCGCCATCGCCCATCCATGCGCTGTACCACGCCAATACCTTCCAGCCGCCGCGCGTGCGCAGCTTCGTCGATTTCCTGCAGAAGGAGATGGCGACGTTGATCCCGTCGGGTGCCAATAACGCGCTGGGCCTGCATTTCGGCTAACGCCTCCGTCCCCGTTAGGGCGAGGACGGAGGCACCCCTGTGCTTACTCGACGATATTCGCCGTCACGTGATACACGCGCCCGCCCCAGCCATCGTTGGGGAAGGAGTCGGAGACCTTCAGGTACACCGGTTTCGAACCGTCCGCACCGGTCGTGAGGTACGGCGTGAGATCGATCGTGCGATCGGCCTTGTTCGAGCCATCGGTGATCGGCCGCGTTTCCTGCAGCACGGTGGTCCAGGTCTGGTTATCCGAGCTCACCTGCACCAGGAACTCGGCATCGATGGTCAGCGTGACCTGTGCCGAGGTGGTGTCGCTCGGGAACGGGAACCGGTACGTGAAGTGCGCATTGCCATCGGCGAAGCGGTTCTGCACGCCATTGCTCTGTGAGTTGGCGGGGTCGAACAACCACGGGTTCTCATCGACGGTGCCGGTATCGAAGTTGATGCTGTGGGCGATCAACACATCGGCCTGGGTGCTGAAGCGCAAGCCGGCTGCCACGAGGTTCGCCGTGACGGTGTGGTGCCCATCGGTGGCCGTACCCGGTACCTTGATCGTCAGCGGCAACGTGCTGCTTACCGGCACGGCATTGCCGTGCGGCTGCAGGCGTACCAGTGACGATCGCGGCGTAACGCTCCAGCCCGACGGTGCTTCGACAGAGGCCAGCGCGAACAGCGGGAAGAAGCCCGTTGCCGAGCTGCTCAGCTGCACCGGGATGGTCGTGGTGCCCGATGCCGAGGGCATCACCACCGGCTGCGCCGGCGACATGGTGGCGGCCAGTGAAGCGAGCGGGGTGAACACCGGTACGTTGCCGACCAGGGCGCTCAGCGCGCTGGCCTGCGTGCGCCAGTCGAACACGTTGGGGTGATCGTCGCTGGTGGCGCCGGTCCAGCGCGTACCGAGGCGTCCTGCCGCGTCGCGATCATCGTTCCAGATGCTTTCGGCCTGGTTATCGAGGAAAGCGGCGTAACCGCGGTCGTGGGTGGTATCGACCAGGTCAGTCCAGTAGCGCATGAAAATGCCCTTGAACTGCTTGCCGTTGTCGTCGCAGGTCTGGTCCGTGGCGTCGCAGATTTCGGTAAGGACGCCGTTCTTTACCAGCGCGTTCGGGCCGATGGCTGCATCCGCCAGCCGGCGCACGGAGGCCAGGATCTTCGGATCGCGGGTAGCACGGAACAATTCCAGGCCGCCACCGATCGCCAGGCCCTGGTTATACGACCACACGTTCTGGCCGTTGTTGGTACAGGCGTTAGTAAGGCCATCGTTCACCTGGCCATCGGCATTGATCATGCCGCTGTTCTGGAACCAGGTCCACGCGGTTTTGGAACGGCCGAGCCACAGCGTATCGCCGGGGATGCGGTTATGCAGTTCGGCGGTAAGGCGGATCCACAAGCCATTGGTGATGGCGTTCTTGTAGGTACGCTCGCCATCCCACCACACGCCACCACCGCAGGTGCTCGTGTCCCAGTATCCGTACACGTAATTGGCGATGGTGATCGCCATGTTGAGGTACTTGGGATCGTGGGTCAGGTCGTAGGCCTGCAGCCAGGTGAGGCCCCACCATTCGGAATCATCGATGGCGCGGCTGGTGAAGTTGCCCAGCAGCGGATCGCCGGAGAGTACGCCGGCAGGAAAGACGCCCTTGTCCTTTTCGAAGGTGTTGTTCAACTGGCCGATGTAGCGCCGGTCACCGGTGCGCTGCATGTAATCGCCAATGGTCTGCAGGGCCACGGCCGAGTTCCACCAACTGGACGGGAACCAGGCCTTGTCCGGGTCGTACGAACTCATCAACACATCGGCTGCCACGCGTGCCCGCGCCATGGCAGTGGGGCCGTCACTTAACGAGCTGGCCGCTTGGGCCTGCTCCGCGGCGGGGGTGGGGAAGGCGACAGCCATGGCTGTCAGGCTGGCCGCGGCCAGCAGGGATTGTGCGCGAATGCGCCATGCACCGAGCTTCATAAGTAGAAGCGCTCCTCTGGAATACCCACTGTGGGGCTTGAGGCTGCGCCTCCCCCCGCCACTCCCCGGCCAGATCGTGGGCGATGATCCGGCCTGGCAAAGCGTGCGCACGAACCTATTTAAACGTCTAAATTTCCCCATTTAGATCGTGCGAATTGGCGGAGTGTCGCAGAGCTGGTTGCTCGAAATGTGAGAACCACGTCAACGCAGTGGACGGTGGCCGGAAATTCGCCGCGCATGGTTTTCCGGTCCGCGCCGTGGGCATACTTGGCGCCATGCCCGGCATGTCCCGCACCACCCATAACTGGTTCCAGCTTCGCCGCGATGCGGAAACCGGCATCGAAAGCGTGCAGGCGCATTTCCGCGGCCATGCCTACGATGCCCACGCGCACGACGAGGTGCTGATCGGGGTCACGCAGGATGGCGTACAGCGGTTTCGCTGCGGCCGCTCGGTGCACACGAGTACACGCGGCCGGATCATCCTGATCGAGCCTGGTGCAGTGCACGATGGGCATGCGCCGGAAGAGGCGGGTTTCACCTACGCCATGCTGTACCTACCGCAGCCGTGGTTACGCGAGGCGCTGGAGGGGCGTTCGCCTGCGGTGAGCGCAGGGCTGAGCGCGCGGTTCCGCGAGACGCTCGCTGACGACGACGGCCTGCGTGATGCCATCGTTCGCTCGTTCGCGGCGATCCATGGTGGTGAAGGCAAGCTTGCGCGGGATCTGAGCCTGAACCGTCTGGTGGACTACCTGGCGGGGCATTTCGATAAGGTCGAGCCCGCACCCGCAGTCGCGCCTTCCACCGCTATGAACCGTGTTCGCGATTATCTGCACGAGCACCTGTCCGCAGATATCAGCCTCAACGATTTGGTCGAGCAATCCGGTATCGACCGCTTCCGCCTGAATCGTCACTTCACCACGGCGTTTGGCCAGTCGCCCCACGCGTACCTGGTCAACCTGCGCCTCCGCGCGGCCCGCCAGCGTCTGGCGCTGGGCGATATGCCGGCCGATGTTGCGAATGCCGTGGGGTTCGCGGACCAGAGCCACCTCGGTCGATGGTTCCGTCGCGCGTTTGGCATCACGCCGGGCGCGTACCAGCAGGCGTGCACAAACGTTCTATAGCCCGGGCAGGCTGAAGGCGGATCCTCAGGGGCGGTAGCCTCATCGAGATCCTTCATGTTCGATACGAAAGTAGCCCTGGTCGTCCGCGAGGACCTGGCAACCTGGCAGAAACTGAATGTCGTGGCCTTTCTCGCCACGGGCATTGCTGCCTCCGCACCCGAGGCGATCGGTGAGCCGTACATCGATGCAGCCGACGTGAAGTACGGGCGCATGCTTATCCAGCCGATGATGATTTACGGCTCGGATGGCGATGCCTTGAGGAAGGTGAGGCAGAAGGCGATCGAGCGCGATGTCACCCTCGTTCCCTATGTCGAAGCGATGTTCAGTACCGGCAACGATGAGGAAAATCGTCGGGTGTTCCGCGAGGAGGGCGTCGAGACCATGAATCTCGTAGGCCTCGCGGTACGCGGGCCGCGCAATGCGGTCGACAAGGTAATCAAGGGTTTGTCACTGCACCCATGAGAGCGCCACGTCGAATCGTCATCGGCTTACTCGTGGGCGAACGCACGGCGCGTTAGCAGCGTTGTTCGTCAAGGTGCGACGCGCGGCCCCATCGCGCCATACGGCAGGATCGCTTCCGAAGGGATGACCTTCGCATGGCTGATCGCGCCGTAAGGAAAAATGGTGTCGCGGCCATTCGCGGCTTGGGTACTCATGGCGCCATAGGGCAGCACCGACGTGCCGGCGGCCGTCGCGTCGTGCCTCGCGGCGCCATAGGGAAGGATGGTGCCAACACCGCCCAGCGGCGTCGGCGCGGCCGAGTGCAGGTCAGTCGACATGGCCCAGGAGGCCGTCGCCACCAGCACCAGGGCCAGCGGCAGCCAGCGGGCTGGCGAGGAAATCGAAGCATTCATGGGGTAGGGCTCAAGGGCAGTACGCCGTCATGGCGTCCCGTGGATGATGCGTTGCAACAGCCGGGCGATCCAATCGTTCCTTTTGATCAGGGCGATAGCGTCGGTGAATGTATGCCCGCCATGGGCTAGACCCTACGTATACGTGCCCGCGCGCACGGTCCAAGGCTAACCAACGCCGAGGTCAGCCATGGTCAGCAAAGCGAAGAGCGCGAAGGGAACGTCCCCCGATACCCGCGGAAACGGCGATGAGCTTCATCAGCAGGCAGGAGGTTCGCACCCGGCGCTGACCACCAACCAGGGTGTGCCGGTCAGTGACGATCAGAACTCCCTGAAGGTGGGCGAGCGCGGTCCGGTGCTTCTGGAAGACTTTATCCTGCGCGAGAAGATCACTCACTTTGATCACGAGCGGATTCCGGAGCGCATCGTTCATGCCCGCGGTACCGCCGCCCATGGATTCTTTGAACTCACGGCCTCGCTTTCGAAATACACGACCGCAAAGGTACTGACCGAAGTGGGCGAGAAGACCCCTGTATTCACCCGGTTCTCGACCGTGGCTGGTGGGGCAGGTTCGGTGGATACACCTCGCGATGTGCGTGGTTTCGCGGTGAAGCTCTATACCAAGGAAGGCAACTGGGACCTGGTGGGTAACAACATCCCTGTGTTCTTTATCCAGGATGCACTCAAGTTCCCCGACCTGGTCCACGCGGTGAAAATGGAGCCCGATCGTGGGTTCCCGCAGGCGGCGACGGCCCACGATACCTTTTGGGATTTCATCTCACTCACGCCTGAGTCCATCCACATGATCATGTGGGCGATGTCGGACCGGACCATCCCGCGCTCGCTGCGGATGATGGAAGGGTTCGGGGTCCACTCCTTCCGCCTGGTCAATGCGAAGGGCCAGAGCACCTTCGTCAAATTCCATTGGCGGCCCAGGCTCGGCCTGCAATCCACCGTGTGGGATGAAGCCGTAAAGCTTGCCGGTGCGGATCCCGATTTCCACCGGCGTGATTTGTTTGAAGCGATCCAGGCAGGGAACTACCCGGAATGGGACCTCGGCGTGCAGCTGTTCACGGAAGATCAGGCAGCACAGTTCCCGTTCGATCATCTGGATGCGACCAAGCTGATTCCGGAGGAACTGGTGCCACTGAAGATCATCGGGCGCATGGTGCTCGACCGCTGGCCCGATAACTTCTTCGCCGAGACCGAGCAGGTTGCATTTTGCCCCTCGCATCTCGTGCCGGGCCTGGATTTCAGCAACGACCCACTGCTGCAAGGGCGCTTGTTCTCCTACGTGGATACGCAGCTTTCGCGGCTGGGTTCGCCGAATTTCCATCAGCTGCCGATCAACGCGCCGAAGTGTCCGTTTGCCAATCACCAGCGCGATGGCCACATGCAGCAGCAGGTGCCCAGGGGAAGGGTGGCGTACGAGCCGAGCTCACTGCAGAAAGACGCCCCTTACGAGGACGCCAGGCGCGGTTTTCGCTCGGCACCAGTAGAAGAAGCAGGTAGCCGGGGCAGGGTGCGGGCGGAAACCTTCGCCGACCACTACAGCCAGGCCCGCCTGTTTTACATCAGCCAGACACCGTTCGAGCAGGCTCACATGGCATCGGCACTGGTCTTTGAACTTTCAAAGGTCGAGACCGAACACGTACGCGAGGCGCTGGTCGGACATTTGCGCCATGTCGATGAAGACCTGGCCCGGCGGGTGGCAAATGGGCTGGCTATGGACAAGCTGCCGGCAGCGGCCAAGGCCCGTGCGCCAGTCATCGCGATGAAAGCCTCTCCTGCCTTGCAGATCATCGGCAAGATGAAGCGGACCTTGCAGGGGCGCGTGGTCGGCATCCTCGTCAATGACGGCTCCCATGCCAAGACCGTGGCGGCACTAAGCAAAGCGGCGGAATCCGCGGGTGCCACCGTCAAGATTGTTGCCCCCAAGGTCGGGGGCGCCAAACTCTCAGACGGAAAAACGCTCGTCGCGGATGGGCAACTGGCGGGGACGCCATCTATCAACTTCGATGCCGTGGCGGTGGTTTTGAGTGCCGAAGGTGCTGGACAACTGGTCAAGGAGGCCGCTGCCGTGGACTTTGTTCGTGACGCGTTCGGGCACCTTAAGGCGATTGCGCTGGATGACGGTGGCAAGGCGTTGTTCGACGCGGCGGGCCTGGAAACTGATAAGGGCGTCATAACGGCGAGCGATGCGGCCGCTTTCGTTGAGGCTGCCAAAGGGCGGTTCTTCGAGCGGGAAGCTGGGGTCCGTACCCTGGCGTGAGGCCAGGTGGTGAGGAGGCGGTAGCTATCGCCGCCTCCACCCCCTATCGTGGCGGCTCCCCACAGGCCCGCAGCCCGGACGCGCCATGCCCGATCAGAACAACCCCCGCGTCGTCGGGTTCGAAGTCCCCCCGCTCAAAGAGGCGGTCGATTCGGTGCGTGACGCGCCGATGGTGGCGCTGCTCGACCAGGTGCCCACGCGCGAATGGGTGGAGATGTTCGAGGCGGAAGTGGAGCGGCTGCGGGGTAAGGTCGGCTTTGCCCGCGTTTCGATTGAAGAGGACCGCGTGCTGTTCTTCGGCTCCAGAGGGGATGGTCGTGAGCTCGCGGCAGATATCCGCGCCCTGGTGAACCAGACGAATACCTTTCGCCTCAATGAGCGCTTCTTTGCTCGAAGCGCGCCGGCGCCGTTTGAGCCGCCCGAAGCGCCGCAGGCAGAGGTGGTGCTGGCATCGCCGCACGTGATGCCGGCTAGCGACGAGCCCCGTCACGTACTGGTCGTTGAAGATGACGAAGACCTGTGCGCCGTCGCCTGCGAGGTGCTGGAGCATGCCGGGTGGCAGGCGGTGGCCGCCCACAGCGCCGAAGAGGCACTCGCGCTCTTAAACGGCGGACTGAAGCCGAATGCCGTGCTTACCGACGTGGACATGCAGGGCCCGATGAACGGCGTGGAGCTTGCGCACCACATTCATGCACACTGGCTCACCATCGGGCTGATTGTCGTGTCCGGTCGTTACAGCCTTACGCAAGCCCAGATTCCGGTGGGCAGCGTGTTCCTGTCAAAGCCCTATCAGCGCCGCCAGCTGCTGGCCGTGCTCGATCTTGTAACGACGCTTCGCTCGACGACGTAATGCAGGCTAGCCGCCGCGTCGGTCGAGTGCCGCATTACGACGCGCTTAGCTAAAGCGCGGAAAGCGAACCTCAAAACGCGTGCCGCCCTCCTGGCTCGATTTCACCGAGATGGCGCCGCCGTGGCCACGCGCGATTTCCGAAGCGATGAACAGGCCGAGGCCGAGCCCTGGTCGTGGCGTTTGCGGATCGGGCCGCACGAAGGGATCGAAGAGGTGATCGATCATGTCCGGCGCGATGGGCTCGCCATCGTTATGCACGGAAATCGCCACTTCCTGCTCCGCTTCGGTCACCGTGAGGGTAATGGGCCGGGTCGGTTCGCCGTAGGTGATGGCGTTATTGAGCAGGTTGGCAAGCAGCTGGCGCATGCGGTCGCTATCGAACGACACCGGACGCTCCAGCGTGCCGCGCAACACGACGGGGCGACCAGGATGACCGCTTGCCACTTCATCGACCGCAAGGCGCAGCACGTCGAGGAAATCGTGGCGCTCCACGCGATCCATGGGTACGCCGCCACCCAGGCGGCCACGGGCGAAATCCATGATGTCGTCGATGAGCCGGGCCATGCGCTTGATACTGTTGTCCAGATGCGTGACCAGCCGCTTCGCCCGGTCCGTCTGCTGCAATGGCGCAAGCTCGTCGGCAATCAGCCGCGCCCCCTGCAGCGGGCTGCGCAGGTCGTGTCCCACGATGGCCAGGAAGGTTTCGCGCATGGTCCCGGTATCGACCTCGGCTTGCAGGGCCGCTTCGGCATCCTGGGCACGCGTTTCCAGCGCGAGGTTGGAGGCGATCAGCGATGCGAACAGCGTCAGCGTGCTGACGATCGTCCCTTCATCGAAATCGCGCGGCTGCGAATCGATGGCGCACAGGGTGCCGAAGAAGCTGCCGTCGCGCGTAATGATTGGTACCGAAACGTAGCTCTCAAGGCCGTAGTGCCGGGGCGTGTGGTGCGTGGAAAACACCGGGTGCGTACTGGCATGGCCAAAGATCACCGGCTGGTGGTGCTGGCGGATCTCGTCGCAGATCGTGGATTCGAGCTTCAGGTCATCGCCGGGCTTAAGGCCGAAGTCGAGCCTGTCCAGCACGGAGCAGGCCGTCCAGCGTTTCTCGGTGACTCGCGCCACGGCGGCGAAGCGCATGCCGGTGAGCCGGCATACCGTATCCAGCATGGTGGGAATGATATCGAGCTGGCTGATGGCCTCGACGGATTCTTCGATGCTGAGCGGGGTGTAGGGCAGTTCCGTCATGGCGCCGTATCAGGATTTGGGATGGGTGATGAGCCGCTCCAGGCCGCTGCGGACTACCTCGGCGAACTTCGAAGGCTCGCCGTAGGCCCGCGCCGTAAGCATCGCACCGTAAACGATCGACATAAATGCCTCCGCCTCGGTGCTGGCGGCGCCGCGTAGCTGGAATACGCCCACCTGGGCGCCTTTGGTCAGGATGGTCTCGAGCCAACGGGAAAGGTCGCGAAAATGCGCCCGTACGGCCTCGGCCAGGTTTTCCGGCAGCGATGGCAGCTCGGCCGCCAGCATGCCGGCGACGCAGAACGGCGCGGTCGCATCCGCGATGCACTTCTCCCAGTAACCCGTATAGAACAGGAGCTTCTGCGTCGGATCGAAGGTGCCATCGGCCAGCAGCCGGGTCTGCTCAACGATCCCCGAGCGCGATTCCTCCACCACCGCCAGCGCCAGGTCGGCCTTGGTGGGGAAGTGGTGGTGGATGCTCGCCTTGCGCACCTGCACTTCTTCCGCCACATCGGCATAGCTGAAGCCGTTATAGCCGCGGGTCTGGATCAGATAGCGCGCGGAGTCGATCAATTTCTGCTGGGTACTCATGTACTTAGCCTACCACTAGGTAGGCCCCCAAACAACGCACGCCCCTGTAGGAGCGCGCTTGCGCGCGATCGGAGACACCGACCAGGCATGGTTGACGGTCAACCTACCTACTAGTAGGCTGATAATTCCTCCCCAAAGAAAGCCCCAGGCCCCCATGTCTTCTCTCCGCCACTTCTATTACCTCCGCGCCGGCGTTGCCTTCGCCTGGGTCGCCCTCGTCATCCTGCTCTCGCGCCTGGGCGTGCCGGCGATCGTCGCCAACGCGTTGCTCGTCGCCTATCCACTGTGGGACGCCGTGGCCAACATCATCGATGTACGTCACAGCGGCGGTTTGCGCGCCAACCCCGGCCAGCAGTTCAACGCCGCCGTCAGCATCGTGACCGCCATCGCCCTGGTGATCGCCCTCGTCGTGGCGGGCAATAAGGGGGCCTTATTCGTGTTCGGGATCTGGGCGTTGCTGTCGGGTGTGCTGCAGCTTGCCGTGGGCATCCAGCGGCGCAAGCTCGGCGGCCAGGTGTTCATGATGATCAGCGGTGCGCAGTCGGCACTGGCCGGCGTGATCATGGGCCTGCGTGCCTTTGGCGAGCCGCGCAGCATCGCCGAACTGGCGCCTTACGCCGCGTTCGGTGGCCTGTATTTCCTGCTATCCGCCCTGCGGCTGACCTTCAGGAAGGCGCCGACCGTGGCGGGCGCCGTCAATCATTACGACTGAAGAACGAACATCTCGATGGCACGGGCGACGCCATCCTCCGCATTGGTCGCGGTTTCATAGCGCGCGGCCTGCTTCACCGCGGGGATGGCGTTGCCCATGGCCACGCTGGTGCCGGCAAACTCCAGCATGGCGATATCGTTCTCGTGATCGCCCAGCGCCATGATGCTCTCGCGATCAATGCCCAGCCGGTCGGCAAGGCGCTTCAGGCTGGGGCCTTTGCCCGCGCGGCCGTCGAAAATATCGAGAAAGCTGGCCGAGCTCTTCAGCGAAGTGAAGCGCTCCGCGAAGCCGGTCGGAAGGCGGGCGATCGCCGCGTCCAGGATCGCTGGCTGGTCGATCATCATCATTTTGGGGAAGCGCATGCCCGCAGGCATGTCAGCCACGGCCCGGTACGAGAGCGGCGTATGGGTCAGGAACGAGTCCGCGACCGTATGCGGGCTGATGTCGAGATCGGGCGTGTACATTCGCTCGCCATCCAGGCCCTGGAAGTGCACGCCGAGCTCGCTGGCGATCGCCGCGCAGTATCGGTAGTCCTCGATACCCAGGGTGAATTCCACCACGCGTTCGCCCGTGCCGATGTTCTGCACCACGGCCCCGTTGAAGGCGATGCAGTATTCATCGTTCCCGGCGATGCCTAATTCGGCGAGGTAAGGCAGCAGCCCGGCGACGGGCCGGCCGCTGGCCAGCACCACGCGCACGCCGCGGGCGATGGCGGTGTGGATGGCGTCCTTAACGCGGGGAGTGATCTTGTGGCCTGGATCGAGGAGCGTGCCGTCCATATCAATGGCGATGAGCTCAATGGGGCGGCGTCGTGCGGTATCCATCGGTGGTGCTTAACCCGGTTTACTTTTGGGTTGGAATTGTACGACATTTAGAAACTGTCACGTTCATCAATTCCTTACAGCCGCGCGGATACCCTTCGAACCGATGATCGATACCACGACCCGCGCACGGCTTGATGCGCTCATGGCAGGCGGCGGCCGGCGAATCCTGGGCATTGCGGGCTTGCCCGGCTCGGGCAAATCCACGCTTGCGGAGCAGCTGCTCGCCAGCCTTGGCGATCAGGCGGTGAACGTGCCGATGGATGGGTTCCACCTGGCCAACGCGGAGTTAAAGCGCCTTGGCCGCGCCGAGCGCAAGGGCGCGCCCGATACGTTCGATACGGGCGGGTATGTGGCGCTGCTGAAGCGGCTGCGTGCGCCGGTCGAGGGTGAAGTCGTCTACGCACCCAGGTTCCATCGGGAGATCGAGGAATCGATCGCGGGCGAGGTCGTCGTACCTGCGTCGGCGCGGCTGATCATTACCGAAGGCAATTATCTGCTGATGGAAGAAGGCGGGTGGGCGGCTGTGCGCCCGCTCCTGGATGAGGTCTGGTTCGTGGATGTCGATGACGAGCTGCGCCTTCAACGCCTGCTGGAACGCCACATGCAATTCGGGCGCTCACGCGAGGCAGCCGAGCACTGGATCGAAACCACCGACGAACCTAACGCCCGGCGCATTGCCGCCACGGCGCACCGCGCGGATTTCCGCGCCCGCACCCTTCCGATGGAGCCTGCATGAGCGCAATAACGTCCCCTGGTTCTTCCGTGACCGTGGAGGCCACGCCACGTACCGGCATCGTGGTGGGCATCGCGGTGATCGCCGCCCTTGGCGGCCTCCTGTTCGGTTACGACACCGGTGTGATCGGTGTGGCGTTGCTCGGTCTTGGGCGCCAATTCGCGCTGGATGACACCACCAAGCAGTTGGTGACCGGCGCGATTATCTTCGGCGCACTATTCGGCTGCCTCGCGACGGGTCCCTTCTCCGATCGCCTCGGCCGCCGGCGCATGGTGATCTTTGTAGGCGTGCTGTTCGCCATTGGCTCCATCGCGTCGGCGTTTGCGCCGTCGGTAGGCTGGCTGATCGCCGCGCGTTTCGTGCTTGGCCTTTCCGCCGGTAGCTCGACGCAGATCATCCCGGTGTATATCGCCGAGGTCTCGCCTTCAAAGCACCGCGGCAAGATGGTCACCCTGTTCCAGTTCATGGTGGTGTTCGGCATCACCGTGGCGTATTTCACCGGCTTCGTGCTGGGCGAGCACTGGCGCTGGATGTTTGGCCTGGGCGTGGTCCCGGCGATCATCCTGCTGGGTGGCATGGCCTACCTGCCGGAAAGCCCGCGTTGGCTGGTGGCGGAGAAGCGCATCGATGAGGCCATGAAGGTGCTGGAACGCGTGCGCGGCAACGCCGCTGCGGCGCGTGCCGAGATCGAAGAGATCCAGACGGTGGCCGAGCAGGAACCCTCGAGCAGCTGGAAGGACATCGCCAAGCCATGGATCCGTCCTGCCGTGATCGTGGGCGCCGGTATTTCCATGTTCTCGCAGATCACCGGTAACAACGCGCTGATCTACTACGCGCCCACCATCCTGACCAAGGCCGGCTTCTCCGATGAGGCCGCTGTACTCGGTACCGGTGCGAGCACCGTGCTGGTGGTGATCATGACGGTGATTGGTAGTTTTCTGGTCGACAAGATCGGCCGCCGTACCTACCTGTTGTGGATGATCCCGGGATCGATCGTCGCCCTGATCGTCATGGGCTTCATGTTTGAGGGCGCCGGGCCGCAGAACGATTTCAGCCGCTGGCTGGCGGTGGCTTGCCTGGGCGCCTACATGATGCTGAACTGCGGCAGCTTCGGTATCTGTATCTGGCTGATCAACTCCGAGGTGTACCCGCTGTTTGTCCGTGGCAAAGGCGCGAGCATCGGTGCGTTCAGCCACTGGACCTTCGATCTCATCGTGACGCTCACAACGCTGTCGCTGGTCACCTGGCTGGGCGCAACGCACACCTTCTGGCTGTACGCGGTGATCTCGGTCTTCGCGCTGGCCTTCGTGTACTACCTGGTGCCAGAAACCGCAGGCAAGAGCCTGGAAGAAATCGAGCACGAGCTGCGCGAACACCGCTTCTATCCATTCCAGAAGAAGCGGCTGAAAGGTTCACCGCACGCAGGCTAGCATCCAAGACTGCCCCTTATGGAAGGGGCAGTCGCGCTTCTGTGGTCGCAATTAACAGTGCGGCCGGGGTAAAGCGAGCTAGGCGCTGAGCTCTCGCCTTCAGTGGGCTCGCGTGTAGGGTAATGCCATCACGACACGTAAGAGAGAGCAATTTCCAGATCATTCTCATAGACGGCGCGTCAGTCATTTGGGAACGTTGCGGTCACGAAAGCAACGAGGGAATGACGTGGCAAAGAATCGGCATTGGCGATCCGACCCAAGCGTGCGGCTTACTGACCCGAGGCTTCAGGCCTCGCTTGACAAGAAACTGGAGACGCTAAAGAGCGACAAGGCACTCGGTCTGCGCTTTCTGCAGGAGATGGGGTTGTTGACACTCTCCGGCCGGCTGGCACGTCAGTATCGCTGACGCGGAACTTGAGTACAGGTGTCGGACATGTATTCGTCCCGTGGGGGGTTGATTCTCGGTTTTCATGGCTGCGACGCGACGGTCGGCGAATCGATTCTCGCCGGCAAGACTTCCCTTCGGCCGAGCGACAATGACTACGACTGGCTGGGCCCAGGCATGTACTTTTGGGAGGGTTGTCCCAGGCGTGCTCTGCAATTCGCTCATGAGGTAGCGTGTCTCAATCGTCGCGTTTCACGCGGTGCAATAAACAAGCCATTCGTTCTCGGAGCAGTCATTGATCCGGGGCACTGTTGCGATCTGCAGTCCCGGGAGTCGCTGGAAGAAGTCGCGCGTGCCCATGGATTTCTTTCTGCGCTGCTGGGCGATCAGGCCATCGCTCTGCCGAAGAACACGATCGGAGAGGACGGAAAGCTCCGTCGGCTTGATTGCGCAGTTATCCGCATGATGCACCGGCTTCGAGAGGTGGAGCATCTTCCGGCCTATGACTCGGTGCGCGGTGCATTCTGGGAAGGTGGCCCTCTGTACCCCGGTGCAGGATTCTCGGCCAAGCAGCACATTCAGATTTCTGTTCTCAGTCCCGATCGCATCCTTGGCTTTTTTCGGCCACGTCTATTGGTTCACTGAGCGCTAGGCTCGACTTCCAGGGTATCCACCACGGCGCTACCTACCGCTTGGCTTGCGCTCGCCGCGAATTGTTCGATGGGGCACGCTCGCTGTCCTCCACATGCCGGCTGGACAAGTGTCTTCCGAACGATCGCGCCGGTAGGTGCCATATCACCGGAACGAAGCGCCGGGAGCGTGGGCATCGCGACCGACAGGCGCACGGCGGTTCCCTGGCGCGTTTGCACGAGGTCGTAGAACAACGCTCCGTCCGGGGGGAAGTCGTCGCCCTTCGTCACGTCATGCCAATCCAGTCCCAGCAGCCCGGCCTGCACGGCCAGATCGGTATCGTGGCCGATCAACACGAGAACACGCGTGCTGGCGGGTGCGAGCGGGCTGGTCGTCCCTGGCTTGCCCGCAGCGGCCAGCAACGTCGCGGTGATGTGGGCCAGCATGTTTCCGCCACGTCCGCGCGACGCCTCCGGTGTTGCGTGCGCCAGGCGGAACGACGCGTTGTGCAACTGGATGACGCTTGCCACGCCGTCGGCATTCAGCCGTCCCCAGCCGTATTGGCTCGCAGGCATGCCCTGTACGTAGGCCAGCATGATGTTCTCGGCCAGCGATCCGGCAGTCTTCAAGGCTTTTGCCAGGTCGCCACCCAGCAATAGCTGCTTTCCACCCTCCCGGGCCTTCGCCATGCAGGCGTCGTCGTGGCAACCAAGCAGTACCTGCTGCAACTGGGCCAATCGTTCGCGCGTCGTGCCATCCATCGCGGCAGCGTCAATGCCGCCCTTGTCGTCGTCATCGCCGCCACCCGTTCCACGGAACAGCGGGTCATCCTGCCCGGCAGGGAATGCCAGATAAGCTGGCGCGCAGCCCGGGGAAAGCCCTTCCAGCAGCGCCACGGCGCTCGCCCGGTTGCGCGGTGTGCTGTCGGCGATCACACGTACCTCGCCCTTGCAGGCATCGCGTGGCAGTCCAGCCTGCGCCAGGTCCACGTCCATGCGCTTGCCCAGCGAGTGCAGGGTGTCGATGCCGTGAGGCGTGAGCTGCCCCGGGGCCACCGGCCATGCGGGCCATGCGTCGGCCGCGTACCTGGCCAGATCTTCCGGTGCCTTCGTCGGCGATCGGATACCGTGGCGGATCAGGATGATTCGCTGCAGCACGCGCTCCTGTCCGCTGTTCTCGGCAGCGAGAGCCGCAGGTGCCGCAAAGCCAAGCGCGAGCAGCAAGCAAACACTACGCATCGACATAGCCAACCCCTTATAGCTTCAACGAAAGGTCAAGGAACACGCCGCGGCCCGGAAGGCCCCAGTACAGCGCATCCCCGCTCACGCTCTGCGTGCCGGCATAGCCAATGAGCTTGTGCACGTTGAACAGGTTGTTGACATCCATGCTCACCGACCAGCCCTTGCCCGTGGGGCCGCCATCCGCACTGCGGTAGCCGAGGGCGGCATCGGTGGAGACATATCCAGCAAGACGGTTATCGTTGATAAACACCGTGTTGCCTGCATCGTCGGTGGTGTTGTCGCTGCCGTACTGCTTGCCGATGAACTTGGTCATCAGCGAACCGTAGTAGCCCAGCGGGCTGCTGTAGAGCAGGCCAAGGGCAGCGGTGACCTTGGGCGTGCCGGCAATCTGCGTGCTGGTGTTCTTGTAGGTGGCCTTGTTGTACGTGGCGTTGCCGTACAGGCTCAGCGTCCGGGTCATGGCCCAGGTCCCTTCCACTTCGGCACCTTTGTAGATGGCGCCGCCGGTGTTCAGGTACGTGGATTCCTGGCCTTCATCGGTATTGACGAGCGTGGTGGCGAGGTAGTTCTTGAAATCGATGTAGTAGACATCAGCGCCGAAGGTGAGACCACGATCTGCAAAGGCAGTGCCGAGTTGGTAGTTGGTCGTGGTCTCCGGGTCCAGCTTCTTGGAACCGACCAGTTCGATCACATCGATGGGCGGGGCGAGGAAGCCCTTGGCGACCTGCACATAGCCCGTCCACTGGTCACTGAAGCTGTCGTGCAGGCTCAGCGAGGGCAGGGCGGCGTTGTAGTTGGCGGAGTTGTACTGCGATGCCTGCGCATTGGTCTTGCTGATCGGTGCATTCATCTGGCGCGTCACGGTGCTATAACGCACGCCCGGGCTCAGGGTCAGGGCATCGGTGAGCGACCAGTCATACTGCACGTAGGGCTGGAACGTATCGGTGCGGTCGCGCAGGATGTAGTTGTACTTCGAGCCGTACTTCGTGCCGGTCTCGGCACCGGTGGTCAGGTCCAGTGGGTACTGGTATCGGGCATCCTGGTTACGCTCGATCCATGCACCGGTCTGGAGCTGGCCTGGGCCCAGTTCGCGCTCGAAGCGCAGCACGTCGCCGAACGAATGAAAGCCGGAATCGGCCAGTTTGCCGGGGACGTCGTTCTTCAGCGTGGAGACTTTCTTGCCGGCGGCGTTATATAGCGTTACGCCGTTATCGGCCGGGTTGTTGTCCGAGGCATCGGTCGTCTTGCGCGCCCAGTGGTCGAAACTGTTGTAGTAAGCCTTGTTGTCCACGCTCCACTCGCCGAGCTGCGTGGAAAGACCCACGTAGGTAAAGCTCGAGTAGTAGGCGGCGTTGTTATAGCCCTTGTAGCTCTGCAGCGCAGGATCGTTGCCCAGGCCATACCGCCAGCCGAACGCATCCATTTCCTGTTTGGTTGCGCCCTGCACGGTGTTCTGGTGTTCGCGGTTGTAGCTGCTGACGAACGTGAGCGTGGTGTCTGGCGATAGCGTGGTGATCGTCTTGATGAACGCGTGTTCGCGCTTATCGTCGGTACCCTTAAGGTAGGTATCGCTCTTTTCCTTCGAGAGGTCGGCGAAGACGCGGGTGTTGCCCAGCGTCTCATCGGCGCTCACGCCACCGGCCACGGTGTTCCAGCTACCCACGGTGGTGTACAGGGTCACGCCGTTCACGGCGCTTGGGTCGCGCGAGCGCAGGCCTACGGTGCCGCCGAACGTCGCATTGCCCACGGTAGAGCCGCCGCCCGGGCCACGGTCGATCTCGGCCTGGCCGAGTACGTGGTTATTGAAGTAAGCCGACGTGGTGTGGTGCAGGTCGCTCGCATCGCCGAAGGGGATGCCATCGAACGTGATGTTGAACTGGCCATCCTGGAAGCCACGGATGCTGATGCCTTCGTTCTTGCCCATGCCCGGACCTTCGGGAGAGGTCACGGTAACGCTCGGGGCGTATTTGATGATGTCATCGAAGTTGGAGTTGAAGCGCAGGCCATCGCGGATAAAGCGCTCGTCGATCACCGAGGTGGGCTGCGTCGCTTCGAGTGGCGGTGCGCTGGGAGCGAGCGTATCGACGGTGTTGGCCTGCACGCTTACCGGGGCGAGGTCGCGCGGGTTGCCGTCGGCTTCGTTGATGGGCGGGAGCGTGCCCGCGCGGCTGGATGCCGCGGTGCTTTTGTCGTCCCTGGTCGCCGGTACCAGCGTGATGGTGCTTGCGGTGACGAACTTGTAATCGAGGCCCGTGCCTTGTAGCAAAGTGTGCAGTTGGGCCCTGGCATCCATGCCGGCGGGAACGGCTTTGCTGTGCAACGCATGCACGGCGTCGGGCGTGTACACCACCTGCAGGCCGGTCTGGCGGGCAAACGTGTCGAGCGCCTGGTCCAGTGGCATCGCCGCGATGGGGGCTTCGGTGGTGGCCTGCGCGGCAATCGCGGACAGGGGCAGGGTGCCGAGTAGCAGGGCGAAGTGGAAGGCGAGCTTGTTGCGCATGCGATGGGACTCGTCAGGGGAGATGGGCGCAGTTGTTGCGCATGTCATCTACGAGTCGGCGGCACCGCGGTCGGGTACCGCTATTTCTGTGAATTTTTTCTTACAGCTTCGCCGTGTTGGCGCCGCGAGGGCGGCGCAGCACGTGCACACCCTCCACGTCGCGGCGTACCTGGATCCCGGGCAGCGTCTGCAGATAGGCAACGAAGCCAGCCGGGTCGCGGGCATGGAAGCGGCCGCTGATGTGCGTACTGGCCACGGTATCGTCTTCGATCAGCACACGTGCCTGCCCGTAGGCATTGAATCGGCGTGCGACTTCGGCAACGGGCGCGTCGTGGAAATCGATCTCGGCAGGGAGCCAGGCGAGATCCTGCGAGACATCGGCGTTTGGTGCGAGATGGGTCACGCTGCCGTCGCTCCCCAATGTTGCGCGCTGGCCGCCTTGCAGGTGGGCGACGACGTTCTGCGCCTGGGCGGTGTTCGCTTGCCAAGGCCACCTATAGCGCGGCGCCAATACGTCAACGCGACCACTGAGCACGGTGACGTCCCCACCCGTAGGGCCAGTACTCACCTGGAATACGGTGCCAATGTCACGGAGCACCGTGCGCCCGAGCGTCACGCTGAGCGGCGCAGGCGAATCATGTCCCACGTCGATCAGCATGGTTCCAGCGATGACGGCGATATCGCGCTTGCCTTCTTCGAACTGCACGCGGATGGAACTGTTGCGGTCGAGTTGAATGCGGCTGCCATCAGGCAGGTCGATGCTGCGCGTTGCAGCGGCGCCTGCGTTGTAAACGATGCCGGCAGGTGCCGGCGGCGTGGGCCGCGTCACAACCGCCGCGACGGCGATGGCGGCCGCCGCG
>Ga0207647_10000071_pt1 | contig 79170 bp, 71 predicted proteins | sample KBSCornC2_FD_184295 | JGI IMG/M metagenome (GOLD analysis project Ga0207647, IMG submission 184295) | Corn rhizosphere microbial communities from Kellogg Biological Station, Michigan, USA - C2 (SPAdes) (version 2) | ecosystem: Host-associated > Plants > Roots > Rhizosphere ...
CGTCGTTGCGTGCCATCGAGATCAAGGCCGATGTAGTGTTAAAAGGCACCCGCGTTGATGGTATCTACACCGCCGACCCCGAGAAGGACTTATCAGCAACCCGTTACGATGAAATTACTTTCCAGGAAGTTTACGACAAAGGCTTAAACGTAATGGACATGACCGCCATTACCCTTTGCCAGGAAAATAAATTACCAATCATTGTATTCGATATGAACAAACCGGGCAATTTCCAAAAAATTGCCAATGGCGAGCATATCGGAACGTTGGTTAAATAGTGATTAGAGATTGGTTGATCAGAGATTAGGATAGATAATCACTTTGATATTTAAATCAAAGTCACAGATTTTATTATTTTTGTCAAAAAAGATAAAGTAATGAGCGAACTCGTTAAGAAACAGATAACCGAAGCCAAAGCTGCAATGGATCGTGCACTTGACCATGCAGATAACGAGCTAAATAAAATACGTGCCGGTAAGGCAAGCCCGTCCATGTTAGACGATGTGTTTGTTGATTATTATGGTACGGCTACTCCGCTAAGCCAGGTAGGTAGCGTTAATACTCCAGATGCTCGCACCATTGTGGTACAGCCTTGGGAAAAATCACTGTTGGGCGCTATCGAGAAAGCTATTATGGAAGCTAATTTGGGCGTTAACCCGCAAAATGATGGCGTGGTGATCCGTATCAATGTTCCGCCGTTAACTGAGGAGCGTCGCCGTGATCTGGTTAAAAAAGCTAAAGGCGAGGCCGAGAACGGTAAAATTGCTATCCGCAACGTCCGTAAAGACGCTAACGAGAAAATTAGAAAACTAAAATCTGAAGGCGTATCTGAAGACGAAATGAAAACCGGCGAAGCTGAGATTCAAAAGCTTACCGATTCATATATTGTTAAAGTTGACCAACTGGCTGATGCTAAAGAAAAAGATATCATGACGGTGTAATTATCCACCTTGTGTCAAATTAAAGGGAATGAGCTACTTAGCCATTCCCTTTTTTTATTTTTGATTCATATATGAATATACTTCTGCAATATTTAAAAAAACACCAATGGACGGTGGTGCTGGCACTGGTCCTGGCGGGTATTAACATCGGTTTTTCACTGGTTGATCCATTAATTACCGGTAAACTGATTGACAATTATATATTACCAAAAGATAGCGCATTTTATACTTACGAATATCGCTTGCATGGCTCGCTGATATTAATTGGTTTGGCTATTGGCGCTGCAATGGTATCGCGTATAGCTAAAAACTTTCAGGATTACTTTACCAATATCATTGTGCTCAAAACCGGCGCACAAATGTATAGCGACGGCCTGAAACACTCGCTCGAATTGCCATACCAGGTTTTTGAAGATCAGCGCAGCGGCGAAACGCTGGGTATCTTGCAAAAACTGCGAATCGACTGCGAGAAGTTCATTACTTCATTCATCAGCGTGTTGTTTGTGAGTGTAGTGGGTATTGTCTTTGTGATTATCTATTCATTAAAAGTAAATTACCAGGTAACACTGGTGTATTTTGCTTCAATGCCTGTTATCGCCATTGTGAGTACCTTGCTGAGCCGTCGTATTAAAAAAATACAGGGCACTATCGTTAAAGAAACCACAGCTTTAGCAGGTTCAACCACCGAATCATTACGTAATATCGAACTGGTTAAAAGCCTGGGCCTGGCCAACCAGGAAATTGAGCGCCTGAACAAAACCACCTACAAAATCCTCGACCTGGAGCTCAGGAAAGTAAAGTTTGTAAGAAGCATGAGCTTTGTGCAGGGCACAGTAGTGAACCTGGTGCGTAGCGCGATGATAGTGGTGTTGCTAATGCTGATATTCAAGCATACCTTAACTCCCGGTAATTATATCCAGTTCTTGTTTTACTCATTTTTTCTGTTCAATCCGTTACAGGAATTGGGTAATGTGGTACAAGCATGGCGCGAGGCCCAGGTGTCATTAGGTAACTTCAAAGCAATTTTAGATACACCGATCGACCAAAAACCTGCTAAACCTGTACTCGTTGAAAAGATCGGCAAATTAACTTTTGATGCCGTAACCTTTAAACACTTAACTGCTAATCGCAACGCATTAAATCAGATAAGTTTTGAAACTAAAATGGGGGAGACCATTGCTTTTGTTGGTCCATCAGGTTCCGGTAAAACCACGTTGGTGAAATTGCTGGTGGGCTTGTATCAGCCTTTGGAAGGAGGCATTAGTTATAACGATATTGATAGCAGGGAGATTGACTTAGATCAGCTGCGCGAAAAGGTTGGGTTTGTTACGCAGGATACCCAACTGTTTTCGGGTACTATTCGCGAAAACTTGTTGTTTGTCAGGCCGGATGCTACTGACGAGGAATGTTTGAATGTACTGGAGCGTGCCGCTTGCCAAACCCTGATGGCCCGTGCGTCGCAAGGGTTAAATACCGTGATAGGCGAGGGTGGCGTGAAAGTATCCGGTGGCGAGAAACAACGTTTGTCTATCGCCCGTGCCTTGCTACGCAGACCAGATCTGTTAGTGTTTGACGAAGCGACATCCTCGCTAGATTCATTGACCGAAGAGGAGATCACTGAAACCATCAAAGATGTATCAGAACTGAATAATCATATTACCATCCTCATTGCCCACCGCTTATCAACCATCATGCATGCCGACCGCATTTACGTGCTCGAGAAAGGCCGCATTATTGAATCAGGCGGACATGCAGATCTGCTTGATCAAAAAGGGTTATACTACGCCATGTGGAGACAGCAAATTGGCGAGAAATATTCGGTAGAGGTGGAAGATTAATTTTTACTTCCTGTCATCTCGAATGTAGTGAGAAATTTATACACGGGACGATTAGAAAAAGGCTGTCACCCTGAGGCACTCGAAGGGTGAGCGTAGGTTTAACACGCGTTGATTGGCCTTTGCGCTTATGCTTCGAACACCTCAGAATGACAGCCGGATTTATGAGGCAGTACGTGTTTTTCGTCTGTTAAATAAATACGTTAGAAACAGCCCGGTGCCTATTCCGCAAAATATTGCGCCGCCAACATGGTACAGGTCCATTTTTTCCTTAAACCAAAATTTATCGGTAAGTAGGTTAAAACTTATACAATACACGATGGTTAATAACGCTTTACCAACTTTGTTTAGGTTTTTCATATCGCGATTTCTTCTTTCGCCTGAGGCGTCGATATTTCTTGTAATGATAAAGGTATCAATTTTTTTGTTTTGAAGTAAGTGATGCTGACTATTAGCAAAGTCATACTTCCTCCAAATAAAACCGAAGGCACAGTGCCCATGATTTTAGCGGCTGTACCCGATTCAAACGCCCCAATCTCATTAGATGAACCAATAAACATTTGATTTACTGCCGATACACGTCCGCGCATGCTATCGGGCGTAAGCACTTGCATAATGGTGCCGCGTATCAATACGCTGATGCTGTCAAAGCCGCCTTCAGTAAACAGGAACAATAACGACAGGTAGAAGTTTCTTGATAAAGCAAAGCAGATAATCGACAAACCGAAGCCGGTTACGGCAATCAATAGGTTTCTCCAGGGTTTGCCCATAGGCGATATGCGCGCCATGGCCAGCATCACCAATACAGCACCCAACGAGGAGGTAGCACGCATAATGCCCAGCCCTTGCGCACCCACATGTAATATTTCATTGGCAAACACCGGCAATAAGGCTACCGCGCCGCCAAAAAAGACCGAGAACAGGTCAAGGCTCATAGCTCCTATCATCATTTTGTTATGAAACACAAAATGTATCCCTTCAGACAAACTTTGCCAGATGCTTTCTTTAGGTATGTATATCGGTGGATATCGTTTTAGAAAGAACACGCATACTAATGCCACCAGCAGAAATAAAATGATGACGCTGAACGTGACCGTAATGCCATAAAACCCATATAACAAACCGCCCACCAACGGGCCTAATATGGAAGCAATTTGCCAGCTCGAACTGTTCCAACTGCTTGAGTTGGGGTATACTTCTTTAGGCACACTGTGCGCCATAATGGTGAATGCGGCAGGATTATAAAATGCCCTGGCAACGCCATTAAAAAATACCATTACATACAGAATAGGGACTATCCAATCGGTATGAATATAGGCGGACATGCTTTTAAGCGTAACCGTAAACATCACCAGCGATGAGAGCAGCACAGCAAAAAATACAAACAACAGCATCTTTTTCTTCTCAGACTTATCGGCAATATAACCGCCATATAAGGCAATGCCGATGGACGGAATGGCCTCGCTTAGCCCGATTAAACCCAAAGCAAATGCACTCTTGGTTAGCTGATAAACATAGAAGCCCAAAATAACGGCCTGCATTTGATATGCGAAAGTGAAGAAAAACTTCATGCCCAGGTATGAGCGGAAATCTTTATAACGAAGCGCTATAAAAGAATCGTTGGTTGGTAAAGGTTGACTATCAGAATCTGCCATACAGCAAATTTACAATTCGGGCGGGAAGATTTTAGATTAAATGATTTTTAGACGATAAGTTTATTGCAACAAAACACCTCGCCTCGCTCGACCAACGGAGAGATCTAAACACACGCTAAGCAAGTCACGAGTGTCCGTGTATAGATTTTCTCGCTATTGCTCGAAATGACAATCGTTGTATTTAGAGTGGCTTTAGCCAAACCAATAAACTACTAAGATATCTTATCCCAGCTCAATCCGGCATTCTTAGCCTGAAAAGCCAGATTTAATATTTGATTTTCCGGCGATGCCAGTTGTGGGTCAGCGGCAAAGATTTCTTCAACACATTTGCGGCATTGCATAAGTATGTCCTGGTCGGCAGAAAGGTCGGCAACCTTAAGGTCCAGTAAACCACTTTGCTGGGTGCCTTCAATATTGCCCGGACCGCGTAATTGCAGGTCGGTCTCAGCTATTTCAAAGCCATTATTGGTTTTAACCATGGTATTAAGGCGTATGCGGCCATCAGGACCCAGTTTATCCTTACTCATGAGTATACAATAAGATTGTTCGGCGCCGCGACCTACGCGGCCCCTAAGCTGGTGTAATTGCGACAAGCCAAAGCGCTCCGCATTCTCAATGATCATCACCGAGGCATTAGGCACGTTTACACCCACCTCAATTACTGTCGTCGCCACCATAATCTGCGTTTCACCCTTTACAAAGCGCTGCATCTCGAATTCTTTTTCCTCAGGTTTGATCTTGCCGTAAACCACGCTGAGCCTGTATTGCGGCAGCGGGAATTCTCGCGATATTACTTCATAACCATCCATCAGGTTTTTAAGGTCCAGCTTTTCGCTTTCCTGTATCAGCGGGTATACTATATAAATCTGTCGCCCCTTTGCTATCTCGTCCTTCATAAAACCAAATACCCGGAGGCGGCTGTTTTCATAAAAGTGGAGGGTTTTGATGGGTTTACGCCCGGCGGGCAATTCATCGATTACAGAAATATCCAGATCGCCATATAAAGTCATGGCCAGCGTGCGCGGGATAGGCGTTGCCGTCATTACCAATATATGCGGCGGGACGATATTCTTTTTCCAAAGCTTGGCGCGTTGTTCCACACCAAAGCGGTGCTGCTCGTCAATCACTACCATGCCCAGGTTTTGGTATTGTACCTTATCCTCGATCAGTGCGTGGGTACCTATTAAAATTTTGAGCTCGCCGTTTTCTAGTTTTTGGTGGATGATCTTACGGTCCTTCGGTTTGGTTGAGCCGGTTAGCAGCGCTACCTCAATAAAATCATCGCCCACTAAATTTTTTATAGTTTGGTAATGCTGGGTAGCCAGAATTTCGGTAGGGGCCATGATACAGGTTTGGAAACCGTTATCAATGGCCATGAGCATACTCATCAATGCCACTACGGTTTTGCCACTACCCACATCGCCCTGCAACAGGCGGTTCATTTGCACGCCGCGCTGGGTGTCCTGGCGTATTTCTTTGAGCACCCGCTTTTGGGCGTTGGTCAGATCAAACGGCAGTTTATGGTGATAAAACTCATTAAAGTACGGACCTATTTTGTCGAAGATATTTCCCTTAAACTTTTGTATGTGCAGTAGCTTATTCTTAAGCAATTTTAGCTGCAAAAAGAAAAGCTCTTCAAATTTAAGGCGATGCTTAGCCTCGGCCAATTTGTTGACGTCCTCAGGGAAGTGGATGTTTTTAAAAGCATCCTGCCGGCTCATTAATTTAAATTTATTGATGATATACATCGGCAAGTTTTCGCGGATGTCACGTGCATGCTGCTCTAAAAGTGCGGCTACCAGCTTTTGGATGCCTTTGCTGTCCAGGCTAAACTGCTTCAGCTTTTCGGTCGAGCTATAAACCGGTTGCAGGGTCATGTTACCCTTGCGCTGCATGGCCTCGGGCGAATACAGGTCAATCTCCGGATGCGACATTTGCGCCTTGCCATTAAATGATCCGGGCTTGCCAAACAGAATATACGCCTTACCTACGGTGAGGTTTTTTTCCACCCATTTCAGTCCCTGGAACCATACCAATTCCATTACACCGGTATCGTCCTGCACCTGGGCTACCAGGCGCTTGGTGTGTTTTTCGCCCAATACCTCTTTGTGGGTAAGCCGGGCTATAACCTGTACGTAGGGCAGGTCGGGGTTTATATTTCTTATCTTATAGTATTGGGTACGGTCAATGTGCCTGAAAGGGAAATGCTCCAGCAGATCTTCCAAGTTCTTAATAGCCAGTTCTTTTTTAAGCACATCGGCACGTGCCGTGCCGACGCCCTTTAAATACTCAATGGGGGTTTGAAATGGCTGATCGTTCAACGGCTATAATCAGGATTTAACGGCGATTACAGAAATTTCGACACTAACACCTTTAGGCAAAGCAGCTACCTGTACGGTTTCACGAGCCGGGAAGTTGTCTTCAAAATATGATCCATATACTTCGTTTACCTCGGCAAAGTCGGCCATATTGGTTAAAAAGATGGTGGTTTTAACAATGTCGGCAAAATCAGCTTTAGCCTCGGCTAAAATAGCGCCGATATTTTCCATCACCAGGTGAGTTGCCGAGGTAATGTTGTCAGTAACCAATTCGCCGGTAAACGGGTGCAACGGGATCTGTCCTGAAACGTAAATAGTGTTACCTGCTTGAATAGCCTGGTTGTATGGGCCTATAGGGGCCGGGGCATCGGCAGTTTTAATTACTTTTTTCATTTGTATGATGAGGGGTTTATTTAGTGTTTTTTGAGTACCAGCCATTGTATCAGTTTCCAGATTATACCCAGCAGAAATACCGTTATGGCAATAGCGTTAATAGCGTGCATAACCTTTAAATTAAAGTTGGTAGGTCTGTTAGGGTCTTTTTTGCGGAAAAAGTACATAGCCTGAATTTTAAATTTAGCCCGTGGTATGTGATACAAATATAGATAAACAAAAAAGGCTCCCCAAAATTGGAGAGCCTTTATATGATTTAACTTAACTGTTTTTCAAAAATTATCTTTTGAATTGAACACGACGGTTTAATACACGTCCTTCTTCAGTAGAGTTATCAGCAATTGGGTGAGTTTCACCGTATGCTTTTACTTTGATTTTCTTAGCGTCAACACCAGAGTTAACTAAGTAAGTTTTTACTGAGTTAGCACGATCTCTTGACAATACCATGTTGTGAGCAGCAGTACCTTCAGATGAAGCGAAACCATCTAACTCAACTTTAGCACCTGATGAACGTAAGTCAGCTGAAGTAGCATCTAACACTGGGTAAGATGAAGTTCTCAATACTGAGCTATCAAATTCAAACTGAATGTTTGAGTAAGCAGCAGCAGCAGGAGCAGCAGCAGTAGTATCAGGTTTAGGGAACACGATAGCGCAACCAGCACCGTCAACAACTGTACCAGCCGGAGTGTTAGGGCATTTGTCAAATTGATCAGCTACACCGTCACCGTCAGAATCTTTTTTCAGATCGTTAACAGCGTTTTCAACGTTAGTTACACGGCCTTTAAGAGCTTCAACTTCTTTGCGTAAAGCTTCGTCGTATAACTCGTCATACATCATAGCAACTGGATTCACCCACTCTAAGTTTGGTTTTGATTTTGAACCTAAAGTGAAGTCTAAACCAGCGTAACCATAAGAGTAGCGGTCTTTAGTAGGGTAACCTTTGTGAACACCATCAAAGTTATCACCATCGATGAAGTTTTCAGTGTAACCTAATTTGAAGCCAATAGCGTCAGATAATCTGAATTTAACACCAACACCTACTGGGATCACTAATTCACTTACTCTATCTGGCCATGTAGCCTGAGTAGTAGTAGGGAAACCAGGAGTGTTTGCACCGTAAACGGTTGGTTTGTAGCTTACTAAGCCAGCACCTGCATTAACTAAGAAGTTAATTGCGTTTTTGCGGCGTAAGTAGTCAACAGTAGCTACGTTAACCTCACCTGAGATAGCACCTTGCCAGAAATCAGTTGAGAATTTAACATAGTTGTTACCTGAAATGCCATCAGTAACGTAACCGGCAGCATTATTTGCAGTACCTTGAACTTTACCACCGCGTACATTTAATTGCAGTGAGAAAGAATGCGCTAATTGTTTTTTAACGTCTAAGCCGTAACCGAGGTTAACAGAGTTACCGTTGAAATCACTTGAACCACCGGTTGCAAGTTTTGGTGAAGTTGCGCCAACGTTAATGCCAATACTCCAGGTATTGTACTGTCCCGCACCGCCAAATACCTTGGCAGAGGTTGTAGTCGACGATGTTGTTTCTGTGGTTTGAGCGTTAGCTACGCCTACACCCACCAAAGAAACAAGAGAAAGAGCGACTGTTTTTTTTAATGTAGAATAGTTCATAGTTTTAAGATTAAACAATGTTTTAATTGTGATTTTTTTCCAAAAATAGTAATTATGTTTGAAACGATTACCAAATTCTATTCCAAAAATCATAGTTACTAACACAAAGAAATAAAAAATGTTCTATAAATAGTACAAATAAAATTAATGCTATGAAATATTTACCCGTCGGGAATAATTTATTTATCAATAATAGAAAAAATTTCGTTTCACGTATAAAATCGTCGTCGATAGCACTTTTTTATGCAAATGACGAGTTTCCGAGAAGCGGCGATCAGACTTTCGTTTTTAAGCAAAATGCCGATTTTTTCTATTTAACGGGCATCGATCAGGAACAAAGCATCCTTTTATTATTCCCTGATTGTCCTAATTCTCTATACAAAGAAGTACTGTTTTTAAGACAAACCAACGAACACATAGCCGTATGGGAGGGCCATAAATATACTAAAGAGGAAGCCCGGGCAGCCTCAGGCATTGAGTCTGTTTATTGGTTAAGCGATTTTGATACCATATTACATAGTATTATTAATTACGCAGATAATATATATATCAATACCAACGAGAATGATCGCTTTAGTTTTTCAGTACCCTACCGCGATCTGCGCATGCTGGAAGATTTGCGTACTAAATACCCGCTGCATAACTATCTGAGGGCGGCGCCTATTATGCGCGATCTGCGCCCGGTTAAGTCTGCTATTGAGATCGAGCTGACAAAAAAAGCTATCGGTATTACCAAGGATGCTTTTGAGCGGGTACTGAAATTCACCAAACCCGGCGTTACTGAATATGAGATTGAGGCCGAGATCATCCACGAGTTTATCAGGCAGCGCGCTACCGGCCATGCTTACACGCCTATTATCGCCTCCGGTAAAAACGCCATTGTACTACATTATATAGATAACAACCAGGTTTGTAATGACGGCGACGTGATATTATTCGACTTTGGCGCCGAGTATGCCAACTACAATGCCGACATGAGCCGCTCGATACCGGTTAACGGCCGCTTCACCAAACGCCAGCGCGATGTTTATGACGCTGTGCTGCGTGTAATGCGCGCGGCTACTAAGATGATTGTAGAAGGAGCCATCTGGAACGAGTACCATGACGAGGTAGGTAAGATCATGACCAGCGAGCTGATAGGTTTGGGCCTGCTAACCAAACACGACGTAGAAAAACAGGACCCTAAAATGCCGGCTTATAAAAAGTACTTTATGCACGGCACCTCACACCATTTAGGTATTGATGTGCATGATTACGCCAGCCGCTACAAACCTTTCGAGGTAGGTAATATCCTGACCTGCGAGCCGGGTATTTATATCCCTGCCGAAAATCTGGGCATCCGTATTGAAAATAATATCTTGATCACCAAAGGCGGTAATGTTGATTTAATGGCCGATATTCCGGTTGAAGCGGATCATATTGAAGAGATCATGAATTCGTAGAGGATTTGGGAATTCGGATGTTCGATTTCGGATTTTGATCTAACTGTAGAGACGCGATGCTTCGCGTCTTATCACGCATATTTAGAAACAAAATTATAAAGGTTAAACTCTTCATCATTCAAAGCTTCGGCAATATCCTGCCGGAGCTTTTTTTTGTCGACGCCGGCCATGCGTTTTTCTTGGATAAGCTTGTAAGCTTTTTCGGCCAGCAGGTATTCTTTGTGGGTGTTTTTGATGTTTTGTGCCGATGTGATAAACTGCGCTATTGCATGAATACCTTCATTGGCGGTGGCAACGGTTTTAAAAACCGGTATTTCGGTTTCTTCTTTTTGGTGGATGATCTTTTTGAGGTTATTGGTGAACAGATCAGCATCATCGCGGTCGGCTTTATTAATAATAAAGGCATCGGCAATTTCCATCAGGCCAGATTTGATATTCTGGATCTCGTCGCCCGACTCAGGCACCAGCACCACAAAGGTCAGATCGGCCAAACCGGCAATCTCAATCTCTGACTGCCCGACGCCCACCGTCTCCACCAACACATAGTCAAAACCCGCGGCGCGCAGCACATCGGTCATCTCAATAGTTTTAGCCGATAGCCCACCCAGCGACCCGCGCGTTGCCAGTGAACGTATAAATACATCCATGCTATTAAAATGATTGGTCATCCGGATACGGTCGCCCAATAAGGAGCCGAAGTTGAAAGGCGAAGTTGGGTCGATAGCCAAAACGGCCACCTTATTACCTTTATCAATAAGCGCTGTAATCAACGCATTCACCAAGGTACTTTTACCTGCCCCCGGCGGACCGGTAATACCTATTACAGGTGTTGTTTTTTCAAACCGCAGACTTTTTAGCAACTCGTCCGCGCCGGCCAAATCATTCTCTACCATAGTCAAAGCGCGGGCGAGCGATTTAAAATCGGTACTTGAAATGGTTATCGATTGATTGGCTGTACGGCTCATGATAATACAAATGAATAAAAATATCGCCACATAAATTAAGATAATCTTTATAATTGCAGCAAAGCGATACCATGTCAAAGCCACGCGCACTAGTAACTTTCGATTCGATGAAGAACCCAAATTCGGGTTATTTTAGTTTCGGCAAGGGGCTGGGCGATGCGCTGATTAAAGAGAATAATAATAGGTTCAAGCTAACCTATTATATGTTTAAAAACACTATCTATTTTTTTAATAAGCTGGTTAATATTATTTATCTGTATCGCTTGCACACCCTGTTCTTTCCGTATTGGAACAAGTTTGATGTGATTCACTTTACCGATCAAACCTGCCGACTGAAGCCTTACCGCGTTAAAGGCAAAAAGATCATGACTATTCATGATATTAATAAGGTACATCTACCCGACAGCAAACAACGCAAGATCAACAAGCACATTGGCAAACTGCGCTACTATGCCTCACTGTGCGACAGGGTGGTAACCATCTCTCAATTTGTAGCTGATGACATCCTGCGTTTCATCCCCGAGCTAAAAAGTAAGATCAGCGTGATTCATAATGGTGCCGAAAAGCTCACCGTACCTGAAAATCACGAGCCGACTTATCGCCCGCAAAAACTTTTTCTGTTTACCATCGGATTGCTGTCGCCGCAAAAGGGCTTTCAGTATATACCATCTTTGTTAGAAGGTAATGACTACGAACTGGTAATAGCCGGCATTGAAACGCCAAACAAGGCCCGCATTATCGCTGAAGCTGAAAAGTACAACTGCCTGGACAGAGTGAAAATTACCGGCCCCGTGAGTGATGACGACAAAGCCTGGTACTTTAAACACTGCAGCGCCTTTGTGTTCCCGTCGATTGCTGAGGGTTTTGGTTTGCCGGTTATTGAAGCGCAGTATTTCGGTAAACCTGCATTTTTAGCTAAAGCGACATCGCTACCCGAGATCGGTGGCAGCGTAGCTTATTACTTCGATAGTTTTGAGCCGGCCCACATGCAGAAAGTGTTTAATGAGGGGATGAAAGATTATTCTGACAACGACCGTGCAGTAGCCATTATGGAACATGCCGGCCAGTTTAGTTGGGAAAACTCAGCTAGCAAGTATCTCGCTTTATATGAAGAAGTGTTAAACAATTAAAACAAGCATCAAGAGCCATAGGCTCGACATATTTTGTAGCAACGGACTTTAATCCGTTGAGTTTAAAAAGCTCGTGCTGAGTACCGTAGGTACGATACATATTGATAACCGCTTTGACTATTAAAATGAAACGAACCTATGGTTCTCAATGGGTTTGTTTTCTTAATTCAACGGATTAAAATCCGTTGCTAATAGATTGGCCCGAGGCTACGCCTCTCGGGTTAAACCTGACAAGTCGGTTAAAGTAGGCCTACCTCTTCTTCCTGTCCTTTCTGTTCTTCTTCATCCGCCAAAACAAAAAGCGCAGCCATATTTTATTGCCAAAGTGTTTGCGCACCAGGCCCCCCCGGTCTTTCTCGAAAATATGATCTATTGACATGCTCGATACGCCGGTCTGGTTAAAGTTTGCTATCAGGTGATCGCGGAATTCAAAGCTATACTCGCCGCTGTTATATAGGGCCATGTTCAGGGCGTAGTCGGCAGATATTTTATAGCGGGTATTGAAATGATATTTATCAAACACGGCCCGTGGGTAAATCATGGCCTGATGGCAAAGTCCATATTTAGCAAAACCATACTCGTTTACCGGTATTGTCGGTCCGCCCAGGGTCATTACCCGGCCATAGTATATCAGGTGATTGTCCTTTAGCTCATAGGCTAGTTTAGTAAAATCGTCAAACAAAACATCATCGGCACCCAAAAAGTAAATCCAGTCGCCGGTGGCGTGTTTAGTGCCTTTGTTCATGGCATCGTAAATGCCGTCGTCTTTTTCGCTTTTCCAGTAGGCTATGCTATTGGTGTTTTGTTGCAGAATGTTTACGGTGTCGTCGGTGCTCTGGCCATCAATCACTACAATCTCTAACGAAGGATATTGCTGTCGGTAAATGCTGTCGAGGCAGGCCCACAGCGTACCGGCCACGTTATAAGTTACAATGATGATGGATATTTTGGGCGCGTCTGCTTTCAAATTTTAAATGTCTTTAATTTATAATGCGTACCGTATATTTGGCCTGATCCGTTACAGAACGCAAATTAACGGTTTATACCTATATATATATATAATGTACATGAAAGTTGCAGGGTTCACATTTATTCGTAATGCCGTAAAAAACGACTATCCCGTTGTCGAGGCTATCACCTCTATTTTACCTATTTGCGATGAATTTGTAGTGGCCCTTGGCAATAGCGAGGACGAAACCGAACAACTGATTCTGGATATCAAATCGCCCAAGATAAAAATTATTCATACCATTTGGGATGAAAGTCTGCGCGACGGCGGATCTGTATTTGCTGTTGAAACCGACAAAGCTTTCCAGGCCATATCGCCTGATGTAGACTGGTGCTTTTATATTCAGGGGGATGAGTGTGTGCATGAAAAATATCTGCCGGTTATTAAAAAAGAAATGGAAGAGAATCTCAACAAAAAAGAAGTTGAGGGCCTGCTGTTCAAATATCTGCACTTTTATGGCTCGTACGATTATTACGGACATTCGCGCCGCTGGTATCGCCGCGAGATACGTGTGCTAAGAAATAACAAAGCCATCCATGCCTATCGCGATGCGCAGGGTTTCCGTTGGGATGATCGTAAGATCAATGTTAAATTGATCGATGCTTACATTTATCACTACGGTTGGGTAAAACCGCCATCGGGCTTAAAAAATAAGCTGCGCAACTTCAATAAGTTTTATCATGACGATGCCTGGATTGAGGAGAATGTACCCGAAACTTTTGAGTTCGATTACAAAAACGCCGACCGATTAATCCCTTTCAAAGATACCCACCCGGCAGTAATGGCAAAGCGCATAGCCGCCACGAACTGGAAGCTGGACATCGACTTTAAAAAGCTGAAAGACAAAATGACCATCCGCCGCAGGGCGCTGCAAAAAATAGAAGATTGGACCGGCTGGCGTGTGAGCGAGTATAGAAACTATAAACTGCTTAAATGAGAAAGGTACTATACTTTTTCCCCGATAACGTTGGCAAGCAAACCGCAGGTAATAAAACCCGCGCCATACAGCTGCTTAAATACTTAAAGGGTCGCGGCTATCATGTAGATTTTGCCAGTTTAAAGCATGAAAAGTTTGACAAAGGCACCGAGCCGGAAACCATCGACTTTTTGCTGAATAATAACCTGGCCGACAATGTTTACCTGCTTCCGCGCAAACCTGCTAAGGGCAATCCCATAGTTTATTTTTTCAGGAATAAGCTGCGCGATCTGATTTATTACTGGACATCATATCCGCTCAGGTCGAACATTCCCACTTACATGACCATCGCCCTTAAAAATGCTTTCGAGGATATTTTAAAGGCGAATACCTACGATGATATCATTATCAGCTACGTTACCTGTGCAGGATTGATCGCCAACCGATCATTATTCAAAGGCGCCAAGACCATCATCGATACCCACGATTTCATTACGGCGCAATTCAAATACAAAAAGAATTTTCACCTGGGCATTACTTTCCAGGATGAGATAAGAAGGCTCGATAAGTTCGATGAGGTTTGGGCAATCTCGCCCGAGGAGCAATATGTGTTCGGGCAATTTAGCAAATCAGACGTCAGGCTGGTGCCGTTGATGATTGATGCCGATCATTTAGTAGACAAACCGGCTACCAAAAAGAAATACGACCTGATATATGTAGCCAGCGACAACGTGCATAATAAACGTTCGGCCGAGTGGTTCTTTGAACAGGTGTACCCACTGCTGCCACAGGGCTTAAAGATCTGTGTGATTGGGTTGATCAATAAATCTATCCCCGAGAAATATAAAATTGAGCGGGTGGCTTATGCTGAATGTTTAGATGACTATTACGCGGCTTCAAAAATTGCTTTGTGCCCTATGCTTACCGGCACCGGCGTAAAGGTAAAAGTGGTTGAGGCCCTGGCGCATAAACTGCCCGTAGTTTGCAATCTGCGTGGAATTGACGGCTTGCCCAATAAACGGCTGAACGGTTGTCTGGTAAGCGACGATCCGCAGGTATTTGCCCAAAACATCCTCACTTTGCTGGAAGATCAGGAGTTTTATGCCTTGCAAAGTGAGTTTGCCAATGATCTGTTTAATCATAGCTTCAGCAAAGCGGTAATTTATAAAGAACTGGACGCAGCGTTTAAATAATGGACATTAAGAACCGCAAACTGTTTAGGTTAACCCGTTTTGTGCTGTTGAAGCTGCCGGCGGTGTTTCGCTTTTTTGCGCTGTTCAGGAAACCGGCTAAACGGCTGCTGCTGATCAAGACCGACGCCATTGGCGACTATGTGATCTTTCGCAATTTCATTGAGATCCTCAAAAAATCTGAAAAATACCGCGATTACCAGATCGACCTACTCGGTAATAAAATTTGGCGCGATTTGAATGAGACGTACGATAAACAATATCTTAAAGAAACCTATTTCATCAATGACCCCAACAGTTTTTACGAAGCTCCTTTAAAAACGCTAAAACAGGGCTGGCAGCTTTTTAAGAACAGGTATGAAGTTGTGTTACAACCAACTTACACCCGCGTATTCATTACTGACGGCTTTGCCGCATTAACCGCTGCCAAACAGATCATCGGGTATGAGAGTGATAACGAAGGCATCTTTCCGCGCTATAAAAAAAAGACCGATAAATTCTATACTCGGCTTTTGCCGTTACCCCAGGAGAACTACTTCGAGTTTAACCGTAATGTATTTTTCTTTGAGACTGTGCTTGGCGAAAAGATCGATCTGAAAGTGCCGTATATTAGCACAAACATCGGCACTAAAAACGGCATCGCCATTTTACCCGGCGCCGGCGCATTTAAGCGCGGTTGGGAAGGCGATAAATTCCTGGAACTCATTAAACGACTGCTACAGCAAACCAGCGAGCCCATTTACCTGATAGGCGGCCCGAGCGAAGTAAGGCATGGCGAGTTCCTGATGCAAAACCTGCCTGCGGGTAGTATTGAAAACCGCATCAATAAAACCACCTTGCCCCAACTGATTGATACCATTGCCGGCTCAAGCTTATTGATTGCTAATGAAACCAGCGCTATCCACATGGCGATGGCTACGCAAACCCCATCGGTTTGTATTTTGGGTGGGGGGCATTTTGAGCGCTTTGCACCTTACCCGGCGGGTACGCCTAATGCGCCGGTTTGCGTTTATGAAAAAATGCCTTGTTATTATTGCAATTGGATTTGCATTTATAAGACAGAGGCCAATGAGCCGTTCCCTTGTATATCGGCGGTAACGCTTGAGAATGTATGGGAAGCTGTTTTGCCGCTCATCGCAACACAACAGTAATTAAATAATTACGTTAACTTTGCACACTTTTATATTAATTAATGAAGACATATTTCAGGCTGCTTTCATTTGCCAAACCAATTGAAAAATACGCTATCCCATACACCCTTACTACTTTATTATATGTGTTTTTTAGCACGTTAAACCTGGCGTTGTTAATGCCATTATTACAAACCTTATTTTCAAAGCCAGATAAGCCTGGATGTGAAACCGTTGCCGCCAAAGTAATAGAGAAACCTCATATTACAGATTTGGCCGCTACTTTTGATTATTATACACATTACTATATTCAGCACTATGGTGCCTGGCCCACTTTGCAGTTTGTTTGCGGGATATTGGTAGCGTCGGTGATATTGGGTAATTTCTTCAGATATCTTTCACAGCGTATTATGGAGAATTTGCGTGTCCATACATTGTTAAACCTGCGCAGATCGGTATTTAATAATGTGATGGATTTGCATTTGGGCTATTTTAACAACGAACGTAAAGGAGATATTATATCAAAAGTAGCATCAGATGTGCAGGTGGTTCAATATTCAGTTACCGCTACATTACAAGTTATTTTCAAAGAGCCGGCTCAGTTAATCTTTTATATATTCACTCTTTTTGCTATAAGCGCTCAGCTTACATTTTATTCGTTGCTGGTAATACCGGTTTCAGCATTTATCATATCCCGCATTGTTAAACGCCTTAAGGCACAAGCTATAGCCGCACAACAAAGCTATGGCAATATGATCAGTTATCTGGACGAGGCACTAAGTGGCGTAAAAATTATCAAAGCCTTTAACGCTACCAACTTTATTAAAAAACGCTTTAATCAGGAGAATGAGAATTATTCCAGGATAACCCGCTCTATGGCCCGACGTCAGCAATTGGCGTCGCCAACTTCTGAAACTTTGGGTGTTGCCATGATAGCCTGTATTGTATTGTATGGCGGTTACTTGATCCTTACCAAACAATCAGGAAATTTGACTGCTGCGGCATTTATCACCTATATAGGTATCTTTTCGCAAGTTACCCGTCCTGCTAAAGCTATTTCAGACTCGTTCAGTAACATCCACTCAGGCATTGCTGCTGGCGAGCGTGTATTGGCCCTGATAGACGAAAAACCAGAAGTTATTGACGCTCCTGACGCCGCAGCAATTAATGGCTTTAACGAAGGTATTCACTTTAAAGACGTAAGCTTTGCCTACGGCGAGCGTCAGGTATTATCAAACGTTAACCTTACTGTGCCGCGCGGTAAAACAGTGGCGTTGGTTGGTCCGTCGGGTGGGGGTAAGTCGACCATGATGGATTTGATACCGCGTTTTATGGATCCGAAATCGGGCGCGGTTTATATTGACGACAAGGATATCAAACACGTTACTGCGCATTCATTGCGTGCCTTGATGGGGACGGTAAATCAGGAATCTATCCTGTTTAACGATACCATTTATAATAACATCGCCTTTGGCAAACCTGAAGCAACCAGAGAAGAAGTTGAAGCGGCGGCGCGCATTGCCAATGCCCACAACTTTATCCTGGAAACCGACGAAGGCTACAACACCAATATTGGCGATCGCGGTACCAAGCTTTCCGGCGGGCAGCGTCAACGTATTTGTATAGCGCGGGCGGTGCTGAGCAATCCGCCGATCATGCTGCTGGATGAGGCGACATCGGCTCTGGATACCGAATCAGAAAAGCTGGTGCAGGACGCTTTGAATAACCTAATGAAAAACCGTACCTCACTCATCATTGCGCACCGCTTAAGTACGATTCAGAATGCTGATATTATTGTGGTGTTAGAGAATGGGCAGATTGTTGAACAAGGCAGTCACCATGAATTGATCGGCAATAATGGTTTATACCGGAAGCTGATTGATATGCAGACATTTGGGGTTGAGTAATTAAGTCTGAGACGATGGTTTGACGATAAATGTTCTGACATCATCTTTCTCAAACTGATACCAAGATATTTTTTGTACACTGATGAATTTATCTTCGGGCATATACATACCCAAAAATAACCCCGGGTTGGTAGTGTAAGTACCCACGGCCACTGCTGAACCGGCCATGACTTCGAGCGAGGCAAATAGCTTAATTAGATCTAGTTGGCGTTTCTGAGAGCTTTCTTTCATGAAATCAGCATGCACATAGCCACGTTCTTCTTTTTTTACAAGCGTGTAGAAATTAAGATCTGGATAGTCTTTCTGTAGGTATTCGATAACAGTATAATCATCTGTGAGGATAAAGAAGTCTTTTAAATCAGTCTGTTCCCTGACTTTATCCACGTAGGCGGTTACCGGCACAAAAGTAAACTCGGTATCTTTATCGCCTCGCCTAATGTTAAGCGATGCGTAGCTGGCAGGCAGCTTTATGTTGCTTATAATGCGCTTAACATTGGTTTGGGTGTCACTATTAAACCGGTAAATCATTTTAACAAACTCTCTCGAAACATCCCGAAGATTGCCTTTTAATTCCAGTTCGGCGAAATCAAATTGCTCTTGTTCGAAATCGCGGCTATAAAACTTTGGGAAAAGCTCGTAGGTTAATGCCGTATTGCCATTAAATAAACGATAAGCCGACCAGATTGGGCGGTATTTAAATTTAATTTTAGGTTCAGTTTCGCGTTTATTGAATTTTTTATGAAACCAGGATGAGGTAATTTCTTCGCAAAAAGGCTCAAAAAAATCAGTCCAACCTTTGTTGATGTTAAATTTAGAATTGCCTGTGTATAAAATGAACCGATATTGATATTTCAAACAATAGATCATCGCGAAGATCATATTGTTGAATTCTGAATAAAAGCCGCCCTCTGAACCAAAGGTGAAAATGTACGTTTTCTTAAAAGAGTTGTTCAGTTTACCGTAACCAGTTAATCTATCCATGTGACAATATTAGCAAACAAAAAGGGATCCTGTTTCTAAGAGGATCCCTTTTTGTTTAAACCCCTATCAGCTTTTTAGCTTTTGATTTACCTATCAACATTACAATTACCCAGGTTAACGCATACAATACCACAAACACAACAGCTTTTGCAAGCACAAATAATACAGTAGGCAAATCGTTAATATCAAAGCCCAGATGCATGAAAACTTCCCTGAACAGGTACACCAGCAAGATATAATGTATCAAATAAATACCGTAAGTAGTTTGACGCGGCTTAAGCGAGTTGACAAACTTGTAATTTTTAATGCGTAGCAATAGTGCAAAAAATGCCAGCGAGAAAAATATATTGCTGATGCGCAAGGTATTAAACGGGTCGATGCTATGACCACGCAGTTCTGTCATTTCATAAAGCGACGCGCCGAAAGTTAATATCACCAGGCCAATCAATATGGCATACGGCACCTGGGCCGCCCGCTTTTCAATGCGGTCCCAATGTTTACGCAGTTGCGCGCCCAGCCATAAAAAGAATACAAAGCCCAGTATGGCGGTGGTATGTCTGGGGTCTATCCATTCGTAGTGAATATCTACCGCATAAAATAAGGTAAACAACAATAACGGTATGCCCAGAAACAGCGAGTAAAGGTGCTTCCTGAAGATGAGCAGAATGGTAATACTGATCAAAAAGTTAATGATGAACCAGTAGCTGGTATACAGATAGGTAATCCTGAACTGCTCTATAATGTTATCAAGGTTAAACTGGTCGTCGTGGTAGATCCGGGCTTTGATGCGCAGCGTAATTACCGCTCCCAGCACATAAACCAGGCTCCAGAATAGCCATGGGCCAAAGGTGGTCGAGATGCGTCGCTTTAAATATTGAGAGGGCGAGTAATCTGCAAATTTTTCACCGATTAAAAATCCCGCCAATAAAAAGAAGGCAATAGTGCCAAATTTACTAAGCTGTATCAGGCTGATGTATACCCAGTATTTGGGTGTACCAAGCGGTATATCGGTCACATTAAATGCGATGCTGTGTTCGGCAACGATACTCATCATAGCTACGCCGCGAATGGCATCTATGAATTCGTAATTTTTCTTACCGGTAGCATCGTTAACTAAATTTTGCATAGGCAGCGCAAATATAAGCATTGCGGTATTTAACCCGCGTCACAATTATATAGTATGAATGCCCGGTTAAAACAAAAAAGTCATCCGGAACTCCGGATGACCTTCGGCAATTAAATTTATGAGATCAGCTAAATATTTATGCCAAAGCCCAATTGAAACATATGACCATGGTAGGTTGGCACATAGGCAGAATCGCCATGAGCACCTACGCCTGAAAGGTCAAACGCATAACGGGCATGTAGGTTAAATGATGGGGTAACGTCTACTCCGGCGCCCAGAACGCCCTGGTAATTTACGCTGGCACCGCCATATTGGTAGTGTTGGCGAATAGCCGAAGAGAAATTTCCGTTAAAAGTATTGGTGGTCGACATGATATAAGATACCTGCGGACCAAAATAAAAGCTAAATATATTACCTGAACGGAACCTTGCCAAAATAGGTAGTTCGGCAGTTTGCATGCGTTGTGAATAATCGCCTGAAGGGGTGGTAGCCGTGAAACCTTTTTGAGAGTACAGCAGCGCCGGCATAATAGAAAATGGGTAAGACACCGGTAAATCTAAATTAAAACCTGCACTGAAGCCGGTAAGCGTGCGTGTATTGAAGTTTTCGCCGGGCGAAACGCTTGAAAGATTAGCCGCTGCTTCAAATCCCCATCTTGGCTGGTAGTATTCATTATAATCAGCACGATCGCCGTTAAAATAGGTTTGGGCGCTTACGCTGCCTGCAACCAATAATACTGTAGCTAAAAGTAAAATTTTTTTCATGTGCGTCAGATTTAAATCCGTTGCAATAGGTTTCAAAGCTTAATTTTCGTTCCCTATTGTATGCTTTGTACGGGCCATGTTTACAAAGGTTTCAAACTCTTGGCATTTTAATTTACTTTTGGCTCTATGATCTCAATGAAAGCTCGTTTGTATGCTTGTGCTATACTTATAGCCTTTAGCTTTACCAAAACCTTTGCCCAGCAGAATAGCTATATCCAAATGCTGAATCAGCAGAATAAATGGGTTGATTCGGTATATAATAAGCTCGGCCGTAAGCAAAGAATTGCACAATTGTTCATGGTTCGGGCCCATACCAACCTCAACAAGGCTTATGAAGATTCTGTGGCTAAGGTTATTGAGACGCGCCAGGTTGGTGGTGTAGTTTTTTTTCAGGGCGGGCCGGGCAGGCAGGCTAATCTGATAAACCGTTACCAGCATTTATCAAAAGTACCTTTGCTTATTGCCCAGGATGGCGAATGGGGATTGGGCATGCGCCTGGATTCAACACTTTCATACCCTTACCAGATGACTTTGGGCGCCATACAGGATAATACCCTGATCTATAAAATGGGCCAGCAGGTAGCTTATGATTTTAAGCGCCTGGGCATGCAAATGAATTTTGCGCCCGATATGGATGTGAACAATAACCCAGACAACCCGGTGATTAATTACCGTAGTTTTGGAGACAACAAATACAACGTAGCCCGCAAAGGGATTGCTTATTTTAAGGGGATGCAGGACGCCGGTTTACTGACAACTGCTAAACACTTCCCCGGCCATGGCGACACGAATGTCGACTCTCACCTCGATTTGCCTTTGTTGCCGTTTACCCGCGCGCGGTTGGATTCGCTGGAAGAATATCCTTTCCGCGAAGCTATCGCAAATAACATCAGCGGCATCATGATAGCGCACATGAGCATTCCGGTGCTGGATAGCGCCAAAAATCGCCCATCAACATTATCGCGCAAAATAGTGACCGGGATATTGAAAGATTCGCTGGGTTTTAAAGGTTTGGTAGTTTCTGATGCGATGGAGATGAAGGCCGTCACCAAATATTTCCCCGATGGCGAAGCCGAGCTACAAGCGTTTTTAGCAGGGAACGATATCATCGAGCTTTCTATGAACCTGGACAAGTCTATCCTGAAAATCAAAAAGGCGGTGCGAAAAGGTTTGATCAGCAATGCCGAGTTTGAAGCTAAAGTGAAGAAAGTGCTGGCTGCCAAATATTGGGCCGGGCTGAATAATCGTAAAGATGTAAGTTCGGTTGGTGCTGCCGCCGATATTAATCGCGAGGCAACCCGCCAATTGATACAACAACTGAGTGATGCAGCGGTAACTATGGTAAAAGGCACTAGTGAAGGTATCAGGTTAAACCCGCTGCAAAAAACGGCTATTGTAAGTGTTGGAGTTGATAAGTATACGGTGTTTCAGCAGGAGCTGGGCCGCTGGTCTACCGGATGCCATTTGTTTAAGGTGAACACCAGCACGCCCGTAGCCGACCTGAATCGTATTCTACAAATGTTGAAAGAGTATGACCAGGTTTACCTTAGCATTAACGATACCCGGCTGCGCCCTGCCAGCAAGCTCGATTACAGCAACGGCGTTAAAGAATTCATCGCAGCGCTATGCGCCCAAAACAGAACCATTACCACGGTTTTTGCCAATGCTTACACTATGGCCGGTTTACCGGGCATCGAAAAAAGCGCCGGCTTACTGGTATGTTATCAAATGAGCGATGACTTGCAACGCTCGGCTGTAAAAGTGCTTACCGGACAAATCAAGCCTACAGGTAAATTACCGGTAAGTGTAAATACTTTCTTTGCGACAGGAGCGGGGAGTAGTTTGTAAATAGCTCATTTGCAGTAGCGTGGTTGAAATTTAACGCGCGTCATTGCGAGGAGGAACGACGAAGCAATCTCTACACTGCTTCGCTTAAATTCCTATCGTGTAGAGATTGCTTCGTTCCTCGCAATGACGCGTCTTTTTTAGTCAGATATGGATCAAGTGCAGATGGTAGAGTTATCATTGCAAGTTGTCATATGATCTAATCCTTTCTTATCTTTACTCAACATGACACCATCTAATCCCAATAAATACAATCAAAAATTTCAGGAAGCGCTAAACGGATTAAACCCCGAGCAACTAGCCGCCGTTAATAAAATGGACGGACCGGTGCTGGTTATTGCCGGCCCGGGGACCGGTAAGACGCAGATATTGGCGGCGCGCATCGGTAAAATATTGACGGATACCGACGCTTTGCCGGGCGAGATTTTATGTCTGACCTATACCGATGCCGGTGCGGTGGCTATGCGCAAACGCTTGTTTGAGTTTATTGGTCCGGATGCTTATCGTATCCACATTTATACTTTCCATGCCTTTTGTAACGAGGTGATCCAGGAAAACCTGGAGTACTTTGGCAAACTGAACCTGGAGCCCTTGTCTGATCTGGAATCGGCCATGTTATTCAGGGAATTGGTGAATGATTTCCCGAATGATCACCTGTTGAAGCGTTTTACCGGCGATATCTATTACGACATACCTCGACTGAAAAACCTGTTCTCGACCATGAAGCGCGAGAACTGGAATGAAGCTTTTATCAAAAAAGCAATCAACGAGTACCTGGAAGATTTGCCTAACCGCGAAGAGTTCATCTACAAACGGGCCAACGCTGCCAAAGGTATCGCCGCAGGCGACCCCAAACAAAAAGATATTGACGCCCAGCACGAGGTGATGAAAAAGCTACTGGCTGCCGTAGCCGAATACAGCAAATACGACGCTAAGATGAAGGCCCGTGGCCGCTATGATTATGACGACATGATTATTTGGGTGCTCAAGGCTTTTCGCGAAAATGAAGAAATACTGCGCCGCTACCAGGAGCGCTATCATTATATTTTGGTGGACGAGTTTCAGGATACCAGCGGCTCGCAAAATGACTTGCTTAAGTTTTTGCTGAACTACTGGGAAACGCCAAACGTATTTGTTGTGGGCGATGACGACCAGTCGATTTTCAAGTTTCAGGGTGCCAACATGAAAAACATCCTGGACTTTGCCAATGATTATGTGAGCACGCTATCAACAGTGGTGTTGAAACACAACTACCGTTCAAACCAACATATCCTGGATATTTCCCGCGCGCTTATCGACCATAATAATGAGCGACTGACCAAACAGCTCGATTTGGATAAAACCCTTAAAGCATCACACTCGCGTTTTGAGGAGCTGATGGTACACCCGGTTATCCGCGAGTATGAAAACCCCGATCAGGAGATGGTAGATGTGGCGCACAGTATCAAGCAGCTTATTGATAGTGGTACGCAGCCGGGCGAGATTGCGGTGATTTACCGGAACCACAACCAGGTGGAAGACCTGATCCATTTCCTGAATGCGCAGAAGATAGCCGTGAACACCCGTCGTAAAATTGATGTGCTGACGATGCCGTTCGGCGAAAAGGTCATCACCATATTGCGCTACCTGGCTATGGAATTGGAATCGCCTTATAGTGGCGACGACCTGCTGTTCCAGATCTTGCATTATGACTTTTTTGATATACCGCCGATTGAGATTGCTAAGGCCAGCGTCGCTGTGTCTAAAGAAAATTTTAGCACGGCTGCCAAAAACGCTCCGAAGACTTCTTTACGCAGATATATTTATGAGATAAGGGTGCCTGCCCAGCAAGGTTTGTTTGACGCCGCGCCAAACACGGCCATGAAATACCTGCTCACCAATATTGACGAGTTGCTACGCGATGCGGTGAGCGTTACCTTGCAGCAATTGTTCCAGGCGGTGATTAGCAAAATGGGTATCCTGCGCTATATCATGCTGCAGCCCGACAAGGGCATGTACATGCAGGTGCTTACTAATTTTTTTGACTTTTTAAAGGATGAGAGCCGTAAAAATCCGGAGTTGACGCTGGCCGGGCTTATACAGATCATCGACACTATGAAAGATCACGGTATCCGTATGGATTTGAACCAGGTGATCTTCTCTGAAAACGGCGTTAACTTTTTTACTGCCCACGGCTCAAAAGGTCAGGAGTTTGAGCATGTGTTCTTCATTGGCTGCGATAAAAAGACCTGGGACAGCAAGGGCCGCAACAGCGGTTTCGCTTACCCGGATACGCTTACGCAAGCTGCTAATGACGATATTGCCCAGCGGGAAGAATCGCGCAGGTTATTTTATGTGGCACTTACCCGGGCCAAACAAAATCTGAACATATCATTTGCCGCCAAAGACAAGAACGGCAAAGACCAGGAAGCTTCACAGTTTATCGGCGAGATATTGGCGCAAACCGATATGGCTATTGAGCATCCAAAGGTTAGCGAAACGGTGATGCTGGAGTTTTACGCTACGCAGTTCAGCGAAGCCGATAAACCAAAGGTTGACCTGCTGGATAAAAATTATATCAATCAGTTGCTGCAAAATTATACGCTGTCGGTGACGCACCTGAGCAATTACCTGGATTGCCCGTTGAGGTTTTACTTTCAGTGTCTGATCAGGGTGCCGTCAGGTAAGAGTCCGTCGGCCACATTTGGACAGGCGGTGCACTGGGCGCTGAATAAGGCTTTCAGGTGGTTAAAGGACGATGATGCCAATTTCCCGTCGACTGAGCAGTTTATGAAGGAGTTCAGGTGGTACATGTACCGCAACCGCGATTCGTTTACTAAGGAGGATTTTAAGCTGAAGGTTGATTATGGCGAAAAGATCCTATCTGAATATTACGAGCAAAACGTAGAGCATTGGAACAAGGTAGCCGTAACCGAGCGCCCGATCAAAAATATTGAAGTACGTGGCATACCGATAAAGGGTAACCTGGACAAGATAGAGTTTATAGGCAAGCACGCCACCATTGTCGACTATAAAACGGGTAAACTTAAAAACGCTCTCAAAAAACTAAAACGCCCGGACGACGAACAACCCGACGGCGGCGACTATTGGCGCCAGGCGGTTTTTTACAAAATATTGATCGATAACGACCGTACACATGATTGGGAGGTAACCACCACTATATTTGATTTTGTGGAACCCGTAAACGAAGGTGAGTACCACAAAGAAAAAGTGATAATAAGCGATGAGGATGTAGAGATTGTAACCGGCCAGATAGAGACCGTTTATCAAAAAATCATGGCCCATGATTTCAACACCGGCTGCGGCAAAAAAGAATGCGACTGGTGTCATTTCGTCCGCAGCAATTTTAAGCAGGTGGATGATGTTTTGGCTACTCTGGCTGATGAGGGGGAGGATGAATAAACAGATTAATTAACGTCATGCCGAACTTGTTTCGGCATCCCATCGTAACGGAAATGACTCTGAATAGCGTGTGGGATGCTGAAACAAGTTCAGCATGACATTATCAAAATAATAATGAAACATATCAAATTCTTAATCCTACTGCTCATCGCCACACCAACCCTGGCGCAAACCACTATCAAACAAGACCCGGCTATCAAACAGATGGTTGATGAGGTATCATCCAAAAATATCGAGGCCATTGTGCGCAAGTTGGTAAGTTTTAAAACCAGAAATACACTGAGCGATACCACAAGTAAAACTGAGGGCATCGGGGCGGCGCGTAACTGGATTAAAAGTGAAATGGAAGGTTATGCAAAGGCATCCAAAGGTAGGATGAAAGTAGAGTTTGACACTTTTACCCAACCTGCCGGCGGCCGCTATGACAAACCGACTGTCCTGAAAAATGTCCTCGCCATTTTAAAAGGTACCGACCCAACCGACACCCGCGTGTACGTGGTTTCGGGACATTATGATTCGCGGGTAACCAATGTCATGAACGCCAACGCCGTTGAGCCTGGCGCGGTAGACGATGCTTCAGGCACCGCTGTATCCATGGAGATATGTAGGGTGATGGCACAGCGCTCTTTCCCGGCCACTATCATCTTCATGGCTGTTCCGGGCGAAGAGCAGGGTCTGAGCGGTTCAGCGCATGTGGCTAAGCGCGCTAAGGAGGAGCATTGGAACGTAGACGCCATGCTGAATAACGACATTGTAGGCAATACCCACGGTCAGGATAATGACTTGAAGGACAATACCCATGTGCGCGTGTTCAGCGAAGGTATTCCGTCGATTGATGCGGTACTGAAGGGCGATACCTCTCGACGTGCCGCGGCAGCTATTAGTGCATTGATAGGTAATGGCGGCGAGAATGATAGTCCGTCGCGCCAATTGTCCCGCTATATCAAAGAAACAGCTGAGCGATATGTTGACCAGCTAGATGTAAAACAAGTTTATCGCCGCGACCGCTTTCTGAGAGGCGGCGACCAAACCTCTTTCCAACTGCAAGGTTTTACCGCTGTCCGCCTTACAGAGATGAATGAAGACTTTACCCACCAACACCAGGACCTGCGCACCGAGAAAGGCATCGTTTACGGCGACTTGCCTGAGTTTGCCGATTATAACTATATTCAAAAAGTTGCCCGCATGAACCTGTCGACGCTGGCTAATTTGGCTATGGCGCCTGCATCGCCGGTTAATGTTGGGGTTACCACTACCGAGCTGACCAATAATACCACTTTGAAATGGGGCGACCCGAAAATAGGCAAGAAACCAGCGGGTTATTATGTCCTGATGCGCGAAACTACCAGCCCGGTTTGGGAGAAGAAGTTTTATGTTACCGGTAATCAGGCTACTTTAAGCTACTCGAAGGATAACTATTTGTTTGCGGTACAATCGGTAGATGCTGAAGGACATGAAAGCTTACCGGTTTATCCGAAGCCGGTGCGTTAACTCATGTTGTTTTGTTTCACGCGAGTGTGAAACAAATGAAACAAGTGAAACAGGATTTTAAACTAACTATTTGGTAGTTAGTTTATTGCTGAAATTGAGTGAAACAGAATGAAACAAGATCAGTGACAAAGTAGCGCCATCTTATCTTTAAGAAAAAGTGTTTTACCAAACCGCAGGTTTGTCAATTGAGCAAACTGCTTTTACCAGGTGAATACCTTTAACAAACAATGAAGTCGCATGAACGGTAGAAGCAGCAATGCTTTCGGCCTCATGCTTTTTTTGTTCAAACTGGTAGCTGATGCCCATGATAAATGCAAACATTACCGGTATAAGTAACAGTACAAATGGATTGGTGTTAGTAAACAGCTTTTTCATTGCGATTGATTTTTTTTGATGAAACAAAGGAATACCTTTTTCATCATCCGCTAAAAACATTTATACCAACCCCCTCAAATTATAGATGAACGCCGGTTTAGGCAGATTGCCGGTTTGTCGAACAAAATTGCCCGTTCATCGATAAAAGCGATGGCTGTATCTAAATAATATAGCGCCGTAGTTCAAAATCTTAATTTTGATGCGATGAAAAAAAGCTGGCAAATTTTCTGGCATGTGTTTGTTTGGGTATGTATCATGTCCTTTTTCCTGGTTATTATCAGCGCCAGCAACGTAATGACCGTAAGAAGCATGTTGATCAATATTGTGCTGTTCGGTTTAATCAACATTAGTCTTTTTTATTTAAACTACCTGCTGTTCATTCCACAGTTTCTTAATAAAAAGCGGTACAGCGTTTACATCATCGCCGTAGTTGCTACCATTATCATTTATGGCCTGGATAAGTATGGCGTGGGCCTGCTTTTTAAAGAAGAGGTGCTAATGCACAAAGGCATGAGCGGTGCAAAGCGCGAGTCGCTGGGCTTTTTGCCATTTTTTGTGAGCACACTGTTTACCAGCACCATATTTGTATTGCTGAGCATATTACTCAAATTTAGTGTCGACTGGTTCCTGAATGAGCGTATACAGCGCGACCTGGAAAACCAGCGCCTTACTGCCGAGTTGGCTTTTTTGAAATCGCAGATCAACCCGCATTTTTTGTTTAATTCGTTAAACAGCATTTACTCGCTGGCTTACCAGCATTCAGAGAATACGCCGGATGCCATTTTGAAGCTATCAGAGATTATGCGTTATATGCTGTATGAGTGTAACGATAACAAAGTTGATTTATCCAAAGAGCTGCAATACCTGCAAAACTATATCGACCTGCAAAAAATACGCTTTGGCAATAAGGCTTATATTGATTTTAAGGTGGAAGGTGAAGTGACCGACCAGAAGATTGTCCCGTTGTTGCTGATTGCTTTTATTGAGAATGCCTTTAAGCATGGTATCGCCAATGATTCGATGTCGCCCATTACATTGCTGGTGAATGTGAACCGGCAGCAACTGCATTTTTATACCCGAAATAAAAAACATTCTAATAATCGCGATGCCATAGGCGGCATAGGTCTGGCCAATGTTAAGCGCAGGCTCGATTTGCTGTATCCCGGCAAATATAATTTGGATATCCGTGATGAAAAGGATACCTACACTTGCGAATTATCCTTAGTTTTATAGCCATGATACGATGCCTGATAGTTGACGACGAGCCTTTGGCCCTGCATATACTGGAGGATTATATATCCAAGGTGCCTTTTATGGAGCTGGTAAAATCAACCACCAATCCAATCGAAGCGCTAACCATGGTGCAGGACGGCAATATCGATCTGGTTTTTCTGGATGTGCAGATGCCTGAGCTAACCGGCATTCAGTTTCTGCGTATCGCCAACGGCAAAACCAAAGTGATCCTGACCACAGCTTATCCGCAATATGCTTTAGAGGGTTATGAGCTGGATGTGGTCGACTATTTGTTAAAGCCTATCGCTTTCGATCGATTCTTTAAATCGGCACAAAAGGCACAGGGTATCATACATCCGGCTAAAGCCACCATACCGGCCGAGCAGCCCGCACAACAAGCCCAGCCGCAAAATGATTTTATGAGCGACTTTATCTTTGTGAAAAGCGAGCATAAGATCCAAAAGGTATATCTGCACCAGATCTTATTTATTGAAGGATTGAAGGACTATATCTCCATCTTTACTACCACCGAGCGTATCATCACCCTGCAAAACATGAAAAAGATGGAGGACACCCTGCCCTCGCAGCATTTTGTACGGGTGCATAAGTCGTACATCGTAGCCCTAAACAAGATAGACAGCATCGAACGCAGCCGTATCCGCATCGGCGATAAGATTATCCCGGTAGGAGATACCTATCGCGACGATTTCTTTAAGATTATTGACGGGAAGAACGTGTAACCGCCGACGCCCTGAAGAGGGAGAACTGGAGTGCGCGTTGTCATGCTGAGTTTGTCGAAGCATGCGGGCAAAGGCCAACGCTCGCCCTTCGACATGCTCAGGGTGACATCCGTTATTTTGTCATTGCGAGGCGGAACGACGAAGTCCCGAACCTTCGGGACACGCGTTCCTGTTCTCCTTTTACGATTGCCACGCTACACAGCAATGACAAGTGGGAGTTCCTATATCTTCACCGCTGTTACTTTATAACCCTTCAATCGCAATTGTTTAATCAACCCATAATCACCTACTAAATGCCCGGCGCCTACGGCTATGAAGGTGGGTTGCTGTTGCATAATGGCTGGCAGCTGGGTTATCCAGTTTAAGTTGCGATCTTTGAGGAGCTTGTCTTTTTGGTCGGGCATACTGTCATCGTCATCTTTCTCCAGCAATTTTTTCAACCCATCCAAGTCTTGATGCAGATACATTTGGTACATTTCAAGAGCACTCTTTTTCATGGTATCTTTCTTTTTCACGATGGCAAGTAATTGTTTTTTCTGTATATCCATTGGCGAACCCAATAAAATTTCAGCTTGTTGCTCAACGGTTTCCAGTCCGATTACCTTTTCGTTGCGGCGTTTGCCTTCTTGCTGGAAATACATGTCAATTGCCGGGTTGCTGGCATTGGTAGTATTGGGCGACGTTAGTGCAGACAGCATTGTTGCCACAGCCGAAGGTTTGAACTGATTAAACACCTTAAGGTCAACGTGCAGCATATCTTTTATACATTTAGCTACCTGCTGGTATTCGTCGTGCGAGAATACTTTGTCAAGGGTGGTGCTATCTGGCGCCATCATATATGGAACCAGTTTGGTTACCATAGTCGAATCCATGATTAATTCGCCGACGACAGTTTTGCAGGTATTAAAACGACTTTTTATCTCTGTCAAACTATCTACCAGGTTTTTGCCGACCAAGTGGTAGGTGCCAAAAAGGTATGATGGCGCTTTTAATCCGTTGCCGCTAATTTGCCAAAGCAGACTATTATTGTTTTGTGCGTAAGTTTTAGCCAGCAGGAGCAGGCAAAATAAGGTTAAGGCTATTTTTTTCATAAGGTTAAGATAGGATTTTTCCTATTCCTGACCCAGCGCTTTTTTGATGCGGTTTTCGGCTTCTTTAACACGTTCTTCTACAGTCCCGAAGTCTGTTTCGATGGGCTCGAGAACCTCCCAGGTCATTTTGGTAAAGGTGTTTAACGGATAAAGCCCATATTGCACTACTTTCCATGAGCCATCAATAGCGATAGGCACAATCAAAGCTTCCGGACATTTTTTAAGGATGACAGCGATACCGCCGGCCTGAAAAGCTTTTACCTTGCCGGTTTTTGAGCGGGTACCTTCAGGAAATATCACGGTCGACCAGCGATTTTCTTTCATCCGGGTACCCAGCTTAGCCATTTCCATGAGCGACTGTTTGGCATCATTACGGTCGATGTTTGCGCCGCCGCCCACTTTCAGATTGTAGGAGATAGACGGAATACCACGGGTAAGCTCAATCTTTGAGATAAACTTAGCATGATATTTACGCAGGTAATAGATTAGTGGTGGGATATCCAGCATACTCTGGTGGTTAGCCATGAAGATGATGGGCCTGCCGGCAGGCAAATTTTGCTTGTTGATAAATGTAACTGTATTGCCCGCAAGGTAAACCGTGCTGAACAGGCACAGATTTAAAATGTCGACCACTTTTTTATGCGCACTGTAGCCAAACAGCTTGTAAGCCAGCCATTGTAAGGGCTGAAAAATAAGCAGCACCAATACGAAGGCAACAATGGCAATGGGCGACAAAATATATCCCAGAAACTTTCTCATTCAGTTTTAAAAAATAGATGGCGAAATTAAGAATAATTTGGTAATTACAGGGTTAGGCTTCCTTCCATCAATAAAAGCTTAACTTTCATGATTGCAGTTACGGTAACAGCATCGGTAATCTTGCCGTCGCAAACCATGCGGTACACCTCATCAAACGGCACTTTTTTTACCATGAGTTGCTCGGTCTCCTCGGGCTCGGCTTCATGTTGTTCAAGGCTGGTGGCGGCGTAAATAATGCAATACTCGTCGGTTACTGAGTTGCTCAGGTACATGGTTTGTATTTGGGTCCAGTTTTTGGCTACCAGCCCGGTTTCTTCCATTAGTTCGCGCTTGGCGGCATCCAGCGGGTCTTCATTCAATGGCCCGCCGCCTTCAGGGATTTCCCAACTGTACTGGTTTATTGTAAAACGATATTGGCCGACCAGGTAAGTATTCAGATCGGCATCCAGCGGGACAATACCAATGGCCCGGTTCTTAAAATGTACTTTGCCGTAAATACCTGGGTTGCCTGCCGGATTGATAACCTTGTATTCGGTAAGATTGATCCAGGGGTTATCGTAAACCTCCTGTTCAGATGTTATTTGCCACGGGTTTTCTTCGGGATGCTGCATCAGTGATATTATTTGTTTTGATCTATGCCAAAATATGGATTTTTTATAAGGCGAAAATCAATATCGGTAACAAAAAAAGAGCGATAGTTTTTGCTATCGCTCTAAAAAAATCAAATTAAGAATAATATTATAAACCGAAAGCGGCTTTAACTTTATCTACGTAGTCTAGTTTTTCCCAGGTAAACAATTCAACCTCTTTAGTAATTTTTGAACCATCGTGGTGTGTGAACGTTTTGGTTACGGTAGTGCTTGGTTTACCAAAGTGACCATAAGCAGCGGTTTCGCTGTAAATAGGGTTACGCAGTTTAAAGCGGGTTTCAATAGCGTATGGGGTCATGTTGAAAATGCCCTCTACTTTTTTAGCAATCTCGCCGTCGCTTAAGCCAACTTTTGCAGTGCCGTAAGTATTTACATAAATACCCATTGGCTGCGCAACACCGATAGCGTATGACACCTGTACCAATACCTCGCTGCAAACACCGGCAGCAACAAGGTTTTTAGCAATGTGGCGGGTAGCGTAAGCAGCAGAGCGGTCAACTTTTGATGGGTCTTTACCAGAGAAAGCGCCACCGCCGTGTGCACCTTTACCACCGTAAGTATCAACAATGATTTTACGCCCGGTTAAGCCGGTATCGCCATGCGGACCGCCGATAACGAATTTACCGGTAGGGTTGATATGGTGTTTAATAAAGTCATTGAACAGGTGAGCGTATTTTGGATATTTAGCTTTAACGCGCGGGATAAGAATGTCGATCATATCCTGTTTGATCTTAGCCAACATTGCTTCTTCTTCGTCAAAATCATCATGTTGAGTTGAGATAACGATAGCATCGATACGGGTAGGTACGTTATTATCATCATACTCTAAAGTAACTTGCGATTTAGCATCAGGGCGCAGGTATTTAATCTCGGTATTTTCGCGGCGGATAGCTGCTAATTCGATCAATAAAGCATGAGCCAAATCTAACGCCAATGGCATATAGTTATCGGTCTCGCTGGTAGCGTAACCAAACATCATACCCTGGTCGCCGGCGCCTTGCTCTTCTTTAGCCTGGCGGTCAACACCCTGGTTAATATCAGGCGACTGCTCGTGGATGGCTGAAAGCACACCGCAAGAGTTACCGTCAAACATGTATTCGCCTTTGGTGTAACCAATTTTGTTGATAACGTCGCGGGCAATTTTTTGAACGTCTAAATAAGCTTTTGATTTAACCTCGCCAGCTAATACAACCTGGCCTGTAGTTACCAATGTTTCGCAGGCAACTTTCGATTCAGGATCTAAAGCCAAAAAATTATCAATTAATGCGTCCGATATCTGATCGGCAACTTTGTCCGGGTGTCCTTCTGATACGGACTCTGATGTGAATAAATATGGCATTTTAAAAAAGTTATTTTTTTATTAAATAACGAGAGAGGATTTAACGGGAACTTTGTAAGAAAGATGGTTTTAGCACTTTTTTACGTGGTTGCAATCCGGCCTTGGTGATCAAGACAACTAAATCAGTCCACTATCGTGCGCCAAAATTAAAACAATTTTTACAAAGCAGAAATAACATTTACTTTTGACGGCCAAAAAAATAAAAATTATTGAAACGGAAAGCGTTATTTATTATTAACCCAATATCGGGAGGAAAAAAGAAGGATAGGGTGCCTGATTTGGTTAATAGCCATTTTAAGGGCGATGCAACTGTTGTATTTACAGAGGGCGTGTCGCATGCCCATGAGGTTGCAGCACAAGCTATAGGTCAATATGACATGGTAGTGGCTGTTGGTGGCGACGGGACTATAAATGAAGTAGCATCGGCCCTGGTGGGTAGCGAAACTATTTTGGGGGTGGTGCCATGCGGGTCGGGTAACGGTTTATCGCGCTTTTTGCAGATACCTATGGACATTGAAGAGGCGATAAAAAACCTCAACACCGGCGACGTCGCGGTGATAGATTCGGCGCAAGCTAATGGTAAGCCGTTCTTCAATATGGCTGGTATGGGTTTTGACGCTCACATTAGCGAAGTGTTTTCGCACGGTAAACATAGGGGCTTTATATCTTACATTAAATCATCGCTGCTGGAAGTAATCAATTATAAACCACAGGATTATCATATAGAGATTGATGGTCAGATATATGATCGTCGGGCGTTTATGGTAAGCTTCGCCAACTCATCACAATACGGTAACAATGCACATGTTTCGCCACAGGCATCGGTACAGGATGGTTTGTTGGATGTTTGTATTATCAAACCATTCCCGCTTTACAGTTTTGCCGGACTGGTTATCCGTATGTTTAACAAAACAGCAAACAAATCGCGCTTTGTTGAAATTATAAATGGGAAACATATTACGGTAAAACGTAAAACCCAGGGCCCGATGCACCTTGACGGCGAACCTGAAATTGCCGAGGCCAACGTTAAAATAGATGTCCTGCCGGCATCATTAAACATCTTGGTAGGAAACGACTTTAACAAGGTGGCGTAAAAAATGACAGGTGTTTATTGAAACAAAGAGAAATGTCAAAAAAGAACAAAAATAGTTCAGGTATCATGTATTCAACTGATCCTGAGTTTGAATATGTCGATAGTAGTGATGCTGTACAGGCTACATTGCCCCCGCAGCAGCAAAATCTGAAAATTTACCTCGACCGTAAGGGCGGCGGCAAAATGGTATCAGCAATTGGCGGCTTTGTGGGCACTATTGCCGATCTGGAAGCGCTGGGCAAAAAACTGAAGACCAAATGTGGCGTTGGCGGCACCGTTAAAGACGGCGAAATATTGATACAGGGCGATTTCAGAGACAAGATATTAGCTTTATTACAAGCTGAAGGATACAAAGTGAAAAAAGCAGGCGGGTAATATTAAATAAGCAAATTTAACTCTTATTTAGGGGATGATAGAGGAGTTGGTAAGTGCCTCGATAAGAGATAAATAACAAATAATTTTTAATTTGGTCTTTTGACTAATTTTTTAGTTAATATTGTATTAAGTAGAAAAATAATTGGCCAAATGTTTGTTTTAACACATAAAGTGCTAATATTGCGTTACCGATTATAAATTATAATACTTTTAACAATTACATCTGCCGCATATAATGTTTTATAAATTGAAACGTTATACTGAAGTTACCGCTGTGGTGGGAAGAGTTTTTAAGTAGTTTATCACAATAGAATACCAGCGCCAAACAAGTGCTGACCCAATTTGTTGAGAGATATTTATAACAGAATTATTACAGGTTTATAACAGTACATTTCACAGTTTTTGCAATCGATGGCTTGCTATTTAAAAAAATAATAAGTTTTATTGTAAAAAATTGTTGCAACAGATGTTGTCTTTGCTTTGATTAACGCTGTGTTAAAGCACTGTAAAAGGGCAACATTAAATTAATGTTAAAGAATAACAAAAGTCTTTTTTTATTTAGGTAAAATTCTATTTTTGTTATCCGCTAAGTAAAAAGCATCATAATTAACTAACTAAAATAAACAAAAACTAAAAACTAAAATTTTAAAGTAATGGCAAACGCACCAACAAAACCAACTACCGTTAAGACAGAAAAAAGCTCAAGTGCATCTGGCTTGTTTGCGACCTTAGCTATCCCTCTTTGTCTTGTAGTAACCATCTGTATTTTCACATTAGTATTGGCAGATCCAAGTCACTATAAAGGTGGCGATGTGACCGGTGGCGAGCCAACAGACGTATTCGGTATCATTCACAGAGGCGGTTACCTGGTACCATTGGTAATGGGTTACGTATTAATGGTAATTGTATTCTCTATCGAGCGTTTTATCGTTATCGGTAAAGCTTCTGGTACTGCAAGCATTGATGCTTTTGTTAGAAAAGTACAAGGTTTCTTAACTGCTGGTAACATCGACGCTGCTTCTGCAGAGTGCGACAAACAAAAAGGTTCAGTAGCTAACGTAATCAAATCAGGTTTGAAAAAATACCGCGAAATGGAATTGGAAACAACTTTAGACGTTGACCAAAAAACATTAGCTATCCAAAAAGACATCGAAGAAGCTACAGCTTTAGAAATGCCAATGTTAGAGCAAAACTTAACTATCATAGCAACTTTGGTATCTATCGGTACATTAACCGGTCTGTTAGGTACGGTAATCGGTATGATCAAAGCGTTCCACCAGTTAGCAGGTACAGGTACTAATACATCAGAGTTATCAGCGGCTATCTCTGAAGCGCTTGTAAACACAGCGTTAGGTATCGGTACTTCAGCATTGTCAATCGTTATGTATAACGTATTTACATCAAAAATTGACGGCTTGACTTACGCTATCGACGAAACAGGTTTCAGCATCGTTTCTACTTTCGCTGCAACCCACAAAAACAAATAAATTTTAGTGTTAGTATAAATCAGGCTTGGCCCTGCCAAGCCTGATATTTTAATTATTTCATTAACACTATATTTTAAAAGATTATGGCTAAAGTAAAAGTCCCACGGAAGAGTACAGCAATTGACATGACGGCGATGTGCGACGTTGCGTTCCTGCTGCTTACCTTCTTTATATTATCTGCAAAACCAAAAGTGCAGGACCCGTTACATGCAGATATCCCTGCATCAACAACTATAGCAGCCCTGCCTGAGACTGATTTTTCAAGTCTGTTGGTTGCACAGGGAAAAGTAGTTTTTAGTGTAGAAGGTGCCGATATACGCATGGAAACTTTGAAAGGTATGGCAGACCAATATAAGATTAGCTTCACTCCTGAAGAGATCAAGCAATTTGCCAGCCTTGACGGCTATGGCTTTCCAATCAGCTTTTTAAAGCAGTATTTGGCAATGCCTTCTTCTGAGCGTGCGAAATATGCGCCTACCGGTGTTCCTGTTGATACTACAGATAACAACGAGCTTTACTGGTGGGTTAAAAATGCCCGTAAAGCAGATAAGCTGGTGCACAGTAAAGAACTTAGAATTGCGATAAAAGGTGATAGCAAAGAGGAGTATCCTACCATTGCTAAAATCATCAAAACTTTGCAAAAGCAAAAAGTTAACAAATTTGGTTTAATTACATCGTTAAGAACGGTAACAAAATAAAGAAACATGGCAGAATTAGATACCTCCGGCGGGGGTAAAAAGGACGGTGGCAAAATAAGAACCAAGAAAAAGAACGCCCGGGTTGACTTAACCGCGATGGTGGACTTAGCGTTCTTATTGATCACTTTCTTTATCCTTACCACAACGCTGCAAAAACCGAAGGCAATGGATTTAACCATGCCGGATAAAGACGAGAAAGATGACACTCGTTTACCTGTTCCTGAAACCCGTACAATGACTGTATTGCTGGGTTCAAATAACAAGGTAGAGTGGTTTATGGGCATGCCGTCAAAACCGCTTACAGCTCCAACTGTTACAGGTTTTGGTAAAACGGGCATCCGCGAGTCTTTGATGGAAAAAAGCAAACAGGTTTTGGCTGCATCAGGCAAACCAATGATCGTGATCATTAAACCAAGCGATAAATCAACTTATGCCGACATGGTAACCATGATGGATGAGTTAAATATTGTTGGTAATGAGCAGCGTGCTATCGTTGACATTAGTCCGGTAGAAGTTGATTTGCTGAAAAGAGACAATGTTTATTAATATTAAAAAATTAAAGCTTAAATAATGCTTAGATCTAAATTAGACATACTAAATCAGGATTGGATCGATGTTGTTTTTAACGGCAGAAATAAGTCTTATGGTGCGTATGAATTAAGAAAAAATAGCCCGGGTAGAACCAACCGTGCACTTATTTTCGGCGCAGCATTTTTCGTCTTTGTAATTTCGTTACCGACAATTATCAATAAGATCCAGGGATTTATTCCTAAAGCTCCTGTAAAAGTAAAGATCACCGATGTGGTATTGACACCACCTCCGGTTGATCAGAAAAAATTGCCACCTCCGCCACCACCAGAACCGCCAAAACCAAAAACGGATCAGGTGAAATTCCCGCCTCCGATTGTGAAGCCGGATAACGAGGTGCATGAAGAGCCACCGACCCAAAAGGATTTGAAAACTTCTGACCCTGGTCAGAAAGATCAAAAAGGCGATCCGAATGCTGATATCCGTATCGACGAGCCTGTAGGTAACAGCGATACTAAAGCTGTTACTGAAGAGGATGGTAACAAAATTTTTAGCCAGGTAGAAAAAATGCCGGAATTCCCGGGAGGCTTAGAGGCATTTGGTAAATACCTGAGCGATAATATCAAGTTCCCTGCGGTTGATAGGGAGAACGGTGTAAGCGGTAAAGTATTCTGTCAATTCGTTGTTGAAAAAGACGGCAGCTTAACCGATATCGTAGCAGTACGTGGCCCAAGCCAAACCATGAAAGATGAAGCTGTTCGCGTATTGAAAAGATCACCAAAATGGAAACCGGGTATTCAAAATAGCCGTCCTGTTCGTGTATCTTACACAGTTCCAATCAACTTTACGTTGGAAACTTCAGAATAGCGCATGCCATACAATTCTCGTGATAAACAGAAATCGCTCCAAAGGCGATTTCTGTTCATTTTTGGAGTATTTGCATTTATCTGTTATTTGGCCGCCGGCCTTACCGTAATATTCTGGGATGAAATTTTACCCGATTATGGTGTCAAAAAAATCATATTTGGGATACTACTTATCGTTTACGGCGTTTATAGGTTTGTAAGGCTATTTAAAAAAGAAGACACCGATGAGTAAAAGAGCCGGGTTGTTAATTTTATGTTTATCTGCACTGGTTTGCTGGCAAAGCTGCAAGCAAAAGTCGACCCCCGCAGCTCAGGAAGATACTGTTAATTCAGGTACGATAAACATAGCCGCCGATGAATCGGCAGAAACCATCGTCGACGAAATAGCTTATATATTTAAGCATTTTAATGAGAAAGCTAATCTGCAAATCTCTTATCAGACAGAAAATACTGTTTTAAGACGTTTATTAAATGACAGTGTAAGGTTCGCGATTTTATCGCGCGACTTGAGCGCTGAAGAAAAAAAGATATTAACCGAGCGCACTTTGCCGCCGGTAGTTAACAGGTTTGCTATTGATGCAGTAACACTGATAGTAAATCAGGCATCAGCCGATACCCAGATGACCGTTAGCGACGTGAAAAAAATGCTTAACGGTGAGACTAAAACCAACATGGATATCGTTTTTGATAATCCAAACTCAAGTTTGGTAAGGTTTTTGAAAAACTTTTCTGGAAATAAAGACTTTAAACTAAAGAACATCTTTGCAGTCAAAAACAACAAAGAGGTTATAAAATATATTAGTCAGCATCCGCAGGCCATAGGTATAACCGGCTTTAGCTGGTTGAATGACCCGGATAAAGATTATGCTGATGCGGTGGGAAAGGTGAAGATTGTAGGCATAAAAGATGAGAATAATAAAAAAGCTCCCAATCAATACTTTAAACCGTCACAGACAACGTTGGCGTTGAACCAATATCCGTTTGCGAGAAATTTGTACCTTGTGGACTGCACCGGCAGAATGGGCCTGGGCGCAGGGTTTGATCAGTTTGTGATGAGCGATCGCGGTCAGCGAATAATTTTAAGGTCGGGCATATTACCCGATTCTATACCGCCAAGGGAAATAGTTATTAAACGAAACTTTTAAAACACATACTAACTAAAATTAATTAAACAATGAAAATGATCAGTAAAATAGCTAATGTCGCATTAGGACTGGTATTTATCGGGTCGGCAGTTTTTGGGCAGAGTCTTAATGACGCAAAAAAAGCTATTGATGCCGAGCAATACCAGAAGGCAAAAGGCATGTTAAAAAACCTGACAGTTACTCAGCCTAAAAGCGATGAAAATCTTTTTTATTTAGGATGGGTATACCTTGTTCAGGATTATCCGGATTCTGCAAAAGCCACTTTCACTAAAGGCATTGCACTTGACCCAAAATCAGCCTTAAACTACGTGGGTTTAGGCGCTGTTGCTTTAGCTGCTAATGATAATGCGGGCGCTACTTCGCAATTTAATCAGGCTATTTCAGTTGCCGGTAAAAAAGACGATCAACCGTATTTGTACATTGGTAAAGCATATTTAATGGATGCTAAAGACGGTAAATTCCCGCCTGCTAAAGCCAATGCAGCTATTGATGCTTTAACTAAGGCAAAAACTATCAATCCTAAAGATGTAGATGTACAAGTTACTTTAGGTAATGCTTATCGTTCACAATTAAACAGTAATGCCGCTTATGATGCTTATCAAGCCGCTTTAGCTATTGATCCAAAATCTGTAGGCGCTACTGTCGCTACCGGCGTATTATGGCGTTATGCTAACAACTATGATGACTCTGAGAAACAGTTCCAGGCAGCTATCGCTATCGATCCAAACTATGGCCCTGCTTACCGCGAATTGGCAGAAACTCAAAAAGACGAAGCTCAGGCTAACCTTAAAGTTGCATCAGTAAAGATCAAGGAAGCGGTTGAAAACTATAAAAAATTCATCACGTTAACTGACGAATCGGTAGAATCATTGTTGCGTTACGCCGACTTCCTGGTAAACGCTGGCGACTATGCAACTTTACAGGAAGTTTCTGCAAAATTGGCGAAAAATGCAAATGTTAACGCCCGTGTTTATCGTTATCTGGGTTATGCAGCTTATGAGAACAAAGACTATAAATCTGCTTTGTCTGCATTAAATAACTGGTTCTCAAAAGCAACTCCAAACCGTATCTATTACCTTGATTACCTATACCTGGGCCGCACTCAAGTTGCTACAGGTGATACAGTAAAAGGTGTTGAGAATATGAAAAAGGCTATTGATTTGGATACATCTAAAGCAAACCAAATTTACGGCGAAATAACTACACTTTATAAGGACGCTCATAAATGGCCTGAAATGGTACAGTATTATCAGGAAATGATTGATAAAGTTCATGGTAAATTATTACTAACTGAGCATTTCTATTTGGGTTTTGCAGCTTATTATGATTTCAGAGGCCAGGTAACTGCTGCTAAAACTAATCCGTCAATAAAACCAGATTCAACATTGATTGCAAGGGGCGATTCTGCAATAAGCTATGTGCAAAAAAATGCGCCTACGCAAACTTATTATTATCCGATGTATCGCGCTTATCTGAACAATTTGAAAGATGGTGATTATGCTAATTTAAAGGGCCTTTCTAAGCCTTATTACGAGCAATTAGTAACCATGTTGGCGACAAAAACTCCGCTTTCAGCTGGCGAAAAAGGTGCTTTGGTTGATGCTTATGCTTACTTAGGCAACTTTGCTGAATACCACGATAAAGATGATGCCAAAGCAATGGAATACTTTACAAAGGCGAGAGACCTTAACCCGGATAACGCTTATGTGAAATTCTACTTTGATAGTAAAAACCAACCGGCAGCTGGTGCAAAACCCGCACCAAAAAAAACAAGTAAATAATAATACTTCTAAATAAAAAAGGCTCCAAATGGAGCCTTTTTTATTTATCACGCATTTGTATATTTGCACCCATGGAAGCACAAAGTTTACCGGTAAATTATTTGCCAATCATTTTTCAGATAATTGTGGCTGTGGGTTTTGCGGTTGGTACCATGGTGGCTACCCACAAACTAGGCCCAAAACGTAAAACCAAAGATAAATTGACCCCTTTTGAGTCGGGTATCGAGGTTATTGGTAACGCACGTACGCCTATCTCCATTAAATATTTTCTGGTAGCTATCCTGTTTGTGTTGTTTGATGTCGAGGTGATTTTTATGTATCCCTGGGCAGTAAACTTTAAAGCGCTGGGCTCAACCGGTATGATTGAGATGTTTATCTTCATGGCTACCTTGCTGGCAGGCTTTATCTATGTTATCAAAAAAGGCGCTTTAAACTGGGATTAAATTAATCTGCCTGAGGGCGGTCTTTTCGGTCGGTAACTTATCTATACATCTGTCCCAAAAACATTTAAAAAGCCGCAGGCCGAAACATCGGTACAGTTATTTTGTTTAGAATAGTTCTAAATATATTTACAGGCGTTATTAGTGTACAAAATACAAGGTTTTTTATCATAAATTTGCGCATTCTATCCGCGTTTTGGATAGGTATTTGTAGTAATACATTTCATGAGTGATATTCAAATAGTTGGCGCCCCTCCGGGTGTAGAAGGAGCAGGATTCTTTGCTACTTCGCTTGATCAGGCTGTAGGTCTGGCTCGCGCAAATTCATTATGGCCACTACCTTTTGCAACTTCTTGCTGCGGTATTGAGTTTATGGCTACCATGGCTTCACACTATGACTTGTCAAGATTTGGTGCAGAACGCTTAAGCTTCTCGCCGCGCCAGGCCGATCTTTTAATGGTTATGGGTACCATCGCCAAAAAAATGGCTCCGGTACTGCGTCAGGTATACCTGCAAATGGCCGAGCCTCGTTGGGTTATGGCTGTTGGTGCTTGTGCATCAAGCGGTGGTATATTTGATACTTATTCTGTATTGCAGGGTATTGATGAGATTATCCCGGTTGACGTTTACGTGCCTGGTTGCCCTCCGCGCCCTGAAGCTATCATTGACGGCTTTATGCACATACAGGAGTTGGTTAAAACCGAATCGTTACGCAGGAGAGATTCCCCTGAGTACCAAAAACTATTAGCTTCATACGGAATTCAGTAAATGAGTAAGATCACTAACGAAGAGCTTTTAAATAGCATTAATAGTAAATTTGAAGGAAAAATTACGGTAGTGGGCGAGCCTTTCGGCATGTTAACTATCGAAACCGGCACCGACGGCATTATTGAGCTGTTAAGCTACCTAAAAAATGACCCGGTACTTCAGTTTATATATTTGACAGACATTACCGCCGTGCATTATCCTGAGCAGGAGAAAGCAATCGGCGTTTTGTACCATTTACACAGCCTGGTAAACAATGTGCGTATACGCATTAAAGTGTTTATTGATGCTGTTGATTGCCACATACCTACTGCTACTGTATTGTGGAACGGCGCCAACTGGATGGAGCGCGAAACTTATGACCTTTTCGGTGTAATTTTCGACGGACACCCGGACCTGCGCAGAATTTTAAATGTTGACGACATGACCGCCTTCCCGATGCGGAAAGAGTTCCCATTGGAAGACCCTAACCGTGTCGATAAAAAAGATTACTTTTTCGGACGATAAGAGATGCAAAACCATCCGGTATATACAGATAACGATCCGCAGAGCGAAAACTCCACCCTTAACCTGGGTCCAACCCACCCGGCTACGCACGGGGTGTTCCAAAACGTACTGCAGTTAGATGGCGAAAGAATTGTTAGCGGCGTATCAACCATCGGATACATTCACCGCGCTTTTGAGAAAATTGCCGAACACAGGCCGTTTTATCAAATCACTCCGCTGACCGACCGCTTAAACTACTGTTCATCGCCCATCAATAACATGGGTTGGCACATGACAGTTGAAAAGCTGTTGGGCATAACCACTCCAAAACGTGTCGACTACCTGCGTATTATCGTAATGGAACTGGCCCGTATTGCCGATCACATTGTGTGTAACGGTGTATTGGGTGTAGATACTGGTGCTTTCACCGGTTTCTTATACATGATGGAGTTCCGCGAGTCGATCTATGAAATTTATGAAGAAGTTTGCGGCTCTCGCTTGACAACCAACATTGGCCGTATCGGCGGTTTCGAGCGTAATTTCAATACTAAAGCATTTGCTAAACTGCGTAAGTTTTTGGTTGATTTCCCAAAAACGCTGAAAGAATTTGAATCGCTGTTTAACCGTAATAGAATATTTGTTGACCGTACCCGCGGTGTAGCTTGTGTTACCGCCGAGGATGCGCTAAACTATAGCTGGAGCGGTCCGCTTTTGCGTGCTGCCGGCGTTGATTATGATGTTAGAGCCATGAACCCATATTCATCTTATGAAGACTTCGATTTCGAAGTTCCGGTAGGAGAGAATGGCGACGTTTACAACCGTTTCCTGGTACGTAACGAAGAGATGTGGCAAAGCTTACGCCTGATCGAACAGGCGCTGGCTAAACTGGAAAAAGAGCCGTCAGATATTTTCCACGCTGATGTACCTGAATTCTACCTGCCTCCAAAAGAAGAAGTATACAATAATATGGAAGCCCTGATCTATCACTTTAAAATTGTGATGGGCGAAATCCCTACACCAACTACCGAAGTTTATCATTCGGTTGAAGGCGCTAACGGCGAGTTAGGTTTCTATTTGGTTAACGATGGTGGCCGTGCGCCATACCGTTTGCACTTCCGCAGACCAAGTTTTATTAATTACCAGATGTACGCACCAATGAGTAGAGGTATGTTACTATCTGATGCGATAATTAACATGAGTAGTTTAAACGTTATAGCCGGAGAATTAGATGCTTAGAGTTGAAGATACCGAACAAAAACCGGTTGAATTTTCGGCCGATTTAGTAACTAAGTTCGATGAGATTGTAAGCCGCTATCCGGCGGGAAAACAAAAATCGGCACTATTGCCAATTTTGCACTTAGTACAAGCCGAGTTCGGCTGGACAAGCGTACCGGCAATGGATAAAGTAGCCGAATATCTTAAACTTCAGCCTATCGAGGTTTATGAGGTAGCATCGTTCTATACCATGTACTTTTTACGTCCGCAAGGTAAATATGTATTGGAAGTTTGCCGTACCGGACCTTGTTGCCTGGTAGGCGCCGAAACGATCATGGATCACCTGGAAGAAAAATTAGGCGTTAAAGAAGGCGAAGTAACCGAAGACGGCTTATTTAGCTGGAGAGGCGTTGAATGTTTAGCAGCCTGCGGTTTCGGGCCGGTTTTACAAATAGGGCCTGAGTATACCTTTTACGAAAAACTAACAAACGCGTCGGTTGATCAGTTGATCGCTGACCTGAAAGCTAAAGGATAAAACCAATGTACCAGGTGATGGACAATGCAAATTTGATAATAGGAGATTTACTCTTTGCATTGGGATTCATCTTAACCATGGTAACTGGCGGACTAAACGAATACGGAATAATACTGGTGCCCTTGCTGGTTATAGCATTTGCCAGTTGTGCGGTAAGACATATTAACTATTATAACGAAACCGGAAGGTTCTTTTAAGCGAATGAGCGCTAAAACGATGATGATTATACGGGATGTAGCTTATGCGGTACTGATAGTATTGCTGCTGTTACCTGGCGATCTGAACCCTTTTCCGGGAATAAATATAGTTTACAAAATAATAATTGCCTTTTTAGCTTTTGGCACACGCATCTGGCAGCACGTTAACTATTATAAAGCAACGGGAAAAATATATTAATAACATGGGACGCAAATTACTTTTAGAACATATAAACGTACCCGGCATCAATACCTTTGAGGTATATCGCCAAAAAGGCGGTTACGCATCGGTTGAGAAAGCTTTAAAGAAAATGACACCCGACGAAGTGGTGGAAGAAGTGAAGAAGTCGGGTTTGCGCGGCCGTGGCGGCGCCGGTTTCCCTACCGGTATGAAATGGAGCTTCCTCGCCAAGCCTGAAGGCGTGCCACGTTATCTGGTGTGCAACGCCGATGAGTCTGAACCGGGCACATTCAAAGACCGTTACCTGATGACCTATGTCCCTCACTTGTTGATCGAGGGGATGATCACCAGCAGTTACGCATTAGGAGCCAACACATCATATATCTACGTACGTGGCGAAATGATGCCCCAGATCCGCATCCTTGAAAAAGCTATTGCCGAAGCAAAAGCAAACGGTTTTTTAGGTAAAAATATTTTGGGCAGTGGTTATGATCTGGAGCTGTACGTGCAACCGGGTGGTGGTGCCTACATCTGCGGCGAAGAAACTGCTTTATTAGAATCATTAGAAGGCAAACGCGGTAACCCGCGCATTAAACCGCCATTCCCGGCTATCGCCGGTTTGTATGGTTGCCCGACAGTGGTAAACAACGTTGAATCAATTGCAGCTGTCGTACCTATCGTTAACGAGGGTGGCGAGGAATATGCTAAAATAGGTATTGGTCGTAGTACCGGTACTAAACTGATATCTGCAGGCGGTAACCTGGTTAAACCGGGTGTTTATGAAATTGAACTTGGCCTGCCGGTTGAAGAATTTTTATACAGCGATGAGTACTGTGGTGGTATCGCCAATGGCAAACGCTTAAAAGCGGTTGTTGCAGGTGGTTCGTCAGTGCCAATTTTGCCGGCTAACCTGTTCATGAAAACTATTGCCGGCGAGGGCCGCCTGATGAGCTACGAGTCGTTAGCTGAAGGTGGCTTCGTGAGCGGTACCATGATGGGTTCAGGCGGTTTTATTGCTTTTGATGAAGACTCATGTATCGTACGTAATACCTGGAATTTCGCCCGTTTCTATCACCACGAAAGCTGCGGACAATGTTCGCCTTGCCGTGAGGGTACCGGATGGATGGAAAAAGTATTACATCGCTTAGAAAATGGTCATGGCAGCATGAGCGACATGGACCTGCTGGTTGACGTTTCAAAGAAAATTGAAGGTAACACCATTTGCCCATTGGGCGATGCAGCAGCCTGGCCGGTAGCCAGTGCAATACGTCACTTCCGCGATGAGTTTGAATGGCATGTGTCGCATCCGCAGGAAGCTACAACAAGAAACTATGGTTTAGCACATTATGCTGACCCGCTGCCAAAGCCAGAACCGAAAGCGGAAGCTGCGCAATAAGTAAAAATTAAAAAGTAAAAATTCAAAACATAAATAGCCTTGGGCGAAAAGCCGTTTGATATTAAACATAGATGCTACCAATTCTCGAAAGAGATAGTACAGTTTATATCGACAGCAAAATATGAGAGAATTTACTTTTCGATCTTTGATCAGTTATTAAGAAGTGCAACCTCAATAGGAGCAAACATAGTTGAGGCAAAAGCAGGTAGTTCGATAAAAGATTTTAAGAACTTTTATTTAATAGCCTTAAAATCGTCAAACGAAACAAAATATTGGCTTTGTTTAATCAGGGATACAATACTGATAAATGAGAAAGAAGCCTTAAATAAATTGATAAATGAAGCAGATGAATTGTCAAAGATCATTGCTTCAATAGTGATTAACGTACAAAAATGATAGTCTTAAATTCATCAGTTTTTGACTTTTGAATTTTTAATTTTGACTTATAATGAAGGTTACAATAGACGGAATATCAGTAGAAGTACCTGACGGAACCAGCATCCTAAATGCCGCAAGGATTATAGGTGGTGATGTGGTGCCGCCTGCTATGTGCTATTATTCTAAACTGCAAGGTAGCGGAGGTAAATGCCGTACCTGTTTGGTAAAAGTGAGCAAAGGTTCTGAAAAAGATCCGCGCCCTATGCCTAAACTGGTTGCGTCGTGCCGTACTAACTGTATGGACGGTATGGAAGTGCAAAACTTGACTTCGCCAGAGGTTATTGAGGCACGTAAAGGTGTGGTAGAGATGTTATTGATCAATCATCCGCTTGATTGCCCTATTTGCGATCAGGCCGGCGAGTGTCAATTACAGGATCTGGGGTTTGAACACGGCGCTGTTAAAACCCGCTATGAGTTTGACCGCCGTACGTTTGAGAAGATCGATATCGGCGATAAAATACAGTTACACATGACCCGTTGCATCCTTTGCTACCGTTGTGTGTTCACTGCCGATCAAATCACCGATCACCGTATCCACGGTATCCTGAACAGAGGCGATCATTCAGAAATATCAACCTACATTCATGCTGCTATCGATAATGATTTCTCAGGAAATGTTATCGACGTTTGCCCTGTAGGCGCTTTGACCGATAAAACTTTCCGCTTTAAAAACCGTGTTTGGTTCACTAAACCGGTTGAAGCTCACCGCGATTGCGATCATGAAAAATGCAATGGTAAAGTAACGCTTTGGTATAAAGGCGACGACGTTATCCGCGTAACAGCACGTAAAGATCAGTATGGCGAGGTTGAAGAGTTTATCTGCAATACCTGCCGTTTCGATAAAAAGAAAACCTCTGATTGGGTAATTGAAGGTCCGCGCAAAGTATCGCACCATTCAGTGATCAGCGCTAACCATTACGAAACCATGCACCCGCTGCCGGTTGTTAAAACTAACCCGGTATTGCAAGAGGCTAATAAAGAACAATTTGAACGCGAAAACCGATTATAATGGAATTGGCAGACATTATCATAAAATTTATATTGGTGGTTATCATCTTTGCGATAAGCCTGGTGATTGCCATGTATTCTACCTATGCCGAGCGTAAACTGGCGGCGTTTTTCCAGGATCGTGTAGGTCCAAACCGTGCCGGCCCGTGGGGGATATTGCAGCCTTTGGCCGATGGGGGTAAGATGTTCCTGAAGGAGGAGATCATCCCAACTAATTCAAGCGGTTTTCTGTTCATCGTAGGTCCGGCGTTGGCTATCATGACGGCCTGTATCGGTTCGGCAGTGATTCCATGGGGACAAAGGCTGACTATCGGTAATCACGTTATCGATCTGCAAGTTGCCGATATAAATGTAGGTATCCTGTACATTTTTGGTGTAGTATCGCTGGGTGTATACGGTATCATGATAGGTGGTTGGGCGTCAAACAATAAATACTCTTTGCTGGGTGCTATCCGTGCAGCGTCACAAAATATCAGTTACGAAATTTCAATGGGTCTGTCAATCATCGCTTTATTGCTGGTGACCGGTACCCTGAGCTTACGAGAAATTGCTGAGCAGCAACACGGTTTCTGGGCAAACGGCTGGTTTACCTGGAACTTCTTTAAGCAGCCACTGGGTTTCTTGCTGTTCATTGTTTGTGCTTTTGCTGAAACTAACCGTTCGCCGTTTGATTTGCCTGAGTGCGAAACCGAGCTGGTTGGTGGTTATCACACCGAATACTCATCAATGAAGCTGGGCTTCTACCTGTTTGCTGAGTATATTAACATGTTTATTTCATCGGCAGTTATGGCTACGCTTTATTTTGGCGGCTATAACTTCCCATTCATGGATATGATCCATTCGCCAAACTTGGTAACTATCTTAGGTGTAGTATTTTTGTTTGCGAAGATATTTGCGTTCATATTCTTCTTTATGTGGGTGCGCTGGACAATCCCGCGTTTCCGTTATGACCAATTGATGGACCTGGGCTGGAAAAGCCTGATCCCGCTGGCCATATTCAATATTCTTATCACCGCAGTTTGGATTACTTTTATTAGAGGATAAAGATGGAACCACTAAGTAATAAAAGAAAAGAAGTAAATAATAAGCCGCTTAACTTTATGGAGCGCTCTTATTTACCAGCTATAGCACAAGGGCTTGCTATTACCATGAAGCACTTCTGGAAAAAGCCGGTTACCATTTCATACCCTGAAGAAAGACGCGAATTTTCTGAGAACTTCCGTGGTATGCACTCATTAAAACGCGACGAGCAAGGCAGAGAGCGTTGCACCGCCTGCGGCTTGTGCGCTTTATCATGCCCTGCGGAAGCTATCACCATGATTGCTGCTGAGCGTCAAAAAGGCGAGGAGAATCTGTATCGCGAAGAAAAATATGCTGCAGTTTATGAGATCAATATGCTGCGCTGCATTTTCTGCGGATTGTGTGAAGAGGCCTGCCCTAAAGAGGCAATCTATTTGGATGGCGACTTTGTACCGTCTGATTATTTGAGAAAGGATTTTATTTACGGCAAAGACAAATTAGTTGAGGCGCCGTTAAATCAATAAAGAAGTTTTATACATTTGCCCCGATTTTTAGCGGGGCAAATGTCTCGTAAATTTAAGCATGAATACATTTTACTTTATTGCAGCTTTGTCAGTAATCTTCGCCATTTTGGTGATATCTGCCAAGAACCCGGTGCATAGTATCCTATACCTGATATTGACGTTCTTCACGTTCACTGTTCATTACATTTTACTAAACGCTCAATTCCTGGCTATCGTTAACTTCATTGTTTACATGGGCGCCATCCTCGTATTGTTCCTGTACACTCTGATGTTAATGAACCTGAACAAAGAGAGCGAGCCCGTAAAATCAAACCTGGTAAAAATAGCGGCAGTTATAGGCGGCGGATGCTTTTTGGTAACTATTATCGCTGCTTTAAAAACCTTTACTGGTTCTGTACCTGTGGTATTGAAAGATACCAACCTGGGTTTGGTTAAAAACTTAGGAAAGACATTGTTCAACGAGTATCTGTTGCCTTTTGAAATTTCATCAGTATTGCTTTTATCGGCAATGGTTGGTGCTGTTTTACTGGCTACTAAAGATCCAAAAACCACTGCGTAATTATCATGGAACAATTAACACAAACCATACAAACTGTACCGCTTAATGCTTACATCACATTATGTACAGTAATATTTGCAATAGGGGTTATTGGCGTATTGTTGCGTCGTAACGCGATAGTGATCTTCATGTCGGTTGAGTTGATGCTGAACGCCGTGAACCTGTTATTAACCGCTTTCTCTGTTTATTTAGGCGATGCCAGCGGACAGGTATTTGTGTTCTTCATTATGGCACTTGCCGCTGCCGAGGTAGCGATAGGCCTGGCCATCATTGTAATGATCTACAGAAACACCAACTCGATAGACATTAAGGTACTGAATAGATTGAAATGGTAAGCCAATTTCGGAAATCGGATTTTCGACTTCGGATTGGGCAATTAAATATTAGAGCAAAAACGTACTACGTACAACGTTAAACGTACGACATAATAAAATGGAGAAATACATCTGGCTTATTCCTTTATTACCGTTAGCCGGTTTCGTTATTAACGGCCTTGGCCGCAATACGCTGTCAAAAGGCGTGATTGGCTTTATTGGCAGTTTATTGGTGCTGATAGCATTTGGATTGAGTGTTGCTGCTTTTTTCGAGGTAAAATCAACCGGGCACGCAATTAATGCCGACCTGTTTACCTGGTTCCATGTAGGTAGTTTGCAGGTTAATTTCTCATTCCTGGTTGATCAGTTGAGCGCAATCATGCTGCTTATCATCACCGGCGTGGGCTTCCTGATTCACCTTTACTCAGTAGGTTATATGCATGACGACGACGGCTTCGGTAAGTTCTTCTCTTACCTGAACCTGTTTGTTTTCTTCATGCTTTTACTGGTGATGGGTTCAAACTACCTGATCATGTTCATCGGTTGGGAAGGCGTAGGTTTATGTTCTTATCTGCTGATTGGTTTTTGGTATACCAACCCAAGTTATGCCGACGCTGCCAAGAAAGCCTTCATCATGAATCGTATAGGCGACTTAGGTTTCCTGATTGGTATATTCCTGATCTTCCAAACATTTGACAGCATATCCTACAATGAGGTGTTTAGCAAAGCAGTTACTGCTCATAATGCACCGTTTGTACTGATCACCATATTATTATTTATAGGTGCGGTTGGTAAGTCGGCACAGTTGCCGTTATTTACCTGGTTACCAGACGCGATGGCCGGCCCAACCCCGGTATCAGCTTTGATCCACGCGGCTACGATGGTTACAGCAGGTATCTATATGATCGCCCGCTCAAACATCCTCTTTACCCTGGCTCCTGAGACTATGGAAGTGGTTGCCATCATTGGTTTAATCACCGCAGCCTTTGCAGCTTTAATCGCGCTTACACAAACTGATATTAAAAAGGTACTGGCTTATTCAACCGTATCTCAATTGGGTTATATGTTCCTGGGATTGGGCGTTGGCGCTTACACTGGTGCATTCTTCCACGTGTTAACACACGCTTTCTTTAAAGCCTTACTATTCTTGGGTGCAGGTTCTGTTATCCACGCCATGAGCGGCGAGCAGGACATGCGCAAAATGGGCGGCTTGAAAGGTAAGATCAAAATTACCTTCATTACCATGTTGATTGGTACTATCGCTATCGCGGGTATCCCTCCATTCTCAGGCTTCTTCTCAAAAGACGAAATTTTAGCGGCTGCTTACGCACATAACCCAACTTACTATGTAGTTGGTGTTATCACTGCTATGCTGACCTCATTCTATATGTTCCGTATGATGTACCTGACTTTCTGGGGTAAATTCCGCGGTACACATGAGCAAGAGCATCACTTACATGAGTCGCCAGCTAACATGACCGTGCCGTTGATTGTACTGGCTGTTTTATCTGCAGTTGCAGGCTTCATTGGCGTTCCGGCAGTTTTAGGCGGACATCATGAATTGCACGCTTTCCTTTCGCCGGTTTTCGAAAACTCCGCCAAAATATTAGGCGAGCATGAGTTGAGCAGCAACACTGAGTTTGGATTGATGGGCACATCGGTATTACTAGCTGTAGTAGCCCTGATCTACGCCTACATTAAATATGTTAAAAATGCTCAGGTTCCTGTTGAGGATACTGAAGAACGTTCAATACTGACCAACCTTTCATACCGCAAGTTTTATGTTGATGAGATCTATGACTTCCTGATCCGTCGTCCGTTGGATGCCATTTCAGGATTCTTCTACAACATCGTCGAGCGTTTAGGTATCGACGGTTTGGTGAACGATCTGGGTAAAGGTACTTTGGAAACCAGTAAGGCTGTGCGCCTGCTGCAAACCGGTAACGTAGGCTTTTACATCTTTGTGATGGTAATTGGTATTGTTGCCCTTTTGGTATATAGTTTAAAATTGTTTACAATATAAAATGACGGTTAGCATATTAATATTTTTGCCGGTAATTGCGGCGCTTGCTGTTCTGCTGTTTAAGAACGAGTCGGCTAAACACGCTGCATTATTTTTCTCTGTAATTGAGCTGGCATTAGCAGGCGTATTTTTAGCAAAGTTTGTACCCGATGCCAGCAGTCAATTTGTAATTGACGCGCCGTGGATGCCAAAAATGGGCATTTACTTTAAAGCCGGTATTGATGGTATAAGCATGATCATGGTATTGTTAACAACAGTACTTGTTCCATTAATTATCTTAAGCACTTATCAGCACAAATACAGCAATGCCAATGCTTTTTATGCATTGATATTGTTTATGCAAGCCGGTATGCTTACAGTATTTACAGCATTAGATGGTTTCTTGTTCTACGTAGGATGGGAAGCTGCCTTGATACCTATTTACTTCATCAGCGGTTTATGGGGTGGCGAAAACAGGGTACGTGTTACCATTAAGTTCTTCATCTACACATTTGCCGGCTCATTATTCATGCTGCTGGGAATGATCTTTGTTTACCTGCAATCGCCAAGTCAAACTTATGATATTCAGGATCTGTACAAAGGAGCTTTGGCATCATCAGCTCATTCAAGCTTAATATTCTGGGCCTTCTTTATAGCATTTGCTATCAAGATGCCTTTGTTCCCGTTCCACACCTGGCAGCCCGATACTTATACCGAGTCGCCAACTGCAGGCACCATGTTACTATCAGGTATCATGCTGAAAATGGGTATCTATGGTGTGATAAGATGGTTGATCCCTATTGCGCCTGAAGGTATGTTTTCATGGCAAACGGTGGTTATCGGTATGTCGGTTATTGGTATTGTTTATGCGTCAATCATCGCCTTTACGCAAACAGACGGTAAACGTTTGGTGGCTTACTCATCAATCGCGCACGTTGGTTTGATAGCTGCAGGTATCTTCGCTTTCAATCAGCAAGGTTTGCAGGGCTCAATGATCCAGATGCTGAGCCACGGTATCAACGTGGTAGGTATGTTCTTTATCTGGGACATCATCAGCCGTCGTTTAGGTACACGTACTTTAAGCCAACTGGGCGGTATTGCTAAAGTAGCGCCTCAATTTGCTGTCGCCTTTTTAATCATCACTTTGGGTACGGTAGCTTTACCGTTAACCAACGGTTTCATTGGCGAGTTTTTATTATTAAACGGTGTTTATCAATTTAACTTATGGGTGGCTGTAGCTGCCGGTCTTACCATCATTTTTGGTGCGGTTTATATGCTGCGCATGTACAAACAAGTAATGCAAGGCACCACTAACGACCTAACCATTACTTTCACCGACATTACCGGTTCAGAGAAAGTGGTATTAGGCATCATTTGTTTATTGATCATTGGTTTGGGTGTTTATCCGCAGCCTATTCTGCATATCTCAGAAGCAGCGGTTAATAATTTGATATACACTGTAAAATTATCAGGTAAGTTTTAATCATGAATACGATAATAGTCATATCTGTTTTACCTATAGTGCTTTTGTATTTAGGTTTATATAAAGCGCAAAAAGCTTTGCTGCCCGTTACGGTTATAGGGCTGCTTGTAGCGTTAGGTTTAGCGGTTACTCAATGGAACAACGGTGCGGTGCCTATTTATAGCGGCATGATGTTGTTCAATAATTACTCTGTTGCTTTTTCTGCGGTTACTATTGTTTCCACCATATTGATCCTGTTATTGTCAAAAGGATATTTTGAGAAGATCAGCAACCATGTGGCCGAGTATTATGCTATCATTTTATTCTCGCTGGCTGGTGTGGTAGTAATGGTTTCTTACTATAACCTGGCGATGTTGTTTATCGGCATAGAGATCATGTCAGTAAGTTTATACATCCTGGCCGGTATCAAAAAGAACGACTTTGCTTCAAACGAGGCTGCTTTGAAATACTTCCTGATGGGTGCATTCTCAACAGGTTTCTTATTGTTTGGCTTCACGCTGATCTACGGTTCAACCGGTTCATTCAATCTGGAAGGTATCCAAAGCTGGGTACTTGGCCATAAAGAAATGACCCCGATGCTTTGCGCAGGTGTGATTTTGGTATTAGTAGGTTTATGCTTCAAAGTAGGTGTGGCTCCGTTCCATTTCTGGACGCCTGACGTTTACGAAGGTTCACCATCGCTTATCACCGCTTACATGTCAACAGTAGCTAAGACCGCAAGTTTTGCTGCGTTCCTGCGCTTGTTCCTTACCTGTTTCCCGGTTATCTCAAACATCTGGCAACCGGGACTGATAGCTATTGCAGTTATCACTTTATTTATCGGTAACATCACTGCCTTATATCAGCAAAGCTTTAAGCGTATGTTGGCTTACTCAAGTATCTCGCATGCGGGTTATTTACTGTTTGCTATCCTTTCATTAGGTGCATCATCAGCTAATACCATTTTTGTTTATGCTACAGCTTATTCAATTGCTTCAATTGTAGCATTTGGCGCTTTGATCCTGGTGCAGCAAGAAACCAACAGCGATACCTTTGACAGCTTTAACGGCCTGGGTAAGAAAAATCCTTTCCTGGCTTTTGTATTGACGGTTGCCATGCTTTCATTAGCAGGTATTCCGCTTACAGCAGGCTTCATTGGTAAGTTTTACGCCTTCAACATGGCTATGGGCCAATATCATATAGCATTATTGGTTATTGCGGTTATAAACGCTATCATCAGCATATTCTATTACTTCAGGGTTATTATTGCCATGTACTTCCGTAGTGCTGAGCGCGAGCAGATTGCTGTATCGCCATACTACATTTTTGTACTGGGCTTTGCGGCTTTGGCTACCATAGTTATCGGTGTTTACCCTCAGTTGGTGAGCGGCCTTATTTAATGGCTCGTCAAAATCCCCGGAAAATGATTTAATATTTGTAGTTTTACAAATATTCTGAATGGAAACTTTCTGGGAACACCTGCAACATTTAACGGAAGCAAAATTCATTTTAAGTAAGGGTGGGTTCTACCTCCTGCTGCTTGTTGTTTACGCCGAGACGGGACTGTTTTTCGGCTTCTTCTTACCGGGCGATTATTTGTTATTTATGGCCGGGCTATTATGTTCATCAGGAATGATCGATGTTGAGCTGGGTACACTGTTATTAGGAGTAGTTGCGGCCGGTATTCTGGGCAACTATACGGGCTACTGGTTTGGCTACCGAACGGGGCCCATGCTATTTAAGCGCAATGATTCGTTGTTTTTTAAAAAGCGCTATATAACCGTTGCCGAAGAGTTTTATGCCAAACACGGCGGTATGGCTTTAGTTTTAGGCAGATTTTTCCCCATAATAAGAACTTTTGCTCCTATCTTTGCAGGTGTAGTTAAGGTTGATTTTAAGAAGTTTACCATCTACAACCTGGCAGGCAGCGTTGCCTGGGTAAATACATTTATCCTTTCAGGTTATTTTTTAGGCAGGCGATATCCCCAGATCAAAGACTATCTGGAATATGTGGTGATTGGATTAATAATAATTACAACAATTCCGCTTGTTTTTGCTTTCTTAAAAAAGCGATTAAAAAAAAGCGAATAACATAAATATAATAAACATCTAAATGAGTACTCAACATCCTTGGCACCAGGTTTCACCGGGTGATAACGTTCCTGAATTTGTAAATGCTATTATTGAGATTCCAAAAGGCTCAAAAGCAAAATATGAGATTGATAAAGAGTCAGGCTTATTAAAACTTGACCGCGTGCTGTTTTCGTCAGTAATGTATCCGGCTAATTATGGTTTTATTCCGCAAACTTATTGTGATGATAAAGATCCTTTGGATATATTAGTGCTATGTTCGACCGACGTGTTCCCGATGTCAATAATTGAAGCTAAAATTATCGGTGTCATGCACATGGTTGATAATGGCGAGCAAGACGATAAGATCATCGCGGTAGCAAAAAATGACATGTCTGTAAATTATATTAACGATTTGAACGAATTACCCCCGCATACTATGAAAGAGATTGAGCGCTTTTTCAAAGATTATAAGGCCTTAGAAAATAAGTCTGTGACAATTGAACACATGCTGGGTAAGAAGTATGCTCATAAAGTAATTAACGAAAGTCTGGAACTGTATAAGTCGACTTTCCCTGTGTACCAATAATTAATTGATGGGCCCCGAGACACACAACATAAACGGTTATTCTATACTCCTAACCTTTTTACTGGTTCTACTGAACGGTTTTTTTGTTGCAGCCGAATTTGCACTGGTTCGCGTCCGCGGGTCGCAGATAGAAGTAAAAGCTAAATCCGGCAGCCGCATTGCCAAAGTTACCCGGGGCATTGTAGCCAATCTGGATGGCTATCTGGCCGCGACGCAGTTAGGTATCACCATTGCCTCATTAGGTTTGGGTGTGATAGGAGAGGGCGTTTTTACCAATGTGTTCTTAAATGCTTTTGCCGGCATCGGCATTGCTATTACATCAAGTTTTGTTGTTACATCGGCTCACGTAGTTGCCTTTATATTCATTACTTTTTTAAGTATCGTTTTTGGCGAGCTGGCTCCGAAGACATTGGCTATCCAACGGTCTGTCCGCACGGCATTGGCTGTATCTGGGCCGTTAAGGATATTCTTTATTGTTTTCAGGCCCATTATTTGGGTGCTGAATGCCTTTGCTAATTTTATACTGCGATTAGTGGGAATAAATATTGTGCCGGGTCATGAGGCGCATCACAGCTCTGAAGAACTGCAATACCTGCTGGAGCAAGGTAAAGAAACCGGCGCTATCGATTCAAACGAGCACGAGCTGATCCAGAACGTATTTGAGTTTAATGAGCGCGTGGTGAAAAACATCATGGTGCCACGTACCAAAATTTCGGGCGTGGAGATCAACACTGGAAAAGACGAGCTGTTGAACATACTGGTTACCGAAGGCTATTCGCGCCTGCCGGTTTACGATGAAGTAATAGACAAGATAGTAGGTGTTGTTCATGCCAAAGATGTTTTGCCGATGCTGGTGCGTGGTGAAGAAATTGTTTTGAAAGATATTATCCGCAAACCATACTTTATTCCGGAGACCAAGAAGATAAACGACTTGATGGCCGAGCTGCAACAAAAGCGTATGCAAATAGCCATTGTGTCTGATGAATTTGGCGGTACCGCCGGTATGGTTACTTTGGAAGATATTGTTGAAGAGCTGGTAGGTGAGATTCAGGATGAGTACGATGAGGAAAAACCAATAGTTGAGGTACTGAATGAGCGCGAGTTTATTGTGAACGCCCTGGCTCCGATATACGATGTTAACGGCCACCTGCCGCATGATTTGCCTGAGGACGGTGACTTTGATACTGTATCAGGCTGGTTAGGCGATATCTTCGGAAAGATCCCTGACGTTGGCGAGCAAAAAGAATCAAACGGCTATAACATTACCGTATTGAAGAAATCAGACCAAAATATTGAATCGGTTAAGCTTGAGCTGTTGCTGAACGAAGAAGACACAGTAGATTTACATTAATTAAAAGCGAGAGACAAGGCGGAAATCCAAGACTGTAAAACCGGAATATTCCTTTATCTCGACTCTTAATTCTCGACTCTTGATTCTAAAATGCATCTTTTTTATACGCCTGATATTACCCCGTCGCATCCTCAATACTTTTTAAATGAGGAGGAGAGCAAACATGCTGTGCGCGTATTGCGCCTGGAAGCGGGCTCGCCGGTGCAACTTATTGACGGCAAAGGCGGATTATATACTGCCGAAATAAAAGACGCGCATCCTAAACGTACCATCCTCCAAATAACCGGTGTTACTACAGAATATCAAAAACGCAATCACTACCTGCACATCGCGATAGCGCCAACTAAAAACCTTGACCGCCTGGAGTGGTTCCTTGAAAAAGCTACCGAGATGGGTATTGACGAAATATCGCTAATCATCTGCCAGCGCTCAGAACGCAAAGAATCCAAGACTGAACGATTAGATAAGATCATTACCGCGGCAATCAAACAATCGCTGAAAGCATATCATCCGATATTAAATGAGCCTATTGCCTTTAATAAATTCTTAGCTCAACCTTTCAACGGACAGAAATTCATAGCGCATTGCGAAGACCGGCATAAAACGAATTTACAGGCCGAATTACAAAAGCATGGCCGATATCTTATACTGATAGGCCCGGAGGGCGATTTTTCGCCTGCGGAGATTGATGGCGCTTTGGATAATGGATATAAAGCCATAACTTTAGGTGAAAGCAGGCTGCGCACCGAAACCGCTGCGCTTGAAGCTTGCTTTGAGGTGAATTTTTTGAATAGATAGTATTCCCTTCTTGTCATTGCGAGCGTAGCGTGGCAACCGCAAGGATGCATAGTTCGCGATTGCCGCGCTACGCTCGCAATGACAAAGTAATAACCAAATGAGAAACGCCATATATACAATTTGTGCCACTTGTCTGCTGATCCTGATCAGCAGCTTCAACGCGCCTACCTATAAAATGGCCAAGCTCAAATACAGTGGTGGTGGCGATTGGTATGGCGACCGTACGGCACTGCCTAACCTCATTAAATTCTGCAACGATAATCTGAAGACTAATTTCGAAGCCGAAGACGATGTGGTTGAACCTGGTAGCGAACAATTGTTCAATTATCCGTTTGTTTTCATGACGGGCCATGGCAACGTGATCTTTTCTGATCAGGAAGCGGCTAACCTGCGCAAGTATTTAACCGGTGGCGGTTTCCTGCATATTGATGATAACTACGGATTGGATAAATTCATTCGCCCGCAAATGAAAAAGGTTTTCCCTGAACTGGACTTTGTGGAGCTGCCCCTGAATTATCCCATCTATCACCAGAAATATCCTTTCCCGAATGGTTTGCCAAAAATTCATGAGCATGATGGTAAGCGTCCGCAAGGGTTTGGGCTGATCTATAAAGGGCGGCTGGTTTGTTTTTATACCTATGAGTGCGATTTAGGCAACGGTTGGGAAGATTATGGCACCTATGCCGGCGACACCCAGGAAAACCGTGTAAAGGCCTTAAAAATGGGCGCTAACCTGATTCAATACGTGCTAACGCAATAATACTGATGCATAAGCTCAAAGTAAACAACAAATACGACTTCGATATCGACAATAAAGGCGATGATCTTTTAGTGAATGATACCAAAATACAAGCCAATATCCGGCAATTGAGTCCAAATACCTGGCACATTATTGAGCAATTAAAATCATACAACGTAACACTTATCAGCTTTGACAAGGTGGCCAAAACTGCCCAAATCAGGGTTAATGACAATATCTACACCATCACCGCAAAAGACCGTTTTGATTTGCTGCTCGACCAGATGGGATTGACCGGCCTAACCAGTGCCAAAGTAAGTGAACTAAAAGCCCCGATGCCCGGCCTGGTATTGAAAGTCTTTGCAGAGGAAGGCATGGTTGTTCAAAAAGGCGACAGTCTGTTTATTCTCGAGGCCATGAAGATGGAAAACATTATCAAATCGCCGGTTGATGCGGTGGTTAAGTCTATCAAAGTTAAGCCGGGTAATAAGTTAGAGAAGGGGCAGATATTGCTGCAGTTTGTGTAGGCATAATTTACAAAATATTAGACTTGTCATTCTGAGCGTAGCGAAGAATCTTATAAAAGCGGCTAAAAAGTGTATAAGATTCTTCGCTACGCTCAGAATGACAAAAGGATAAAAGCAAAAAAGCTATCTCAATTGAGATAGCTTTTTTGCTTTTATGTATTAATATTATTTAGCTTTTTTTACAGCGAAGTGAGGTTTGCCTTGAGGGTGGATCTCAGGAGCACCTACAAGGTCCATTGCGCAACGGAAGCCAACTTCAGCACTTGCGTCGTCCTCATTCATAAAACGACGGGTTGCAGGGTTTAACCAATAAGCCATATCGTTCCATGAACCGCCTTTGTAAACTTTTGATTTATCACTCACCAAAGTAGTCGTACCATATAAGCTGGTATTTACAGTATCCAGATAACCGCGGGCATCAGGATTGTAAGGTTTGCCGGCCAATGGGTCTTTTTGCGGAGTTATAGGCGAACCTGATTGCGAAGCGATCAAATCAGAATAGCTCATTTTCTTAGCTGCTTTTGCAGGGTCTTTTATTGGGCGACCGTATTTGTCTTTCGCATATTTACCAACAGCAGGGTCGGCCAGACGTTTGTTGGCGAACTGGTTACCACGGAATGGGTTGAAATCATCAACATCTTCAAAAGACATTTGACGATAAGTATCTTGCACCCACTCATTAACGTTACCGGCCATGTTATACAAACCAAAATCGTTAGGTGGATAGTAACGTACAGGAGCAGTGATAAATGCCTTATCATTCAGGTATCCGCCAACACCACCGTTGTCACCCTCGCCACGTTTAAAGTTGGCTAAGATCAAACCGCGGGTTGTTTTTTTGGCAGAACGAACACCTAAGCCGTTCCATGGATATATTTTACCATCGCTAATGTTTTCAAACTGGGTATTACCCGCATACGCCAAAGCTGCGTATTCCCACTCTGCTTCTGTAGGCAGGCGGTAAGCAGGTTTTAAGATGCCGTCTTCAACAATGGCTGGTCTAACGGCTTTTTTCTTACCTGCAGCAGGTTTGCCATTTAAATCAACAGTCATTTTTTTACCATCAATACCCTGGCCTCTAAACTGATTGTTCAAGTACATATCAGTGTTGAAAGGAGTTTTCTGAGCATTTGCTGCTTGCGTAGCTTGTGCACCTTTTTTAGCATCTCTCGGGTTAATGATCATGCCTTTTTGTTGCAGGATAAACTCGTTCATACGGTCGGTACGCCAAACGCAATAATCCTGAACCTGATCCCAGGTAACACCTACTACCGGGTAATCCTGAAAAGCAGGGTGACGCAGGTAGTTATTTACATAAGGCTCATTGTAAGATAATGGTCTCCGCCATACCAATGTATCAGGCACCGCGTTGTAGTATAATTCATGGTCATCAGGAAAAGTAGCACTGATCCAGTGAAGGTAATCCAGCCAATCCTGGTTAGATACCTCGGTTTCATCCATGTAAAATGCAGGGATAGTTACTCTTTTACGCACATTGTTGTATTCGAAATTGATGTCCTGGTCGGCACTGCCACCCAAAACAAAGGTACCGCCTTCAATAGCTACCAAACCCGGGCCCGGAGCAGGGTGGGTTTGTCTGAACCTTGAATAGCCATAACGCTTGTCGTTATAAGGTATTCCGGTCTTCTGTGATTTCGAACTATGTTTACAACTGCTTAACACCGTCACAGCTCCCATCAACGCTAAAGCAGTATAAGTAAAAAGTATTTTCATATTTTTACAAGAATGATATATAGGGGTAAATTTATAAATTTTTTCAATTAAAATACTAAACTTAAGCCTACGTTAAATAAACAAATTAATCGCTTAAGCCTTTTAACGCAGAAAGTATGAGCAGTGTTACACCGCTGCTGAATTTATATCAAAAAAAAGGTGTTGCGACCGACAACAAACATATAATTACTCTATATTTATCCTTTAAATAACAAAACCGGAACTGAATGAAGTTTTCTTACAGAAAGACCTCTTTAATATACATTGCACTACTTACACCTTTTTTTGCTGCGGCCCAGACCGGTACAAGTACTAACGGAAGTAACAGCGCCAATGCTATACCAACGGCAGTACCGTTTCTCAACATCTCGCCCGATTCACGTTCCGGGGCCATGGGCGAGGCCGGTGTCGCCACTTCGCCTGATGTAAATGCCAACTACTGGAACCCCTCAAAACTGGCTTTTCTGGATACAGCGACTAACGCAATTTCATTGTCATACAGCCCGTGGCTGCGCCATTTGGTGCCTGATGTAAGCTTGTCTTACTTAAGTTTTGCGCATAAACTGGATAGCCGAAATACCTTAGGCGCTTCATTGCGTTATTTTAATTTGGGATCGATACAACTGGTTGATGCTAATCAGAACGAACAGGGCACCTACAGGCCAAGCGAGTTTTCGTTTGACGTTTCGTTTGCGCGCAAGTTTGGCGACGATTTTTCGTTGGGATTAACTGCACGTTATATTCATTCAAATTTGTCAAACCAATCCTTTGCATCAGGTACCAGCCAGCAAACTAAGGCGGGCAATGCTTTTGCTGCCGATATTTCTATGTATCATATCAGCAACGTACAGCAATTTGGTAAGGACGCAAGCTTTAGCTATGGCGTTAATATATCGAACATCGGTACCAAGATGAGTTATACCGATGTCGGTCCCTCATATTTCCTGCCAACCAACCTGAGATTGGGGATAGCCAATACCTTAAATATCGACGATCTTAACCAGATAACCTTTGCTTTTGATATTAATAAACTACTGGTGCCTACACCGCCAATTCGCGATGTTAACGGCAACATCATCAAAGGCAAAAATGATGATGTATCAGTGCCTGCGGGTATTTTCGGATCATTTACTGATGCGCCGGGTGGTTTTAGCGAAGAGATTAAAGAGATCACCTTTTCGCCGGGTTTTGAATATGTGTATGACCAGCAGTTTGCTATCAGAGGCGGATATTTCTATGAAAACCCGAGCAAAGGCGGTCGCCAGTACCTCACTTTGGGTCTGGGTTTGAAATATGATATCTATCGTTTCGATTTTTCGTATCTGGCGGCTACACAGGCTGCAAGTCCGCTGGCTAATACTTTAAGATTTACGCTGGCTTTAAACTTCGGCGGCACCAAATAACATTATGGGCAAGATTAGGGTAGGATTTGGATTTGACGTCCATCAGTTAAGAGAACAACATCCTTTTGTTTTAGGCGGTGTAAAGCTGGAGCACCATTCAGGTGCCTATGGGCACTCGGATGCCGACGTTTTGCTTCATGCCATTTGCGATGCATTACTTGGCGCGGCCAACCTGCGCGATATAGGCTTTCATTTCTCTAATACTGACGATCGCTGGAAAGGCATAAGCAGTTTAAAGCTATTGAAACATGTGATGGTACTGCTGCGCGAAAAAGGGTGGGAGATAGGCAACATTGATGCTATGGTTTGCCTTGAAGCACCAAAGATCAATCCGCACATACCGGCCATGAAAGGTTATATTGCCGAAGCCGCCGGTATAAGTGAAGAAGATATTTCCATCAAAGCAACCACTAACGAAAAATTGGGTTTTATAGGCCGCGAGGAAGGTGTTGTGGCTTATGCAGTTTGCTTGATTGAGCGAATAGAAGCTGAAGGGTAGCGATTAGATTAGAAGGTATAATTTAGAGACGCGATGCTTCGGGTCTCTAACGTTGGTGTAAATTGTTATTTCTTCACCTCCACCTGCTTCACATTACCGGTACGCTTCAACACACCCCAGCCGCTGTGTTCGCCTTTTAGCGCCTGACGGATAGATTTGAACAAGATGTAATACATCAGCTGGCGCCAGATAAATCGTTGCGGAATGATGTACACCAGCTTTTTATAATCCTCTTTTTCCATCCAGAAGGCTATCACACCCACAATAAAATCGACCACCACAAACACTACATAATACAGTAGTATTTTGCCCGGTTTATCGCCCAGTAGGCCCAGGATCATGAACAGATCTGCCAGCGGCGAAAACAGCGGTAATATGATCTGGAAGATGAGTATGTTGGGCATACCTACCATGCCGAAGTATTTGAACTTTTTATTGAACAGCGCATTGCGGTTCTTCCAGAAACTTTGCATTACACCATAGCTCCAGCGGAAACGTTGTTTCAGCAGTGCGCTAATGGTTTCAGGCGCTTCTGTATAAGCGATAGCCTCGGCGCAGTTTTTAATAATGTAGCCTGATTTTAGAATGCGCATAGTTAAATCGCAATCCTCTGCTAAAGTGTCGGTTGTAAAGCCCCCCGCTTTAAACACCGCCGATTTGCGGAATGCCCCAATGGCACCCGGCACCACAGTGATACTATTGATCAGATCAAACGCACGGCGATCCATATTTTGAGCGGTAATATACTCTATCGACTGCCAGCGGGTGATGATATTGGTGTCGTTGCCAACCTTAACCGTTCCGGCTACTGCACCAATTTCGTCATCAGTAAAGTATGTCATTAGGTGGTAAATGGCATCGTCTTTTAGCTGAGTATCGGCATCAATACAAACCACAAAATCATAACGGGCATGGGCAATACCAAAGTTTAATGCCGATGCTTTTCCGCCGTTAACCTTATCCAGCACCATAACCTGCGGATTATCGCCGTAGGCGTCTTTTACTATCCGGTAGGTATTATCTTTGGAGCCGTCGTTTACAAAAATGATCTCAAAGTCTTTGTATTCTGTTTTTAGCAGCGACGCAATGGTTTTTACCGCGGTAATCTCTTCGTTATAAGCAGGTACTATAATACTCACGGGTTGTAACTGCATCTTAGACACGCGGTCGCGGTATTTTCTGAAGCTTTTGTTTTCGGCATATTGTCTTAGCGCTAAAACGCCGATAAGCACAATGCGGCCAATGGCCAGAAATATCGCAATCAGGAACAGGTAGAACAGGAACCAGTTGCCATAAAAGAATCCGACAACAAAAATATCGTAAAAGGAATTGTAGATGCCTGTACTATTTTTTACCGGCGGCATCAACTCATTTTTGCTTTTATCCAGGATATCGGCAATGGTTGTAAACTGGTAGCCGTGAGTTTTAAAGTAATGAATAATCTCGGGCAGGGCCTTTACGGTCTCTTCGCGTGTGTCGCCTCCGGCATCATGCAATAACAGCATTGAGCCGTTATTAGCTTGCTTAATGGTACGTGCTACTATACTGTCTTTAGTTACGCCCGGCTGCCAGTCCCAGGGGTCGATTGATTCACCAATGTTAATATAGCTTTGCTTACGGCTCTCGGCCACCGGAATCACCTCTGCTAAAGTTCGCGGTTCGGCATCGGCATTAAATGGCGGCCGGAACAGAATAGTACTATGCCCGGTTACCGATTCGATAAGCTTACGGGTTGCGTTCAGCTCCAGGTTTACGCGGTCAAGACTTACCGTCGAAATATCCGGGTGGAAGAAAGTATGGTTACCTATCTCGAACCCGTCATGATACTCGCGGTGCAGTATCTGCATATTCTTTTCGGCCATTGAACCTACTACGAAGAATGCCGCAGGCACTTTCTCTCGCTCCAGGATATCCAATATACGTGGTGTAAAATCCGGGTCAGGCCCATCGTCAAAAGTCAATACAATTTTGCCCGGTTTATAGCCGTATTTGCGTATTACATATTTGGTTGGCAGCTTAACATAAGTTTGATTGGCGATTGTGTAATTGGTAGTGTCCATCTTCACATCAATCTTACCTTCAACCGGGGTAGTGATCAGATCGAGTACCTCGCCATCACCTTCGTAGTTGATTTTATTATTTAAACCTACATAAGTGAGGCGTTTAACATCAACGCCGGTTTTTCTTAATGAATCAATAGCCAGGTTTTTCTGGAAGAAACTCCAAAGCCGCGGATCTTCGCCGCCTAAGCGCCATAGGGCCACGCCGCCGGTTTCCCAGTCGTCGGCCATGCGGATAATGTTGAAGTTGGTGGCTGCATCGGTAAAATAAACTGTGTGTGCAAGGCCGTCCTGCCCATTATAATTGAAATGCAGGTTGGCAGATGCCGGGTCGTAAATGATCTTGCTCTTGTTTTCATGCGCAGTACTGATAGCTGCCTGATAACCTACGCCTTTGCCTATGCTGTTTTCGGGCCAATCAACACCGCCGCCAAAAACGGTAAGAATAACCTTTTCGCTTGGTATTTCATTACAAACTTCGTCCAATATCTGTTCAACCCAGTGCTGATTGGATATGTCGCCTGCATTGCTATCCTCCGTGTGCTGGTTTATGGCCATTACAAACAGGTAGTCATTGTAATGCTGCAGCATCTTAAGTTTGTACTGATCGTCGTCAGGGATGACGTTTTGCGTCACCATGAAGCCAATAGGATGCAGCGTATTATAAAGCTCCTGTTCAAACTTGATAAAATTGGGCGAGTTGCGGTCTTTTATATTATCAAAATCAAGGTTAACCCCCTGAAATTTATATTTGTTCAGCTGGTTTATAATGCTGTTAATGAACGTAGTGCGCAGCTTCTTGCTTTTAATGATGCGCTCCACATCTTTAGTGTCAAAATCGCCGCTGGCATTGTTGTAATTAACATAGTTTGACAGCGTTACCAGTATAGGTTTTTTATATTTTTTGTTAAGATTGATGAGTCCGGTATCAATTACTGCAGTAATGGTGTCGGTATTAGGTTTCATCAAAAAGCCTTCGCTCACCACCATGTCCAGGTGTGATATATGGTCGACCAGCGAGTTGTAGGCCTGTGCCTCCCAGGCGCGATAAAAGGCTGCGTTTATCCGTTCTTTATTATTAGGGTGACGTAAGCGATATGCGCTGCGCACATGCTCCAGTTTTTTAATCTGGGCCTCGTCAATCTTAAAATCTTTAAACTGTTTGGATTTTTTTAGCGCGTCAAGCTCTTCCTTGCTTAGTTTTTTTGGTGCCGGATTAAGATTGGGCAGCTCCGGGTATTGTTGCGAGGTAATAGTAACTACTGAGCCAATAACGCTGCATATCAGTACAATAAGCAGAATACGGCTAAGCCATTTAAAACGGTTCCATCTACCGGGGGTATCAGCTTGAAAAACCTGTTTGGCCATTTAATAAGTTTAGTAAATATTTAGGTTGATGTTATTTTTTCTCAAGATTGATATTTGAAAAGTCAACCCCGCATTTGCAGTTTTCGCCGCATCCTTTTTTTACAAACAGACTTCTGTAAAGCATCCTGCCAATGTAAAATACGGCTGCCGCAAATAATATAACAACTAATAACGCCTGTATATTCATGGTTGCAAAATTACATATTTTATTAACAAACGTACATATGTTGGGTTTAGTTCTGCTTTTGCGGTAAATTTACCTTTTGCTGAGATTATGCTTGTGTTAAAAAGCTGTAAACCCTTTCATTTACCATAAATTAACCCTACCTTTGCGCCAAATTTTTAAAGGCATTTCATGCAAAAAATAAGAAACATTGCAATTATTGCACACGTTGACCACGGTAAAACTACTCTGGTTGATAAAATTCTGCACAGCTGCGCTATTTTCCGTGAAGGACAAGAAACCGGAGAGCTGATTTTGGATAATAACGACCTGGAGCGCGAACGTGGTATCACCATCGTTTCAAAAAACGTTTCGGTAATGTACAAAGATGTTAAGATCAACATCATTGACACTCCGGGCCACGCCGACTTTGGCGGCGAGGTTGAACGCGTTTTGAAAATGGCCGACGGCGTATTATTGCTTTGCGACGCTTTTGAAGGCGCCATGCCTCAAACCCGCTTTGTTACCCAAAAGGCGCTTTCATTAGGTTTAAAGCCAATTGTGGTAGTAAACAAAGTTGATAAAGAAAACTGCCGTCCCGAAGAGGTTTATGAGCAAATCTTTGAATTGTTCTTTAATCTTGACGCTACTGAAGAGCAGTTGGATTTCCCTGTAATTTACGGTTCGTCAAAACAAGGTTGGATGAGCACAGATTACAAAAAACCAACCGAAGATATCTTCCCGTTAATGGATGCTATTCTGGAAAACATTCCGCCGGCGCCAATTAACGAGGGTTCTTTGCAGATGCAGATCACTTCTTTGGATTACTCTTCATTCGTAGGTCGTATTGCTATTGGCCGTGTGGCTCGTGGTACTATCAAAGAAAACATGCCGGTATCATTGGTAAAACGCGATGGTACCATCCAGAAAACAAGAATCAAAGAACTTTATACATTTGAAGGCTTAGGTAAAGTAAAAGCTACCGAAGTTAAAGCCGGCGATATCTGCGCTGTTGTAGGTATTGAAGGTTTTGATATTGGCGATACTATTGCCGACTTTGAAAATCCGGAACAACTGGAGGTTATAAAAATTGATGAGCCTACCATGAACATGTTGTTCACCATTAACAACTCGCCTTTCTTTGGTAAAGAAGGTAAGTTTGTTACTTCACGCCACGTACGTGACCGTCTGTACAAAGAGATGGAGAAAAACCTGGCCCTGCGCGTAGTTGAAACTGATTCACCTGATTCATACCTGGTATATGGCCGTGGTATTCTTCACTTGTCAGTATTGATCGAGACCATGCGTCGTGAAGGTTACGAGTTGCAGGTGGGCCAGCCGCAGGTTATCGTTAAAGAAATTGACGGTATGAAATGCGAGCCTATTGAGACTTTGATCGTTGACGTTCCTGCTGAGGTTGCCGGTAAGGTTATCGAGTTGGTTACACAGCGTAAAGGCGACTTGCTGATCATGGAGCCAAAAGGCGACTTGCAGCACTTAGAGTTTGAAATCCCTGCACGTGGTATCATTGGTTTGCGTAACAACGTATTAACCGCTACCGGTGGCGAGGCTATTATGGCGCACCGTTTCAAAGCTTATGAGCCTTGGAAAGGTACTATCCCCGGCCGTAGCAACGGTGTGTTGATCTCGATGGAAAAAGGTCAGACTACCGCTTACTCGATAGATAAATTACAGGACCGCGGTCGTTTCTTTATTGATCCGGGTGTTGACATTTATGAAGGCCAGATCCTGGGCGAGCACATCCGCGATAACGATTTGGTGATTAACGTAGTTAAAGGTAAACAGTTAACTAACATGCGTGCTTCTGGTAGCGACGACAACGTAAGAATTGCTCCGGCTATCAAATTCTCGTTAGAAGAATCAATGGAGTATATCCAGGCTGACGAGTATATCGAGGTAACGCCGGTAAACATCCGTTTACGTAAAATTTACTTAACTGAAAACGAGCGTAAAATCAATGCCAAAAAATTTCAGTCATAATTGAGCGATAACATCCTTAATATAAAAGGGCTACAATATTGTAGCCCTTTTTTTGTTATATGTTTGCGTTTATATTTGCTGATACGTATGGTTTTAAGAAACTGCTTTTGTGCTACTTTGATTATCGTAGCGGCACTTGCCGCAAGTTCTTGCCGTAAGGCAGAAAAAGTTACAGGCATCTGCCTGCATAACTCATCTATCGATTATCAAAAACGCTGGGCCATTGAAAGCAATACCATCGACGTTTATAACGCTAAGAAAAAGTTGGTAAGCAGCGCCGTAACTCATCCCAATGGTTACTTTGAGATCAACGCCGATTTTACCTATTATATTTATAGCGACCCGGCACCCGCTAAAGGTAAATGGGAGATTAACAAAAACTGCCAGTTTGTATTAAATCCCCGTACCTCGAAAGAACGCGACTTTGAAGTGATTCAGCTTTCTAACGACTCGCTTGTATTGCGCCAAAGCAGTGGTTCAACAGTTATTACCCAAAAATATAAGGCGTTTAAATGTCCAAGTCTGGCCAGTTTACGCTTTAGGTGGGATATGGTGTTTACTATGCAATCGCGTTACGCGGTTGACACCGTTTTTAAAAGCGAACGGGTGCCTGAAACGGGCTATTTAAAATTGAATGCCGATGCCAGTTACAACGTAGTATTGACAACCAATTCAACACCACAGACGCCTCCTCCTATGATTACCGGTACCTGGGGCATCACCAATCCGGGTTGTGCATTGGTGCTGGATAAAAATAAACCAAACGAGAAATCGTACGAAATACAAAAATTAACTGCCGATTCACTGGTGATATGGCGCAAAGATACTACCGCCAAACTCAATTTGCTGCGTCATTATATTGTGCATAAATAAGCATGTGCTATCCAGCAACAAGTAATTTTAATAACCTGTATAAAAGCAGTAAATTAGCCGCATGAAAGGTAACGACCGGCTAAATCCCAATATATTTCATCCAAGATATGTACACCTTACCCAGTTAAGGGACGCAACCATCCAAAAAATTGAAGAGTTAACCGCAAATAACAAAGAACTGTTATTGGTTGATTTTGGCTGCGGCGATATGCCATACCGGTCGGTTATTGAGCCACATGTAGGTACTTACCTGGGTGTTGATCTGGAAATGAACCCTAAAGCCGATCATCATATCGGTTTCGACAGCAAAACTACTTTGCCTGATAACTATTGCGATATCATCCTGTCAAACCAGGTATTGGAGCATGTGGATACCCCTTCAGGCTATTTGCAGGAAGCTTTACGTATCTTGAAACCGGGTGGTTCTATCATCCTGACTACGCATGGTTACTGGTACTACCACCCAACCCCAAATGATTACTGGCGATGGACAAGCGCCGGCTTACGCAAAACCGTTGAAGACGAAAGCTTTAAGGTAACTTCTTTCTTTGGTATTATGGGTTTGGCTGCTAGTGGTTTGCAACTGCTGCAGGACTCTATCATCAACAAACTGCCTAAATTTTTGCGCCCACCGTTTGCATTTATCATGCAGTTGCAGATTATGCTGTTTAACAAAATTAACTCGCAACCACAGCGCGACAGGGACGCTTCGTTGTATATAGTTCTTGCTCAAAAACCGTTAAATTAATTAATGGAGCAATTTAACCTCTGCATTGTTAAACCCAATAAAGAAACTGTTTCAGAGACTTTTGTAAGGGAACACATTGAGCGGCTGCCCGGTAACAAAAAGGTGCTGTACGGTGGCGTTTTCCCGGTTTATGATCATGAGGGTAAATATCTTATCCGCTCGCCGTTTGGGTTGTTGAGTTACCTGATCCAAAAGAAAATTTTTAACCGCATGGATATCAAAGTGCGCACCCGCGCTTTGGCCAAATATCTTACAGAAAATAAAATAGACGTTGTATTTGCCGAATACGGTATGGTTGGCGCGTCGATTACTGAAGCCTGCCAGATGGCTGGTGTACCGCTGGTAATTCACTACCATGGCGCCGATGTTCATCATACAGAAACCATTAAACGTTACATTAATCTCTACAGGAAAGCATTTGCTTATGCCAGCGCGCTGATTGCCGTATCGGGCGATATGGTTAATGCTTTGGTGGATATGGGCGCGCCCAGAGAAAAGATTACCAATGCTTCCTGCGGTATTGATCCGGGCGCATTTCCTGCTTTGGATATTTCGAAGACCGGCCGCACGTTTTTATCGGTGGGCAGGTTCGTTGAGAAAAAATCGCCGGTCTCAGTTGTACAAGCTTTTAAACTGGTGCACGATGAATTTCCTGACGCCAGGCTGAAAATGGTAGGCGTAGGTCCGCTGTTTGACGAAACCAAAGCTTTGGTGAGCCAATTAGGGCTTGATGATAGTATTACACTTCTGGGCGCTCAGAACCAGCAGCAGATCAAGGCCCTGTTGAAAGAAAGCCGCTGTTTTGTGCAGCACTCTGTAACCGCAAAAGACGGGGATAAGGAAGGCACACCGGTAACTATCCTCGAAGCCGGCTCATCTGGCCTGGCCATAGTAAGTACGCAGCATACCGGTATCAAAGAAGCCGTAGTAAACGGCGAAACCGGTTACCTGGTGCCTGAGTATGATATTGAAGGCATGGCCCACTATATGAAAATGATTGCCGCCGATGTAAATTTGGCGGTTGAATTGGGTGCGAAGGAAGCGACGTATATTTGCGAAAATTACGATATTCAAAGTCGCATAAAAACAATAACTAAACTGCTTGAGCAAGCAATAGCAAATAAAAAAAATGATTAGAAAAACCGTACGCGGATTGGCAAAGAAATTCGGTTATGACATTGTTAAACCTGACGAAAGATTAGTGGTTGATGGCCTGCCAGCCGATTTTGATAAGGAAACTGTTGATACTTACAAAAGGGTAAAACCCTTCACCATGACTACGCCTGAGCGTATTGCCTCGCTGGTTAACGCGGTGAACTACCTGGTGAAAAATAACATCCAGGGCGATTTTGTAGAGTGTGGAGTGTGGCGCGGTGGCAGTACCATGGCTGCTATTGATACCTTGCTTAAAAATAGCGACAAAAGCCGCGAGATCTATTTGTATGATACCTACGAAGGTATGTCTGAACCTACCGAAGTGGATAAAGTTTTCACAGGCACCGGTGCGGACCATCTGATGGAGACTACCGACCGCGAGGACCCAACGTCGGTTTGGTGCTACTCGGCTATTGAGGAGGTGCAGCGCAACGTGGGCTCGCTGAAATATCCGTCAGAAAAAATACATTTTGTAAAAGGCAAGGTTGAAGATACTATTCCGCAAACATTGCCGGGTAAAATAGCTTTGCTGCGTCTGGATACCGATTTTTACGAGTCAACCGCGCATGAGTTGAAACACCTGTACCCACTGCTGGTACCGGGCGGCGTGATCATTATTGACGATTATGGGCACTGGGAAGGTGCCCGCAAAGCGGTTGATGAATATATTGAAGCCCAAAAGTTACCGCTGTTGCTGAATCGTATTGATTATACCGGCCGCATCGGTATAAAATATTAAAGCCACCTAATGGGATTAGTAAAAAAGGACGCGTATAAAAATACCGTTATATCATACGGAGGTATGATCATAGCGTATGTAAATACGGTCATGCTTTTTACTATTAGCTGTACAGCCAGCGAATACGGGTTTTATAACCTCATTATTAGTATTTCGGTGTTGTACTCGCTGGCAGCATCGATGGGTGTGCCCAGTATACTTGCCAAATATTTCCCCGTTTACCGTACTGATGACAAAAAGCACAATGGCTTTATACATTGGTCGGCCGGATTGGCACTTTTGGGTTTTTTAGTAGCTACGGTTCTCTTTGTTGTTTTTAAACCACTTATTACCGAGGCCTATGCCGAGACGGCCAGACACGTGGCTGCCGGCAAGTTTAAAAAACCCGATGCCGTAAGGGCAGTGCCTTTTTTGGTGGAGTATTATTACTACCTCATCCCGCTGTCGTTTTTTGTATTGACGTTTAACTACCTGGAGATGACCGGGCGCGTTATTTATCGTACCATCTATTCAAACTTCCTCCAAAACGTTTTACTGAGACTCATCACTACAGCCATGCTGTTAATGATGATTGCCGGATGGATGGATTTCGATGCTTTTGTGGTGGTTTATATTGCAGCCAACGGACTGATATCTCTTTTGTTGCTCATCAGCATCATCGCTACAAAAAACTATTCTTACCGGTTAGATCATCATCGCTTTAAAGCCATCAATAAACGCGAGGTGCTGGGCTTTGGCATTTTTACCATGGTGTCGAGTTCTATTTATGTGTTATTGCAAAAGGTAGACACACTCATGCTCAGCTCAATGGCCGGCGACGACGTACAGGGGGTATACAGCTGGTATTTTAACATTGCGATAGTGATTAGCGTACCCGCGCAGGCTTTAAGCCGTACCACTTATGCTATTGTGGCCGATGCCTGGAAAGCTAATAATAGAGACAATATTAAAGATGTTTACTATAAAACATCTATCATACAGATGGCAATAGGCTGCCTGCTGTTTATCGGCATTATTGTAAACCGGGAGAATCTTTATGCCATAGCCCATAACAAAGAATTTACTGATCCTAAATATTTTACCCTATTTCTGGTGATAGGTCTGGGTTTTTTGGTCGACATTACCGGCGGCTTGAATACCTACATCATTACCACCTCGCACAAATACCGGCTCATTACGTTTCTCATTATTTTCGCGGCGATATTTTGTATCGGCTTAAATTATATCCTCATACCCAAATACTACGGATTAGGCGCTGCTATTTCTTACTTGCTTACTACTTTCGGTATTAATCTTTGCACGTGGTTCTACTTGAAATATCGTTTCAACATGCAGCCGTTTAATTACAAACATTTGCTAGTGATTGTAATTTCGGTCGCCGGTTGGGCCGCCGGCCGATATCTATGGCGCATGCCCAATGTGGTATTGGATATTGCCGTCCGCAGCGCCATAACAGCTTTGGTTTATGGAGTGCTTGCCTATTTCTTTAAAATTTCTGTCGATATCAATGAAAAGGTCGATGCTACTTTGAAGAAAACCTTCAATCTGATAAAATAAACTTATAGGCGCTACAAAATCTTTTAAAAACCGACCTAAACGTCTGTTTTTGAGGTATCTTTACGCTACTTAAAATAGATTTTTGTAACTTTTTCGTTTCAATTATAACCCTGTGATGCGCCGCGCAAAATATACACTGCTGACAGCTTTGTGCCTGTTTATTTTGCCTGTGGCGGCATTTTGTCAAAATTCTTTATTACCCAGGTGGTTTGATGATGCAGGTACTGCTACCGGTAGCGCCACGCCCAATGCTGTAAAAGTTGATGCTGCAAATAATGTGTACGTAGTCGGCAGTTTTAAGGGTACGGTTGATTTTGATCCGGCACCGGCTACTGCAACAAACCTGGTAGCGCCGCCGGGATCTACTTCAGGATTTATAGCCAAATATAACAGCGATGGCAGCTTGGCGTGGGCCCATACTTTTGACGGCACAGATGTTTCTCCAACCGCATTAACGCTTGGGTATGATGGTTCTATTTCCGTTATCGGAAAATTTTCAGGTACAATGGATGCTGATCCGGGTAACGGCATGCATGGCCTTAATTCGGCGGGCGGTTATGATGCATTTGTTGTACATTTAGATGGCAACGGCGTGTATTTATGGGCCAATGGAATCGGTGGTCAGGGAGAGGAATCAGGCAATGCAATAGCAACTGATGCTAACGGCAGTATATACACTGTACAGCAATTTCAATCAACCATAAACATTCGGGGTAATAATTATACAGCAATGGGTACTACAGATGGTATGCTGGTCAAATACGCGCCGGACGGTAGCATCGCATTTACTATCGATTTAGGGTACGCCGGGCTGGATAATTCGATATCTGATATAGCGGTTGATAAAGCGGGTAACGTTGATATCATCGGCTATTTAAATGGACCCGTCAACTTTAACCCTTTAGGTACTATCTTTATTTCAAGCGCACAAAAGGCGTTGTTTGTGGCGCAGTATTCCCCGGATGGCATTTTAAACTGGGTTAATAATATTCAAGGCAATTTTGTATTCAATGCACCGGGTAATAGTTTTAAAATAGCGCTTGATGGTGCAAATAGTGTTTATGTAACTTCACCTTTTTCGCAAACCATGCAGTTTAAACTCGGTGTCACTTTGACTGCTAAGGGCGCTACTGATGTTTTTGTGGCCAGGTACGGGGAGGCAGGCTCCTTGAGTGTTTTCAAAGAATTTGGTGGCGTAGCTGGTTCAATCGTTCAATCTTCAGCAATAGCTATAAGCCCCGACGATAAGTTTTTTTATCTAACCGGCAATTTTCAAAAAACGGTAGACTTTAGTACTACCGTTGGCGCGCCGTCTCCATTAACCTATCATGGCAATACAGATCTGTTTTTAGCTAAATATGGCACGCTCGATTTTGGCCTGGTAACGGTAACCGGTGCAGGTAACGCTGCTTGTAGTAACGTAGCAGCTAATGGTATTGCTGCAACCGGCAGTAATGACGTGATACTTGCCGGTACATTTTGTTCGGTCACGGATTTTGGCGGCTCAGTATGCCCTGCGTTTAATATTACCGCCAAAAGCACAGATCATGACATGCTTTTGGCAGATTACACCTTGCAAACGCCTATAACCAACAATATTGTATCTAATCCGGCAAACTGCGGTGGCGGAGCCAATAAGTTAATTGGCAGCGTGCCGCAGGGCGGTGTAGGTACTTATACCTATGAGTGGCAAAGCTCGACCGATGGAACGAATTTTACGGAAATACCAGGAGCAGATAGTATAAACTATCAGCCGCCTGCTGCCAGCGGTATTGTTTATTATTTGCGGAAAGTTTTTTCAGGCGCTTGCGGGCAGTATTCATTAAGCAACCCGGTATCAATAGATCCGGCGGTGCAGGGCATAAAAAACAATGTTATAAGCACTGCTGAGAGTACTGATGGTTGCGGCAGTGTGGGCGCCAATTTGATATCGGGCACTGAACCCGTAGGGGGTGGTGGTGTGTACGATTATCAATGGCAAAGTTCAACCAATAATATAGACTGGTCAAATATTCGATCCTCTCCAAGTAATACCAGCCCTACAGAGCAAGATCTGAAAAATTATGGAAACTCGGTCAGCGTTTGGGTGAGGCGACTGGTCATGATACCGGGTTGTGCGACGCCATCAATAAGCAATGAAATTAAATTGACCGTTGATCCGGTGTTGGATAATATTTTGCTGCGGGCCACCGGCGAAACTACGTTTTGTGGCTCGGGTAATCCTGGTACCTTAATGGGTATTGCTTTGAAACCTACCGGTGGCGATGGTGTGAATTATACCTATCAGTGGATGAGCGCCACCACAAAACCCGGAGATTATTTTAAACCGATACCCGGAGCCACGAGCGCCGATTACGTCCCCGGAGTGCTAACAACAACAACCTTATTTAAACGTGAAGTAAGATCCGGCCCTTGTTATACCGGCGATCCGGGGCGTAATTCAAATCCGATAGTTATTGCCGTTAAAACGCTCTTCAATATCACTAATAACACTATAGCCCAGGCCACACCTGATGGTACTTTGTGCCGTACAAATGCCGACCCTTCAATGATAACCGGCCAGCTGCCCGGCGGCGGCAGTAGTGGCGGCTCGTTCTTTTATCAATGGCAGCAATCCGGAGATAATATTCACTTTGTTGATATAACCGGCGCAACCGATAAAGATTATGATCCTCCAAAAATTACTCAAACTACCTATTATCGCAGGGTAGCAACATATTCGGCCGATACTACTTGTATGACTCCCAGTCCAAGCTCATCGCTGGCTATTAAAGTATCTACAGCCAATGTATCCAACAATACTATTTCGCAATTGGTGCCTGACCCGGCAGTGATTTGCTCTATACCTGCCAAACCAAAAAAAATAACAGGCAGTGATGCTGTTGGCAGCGGTTTTACCTACCAATGGCAAAACTCTGTAGATGGTATAAATTTTACCGATATAACCGGAGCCACCGGCAGAGATTATGATCCGGCAGAGATTAGCCAGACCATGTCTTATCGCCGCGCAGCTATTGTGGCCGATGCCTGTATCGCGCCGGTTTATAGCGACACGCTTATTATCAACGTAGCTACAACCGCCTCCAATAATTATATAACTGCCCCGGCCGACACTGCGTTTTGCGATCAGGGCGACGCCGGCCCGATTAAAGGCTCAACAGTAACCGGGGGCGTTGGTGTGCGGTACCAATGGCAAAGCTCGGCCAATGGTGCCGGCTATACAGATATTAGCGGTAATAATGCTAACTATCCTGATTTTGATCCGCCGGCAAGTAATGTTACTGTTTTTTACCGGCGCATGGTAACTACCAATGTATGTAATGTTCCGTCGGCTACCAAAGCGGTTGCCATAAGAGTTTATCACACCCCTACAGTTAGTGTTCAGGATAGTGTTGTTGTTTGCGTTGGCGACAAAACTATGTTGAAGGCATCGGGAGGAAGGTCATACAAATGGTCGCCTGCCGATGGATTATCGGCTACCAATATAGCGTCACCAATGGCATCGCCAACAAAAACTACTACTTATACAGTCGAGGTTTCAGATAGCGGGCATTGTGCGGTAAATGCCATGGTTAAAGTTATTGTGGTTCCTAAACCAACTGCCGATGCAGGCGCCGATGTGCGGATGTATAAAGGCGAGCAGGTACAACTTGCGGGCAAGATTACAGGCAATAATGTGCAATATAGTTGGTCGCCGTCAGAGTATCTAAGCAATCCCAACAGTTTGAACCCCATAGCGAGGCCTATCGAAACAACAACGTACAGGTTAATCGCCATCACCAATCAGGGCTGTTCCATAGTGACTGACGACGTAACGGTGAGCGTTTTTGAAAAGGTGGTTATCCCTAACAGCTTCACACCAAACGGCGACGGTACTAATGATACCTGGGAAATTACCGGCTTGCCGACCTATGCAAAAGGTGTACTCAATATCTTTAACCGCAACGGAGTCGTCATTTTCAGGAGCGTGGGTTACTCAAAGCCCTGGGATGGTTTTGTTAACGGCAGGGTATTGCCTTTCGGCA